>MDTG01018825.1_pt1 | contig 22885 bp, 18 predicted proteins | sample 811421 | NCBI WGS metagenome assembly MDTG01 (sample SAMN05326645, study PRJNA326480) | marine metagenome | isolation source: seawater | place: Pacific Ocean: South East | collected 2011
CAGGGCGTTGAGCTTGTCTGGCCTGTCCATGATGACCACGCCAATGCCCTGATCTCGCTCTATTCGGACAGGAAGATCATTCATGGGAGGGTCTTTGAGCCCCTCGGTTTCAGCTATCGATTGATCTGACATGGTGCAGTTTACCCCGCTAATTGGGCCCGCCTTACAAGCGCTCGATGATCATGCTGGGAGCCAGGCCGCCTGCGGCGCAGAGGGTGACGAGGCCGCGCTCCTGATTCCGTCGCTCCAGCTCATCCAGCAGTGTGCCGATCAGAATCGCCCCGGTAGCCCCAATGGGGTGCCCCAGGGCGATCGCCCCACCATTGACGTTCAGCTTACTGTGATCGACATCCATACGCTTCATGAAGCGCAGTGGCACGACCGCAAAGGCTTCGTTCACCTCAAAGAGATCCATGTCGGCAACATTAAGGCCGCACTGGGCGAGCGCTTTTCGAGCGGAGGGCACCGGTTCATTGAGATTGTATTCCGGGCTGCCGGCTACGGAGGCACTCGCAAGGATCCTGGCGCGAGGTTGCAGGCCGTGGGCTCTCGCGTAGTCCGGTGATGAGAGAATCAAAGCGGCGGCGCCATCAACGATGCCCGACGAATTGCCAGCATGATGGACATGGTCAATCTCAAGATCAGGCCACTTCATTCGGGCAACCTCTCCGAAGGTATGGGTATCGTCCATCGGATAGTTCAGAAAATCGGCGAAAACGGGCTTTAACTGACCAAGGCTGTCAGTCGTTGTCCCGGCCCTTGGATATTCGTCTTCGCTCAGTGCGATCGAGCCATCCTCATGGTAGATCGGTATGATGCTTTGCGTGAAGTAGCCACTGCTGATGGCGCTCACAGCTCGCTTCTGGCTTTCGGCGGCAAAGGCGTCCACATCGTCTCGGCCGAATCCCTCCTCAGTGGCAATGACATCGGCAGAAATACCGACGGCGGTGATGGGGTGCTTTTCTCGCAGGTGCAGGTTGTGCTGGTCAGTGGCGAAATTGGGCTTGTCAGGCAGTGACATCATTTCTATGCCACCGGTAACCACGAGGTCGTGCTGACCCGTCGCAATGCAGTTGGCGCCAAACTGGGTGGCCATCAGGCTTGACCCGCAGAAGTGGTCCACTGTTGTGCCGCTGCTATGTAGCCACCCGGCGTCGAGCGCTGACATGCGCGCGATGTCGCCACGCTGGGTCCCTGCAGGATTACCGCAGCCGACGATCACATGTTCAATATGTTCTGTCGTCAAATGGTTGCGCTCTTTCAGAGCGACCAAAATCTGCGACAACAATCGCTGGGGATGCAGTGTTGCCAGGCTGCCTTTGTCCGCGCGGCCCAGTCCACGGGGACTCCGAGCGGTATCGATAATCCAGACTTCTTGCATAACGTTCTTTTTCCAGCCGGGAGGAAATGGAGTCGGCCGAAGTCCAGATGCAACGACGCCAGCTTGTTGTTACTTTACAGTGGTGATAACATAAATGCAATTTTGGAGGTGGCGCAAACTGTGAATTTTGATTTCTCTGATGAACAGAGGGCGTTGCAGAGCGAGGTGCAGCGCTTTTTGTCAGATCGCGCGGATCTGTCTGTGGCACGCGCGGTTCTGGATGATGATGGCGCGCACTTTGCTGAGCCGGTTTGGCGTGAGATGTTGGAGTTAGGGTGGGCTGGTATGGCTATCCCAGATCAGTATGGAGGAGTTGGGCTTGGCTATCTTGAGCTCTGCGTGCTGGCTGAGGAGCTGGGCCGCTCACTGGCGCCCGTGCCTTTCTCATCAACCATCTACCTTTTCACAGAGGCGATTCTGCGCGTCGCTAACGAAAACGTTAGGGCACAAACGCTACCGGCGGTCGCGGCGGGAGAAATTATCGGGACCTTGGCCTTCGCCGAGGGCATAGGCTTTCCAAGGCCTAATAGAATTAAACTACGCTTTGAGAATGGCAGGCTGCAGGGGGAAAAGTGGCCCGTCGCTGACGCTATGATTGCTAACCACGCTGTGGTCCTCGCTGCGGATGAAAACGATGAACCCTGTCTTTGCCTTTTGAGCCTCACGCAGGAAGGCGTGGAGCGGCGTCCGTTGCAATCGGTTGATCCAACGAGAGGGCAGGGAGCCCTGGTATTCAATGGAGCCGAGGCGCAGCGCTTGGGTGAGGCAGGTGAAAGCGCCTGGAAAGTATTCCAGCAAATACTGGATGCCGCCGCTGTGCTGTTTGCCTTTGAGCAGGTAGGTGGTGCGGCGTCCTGCCTTGAACAGGCTATTGAGTTTGCCAGCGAGCGCACTGCCTTTGGTCGCACTATCGGATCATTTCAGGCGATCAAGCACAAACTGGCCGACATTTACGTTGGCAACCAGCTCGCGGTGAGTAACGCCTACTACGGCGCATGGGCATTGGCTTCTGGATCTGAGGAGCTCTCCCTGGCGGCTAGCGTGGCTCGCGTCAGTGCCATCCAGGCCTTCGAAGCTGCGGCATCGGAGAACATTCAAGTGCACGGCGGTATGGGCTTTACTTGGGAAGCGGATTGCCACCTCTATCTGCGACGTTCTCGCGCTCTGGCATTGGTAATCGGTGATGCCAGTCTATGGAAATCACAGGTGGCGAATGAATTTGAACGACGGGTTGCGTGAAAATGGCCTCGCCTGAAAACGGTTCACGTTGGAAAGATTATGGATTTTGAAGACACCCCCGAAGAAGCCGCCTTCCGGCACGAGGTGACTGCTTGGCTGGCTGAGCAGGCTGCTGAGTATGATTTATCGAGGCATGGCGATATTACTATGGAGCAGCAGCTGGCGCTGGGGCGCGCGTTTCAAGCCCGGAAGGCGGAACGTGGATACGCCAAGGTGACGTGGCCAAAAAAGCTGGGTGGTATGGGCGGGACCCCTATGCAGGCGGTGATTTATGATCAGGAAGAAGAACAATATGACCTGCCCACTGTTTTTTTCGCCATAAGCCTGGGCATGCCGATACCTGTTATGCGGCGTTTCGCAACGGAAGAACAGCAACAGCGCTATCTCGCGCCCGCTCTGCGCGGCGAGGAAATTTGGTGTCAGCTTTTTTCTGAGCCTTCGGCAGGATCTGACCTGGGTGGTATTCGTTTGCGCGCCACTCGCGATGGTGAGGACTGGGTACTTAATGGACAAAAAATCTGGACGTCCTGGGCCCATATTTCAGATTTTGGCGTGATCATTACCCGCACTGATCCCTCGGTACCGAAACATCGGGGAATGACTTATTTCTTTGTCGATATGAAATCTCCCGGTGTTGAGGTGCGCCCGATAAAACAGGCGGCGGGTGGCGGAGAGTTCTGTGAGGTTTTTTTCACCGACGTGCGCATTCCAGACACAGCACGTCTGGGCGAAGTCAATGGTGGTTGGCAGGTGGCAATTGCCACGCTGATGGAAGAGCGATTTGCGGTGACGGAAGCGGCTGGCGGTGGTGCCTCACTTGAAGACACGGTGCGCTTTCTGCGGAGTGAGTTCGACGATGGCGAATCGGCTATGAATGACCCCAGAGTGCGAGACAAGATTGCCGACTGGTATGTGGCTGAATCGGGCATCAATAATTTCTACGCGCGCTTATTGACCGGGTTATCGCAAGGTCAATTGCCCGGGCCGGAGGCGGCGCTAAGTAAGCTGGTCATTGCAAGCAAGCTACAGCAGCAATCCTCGAGCCTTATGGATATGTGTGGCCCCGCCGGCGCGGTCTATCCCGACCACTCTGTGTCGCGCGCAACAGATCACCGGATGGCCTGGCTGGAAGCGGCGGGCTACCGAATTGCCGGTGGCACCGATGAGATACTGAGGAACACCATTGCTGAGCGGGTGCTGGGCTTACCCGGGGATATCCGGGTCGATAAGGATGTTCCCTTTGAAAAATTGGCTTAGCGACTAATGGACGAGAGTAGTCACGCAATCTTTGCCCGCTTTTTCGGCGGTTTCCCGGATATTGTTCGGCAGGCGAGCACGACACTGGCGAAGGCTTGCGCGGTCGATGGCAGACTCGACAATGCGCGCCTGGATGAGCACCAAGTGAGTGCCTATGAGCTGGCACTGTCCTACGCCGAGTATCGTGCCGCACTCGTTGCCTGGGAGAGCATGGCTGGGCCAGCCTCCGATTTGCAGAGGGCGCTCAGCGCCGTTTATGTGGCGACGGCGATTCAGTCGATACGTGTCCGATTAGAGCCGCTGCTGCTGGCTCTTGGTATCGAGCCGCTTGACTTTGACCACATCCTCGGCGGCAAGGAACTGCGATCCGTACTTCAGTTTTGTCTGGACCCGAATCGACTGGCTGACATCGGTCGCAGGGTCATCGAGGTTCAGGCAGATGTTGGTGAAATTGAGCTCGACGACGATAAAACAATGATGCAAACCGCTTTCCGGCGTCTGGCAGACGACATCGTCGCTCCCCGTGCCGAGAGCATTCACCGACAAGATCTCACTGTACCCGAGGAGATCCTGCAGCCCATGCGTGAAATGGGCGTCTTCGGTATCTCTGTCCCTCAGCAATACGGCGGCACCGCACCTGATGATTGTGCAGACAACCTGTCGATGATCGTCGTGACCGAGGCACTCTCTGAGGCGTCTCTGGCGGCGGCTGGCAGCCTGATCACTCGCCCTGAAATTCTCACGCGGGCCTTGCTCACAGGAGGGTCGGAGTCGCAAAGGCTGGAGTGGTTGCCGCGAATTGCCTCCGGTGATGTGCTCTGCAGTATCGCCATTACCGAGCCAGACTATGGTTCCGATGTCGCGGGTCTCTTGCTCAGGGCCTCGCCAGTAGAGGACGGCTGGCTGCTGAACGGCGCCAAGACTTGGTGCACTTTCGCCGGTAAGGCCCAGGTCCTGTTCGTGATTGCCCGGACGGACCCGGATCGAGCCTTGGGCCACAGGGGGCTTAGTGCGCTGCTGGTAGAGAAGCCGAGTACGGAGGCGCACGAGTTTTCTTTTGAGCAGGAATCGGGTGGGTGCGTAACGGGTAAGGCGATCCCAACGATCGGTTACCGAGGTATGCATTCCTATGATCTCGTTTTCGAGGACTACTTCGTACCCGCGACACATCTGATCGGTGGTGAGGAGGGCGAGGGCAAAGGTTTCTACCTCGCCATGGCCGGTCTTACAGGCGGTAGGATTCAAACAGCCGCTAGAGCATCAGGGATCATGCGAGCAGCCCTCAAAGCCGCCACCCGATACGCCCAGGATCGCAAAGTATTTGGTGCGCCACTTGGTGAATACCAGCTGACGCAGGCGAAGCTGGCGAAAATGGCGGCGCAGGTCGCGATCAGCCGCTGTTTCGCGTACCGGGTGGGTAGCTTGCTCGACAGTGGCGAGGGGCAAATGGAATCCAGTCTTGTGAAGTTGTTCGCGTGCCGATCGGCAGAGTGGATAACGCGGGAAGCGTTGCAGATACATGGTGGCATGGGCTACGCGGAGGAAACCCCGGTCAGTCGTTACTTTGTCGATGCGCGGGTGCTGTCCATTTTCGAGGGCGCGGAGGAAACGCTTGCATTGAAAGTGATCGCGCGGCAGTTACTTGAGCAGGCATTGAACGCGACGCCGAGTAGCCCCTGATGGGGATTCTGGCTGGGCTGCGCCTAGTAGAAGTCTCAGCTTTTGTCGCGGCACCCTCGGCCGGATTGGCGATGGCCCAGATGGGCGCTGAGGTGATTCGCATCGACGACATTCGGGGTGGCCTAGATTCCCGTCGCTGGCCTGTTACTCAGGACAACGTCAGCCTTTTCTGGCAGGGCCTGAACAAGAACAAGCGCTCGGTAGCGATCGATATTCGCAAGCCCGAGGGACAGGAGCTCGCGCGCGAGATCATTTGTGCACCAGGGGATGATGCGGGTCTGCTGCTGACGAATTTCCCGCCCAGCAACTGGCTGAGTTACGAAAGTCTGTGTGAGCTCCGTAAGGACCTGATTCAGCTAACCGTTATGGGTGACCGACAAGGCGGCAGCGCTGTCGACTACACCGTGAACCCTACCGTGGGTGTGCCTTTCTTCACAGGACCTGAGGAGCATGATGTGCCGGTGAACAACGTCCTGCCTGCGTGGGACTGTGTTACGGGACAAATGGCCGTATCAGGGCTGTTGGCTGCCGAGCGGCACCGAAGCAGGACTGGGGAGGGTCAGCACATCAAGCTCGCCTTGGAAGACGTGGCGATGGCGACGATGGGTTCGCTGGGGTTTCTCGCTGAGGCCGAATTGGGCGTAGAACGAGAGCGCAGCGGCAATTACCTTTACGGTGCATTCGGACGCGATTTTATCTCTGCTGATGGTGTGCGCTTCATGGTTGTTGGTCTGACGCCCAAGCAGTGGCGAGGGCTTTGCGAGGCCACTGGACTGACAGAGGAGTTGCAGCGCTTGGCGACTGCCAAAGGCCTCGATTTTTCAAGGGAGGGCGACAGATATATGGCGCGGCGGGAGATCGCCGCACTCATTGAGTCGTGGGCGACTCAGCGATCGATAGAGGATATTGAGATCGCTTTTGCGCGGGAGAGAGTCTGCTGGAGTCGCTATCGTAGTGTGACCGATATGGTCCAAAGTGACCCCAATTGTTCCCCGAATAATCCCATGTTTGTGCGTCAGGAACAGCCTGCCGTGGGTGAATTTCTGATGGCTGGGAGCCCTCTGGAGTTCGGGCGGCTCGACCGTGAAGACACCGATATCGCGCCGCGACTGGGCGAACATACCGAGGAAGTGCTGTCGCAAGTGCTGCACTTGTCCTCGGGTGAGATAGGGCGGCTGAGCGAGCGTGATGTAGTGCTCGTCAGATAACAACGACATAGCTTCAATACGAAATGAGGACAGGGCAATGAGATTTGAAGGAAAGGTAGCGATCGTAACGGGCGGTGGTCAGGGTATTGGCGAAACCTACGCCAAGAGTTTTGCAGCGGAGGGGGCGTGTGTGGTGATCGCTGAACTCAATAAGGAGGGCGGCGAACGAGTGGCCAATGAGATTACTGAAGCGGGCCAACCAGCGGTGTTCGTAGAGACGGATGTTTCGTCAGAGCAGGATGCGGCCGCTGCCGTAGCGGCGGCGCAGGACCAATTTGGGGGCGTCGATATTCTGGTCAACAACGCGGCGATATTCCATGGCATGCGCTACGAGACGCTGCTCGACGTCGACATGGACTATTACTATCAGATTATGAAGGTCAACATGCACAGCCCGCTGGTCATGACGCGCGCTGTGGCAGCCTCGATGGTTCAGCGAGGCGGTGGCAGTGTAATCAACCAGTCCTCGACGGCGGCCTGGAAGGCGCAGGGCGGATATTACGGCGTGGCAAAACTCGGTGTACAGGGGCTGACGATGTGCCTCGCGAGTGAGTTGGGTGATCGCAATATCCGGGTCAATGCAATTGCGCCGGGGCCGACCGATACCGAGGCTACCAGACAGGTCCCTGCGGAGATTCTCGACCATGTGGTGAACGGCCTGGCGCTCAAACGCTTGGGGGAGACTGTGGATGTCGTTAATTTGGCCAAGTTTTTGGCCTCTGACGAGGCGGGGTGGATCACGGGCCAAACCTTCCGGGTTGACGGTGGTGACACCCTGTTACCCGCCTGAGTGGGTGGCCGGATCGGAATCCAAGAGGTGACAGTATGAAAATCCGAGAAGCCTTTGTTTGCGAACCTCTGAGAACACCCGTCGGCAGATTTGGCGGTACTTTCAAGGAAGTTGATGCCCCGTTTCTCGGTGCTGCAGTCATTAGGGGGCTGATGGAGCGGTCGAGATTGCCCGCCGAAGCGGTGGACGACGTTTTGTTCGCGCAGTGTTATGCCAGTATGGAAGCGCCTGCGCTAGGTCGTGTGGTGGCATTGGATGCGGGCCTGCCCGTTACAGTTGGTGGGCTGCAGCTGGATCGACGCTGTGGCTCCGGACTACAAGCACTGATCTATGCCTACCTTCAAGTGGCGACAGGCGGATCAGATGTTGTGATTGCGGGTGGCGCGGAGTCTATGAGTAACGCGCCGTTTTTCACGCATGGTGCGCGCTGGGGCGTCAAGGACTCGGCGTTGACGTTACAGGATGCGCTGGTGCGGGGTCGTGTTACGGCGGGTGGTCGAAACTTCCCGGTTTCTGGGGGTATGTTGGAAACAGCCGAAAATCTGCGGCGCGATTACCAGATAACCCGTCAGGAGCAAGACGAATTCGCTGTCGAGTCGCAGCAGCGCGCCTTGGCAGCCCAGGAGCAAGGCCGACTGGAGGAGGAGATCGTTCCAGTAACGGTGCCAGGCCGGAAGGGCGATACGCTGGTTTCCCAGGACGAAACGCCGCGGGCAACAACCCTGGAGGCGCTCGCGGCTCTCAAGCCGATCAGGGCGAGCATTGATCCCGAGTCAACGGTGACTGCCGGTAACGCCAGCACCCAGAACGACGGCGCATCCGCCAGTATCGTGGCCAGCAAGGAAGCGGTAGAGCGATACGACTTAAAGCCGTTTGCACGAATTATCTCGTGGGCTGTGGTGGGTGTTGAGCCCGCGAGGATGGGCATTGGCCCTGTGCCCGCCGTTGAGAAGGCGCTGCGGGCTGCAGACTTGACCATGGCCGATATCGATCTAATCGAACTGAACGAGGCGTTCGCTGCCCAGGTGCTGGCATGTACCCGGTCGTTGGGTTTCAAAACATCAGATTTCGACAGGCTGAACGTCAATGGTTCAGGTATTTCCCTGGGACACCCGGTAGGAGCGACGGGTGGACGAATACTCGCCACCCTGTTGCGGGAAATGGCGCGACGCGACGCGCGTTACGGGCTTGAAACCATGTGTATAGGAGGGGGGCAAGGATTGGCAGCTGTATTCGAGCGAGCCTAACCCTGCTCTAGTCGAGTTCTGGCGGTGGCGGCCACTCTGCTTTTGCTGTCGAGTTAAAGATGCCCTCGAAAACGAATGTTTTATAGGTCTTTCTGAAGCGCTTCGCCAGGACAGCCCGCTCCTCCACAGAGTTTGTGCTGCTCAGCGTCAGAAAGAGCCCCACAAGCGTCGCGCTTGCCGTGATGATGGCGGTCATGTCCGGATCGAGCCCGTCTCGCATGTGCCCGTGCTTTTGGTGCCAACGGAACAGCTTCCGGTAGTGCGCAATCAGCGGATCCTTGCTGGCGCCATCTCGCAGCATTTGCTGAATCCGTATCCGAAGCAGGCTCAGGTCTTCCTCACTCAGGTCCGTCACATCATCAAATGACTCGCGCTGGGCAAAAGTGCGATCTAGGGTGTAAATCAGTTCCTTGTCGAGTTTCTCTTCGACTGCGGCGATCAAATCTTCCCGCTTTTTAAAGTGGTAGTAGGCGCCAGGACGCGTTACGCCTGCCCTCCGGGCGACTTCGGACACCGACACAGCCTGCTCACCCACTTCTGCCATTAGGCGCACAACCGCCTTCATTAGCAGCTCTCTGGTTGCTAGTGATTTAGCCTTTCTACCGTCCTGTTCCTCGGGAGCCTGTGTTGTGGGTGCGACATTCTGTGTCTTTTCCGCAGCAGAATAGCGAGGCAGTGTTGGCCAGCTGCTAAGCTTGTCAGGCAGTAGGGCGCCGTCGTAGAGCAATGCGTAGTTGGTTCTGCCGAAGATCTTTGCCTGCTTGTGACGTCGACTGTTTTGTTTGAATTCTGAAACAGCTAGAAATGACGAGATTAACGAAGCCCCTGTGATCATGGCAGCGATTTCGGGGTCAACGCCTGAGCGCAGGAGGTTTTCCCGCTCGACTCGCTTAATGCCCCGCACTCGGGACCGGATGATCACATCGTCTGGGCCTTGTTCCAGCATGCGCTGGATGCGTAAGTAGATGGCATCCTGGTCTTCGGCGGCAAATTCTGCGGCCTGAGAGTAGAGGTATTTGTCGTCCTTGCTGCCGGCGACGGTGCGAACCAACTGATGGTCAGTTTCGCTCCGTACGGCGTCCAGCAGAGCCTCGCGGGTCTTAAAGTGATAGTAGGCGCCGGGGCGGGTGACACCCGCAGCCTTGGCAACGGCGACAACAGAGACGGAATTGATGCCTTTTTCTACGATTAGCCTGGATGTCGCCGAGATCAGTTTCTGCCTGGTGGCCCGACTTCGAGCGGACCAGCCATTTTCTTTCTCGGGTGAAGTTGAGTTGTCAGGGTCCATGATTTTAATTACGTCTTGTGTGTTTCAGGGAGCCTGATTTCAAAGGCAGAACACTTTTCTGAGGATAGCAGATGGCACCTCGCACCTGCAAAAAACACTCATGAAGCTGACCTCTTGCATTCTGAGCACTTTGTCCCCGCCGCCTTGTGAAATACTTTACACATCTGATAAGCTAAAAGCCAATCACGTCGCGATGATTTCGCCTATTTTTGTCAGCGTCGAGGGAGCCGATGACTTTTGCTGAGAGGATGGCGTCAATGAACAATCCCGCCTGGAACACTGAACACAGACGGACCATTCCAGAGCTGTGGAAAGAGACGGTATCTGAGGCTCCAGATACCGCGTTCCTGCACTTCTTGGAGACGGACGAGAAGTACACCTACGCAGAGTTCGATGTGTTATCCAACCGACTCGCTCATGGTTTGGTAGACCATGGCGTCCAGCACGGTGATCGCATTGCCACGCTCTTAGACAGCCATGCAGACTCGGTGGCCTTATTGATCGCCGCTTCTAAAATCAATGCGATTTACGTGCCTATTAATACGGCCAACAAAGGGGAGTTCCTGAAGAATCCTTTGGGCAATTCCGGCGCGAGCGTGCTGATTACGGAGGATAAGTTTGTAGAGCGGGTCGAAGCGATTCGAGCTGGGCTGCCTGATCTGCGCGACATCTTCATTCGCTGCGGTGCTGGCGCCGACTCGGGTCATGGCGACACTTTCGCCAGTCTTTATTCTGACAATAGTGCAGATACCGGTATCAATCCGGCACCTAGTGATGTCGCCGGGATTATTTATACCGGGGGCACCACCGGGCCCTCCAAGGGCTGCATCCTTACTCAGAATTATATCGCCAATCAGGCAATCAGGACCCGCGAAATGTGCGATCCGAGGCCAGGTGAAGTGAATTGGACTTGCCTGCCGCTGTTTCACATGAATGCGATTGTTGTGACCATCCTCTACTCGGTCGTCAGCCAGACTACCGCCGCCATCACGCCGCGCTTTTCTCTCTCTGCTTTTTGGGCTGACATCGAGAAGAGTGGCGCGTCGGTGGCCTCCGTGCTGGGCTCGATGATCCCGCTGATTGCCAATATGCCTGACAACGATGAAATGCTCCGTTGCAAGGGCCAGCTCCGGATGGCGAGAGGCGCGCCGTTCCCCGGTGAATTGCAGGCAATCTGGCATGATCGGTTCGGTGCCGAAATTGTCGGCGCTCATGTTTACGGCTTAACGGAATCCAGTTTCATCTCCATGTTGTCATACGATGAGGCTGGCAATGCCCCTCCGGGCTCCTCCGGAAAACTCAACTATCGTGATTTTGAAGTCATGATTGTGAATGACGACTTTAAAGAAATGCCTCGCGGGCAAACCGGGGAGATTGTGGTCAGGCCTAAACGACCCAATGTCATGTTTGAAGGCTACTGGGGCAGGCCCCAAGAGACCCTCGATGTGTTCGGCGGGATGTGGTTCCACACGGGCGATATCGGCCTGTTCGATGACAATGATTTCTTTTATTTCGTGGACAGGAAAAAGGATTACCTGCGTCGCCGAGGCGAGAACATCTCCAGCTATGAAATGGAGACCACCTTCGCTTTGCATCCACAGGTGAATGAGGTCGCGGTGCACGCTGTGCCATCCGAACTGACCGAGGATGACATAAAGATCACGGCGGTGAAGGAAGCGGGTTCAGCGTTGACGGAATATGAGTTGGCCTTGTGGGCAATTGATCACGTGCCGTATTACGCCGTCCCGCGTTACATCGAGTTCAGGGAGCAGCTACCCAAGAGCCCGGTGGGCAGAGTCTTAAAGAACCAGCTACGAGATGAGGGCTGCACGGATTCTACCTGGGATCTGGAGCAGTCAGACATCACCTACAAAAAGAGTTGAAGCAACAGCCTTCATCAGGCGAACAGGTTTTGAAATAGATATGGATTACCCGCATTTTTTTATTGACGGCGCGTGGCGTGAACCTAAATCAGACAGACGGATCGCGGTCGAGTGCCCAGCCAATCGTGAGATCGTTGGCTCGTGCCCTGAAGCGGTGCAGGCGGATGTAGACGCGGCTGTGAGCGCAGCCAGCGCGGCCCTTGGCCGCGACGATTGGGCAGGCACCTCTGGCGCTGAAAGGGCGGGCTATATCGATGCGCTCTCAGACGCGATGAAGTCCAGAGCCATGGATCTCGCGAACTGTGCCGTAGCGGAGATTGCAGCGCCTATCAGCTTTTCAAAGGGTCAGGTGGCGATGGCGCGCATGACGCTCAAGTTCTACGCCCAGTTGGCCAGAGACTTCGTCTTTGAAGAGCAACGCAAGGGCTACTTCGGTAGTGTGATCGTGCGCAAAGAGCCCGTTGGTGTGGTGGCGGCAATCGTGCCTTTTAATGGCCCGCTGTTCGCCGCCATGCTCAAGCTAGGTCCGGCGCTGGCGTCGGGGTCGACGGTCGTGCTTAAAGTGCCGATGGAAACACCTCTCTTTTCTTACGTGCTGGCAGAGTGCATTGTGGCGGCGGGTTTTCCGGCGGGCGTGATCAACATTCTTCCGGCGGATCGCGAGGTCAGTGAATACCTGGTGGACCATGCTGACGTCAGCATGGTCAGTATTACCGGCAGCGTAGTGGCCGGTCGCAGCGTGGCGAAGGCCTGTGGGTCGCAAATCAAGCGGTCGGCGCTGGAGCTGGGTGGTAAGTCGGCGGCGATTGTCTGTGAAGACGCGGACCCCGCCCAAATCGTGCCTGCGCTCGCGAATGCCTCTGTTATCAATAGCGGGCAGGCTTGCGCGGCGCAGACCCGAATTCTCATTCCACAAAGTCGCTATGAAGAATATGTCGCGGCACTGGCGACGGCATATGAGTCAATGAACATGGGTGACCCCGCTAACCCGGTAACGGAGCTGGGCCCCATGATTCACGAACGCCACTTCCAGCGCGTCAAGGCCTATATTCAGACGGGTCTGGATGAGGGGGCTCGGCTTGTCACGGGAGGTCAAACGCCTGCCGAATTGGAGCCAGGGGATTTCATCCAGCCGACTCTACTCGCGGACGTGAGCAATGATATGCGGGTCGCGCGCGAAGAAATTTTTGGCCCAGTGGTCTGCGCGATACCCTACGATGATATCGACGATGCGATTCGTATCGCCAATGATTCCGACATGGGCTTGTCTGGATCAGTTTGGACCTCGGATGTCGAAGCTGGTTTAGAAATTGGCCGCCGGATTCACGCCGGTAACTTCAGTATTAACGGCTTCACGATGGACGTGGCCGCGCCGTTTGGCGGTTACAAGCGTTCGGGTCTCGGGCGAGAACTGGGTGAGGAAGGTCTCCACGACTACCTTGAATTCAAGACGATTAATTTGCCTTCGGCCTGACAAATGGACTTCAGTGACACGCGCGAGGAGGCCGAATTTCGAAAAGAAGTTCGATCCTGGCTTGCCGCCAATGGCAGCGACTTGCAATCGACTGCCCCGGATGACCTCTACAGAGACAGTGATATTGAGCGGGGCCGCCAGTGGCAGCGTAAAAAGGCGGAGGCGGGTTATGCCCACATTGTCTGGCCGCGAGAGTATGGCGGCAGAGGCGGAACTTGGATGCAGTCGGCCATCTTCGAACAGGAGGAGAGGCGGCTGCCACGACCTTTCAATTACTTCTCCGTCGGGATCGGCCAATGCCTCCCACCAATCATGCACTTCGGTACCGAGGAGCAAAAGCAGCTGATCCCGCGGACCTTGCAGGGGGATCTACTCTGGTGCCAGCTATTCTCAGAGCCTAGCGCCGGTATTGATCTGGCGGCGGTAAGAACCCGCGCCGTCAGAGAGGGTGACCAGTGGGTCATCAAGGGCCAAAAAGTGTGGACTTCCGGTGCGCAGGTGGCTGACTACGGCATCTTGCTGGCGCGAACTGATCCGGATCTTCCCAAGCATCAAGGGTTAACCTTTTTTCTACTGGACATGCGTCTCCCTGGTGTCGACGTGCGGCCAATCAAGCAGATTTCGGGGCACAGTGAATTCAACGAAGTGTTTTTTGACGATGTGGTTCTGAATGACACCTGTCGTTTGGGCGAAATCAATCAAGGCTGGTCAGTGGCCATGCACGCGCTGACCGCCGAGCGTTTCAAGCGCCTAAATACCCGCATGCCGTCGATGCAGTCGGTGCTGCAGTTAGCAGAAGACTGCGCGTTGGAGGGTTTCAAAGCGATCGACGTTGACAGTGTGCGCCAGCAACTCGCAGGCAGCCTCGCGAATAAATGTGCGCTGGAGCACTTTATGTCGCGAATGCTCACGCAGCTATCCAAAGGCGAGGAGCTGGGGAGTGAGGCCTCCATCTTGAAGCTGATGTCCTGCCAATTGAATCAGGACTTGAGCGCCTATGCGATGGACCTGCTCGAGGAAAGCGGCACGGTCGTGGATGCGGCGACTCATCCGCTGTTAGCGGAGCTCTACGACGCGTATCTCTGGACTCCCGGACTGCGCATCGCCGGGGGTGCTGATGAAATCCTGTTGAATATCATCGCTGAGCGATCCCTTGGATTGCCGGGAGAACCGCGCTCGGACAAGGGAAAGGCTTTTAAGGACCTGTAATGCTGCTATCTGTTGAGTGGAGAACATGACCGAGCGGAGTTTTGGCCAAATTATGCGCAGTAACTGCGACATAGACCCCCAGGCGAATGCGATGGAGTTTGCGGGGCACTGGCATGATTGGGCGTTTGTCGCTGAGACCATTGATGGAGTTGCTGAAATACTGAAGCAGCAAGGGGTGCCGGAAGGCGCGCAGGTTGCGCTGATATGCCGTAACCAACCCCATTCCGTCGCGGCTTTCTGCGCGGTGATTTGTGCCGGATGCTGTGTGGTACCGATTAACCCCTTTTCCTCCCCTGAAAAAATGGTGACGGATCTAGCCGAGTTGCAAGCTTCTATTGTCATCGCCACTGAAACAGACTGGCAGTCTCCGGCGCTGCAGGACTATGCCAGCAGTCGTGCGGTGCTGTGTATCAGCCTCGACGAATCGTGCAGCGCCGGGCATCTGTCTTTGGCGCACCCTTGCGTGTTCGATGATTCGACTTCGCCCCCGCAGCAGAGTCCGGGAGTGGCCGTGCTGATCCAAAGTAGCGGCACGACGGGTAAGCCGAAACGTATCCCTATTTATGCTGCCAAGCTGAGCGCGGCTTATAGCAATATTCCCGCTGGCAGGGGAGAGAGCGGGCAGGCAAAGCTTAAGGGAAAACCGGCACTGATTACTCAGCCGCTCGTGCACATTGGTGGGTTGTTCTGGATCGTACACTCGCTATTGGAGGCGCGGCCGATCAGCCTATTGGATAAGTTCAATGTGGAGCGATGGGCGAATGCTGTAGAACGTCACCAGATTCGCGTTTGTTCACTGGTTCCAGCCATGATCAATATGGTGCTGGATTCTGACCTGCCCACCGGCAAGCTGGAGAGCCTGCTATGCATTCGCTCGGGTACCGCGCCTCTTGCCGCCGAGACCCAGCAGACCTTCGAGGAACGGTTTGACGTGCCGATATTGCCCACCTACGGTGCGACCGAATTCGCAGGCGCTGTCTGCGGATGGACATTGCCGCTCAAGAAGACGTTCGGCGCGAGCAAGGTAGGTAGCGTGGGCCGCGCCTACGAGGGGGTTGATTTACGTGTCATCGACCGCGAGACCGGTGCGGAGCTGGCTGCAGGCGAGACGGGTATTCTGCATGTGCGATCACGCCAGATGCTGGAGGGCGATGACTGGATCGCCACTACGGATCTGGCTTGCATCGACGCGGACGATTTTGTTTGGCTCAGCGGCAGAGCTGATACGGCCATCAACCGCGGCGGCTTTAAGATCATACCCGCCGACGTTGCGGTGATACTAGAGCGACATGAAGCGGTGAAAGAAGCCAGTGTGGTGGGGTTGGATGACCCGCGCCTAGGGCAGGTGCCGGTGGCTGCCGTCGAGTTGGTCGACGGCCAGAAAGCACTTAATGAAGCGGTGTTAAAGGCCTGGGCCAAGGAAAATATGACGAGTTACTTTGTGCCAGTGCGGATCGCTGTGGTCGAAGCCCTGCCGCGCACGCCATCAATGAAGGTCAGTCAGGCAGAGGTCAGACGGCTGTTCGAGGTCTGAGTTAGGTGGCGGATTCCGCACCAGATAGCGAGTGAGAAGCATTATGTTCGAGACGATCAAATACGAAACGCACGAGGATCACGTCGCCACGGTTACGATTAATCGCCCGGAGGCCATGAATAGTTTTAACAGCAAAATGGTTGAGGAAATGGCGGCCGTTTGGCAGCAGATCAAGGAGGACGATCAGGTGCATGCCGTGGTGATCAGAGCGGCGGATGGCCGCGCTTTCTCCACTGGGAAAGATGTCAAGGAACAGGACTCTGTTTGGCGCGAAGGGGTGATCTGGTCGCAGTGGGATCCGGGCAGGAAACTGGGACCGAAGCAGAATGCGATGTGGAAACCGGTTATTTGTGCGATTCACGGACTGTGCTGCGGCGGTGCTTACTACTGGCTCAATGAATCGGACATTGTCATCTGCTCGGAAGACGCTGAGTTCTTCGACCCACACGTCAGTTTCGGCATGGTCAGTGCCTGCGAGCCCATCGGACTAACGCGCAGAATCGCTTACGGGGAGGTGATGAGGATGAACCTTCTCGGTAATGATGAGCGGATGTCTTCTACCACTGCGCTGCGCATCGGACTGGTCAGCGAGGTGCTGGATAGCCGCGACGCGCTGTGGGAGAGAGCGAGAGCCTTGGCCAGCAAGGTCGCCAGCAAACCACCTTTGGCCACTCAAGGGACGGTCAAGGCAGTGTGGCAATCCCTCGATAGCGGTCTTTCGACTGCAATCGACCGCGCAATGCTCTACATACAGGTAAACAATTTGTCGGACGGTCAGGTAGATCGAGTGTCGGCAAAAAAATCGGACTACGAAGTTCGCTAACGGGCTGGATAACTCGATGAGATTTGACTTCGATGAAGACCAGCAGAGTATCCGCAACGACGCACGTCGCTTTCTCACGGACCGTTGTGCCATGGACGCCGTGCGCGATTATCTTGACGGTGATCAGGCAGAGGTCAGTCCGCTCTGGCACGAGATAAGTGAATTGGGTTGGCTTGGCGTGGCGATTCCAGAGGAATTTGGTGGCCTGGGTATGGGTTACCTTGAGCTCTGTGTGCTGGCGGAAGAGCTCGGCAGGGTGGTTGCTCCGGTTCCGTTTGCGTCAAGCATTTATCTCGCCGCTGAGGCCATCCTGCGTTTCGGATCGAGGGCGCAGAAAGAAAAATACCTTCCTGTCATGGCCAGCGGACAGGTGATTGGAACGATGGCTTGGGCAGACCCTCAGCCTGGTGGTGAAAGCCTGCATAGCGCTGAGCCGCTGCAATTTCTGGATGGCCACCTGACGGGCGCAAAATGGCCGGTACCTTTCGGTGCGCTGGCTGACATTGTTGTGCTGGGTGTGCGTAATGCGCGGGGAGAGGTTGAACTGGTGCTCGCTGAGCTCAGTCCATCCGTTGATCAAAGCGACGCGACGATTACTCGCTCACCCCTCGGTTCGGTAGACCCCTCACAGGCGAACGCGGAGTTAGATTTTTATCAGCACCCCGCGGAAATACTGGGTGACACTGCGCATGGCGACCAGGCTCTCGACGAAATCCTGAACAGGGCGGCTGTGATGATGTCGTTCGAGCAGTTGGGCGGCGCCGACCGATGCCGCGAAATGGCGATCGAACATGTGCTGCAGCGCTCTACGTTTGGCAGAATCGTTGGGTCCTATCAGGCGGTCAAGCACAAGCTTGCAATGATGTACGCCCGCAATGAATTAGCCCGGTCGAATGCGTATTACGGCGCTTGGGCGCTGTCGGCAGACAGCGTGGAGCTGCCCATAGCGGCTAGTGCAGCGCGCGTCAGCGCGAGCGAAAGCGCCGAATTTGCTACCCGGGAGGCCCTGCATCTCCATGGAGGTATGGGTTACACGTGGGAGGTCGATTGCCACTTGTATCTTAAGCGCTCTAGAGAACTTGCACTGCGCCTTGGCAGTATTAGGCGATGGAAAGAGAAACTGGTTGCCGCGACGTTGGCATCGACCCGCGATCCTGAGACGACTCCAACATGGCTGGCGAACTCATGAAGGTAACGCCTGATTGCTACACCCTTTTCGGGGCAATGCTATGAACATCAAAGACTTCGACAAAATTACTTACGACGTCAATCGTGGCGTAGCGCTGGTGAGGCTTAATAATCCTGACAGACGCAATGCGTGGGGTGGCCGCATGTCGGTCGAATATCGCTGGGCCTTGTACCACGCTCATACCGATGACAGCGCCAGAGTGGTGGTGGTGACGGGGGTCGGCGATGACTTCTGTGTGGGTGCGGACACCAGCGAGCTCAGCAGCATTGAAAGCGCGGGGGGGGCTTATCAGAAAGCGCAATTAGAGCTGCCGCCTTACCCCGAAGCCACGCCCAAAGCGTTTCGGCGAAACCATGCTTATCCCTGGTGCATTAACACGCCTGTCATCGCTGCCGTGAATGGGTGTTGTGCCGGCGTCGGCTTTATTGTCGCCAGCTATGCCGATTTGCGCTTTGGTGCGCACAATAGTGTGTTGAAGACCGCTTTTTCGAAGCTGGGACTGCCGGCTGAGTACGGCCTCGGGTGGGTGCTGCCACGTATCACGGGTAAGGCAAATGCGATGCAGATCCTGTTAGAGGGCGAGAAGTTCTCGGGAGAGGAGGGCCTGCGCCTCGGATGGTTACAGAAACTGTACGAGCCCGATCTGCTTCTCGAGGAAACTCTTCAGTACGCCCAAAAGCTCGCCAAAGAGAGTTCTTCCTACTCGTTGTCTTGTATGAAACGACAGCTTAACTTTGATGCCGAAGGCGGTTTCTCAGACGCTTACACGCGATCCGTCACTGATATGAATGCGGCGTTAACGCACCCTGATTTTAAAGAGGGGCTAAGGGCATTGAAGGAAAAACGCCCGACCAACTTCCTCGATTAGAAGACATCAACCCTACAAACCCAGAGAGGCCACAGACAATGAACGAAGACTTATTGGCGGACAAATTACTCATCGCCGAAATGGGTGCGCGATATTGCGATGCCTGCGATCGCAAAGACTGGGATGCCGCATTAGCCCTTTTTGCGAAGGACGCGCACCTGAATGCCAGTGCGGTCTACGGCAAGATCTTTGATGGGCACGCGCAAATCCGGGAATTTTTCGAGTCCGCGCCCGACTGTCTTGGGCATCATGCAACCGGCTTCTATTCCGACGTGGACAGCGATACGCGGGCGACCGCGCGGCTAAAGATGCTGACTCTTTTTAAGCGAAACACGTTCACTGTTGATTATGACTGGGAGCTCAGCAAGGTGGATGGCGAGTGGAAAATTTCTACTCAGAGCTTCAATATTTTGGGTAAACAGGACCTCAGTCCGGCCTGATAGTCTGGCTCAGGCGCGAGTTTTTGTCGAAGACGTCGCAACCTCTACTTTACATAACTGTAAAACATTATTAACCTTTTGACGCTGGGTGCCGTGGTCATGGGATGGCGCCAAGGGTGAAAGACCGCTCTACCGGAGCTCGGCCCGCGAGTTGGCTCCGGCTTTTTTCACTACTCGGTGACGTGCACAGGCATCGACTTGTGATAACGCTCAGAATTTTCGAAGCTCCGCGCATTAACTCTGGGCCGCGGAGATATAAGGGGTGGCAATGAATCTCGGATGGTTTCAAGTAGTCATGATCAGGATGGTGCTTGTTTTTATTGCACTGATGGGCGCCGGCTGCGCGATGGACGCCGATGAAGAGCAAGCGCCCAAGCCTATGGCGAACAATGTGGAGTCGACGGACTGGGCGTTACTCGGCAATTCTCCCGATATGCAGCATCATTCTGATCTCACACAGATCAACACCGAGACAGTGTCGGATCTGGGGCTCGCCTGGGCCATCGATCTTCCCACCCGCGACGGGCTCGTGGGGAATCCTCTCATCAGCAATGGGCGAATATTTCAAAGCGGTTCGCAGAGCCAGGTCTTCGCCAACGACCTGAAGACGGGTGAACTACTCTGGACCTACGAGCCGCTCGCTGGAAGGCCCCCAAGTTCATTTCTCGAGACGTGGTTAAGGAGTCTGAACCGCGGGCTCGCGCTTTACGAAGACCTGGTCATTGTTGGCGCTTCCGACTGTCGGCTTGTAGCGATCGATCAAGAGACCGGCATCGAGCAATGGCAGGTCGAAACTTGCGATAGCGAACAGGCCTACATGATTTCCGGCGCGCCTCGCGTTGGTGGAGGCAAGGTCTTTATCGGTAACTCTTGTGCCGATATGGGCCTCAACCGCGGCCATGTGGATGCCGTGGATGCAAAAACTGGGAAGCACCTGTGGCGCTTTTACACGGTGCCGGGGGACCCCAAAGAGCCTCAGGACAGTGAGCTTTACGAAATGGCGCTGAAGACTTGGGGCGAGGGGTGGTATGAAAGCACCCGAGGCTGCGGCAGTGTCTGGGATGCCATGGTCTACGACGCCGAATTAGATCAGCTCATCATTGGAACCGGCGCGCCCGCGCCTGCTGATCCCACGAAGCGGGGCAAGGACGTCGGCGATGAACTGTTTACCAGTGCTGTCGTTGCCCTCGATGCTCAGACGGGTGCGTACCAGTGGCACTTCACTCAGGTGCCGGGCAATGCATGGAATTATGAGCCAGCGGTCGGGCTCATGCTGGCTACTCTGCCCATGAACGGCGTGGATAAGCGCGTCGTCCTCAGCGTGCCGAAGAATGGTTTTGTCTATGTTTTGGATGCGCAGACCGGCGGATTCATCTCGGGGCGCAACTACGTGCCGGTTAACTGGGCGAAAGGCCTCGACAACGAGACTGGGCGACCGATCTTCGACCCTGCTGCGCGCTATTGGGAGGCGGCCGACGGTGAGCCTACGATTATCCTCCCGAGTAACGCAGGCGCACACGATTGGACTGCTCTGGCATTCGACCCTGAGAGCAACGTGCTTTTCATCCCCGCGCTGACCACGCCGGAGCGACGCGAGCGCACCGCAAGTGGGGAGTACAGCTATGACCACCGGCACAGCACCGAAGGCGACTCTGAGTGGCAAGCTTTCGGAGAGCTCATTGCTTGGGACCCGGTCAGCCAAAGCGAAATATGGAGGCAGCGTCTTGCATTGCCCTATAACGGCGGGGCGCTGCACACGGCGGGTGGGGTCGTCTTTCAGGGGACGGCTGAGGGTTACCTAAATGCTTACGACGCTATCTCCGGAGAGCAGTTAGGCTCTTTCGCGGCGGGTGGCGCGATCCGCGCAGCGCCGTCGACGGTTGTCGCTGACGGCATCCAATACATTGTCGTGCCGGCAGGGGCCCCCTCTACATCGGCTGCTTCGGCCGGATTGACGGACTACAGCTCGACCGCAGAATCGCGCAGCCGGCCACGCTTGTTGGCATTTGCGTTGGGGGGTGACGCACCGGCTCCTGCCTGGGCGGCTCAGTTGACCTTTCCAAAACCGCCGGTCGACCGATACCCGCCAGAGGTGGCGGCGATGGGTGAGACGATTTATGAACTTGCCGGATGCGTGGCGTGCCACGGATATGGTGGCCAATCCGTTGGGGGTGCGGCCGCCGATCTGCGCATGCGCCTGCCAGTGAATCTCGAATACCTGAAGGCCGTGCTCGGCGGGCTGCTCGCCCCGCGTATGCCACAGGTGGAGCTGGACGATGCCAGCGCAGAGGCCCTCTACGCTTACCTTGTTAACACCGCCTGGAGTGCGTACGAAGCTGACGGTGTGAATTGATAAGCGTCCGCGGGGTGAGCGTTTGGCGCCGCCGCCGAAGTGTTTTCACGCAATGAGGGTTAGAGGTTTAACTCTCACCGATGGGAAAGCAGCAGGCTATAAACCTTCTGCTTTCATCATGGCGTTGGTTTCAACAACAACCATTTCCCGATAATGAGTTGTCATATTCCAGGTGCCCAAGAAGCCCTTGGGAACCAGGAAGTTCTCGCCTGCTTTGAAGGTGTTTTCGTTACCATCAAGGTCGGTCAGCGTGACCTCTCCCTCGAGGACGTGAACGTACTCGTCATAGGGGAAGGGTTCTTTGATCTCAATCAGCACAGGCGTTGATTCATACACGGCGACCGTGACTTCACCCGAGTGCAGAACTGTCATCCAATTGCTTTGTGGTCCAGCACGCTCATCTTCTGGGAAAGGCGGGATCTCAGCCAGAGACTCTTTCTTCACGGCCTCTGGGTAAAGGGGGATGAGTTCCGGAGCAGCTTGACTCTGGGTGCTTGTCACTGCGAGGGGCAGCAGGAGTATTGACAGTATTTTTTTCATGATCCTCGCTTCTGGAGTTACTCGACATTTAGCTGCCACTTTACATGTCAGTTGACATTTTATAGCATGTCATATGACATGTTATTGTTTGTAGACAGTGCTGTAAATTAACAATATACTTTACATTGCTGTATAAATATAAATTCGCCTGCTCAAAACTAAATAACGGGAGTGGTGTAATGAAAACCGCACAAAAAACCCTACTTGCCACGATCTTGGCAGCGCTAGTCACGCCCTTTGCGGCGCAGGCTCAGCTTGAAGAAATTATTGTGACCGCCCAGAAACGGGAACAGAGCCTTCAGGACGTATCCATCGCCATCTCTGCATTTGACAGCGCCCAGCTAACTGAGTTGGGGCTGACGAGTGTGGAGCAATTGGCCACGATCATCCCCAACGTCGAACTCTCCGATGCGCGGGGTGCTGGTCTGCCCACATGGGTCATTCGTGGTGCCGGATTGGAAGACTTTAACGCCAACAACACG
>MDTG01258279.1_pt1 | contig 22884 bp, 20 predicted proteins | sample 811421 | NCBI WGS metagenome assembly MDTG01 (sample SAMN05326645, study PRJNA326480) | marine metagenome | isolation source: seawater | place: Pacific Ocean: South East | collected 2011
GCTTCCTTTGGTGATTTTAACTTGGTTAGAATGTAATTTGTATTTGCAAAAGTTAATGAAGAAATGCTTAGTTTTATTTCTTGTTTATCTGCCTGAGTAAATAGTTTTGCAGCTTCATTGTAAAATCCTTCTCTTTTTGAAAGTAAATCGATCACGATATTAGTATCTATTAATATTCTTTTCATTTATATTTTTCGATCAAATATTCTGTATAATCATCTTTTGGTTCGTAGTTCTCATCAACCGAGATGACACCGCTTAAACTTTTCACAAGTGGAGAAATTTCCAATTCTTTCTTTTCTTCTTTAGTTAAAGATCCAAGATAAGATTCTATTAATTTTGATAAACTAATATTATTGGCTTTTGCATATGTTTTTGCATTTTCTATAATGCCTTCACTGAGGCTTAATGTCAATTTTTTATCCATCATAAATTGCTTTACGTATAAATATATTTAATTATTACGTAAAATTTTAAAAAGATCTTGATTTTTTCCTTGTGCTAACGGCAATATGTCTTAAAACCTATTGTGACATGATTCACACATAGGACTAAAGTCTCCTTCCAGACCATTCCACTAAATAACTAGGATTAAAAATTCAGTATTCAAGCATTATTTGAGGTTCAGGATTTTTTAGACCATTCAATTTAAAAAGTTCCCTCTTTCTGGAGTTAAACCTTGAACTTTCAACTTTTCACTTTCAACTTTTATCTTAAGGTGCCGGATTTGGGTATTTTTCATGTACTTTTTCGATATCCTCCAACACTTCCGCAGAAAGCTCAAGATCGATACTTCCGATATTTTCCTTAAGTTGCTCCATTTTTGTAGCACCAATAATATTGCTGGTTACAAAAGGCTGCTGATTCACAAAAGCCAACGCCATTTGGGTCATCGAAAGTTCATGTTTTACCGCAACTTCTTTATAGGCTTTGGTCGCCGCTACAGCTACTTCACCTGAATATCTTTTATACTGCGGAAATAAACTTAACCGTGTATTTTCTACAATTCCGTTAAGGTGTTTCCAGAGAGCGTACCCATACCTAGTGGTGAATAAGGCAATAATCCAGCATTTTGACGATGAAGCACTTCGGTAAGGCCAATTTCGTCTTTTCGGTTTAATAAGCTATAGGGATTCTGAACCGTGATCATTTTCGGTAAATCATGAAGTCGGCTTTCCTCTAAAAACCTACTTAGTCCATAAGCAGTTTCATTGGATAACCCAATATGACGAATTTTACCTGCTTTCACCAGTTCCTGAAGATTCTCCAGAACTTCTTTAAAATTATCTTGCCATTTTTCATCTTCTTCATGTTTATAACCACGTTTCCCAAAGAAATTAGTATTACGCTCTGGCCAATGTAGTTGATATAAATCCAGATAATCGGTGTTTAAACGCTTTAAACTTTTATTCAAAGCATCGTTCAATGCTTCTTTACTAAAGCCCATATTTTCTCTAATATGAGAAACCATATCAGCAGGTCCGGCAACTTTAGAAGCCAAAACAATATCTTCTCGTCTCCCGGTTTTCTTTAGCCAGCTACCAATTATTTTTTCAGTACTTCCCTGCGTTTCTGGTTTTGCAGGTACCGAGTACATTTCAGCAGTATCTAGAAAATTTACCCCTTGATCCAGTGCGTAATCGATTTGCTCGTGTCCTTCAGCTTCAGTATTTTGTTCTCCCCAGGTCATCGTACCCAGGCAGATCTTACTTACTTTTATATCGGTATTTGGTAATGTAGTGTATTTCATTTTAAAAATTTTTAGAAAAAATAATCGCCGAAAATGACGAATTTCAAACAAAGATTAAAAAAGAAATGTCCTTCTGAAAACTTCAAAAGGACATTTCAATATTATTAACTTTCTGCAGAAAATTAATTTTGATAAAGAAACATTAGTCTACTTCATTTAAAAGCTTCGTTACCTCATCTAATTTTGGCGTTAAGATTACCTCAATTCTTCGGTTCTTCGCTTTTCCTTCTGCAGTATCATTAGTTGCAACAGGAGCATATTCACCACGACCGGCAGCGGTTAAGTTTTGTGGATCGATATTACTATTTTCTCTTAAAATCTGTACGATAGCTGTGGCTCTTTTTGTGGAAAGATCCCAGTTATCTTTTAACGGACCGTTACCACCATAAGGCACATTATCCGTATGGCCTTCTATTAATACGCTAATATCCGGATTTTGGGCCAAGACACTTCCTAACTGATTTACCGCCTGGCGACCATCAGCGTTCACCGCCCAGCTACCAGAATTAAAAAGTAACTTATTTTCCATAGAAACATATACTTTCCCATCGCGTTGTTCTACCGTAAGTCCTTTTCCTTCAAAATCGGTTAAAGCTTTTGAAATTGCATCTTTTAAAGCGTTCATTTTAGCATCTTTGGCCGCAATTAAGCCTTCCAGTTCGTCGATGCGTTGCGAACGTGCCGCTAAATCTTTCTGTAACTTTTCTAACCTGGCCTGCTCGGCTGCCAGCGTTTTCTCTTTCTCTTCAAGCTGTGCCAGTAACTCACGATTTTGGCGGGAATTTTCTGCAATTGCTGCTGAAGAATTTTTCTCTAAAGCATCATAAGAACTTTTCAGATTCTCGTAATTAGATTGCAGACTGGCCAGATCATTTTTAAGTTTATCCCTTTCTGCAGTTAAGCTTTCGTGTTCGGCTTTTAATTCCGCAAGCTCTTCATCAACACCTTTTAGTCGATCTAACTCGCTTTTTAATTCGCGGTTATCCCGTTTTAGATCGGCATGACGACTTTCCAGATCTTTATACACTTTTGAAGAAACACAGGAAGTAAGCATTAAAACACTTCCTGAAATGGCCAATAGGGTTCTTTTCATTGTTAATTTATTTAATTATTCAAGCTCTACTAATATAGGACAATGATCGCTATGATAGGCTTCTGGTAATATAACGGCACGTTTTAATTTTTCTTGTAAAGGTGCTGCAACTAAATTATAATCTATTCTCCAACCTTTGTTATTCGCCCTAGCATTGGCTCTATAACTCCACCAAGAATATTGATCGGGTTCATCATTAAAATACCTAAAACTGTCTATAAAACCACTTTTCATGAAATTATCAATCCATTCTCGCTCTACAGGTAAAAAACCAGACACATTTTTAAGTCGAACAGGATCATGAATATCTATTGCTTCGTGACAGATATTATAATCCCCACAAATAACCAGATTTGGAATTTGCTGTTTCAAACTATCAATATACTGCTGAAAATCATCCATATACTGAAGCTTATGCTCCAAACGATTAATATTTGTTCCTGAAGGCAAATATAAACTCATTACAGAAAAATCAACAAAATCGGCTCTTATGTTTCGGCCTTCATCATCCATATAATCGATACCTGTACCGTATTCTACATGATTAGGTTCGGTTTTACTTAAAATCGCTACTCCGCTATATCCTTTTTTCTTCGCGGGATACCAATATTGATAAGGGTAACCAGCATCGGTAAATTCCTCTAAATTTAATTGATCTGGCTGGGCTTTTATCTCCTGCAGGCACACCACATCTGGATTCGCCTGCTGTATCCAATCTAAAAAACCTTTTCTTATTGCCGCCCGTATTCCGTTTACGTTATAGGAAATTATTCTCATTTTTATTGATTTTGGGCAAAAATAAGGCCTTTAATTAGTTTTTCAGAATATCATAAACTATCATTTTACCAGAAGCTTGTTGCATTTCGATACCATAAGTTGTCTTTAATTCTGAATCTATCCCCACCGGGTAGGTTAAGGCTACTTTTTCAGAGAATTCTTCAACTGTTTCTTTATCATCAAATACGATAGCAATAACTCTTATAATAAGGATATTTAGCCTTTATTTGATTGAAATCCGGCGTCGCTATCACACAAGGAGCACAATGCGCAAACCAGATATCTACTATGGTTACAATTGGTTTTGAAGTGTTCTCAAAGTAATCTTCGGTATAAATCCACTTTTACGGGTTTAATCACTGGAGCTTTATCACCAACTTTCAAATCTTAGCTAAAAGTAAATACTAGTAAAAAGAACCATTTTTAAACATAAGCATCTATTTATTTTACGATAAACCGCTTCACTTTCCCTACTTTTCGAGTTCCAATACGTACCAGATAAACACCACGCGCAGCGTAAGACATATCTAAATCGTAAACATAACCGTCACCAGTGTTTTCAACTTTATTTTCCAGCATTTTCTGCCCGAGTACATTATGCACTGTAATACGTAACGGCTCGGTAAAACTGGTTTCCAAAACAACGCGATAATGCCCCTTATATTCATCTAATACCATCAGTTCGGCATCGTTTAGGATAAAATCTTTGATATCTAAATTACTGTCTATAATATTTACCGAATAATCGTGAGTGGTCCCATACGTCATCACATCACAAGGACTATTTAAATCCCCTTCATATCGGGTATCACCTGCTCTAATCCTTAACAAATGTTGGCCCAAAGGTGCATTATCAGGAAGGTTAAAATCGAAAGCAAAAGAGGTATTTGGCTGAGTTAAGGCTTTTGAAGTAATTAATCGCTCATCATCATCAAACTCGCCATTATCATCTAAATCTATCCACATAGAAAATTTTTCTTCATCAGCTTCTGCCTGAAAATAAGTTTCTACGGTTACTGTAAAAGTCTGCTGAGAACGGTCTAAATTGGTTGAAGAACTTACAAAATCGCCATATCCATTATTACAGGGAATTCTTTCATTCAAAATATCGCCCAACTGAAAATAAGAAATCCCATCACCAAAATCACAGTCTGATCCCTCTGGGATACAATTAAGATTGGCTATGGAAGCTTCCTCTACATCATTAGAAGGATCAAAATCCTCCTGCAGACTGGTTCCCGAACTTAATCTATAACGTCCATCTACAGAAAGATTAGCGGTTTGCTGAAAATTATAAACTATGTTCGTTCCCACTTCAATAGTTCCCGGAAACTTTTCTTCTACCCGATTATTATTCCCTATTTGATACCAAACGGGAATATTGCTTTGCGGTTCACCCCCAAAATTTTCGATGGTTACGGATACCTCTTCATTTCTTCCAAGATTCTCTGAAGTTATTGGTGCATTAATAGAGGTCACCCCAACATCGCGAGGAGGCAGGTTTCTAATCACCCTGGTAATCGTATCGTTAGCCGGGTTTTGATCTCCATCCAAATTGGTTCGTACTGCAATTTCATAAGATCGTCCTATTTCGGAGAGATCGGCAGTTCTCGAAAAAGTAAAGTCTACAGAAGAAGCACCTTCAATACTCTCGGGATAAATTTCTGTAATGGTCTGACCGTTTAAATAATAACTTACAGGAATATCAGATTGAGTTCGTGCTCCAAAGTTTCTTATTTTTACCGTAATCTGCTCATTTGCACCCAGCGTTGCATCAACTGGAGATACAATTTCTGTAATCCCAACATCGCTTAATAAATCTGAAGCTACTCTAAAAACGCCTATATGGTTAAACCTGTCTTCCCCTTTAAAATATTCTGCATTATGCCAAAAAGTAATTCCATCTGCAGGGTCTACCGTTAAATGAGCATAATCCCCATACCTGGAACTGGGATTAGGACTTCGGCCTTCAACAAAACTCTGTTCTTCCAGCGTCATTATTCCCCGCTCATCATTGGCATATCTCCCGGTATACCTTATGGAAGGATAAACAGGATTGGCAGGACTATCATCTAAAACGGTAAAACCTAAACCTATATTTCCCTGGTCATCAATACCAATACTCCCACTAAACCGATCTCTTTTATCGGGCGCATAGGTTCCTTCCTGATAAACGCTCCATTTACCGCCATCACTATTTTGGCGCAACTCATACCATCTAATCCCTGCATGCTCTGCCAAAGTGGGATCTACATCCACAACAAAATTCATAACTACCGAGTTATGATCTGGAAATCTTCGGTATTGGGTCATATACATCATGGTGGCCTGTAGCGCATCAATCTCCGGCCCATTTCCGGGTTGCGATAAGTTACTAAAAGCACCGCCGTCAAAAGTAGCAGTAAACGGTGACACTCCGCTCGCTAAACCTAATTCCTGCGATTCCTCTATGGTAGAGTTCTCTAAATTTTCCCAGTCTACATTTACCAGCCATATTTTTAAATGATCTTCTGGCACTCCGGCCCAGGCATCATCCTGAAGATAAATTATTGGGGCATTTCCTTTAGGTGGCATGGTATTTCCCATCGCATTAAAACCAGCGGGACTATAAAAACCATTGGTTTCTATTCCAGGTAACGGAAAAGACACAAACTGAGCGGTTGCCCCCATTAACATTTGGTCACGCTCCATCACATAAATCACCTGACTCTCATCTGCAGTATTCGAATTCTTATTAGTAGTAATATAATACCCATCACTCCACACCGAAATTTTTGGATAATCTGGCAAAACACCATTGGTTGAAAAACGATACGTATACCAGCCATCGTTTACAGGATCAGGCCCGCGCGAAACAGCGATTAAGAAACTCTCTGGGGTATCGCTAAACTGACTTATTAAATAGCGATCTGCAAATTGATCGTAAACCACAATGGGATCACCCAAAGTTTCATTTTCAAACTCTCCACCAATACTCGCCAATGAAGCAGGAGGCATTAATAAATTCCCCTCTTTATCATAAATCGAAAAAGCAGAATTCCAGGCATTTAGATAATGATTTAAACCGGCTACTCCAGTAGGATCTGAAGGTGTAGAACGTGTCCTTACCGCATCAAAATTTAGAATTGGCGCTTTGGATGGAATGCTTCCTTTTTTGCTTTGTAAGGCCGCATCAACTCCTTTTGGATATCCCTTTCCGGGTACAACTTTATTAATCCCACGATTTCTGGGATTATAAATTTTATGTTCATCTTTAGGAGGTATCAATCTACTTTCTGAAATAGCTGCAGAAAAAAGCGCTTGAGCCGAATCTCGAAAAACAGGCTTAGCAATATTTCCTTGGGCATAAAAGTTTAGTTTGAAAAACAAAAATAGCAGTAGTAAAAAAAACAGTTTATTGTTCATCAGAGCATTTTAGATCGTCGCATATAATTCAAAATTAACGAATAATGAAGTATATCACCTAAAATAATTCAGCAATTACAGGTGAGTGGTAAAATCAAGCTCCTCGAGGAAAGACTTATGAAGTAAGAATTGGAAGAACTCTTTATAATTTTCCGGAATTCTAATAATCATCGGGTAGGTTACTATAACCTTTTTGACGAAAGAGATTGTCTTAAAAATAGCCAAAAACGACATTTCGAACCTTCCTCGCCAAGAGGCGGGTAGAGCGAAGCGGAACGGAGAAATCGTAATTTTAAAAATAAAATATAAAAGATCTCTCCACTCCAATCGAGGATAACGCCCTTTTCAATCAATATTCAAAATTTAAGATTTAGATCTTGATTTTTGAATGGTCGTACGTGGTAAACCATAAACTATTCAAGACAGAGTTGAAATGTCTATTTTGATTAGGATTTCTCCATTCCACTGCCCTTCAGTCGAAATGATCTTGAATTAATTTTCCAATTTGGAAAATTAAAATAATAAGGACTTACTTTCTAACTTTAAAATACTCCTTGAAATTAATCTAATCCCGAGATCCCATAAATATTCCAACAAAATATAATAGGGTTGCTAAAGATCCCAAAGCTGCTACCACATAAGTTCTGGCTGCCCATTTAAGAGAATCCTGAGCGGCATCATGCTCCTGCCTTGTAAGCATGTTTTCGGTTTCTAACCAGGCCAAAGCACGGTTACTTGCATCGTATTCTACTGGCAGTGTTATAAAACTAAACAAGGTCCCTAGTCCAAAAAGCACAATCCCGATAAAAAAAATGGTAGGACCTAAAGTACTGGTATAAAGCAATACTAAACCGGCAAGTATTACCCATTGTGACAAATTAGAAGCGACACTTACTACAGGTACCAGTGCACTTCGCATTTTTAACCAACTGTAAGATTTTGCATGTTGTACGGCATGCCCACATTCGTGTGCAGCCACTGCAGCAGCTGCAGCATTTCTTTGCGAGTACACCCCTTCACTTAGATTTACTGTTTTCTTATTCGGGTTGTAGTGATCTGAAAGCATCCCTGGAGTAGAGATTACTTTTACATCATAAATACCGTTATCACGTAACATTTTCTCGGCAATTTCTTTCCCACTCATTCCATTTTGCAGGTGCATTTTGGAATAATTCTTAAACTTGCTTTTAAGCTTATTGCTTACATACAGGCTCACGATAAACATGATTCCTGCTATCAAATAATATCCAATCATTTCTTATTTCTTTTTCAACTTTTATTATTTTAAAAATAACAAAAATCCAGCCATTTTAAATACAGACGACACTTTGGCAAGCATTTTAAATACTAAAATATTCTTAAGATTTAGAATTTTAATTGATAAGATTTTTCAAATTAAGATATTAGCTATATTTGCAGCACTCATCTTTAAAACTAGCCATGCAATACAAAAGAGTTCTTTTAAAATTATCTGGAGAAGCACTAATGGGAAACCGCCAATATGGTATCGATCCCGAAAGACTGGCAGAGTATGCCGAGGAAGTTAAATCTGTAACCAACCAGGGAGTAGAAGTAGCGATTGTAATTGGTGGAGGTAATATTTTTAGAGGAGTTGCCGGTGCTAGTCGCGGGATGGATCGTGTACAGGGCGACCACATGGGAATGCTAGCTACGGTAATTAACGGCCTGGCACTACAAAGCGCTCTTGAAGACGCCGGTATCCAAACCAGATTACAATCTGCAATTAAGATTAACGAAGTAGCCGAACCTTTTATACGAAGAAAAGCCATTAGGCACTTAGAAAAAGGGCGTGTTGTGATTTTTGGAGGAGGCACAGGAAATCCCTATTTTACAACAGATTCTGCCGCTGTGCTAAGAGCGATTGAAATAAAAGCCGACGTAATTTTAAAAGGGACACGGGTAGACGGAATTTACACCGCAGACCCCGAAAAAGATAAAAAAGCAACAAAATTTGATTTTATATCGTTTGACGACGTGATTAGAAAAGGGCTTAAGGTAATGGATACCACTGCATTTACGCTTAGCCAGGAAAACGAATTGCCAATTATTGTTTTTGACATGAATACTCCTGGGAATTTAATGAAGGTAGTGACCGGGGAGAACGTAGGAACAAAAGTAAATTTATAAAACCAGAAGATACAGTTTAAATAACACACCATGGAAGAGGAAATTGAATTAATCATAGATTCTGCTGAAGAAGGGATGCAAAACGCAATCTCTCATCTTAATAAACAATTGCTAAATATTAGAGCGGGTAAGGCCAGCCCAAGTATGCTAGGAAGTGTAATGGTAGAATACTACGGTTCTTTAACCCCTTTAAATCAGGTTGCCAATGTAAACGCACCAGATGCCAGAACAATTTCTGTTCAGCCTTTCGAAAAAGGGAGTATTCCCAATATCGAAAAAGGAATTTTACAGGCTAACCTTGGCTTTAACCCAATGAATAATGGTGAAAGCGTAATTATTAGCGTACCACCCTTAACAGAAGAACGTCGTAAACAATTGGTAAAACAAGCTAAATCTGAAGCTGAAGATGCCAAAGTAGGGGTGAGAAACGACCGTAAAACTGCTAATAACGAATTAAAGAAAATTGAAGTTTCTGAAGATCTTCAAAAAAATGCAGAAGCAGATATCCAGGAGCTTACTGATAAATATATCGCCAAAATAGACCGCATTTTAGAAGCTAAAGAAAAAGAAATTATGACCATATAACTATGAAATTAATTTCTTTATATATAGTCAAATTGGGCTTACTTTTTACTGTTTGTAAGCAAGCCTAATTTGGCTTTTTTTGTGCATCATTGTTACAAACCATCACCAGGAATAATATATGCGATTAGTTTTCACCTTTGTTTTTATTATTACCGGTTTTCTTGCCAATGCACAACAAATCCCGGGAAAAGTAATCAATGCCATTACGGGAGAGGCTTTAGCCTATGCTAAAATAAGCCTGCCGCAGGATACGCCCATTTTATCCAAAATAGACGGTAGCTTTCAGCTTAACCTTAATGGAAAGGAATCCTTAAAAATTTCGGTATCCTATCTGGGTTTTTATACCCGCGAGTTTACTATTTCAGAAAAAAATAAAAGCGTACTACTTCAACTTTATCCCGATTACGAAAAATTAAACACGGTTTACATTTCTTCCCCCAGAAATCCGGCAAATAAACTCATTGAAAAAGCTATTGAAAACAGGAAGATAAACGACCCTAAAAAGGCCTTAGAGGGCTTTACACATCAGTCTTATTCTAAGTTTCTTATTGATAATGATAAAAATCCTATCCAACTTGCTACCGACAGCACAAACAGCGAAATCGCAACAATCGTAAATACTGCTCGGGCTTATCTTTCAGAAAAAATCACCCTACATCACTTCAATCAAAAACAAGGTAACAAAGAAGAGGTTTTGGGTTTAAAAACTGCCGGCTTTAAAGAACCTGTTTATGAGGTATTAACCATGGATATTTATCCTACCTCATTTTATGAAGATGAGTACTCCATTTTTAAAACGGAATACGCCGGCCCCCTGGCAAAAAATGCCCTCAAAAATTATGAGTATCGCATTTTAGATACTTTAAACACAACGCGTCCTTCATACCTGGTGTACTTTAAACCTAAGCGCGAAAAAGTGGTACCTGGCCTGGAAGGAGTAATTTATCTTGATACGGTTAACTACGGTATTCAGAAAACCGAGGCACGGATAATTGGCGAAATCGATCTGGAAATTCATGAAGATTATGAGTTTAATCCTTCAGAAGAAGTTTGGCTGCTTCAAAAAAGAGATATCAAAATCAGACCAGGAAGCGGAGGAAAAGATATTTCGGTTTTTGGTGGAAATATTTCTTTAGGAACCATTCAGCGTAGACTATCCATTTCCAGTATCTTCGATAATGATCCTATCGATACGAATCTTTACCTGGATGCCACTACGGTAAACTATGATTACCAACTCAACCTTAGCCCTCAAATAAAAGAAACTTCAGCAAAAATAGTAGTGGATCCAAAAGCTAATGATCGTGAGCCATCTTTTTGGAGTGATAACCGCAAAGAACCCTATACTGCAAAAGACCAGGCTACTGCTATTTATGTAGATAGTATTATTAAAACCCGCAATATTGAACGAAAGATTCAAGTTAAAAAAGCCATGGCAAATGGCTATTATCCTTTAGCTTTTTGGGACTTGGAGCTAAGTAAGCTTTTTAAGTATAATAATTTTGAAGGTATTAGATTGGGTATAGGAGGAAAAACCAACGATCATATTTCGAACAAATTTAATATTGGCGGTTATTTCGTTTATGGTTTTGGAGACCAGAAAGCAAAATATAATATTAACACCAGCATTTATTTAAACAAATCAACAAACACCAACCTAAAATTAGGTTATACCAGGGATATCAAAGAAGTAGGAAGTTTTGATTATTTAAAAGCACCGCCAAAATTTTACTTGATAGAGCCCAGATTTGTTAATATTAATTTCTTCTATAATTATAAACAATATTATGCCGGTTTGGAGCATCGCATAATCCCACAATTATCTTCGGAAATACGTTTTAGCCAAACCAAAGTTTTTGACGTTAGGGACTATGTTTTTTTATACAACGGTAAACTCTATCCGGAATATACGGTAAGCACCGCAGGTATTTCATTTAGCTGGGAGCCATTTAACAATTATCTAAAAACCCCGGAAAGTGATATTTTAATTGAGCGGAATTATCCTAGAATAACAGCGCAAATTGATAAAGGCTTTGCCGATGTGGCCGAGGGTGATTTTAATTTTTTAAGAACCGGACTAAAATTAGAATATACGATTCGTAGATTAAATCTTTCCAGAACAGAATTTATTATAGAAGGAAATTATGCTACCGGAACCTTACCATTAACGCACACTTTCCATGCTTATCCAAACTCATCAAGACAGGAAGCAGTTTTAAAACGATTTTCGATTGCAGGGAAAACCAGCTTCGAAACCATGTACTATAATGAATTTTATAGTGACCGTCTTGCTATGTTGCATATGAGACATCAATTAAGGCCTATAAAATTTTCCAGTTTCTTCCAACCTGAAATTGTATTGATAAGCCGCCATGCTATAGGGGATATAGGTCATAAAGACCGCCACCAGAACATCGATTTTAAAAGTCTGGACCAGGGCTACTCTGAAGTTGGACTGGAAATTAACAAAATAATCTCTGGCTTTGGGCTTTCTACCGCCTATCGTTATGGCGGATATCACCTACCTGGCTTTAGCCAAAATTTTGCACTTAAATTCACCTTAAACATTAAGTTTTAAATTAGCCGAGTTTAATTCTCAAAAACCTGATTTTTAGGTTGTCTTTTGTTACCTTTGCGCGCGCTTAAAAATTACGCATGTCTAAGATTTTTACCTTCGGCTTTTGGAATTCTGTTGCCCGCCTTATTTTACGTAACAGAATTATCATTATTTTACTCATTTTGGCCACTACCGTATTTTTTGCTTCACAGTGGAAAAATATGAGATTTTCTTTTACCGAAGCCAACTTACTCCCAGACGATCATGAGGTAAATCAGGAATATAATGCCTTTTTAGAAAAATTTGGTGAAGAAGGGAACCTGATCGTGATGGGAATAAAAGATTCTTCCCTGTTTACTGAAAAAAATTACCAGGCCTGGAAGGCATTAAATGATAGTCTGCAAAAATTCCCAGAGGTAGATTATGCCATTTCCATAGGAAATTTAAAAAAGCTTGAAAAATTTGAAGATCCCAAGCGCTTCCAGATGGTTCCTTTTATTACTGAAGCCAATCCTGATAGTCTTGAGCTGGCAAATTACGAAAACGAACTCTTTACCAAACTCCCGTTCTACGAAAACCTGGTATACAGTGCGCATTCTAATACCATTCAGTCTGCTTTATACCTCAATAAAACAATTGTAAATTCTAAAGCCAGAAAAGATTTTGTGATCGATAACCTTGATCCTATGATCAAAAACTTCGAATCGCAAACCGGTATCGATGTGCGTGTTTCAGGGATGCCTTACATTCGGACACTGAATTCTCAAAATATAATTGATGAAATCGGACTCTTTATCGTTGCTGCTTTAGGAGTTACTTCTCTTATTTTTTTCTTCTTTTTCAGATCAGTAAGAGCAACGGTAATTTCTATGGTTACCGTATGTATTGGCGTAATGTGGGCATTTGGAACTATTGGTTTACTACATTATGAAATTACGGTTTTAACGGCGCTTATCCCTCCGTTAATTATTGTAATTGGTATTCCTAACTGTATTTTCCTAATCAACAAATATCAGCAGGAAATACAAAAACACGGAAATCAGGCAAAATCCCTGCAACGTGTTATTGCTAAAGTTGGTAATGCCACCCTGATGACGAATATTACCACAGCTTCAGGATTCGCAACCTTTATTTTAACCGAAAGCAAGCTGTTGAAAGAGTTTGGTATTGTTGCTTCCATTAATATCGTGGCCATCTTTATTCTTTCACTGCTGATTATCCCGGTGATTTATAGCTATATGAAAATTCCAAAGTCTAAACACTTAAAGCACCTTAACAGGCAGTGGATAGGCAGCTTTGTTGGATGGATGGAGAAAATGGTTCGGAATCATCGAATAGCAGTATATTTTACCGCAGTCGGCCTTTTAGCTGTTAGCATTATCGGAATTTACAATATTCGGATTTCAGGAAGTCTTCTGGAAGATATGCCACAACAAGCCGACTTCTTTAAAGATGTAAAATTCTTTGAAGAGGAATTTGACGGAATTATGCCTTTAGAAATCGTAGTAGATACCAAAAGACCCCGTGGTGTATTAAAGTCTTCTACTTTAAAAAAATTAGAGCAACTTGAGGACCTAATTGCGGAAGAGCCTGAACTTTCACAACCCTTATCCATCACCCGACTGGTAAAATACAGCAAACAAGCTTATTATAACGGCAACCCCAAATATTATCAGTTACCCTCTTCACAAGAGCAAAATTTCATTTTACCGTATACCAAAAACATGAAGGGTAATGATAATCTGGTAAACACGTATATCGATTCTACCGGCCGATTTGCCAGGATTACCACTTTTATGAAGGATATAGGTACCGACAAAATGGAAAAAATAGAAGATAAGCTGTGGCCCAACATCCATAAAATTTTCCCTGAAGATCGCTATGAGGTGAGTATGACGGGTAAAGCCCTGGTTTTCCAGAAAGGAACAACCTATTTGGTACACAATCTTGTGCTCTCACTATCCTTAGCCATTGTGCTTATTGCTTTATTGATGGCCTGGATGTTTAGATCCTTCAGAATGATCTTGATTTCCTTAGTACCTAACCTTTTACCATTGCTAATTACGGCAGGAATGATGGGATTCTTAGGCGTACCTATCAAACCTTCTACTATTTTGGTATTTAGTATTGCCTTTGGAATATCTGTTGATGACACCATTCACTTTTTAGCAAAATATCGGCAGGAACTTAAAGCAAACGACTGGAAAATTAAACGCTCGGTTTATGCGGCACTCCGGGAAACCGGTGTAAGTATGTTTTATACATCGATCGTTTTATTCTTTGGATTCTCTGTCTTTATGATTAGTAGTTTTGGAGGTACCGTAGCCCTGGGCGGTCTGGTTTCGGCCACCTTACTTTTTGCTATGCTTTCTAACTTACTGTTATTACCATCCTTACTACTTTCGCTGGAAAGAAGCATCGCAAACAAAGAAACTCTAAAGGAACCGTCAATGCGAATTATTGCGACGCCAGAAGATGAAGAAGAAATTTCTAAAGACGACGAAGAATACAAAAACCAGAAAAACAAAAACTAAAGCTTAGTCCTTAAAGGGAAAATTTTATATTTGTTTCTTTTCTAAATCTAAAATAAATGATACAGGCTAAAGTTGCTGAAATATTAGAAAGTGACCAGTTTTTACAGGAATTTAAAGTTAGCGGATGGGTACGTTCGTTTAGAAGTAATCGCTTTGTTGCGCTAAATGACGGATCGACCATTAATAACATTCAGTGTGTTATAGATTTTGAAAAATTTAATCCTGAAACATTAAAAAGAATTACCGTTGGTGCGGCCATTAGCGTAAAAGGTATTCTTAAAGAAAGTGAAGGAAAACAGCAACGCGTAGAAATTGATGTGAAAGAAATAAGCATTCTTGGAGATGCGAATCCTGAAGAAGTGAAACTTACCATACTTTCCCCAAAGCGTCATAGTTTAGAAAAACTTCGAGAGCAGGCACATCTAAGAGTACGCACCAATACTTTTGGCGCTATCATGCGCGTTCGTTCAAAGCTATCTTTTGCAGTACATAGCTATTTTCAGCAAAATAATTTTTACTATGTGAATACCCCAATCATTACGGGTAGCGATGCTGAAGGAGCTGGAGAAATGTTTAAAGTGACCAACTTTGATCTTAAAAATCCACCCAAAAATGAGGATGGAAGCATAGATTACAAAAAAGATTTTTTTGGAAAAGAGACTAATCTTACGGTTTCTGGACAGTTAGAAGGAGAAACTTACGCTCTTGGCTTAGGCCAGATCTATACTTTTGGACCAACTTTTAGGGCTGAAAATTCGAATACCTCTCGTCACCTCGCTGAATTCTGGATGATTGAACCAGAGATCGCCTTTTGTGACCTGGACGGTAATATGGATCTTGCTGAAGATTTTATAAAATATGTGGTTAGCTATGTGCTTGAAAATTGCAAAGACGACCTTGAATTCTTAGAACAGCGCCTGGCCAATGAAGACAAGGCAAAACCTGCAGCCGAGCGAAGTGAAATGGGACTTATAGAGAAATTAAAGTTTGTTTTAGAAAACAACTTTAAACGTGTAAGTTATACCGAAGCTATAGATATTCTTAAAGACTCAAAACCGAATAAAAAGAAGAAATTCAAATATATTATTGAAGAATGGGGTGCAGACCTACAAAGTGAGCACGAACGTTATTTGGTAGAGAAGCATTTTAAATGCCCGGTAATTTTATTTGATTATCCCGCTAAAATCAAGGCATTTTACATGCGCTTAAATGAAGACGGCAAAACCGTTAGAGCTATGGATATCCTTTTCCCTGGAATTGGAGAAATCGTTGGTGGTTCTCAAAGAGAAGAGCGTTTAGATGTACTCAAAGAAAAGATGGCAGAATTAGGAATCGAGGAAAAAGAACTTTGGTGGTATTTAGACACCCGAAAATTTGGAACTTGTGTTCACAGTGGCTTTGGGCTTGGTTTTGAACGTTTAGTACAATTTGTTACAGGAATGGGCAATATCAGAGATGTAATTCCTTTCCCAAGAACACCACAAAGTGCCGAATTTTAAAAACATTGTTTTTTTATATAAGATCAAACCTCACAGACTTCAAAACCTGTGAGGTTTTTTCTTTAGAATACTATTGCTTATTTTACAGCATGAAAGAATCTAAATCATCCATCAATACAATAAAAGCTTTTAATTTTATGCAAGTTATTGGTTTGGTGGCTTCAATATTTATTCTTTTAAAATTTATCATTTTCACCGTTAATGCCGCTATACAAGGCTGTTATAATCCCATGTAGTATAATCCTTGAAAATTAAAGAAATACATATTGTTCCACAGCTTTCGGAGAAAATTAGATTACAGGAATATGCTGCAAGCATATTTACATCGATCACTACCAGAAGTGCTGTTAAAAAAGCTATTAAAAAACAACAAATTTTAGTTGACGGCGAAATTGGACAAACCGGAGACTGGATTTTAGAGGGGCAGCAAATCGAATTGCTTCAAACCCAAAAACAACAAAAAGTTTTCGAATTAAGACTTGAAGTTATTTATGAAGACGATCATATTGCCGTGATCAATAAACCTGCAGGGTATCCCACCAGTGGAAATTACCATAAAACCATAAAAAATGCTCTACCTTTTAATCTACAAGCTTCAAAAGAAATAGATAAATTAGAAATTCCTCAACCGGCACATCGACTGGATAATCCAACAAGCGGGATTTTACTTTGTGCCAAAACAAACAAGGCTTTAATCGAATTAAACAGGCAATTTCAGGATAAAGAAATTCAAAAAACATATATAGCCATTGTTGAAGGATGCTTTCCAGAAGAACAACAATTATTTAATGACGAGATTGAAGAAAAACAAGCCACAACCGCAGTGAAACTTTTGGGAACAATAATGTTTAAAAGTGCCAAATTAAGCATTTTAGAAGCAAAACCTTTAACCGGCAGAACGCATCAGATAAGAATACACCTGGCAAAAAACGGGTTCCCTATTTTAGGGGAAAATTTATACGGGTCTCCCGCTATACCCTTCAAAAAAGGTTTGTTTTTAACTTCAATCGCAGTGAATTTCAAACACCCAACAGGTTCTGCACAACAATATTTTAAGATTGATTTTCCGAAGAAATTCAAAAGATTTACAGACAATCTTGAGCATAGTTAACAAAATTTTACCACAATCATCTACTATGCCAAACTGCAATGAGCGAACATTTCCGTATTTTTGTGAGTAAAGGAAAATATTTTTATGCTAAAACAGCAATTAAATTTTAAGTTATCACAAAAGCTATCTCCGCAGCAAATCCAGTTGATGAAGCTTATTCAATTGCCCACACAGGCTTTTGAACAGCGTATTAAGCAGGAAATCGAGGAAAATCCCGCTTTAGAAACCGGGAAGGATGAGCAGCGCGATGAATATGACTATGAGGATGAATATGATAACAGAGATTCTGAAGCTGAATTCGACGATAATAACGAGATCGATGCAGAAGATATTAATGTTGATGAATATTTAAGTGATGATGAAATACCCAGCTATCGCTTACAGGCTAATAACTATAGTGCGGATGACGAAGAGAAACAAGTTCCTTATGCTGCCGGAACTTCGTTCACCCAGCACCTTAGAAATCAGTTAAACACCTTTAGATTTGATGATACCGAGTTTGAGATTGCTGAGTTTTTGGTAGGAAGTATTGATGAAAGCGGCTATATAAGGAGAAACATTCCTGACGTGGTCGATGACCTTGCCTTTACGCAAAATGTTTATACTAACGAACCAACTGTCGAAAAAGTCCTTAAAAAGGTTCAGGAATTAGATCCTGCAGGAGTTGGGGCACGTTCGCTTAAGGAATGTTTGCTAATTCAGCTAAAAAGAAAAGATCCCACCAGAGCAGTAACTTTGGCTTCAGATATCATAGAAGAATCTTTCGATCAGTTCAGTAAAAAACATTATACCAAACTGCTTTCGAAGCACGATATTTCTGAAGATGAACTTAGAGAAGCTATTGAAGTGATAAGTCACCTAAACCCAAAACCGGGTGGTGCTTATTCTGGAAATACTAGAATGGTAGAACATGTTATTCCAGACTTCACTATTAAAATTGTTGACGGGGATCTGGAGCTTAGCTTAAACGGAAGAAATGCTCCAGAGATGCATGTTTCCAGGGATTATAGCAATATGCTTAAAGGCTATAAAGAAAGTAAGAAAAAAACCAAGGAGCAGAAGGATGCCGTAATGTTTATTAAACAGAAGCTGGATGCGGCAAAGTGGTTTATTGAAGCCATAAAACAACGCCAGCAAACACTGATGGTTACCATGAGTTCAATTATGCATTATCAAAAAGAATATTTCTTGACGGGCGACGAGCGTAACCTTAGACCCATGATCTTAAAAGATATTGCTGATGAGATCGAAATGGATGTTTCAACCGTATCCAGAGTTGCCAATAGTAAGTATGTGGATACTCCTTACGGCACCAAATTAATAAAGGAATTCTTCTCTGAATCCATGAAAAATGATCAGGGCGAAGACGTTTCTACCAGAGAAATAAAGAAAATCCTTGAAATGTCTATTGAAGAGGAAGATAAAAGAAGACCACTAACAGATGAGAAACTTGCCAAAGTCTTAAAAGACAAAGGTTATCCTATCGCAAGAAGAACAGTAGCCAAATACAGAGAACAATTAGACATTCCAGTAGCACGCTTACGTAAAGAAATTTAATGAAAGGAATCCTTAAGCTGGCCTCATACGTTTTTCACCCTATTTGGATGCCATTTCTGGGGAGTTTATTATATTTTGAACTTACCCCAAGGTTTTTTCCTGAAGAGGTCATAAAAGCGAAATTATTAGCGATCTCGATTATTACTATTTTTATTCCGATCGTTTTCTTTTTTTTGCTAAAAAACCTGGGAAAGGTTACCAGTATGTCCCTATCCAAAGTAGAAGAGCGAAAATGGCCGCTTTTCTTTTTTGCCATACTTACACTAATGGTACTGAATCAAATTCTGGATCGTTATAATTATCCTGAAATTTACTTTTATTTTCTCGGCATCCTTGGAGCTGATATAATCGCTTATCTTCTTACTCTTTTTCGTATAAAAATAAGTTTACATATGATGGGACTGGCCGGTTTCACCATGTTTTTAATTGCATTTAGCCGCTATTTTCATATCAATTTAATATTGGCCACTTCAGGATTATTAATTGCCCTGGGATTAACCGCAAGCTCACGCTTATACTTTAAAGCGCATACTAACCTGGAATTAATTTTAGGCATTATAGCAGGTATTTTACCACAATTACTATTTTTCTATTACTGGTTATAAAATATAGAACATCAACCCAACCCGCAATGTAGAAACTCCAAAGGTCTCACCATCTACAGCGGCATTATCGAAAAATGGATTTAAGCTATAATAAATCTGAAAATTAAAAGTACTATATCCAAAAGTAAAACTAGTACCTAATCTAAAGCGTTCTAATTCTGGCACATCACTTTGTTTAACCACATTAGCATTCTGCCTAAAAACCGACCTAAAATGATAAATATAGCCTAGTTTTAGGCCCGCATAAATTCGCCAGAATTTGTAGGAGGAAAAAGTAGAAGTTCTCCATCGAAACTGGATAGGTGCCTCTACCAAAAAAGTGCTAAAGCGATTAGAATCATAATCGATATTATCTTGACTAAGATTCCTAAAAATAGTTTCTCCATTTTCATTTTCTCCTATAAAGAGATTTTGGCCCAAACTATCGAAGGCCAATCCCAAACCAACACCTAGACCCACATTTCTGTTCTTATTAAAAGGAATATCACGTATAAACCCACCACTTAATCCTGCAGAAAAACCATTTTGATCCATAAATTGGGGGCGATCTGTAATAAAATTAAAAGTCAATCCAAAATAAAACTGATCTTCACGATAACTACTATCGATAACAGTAGGAATACTGTCTGCAAAAGCCGGGTTAGTTTCCTGTGCTTTCGCAGTAGAACTTATGATCAAAACAAGAGTTATAAGATACCAGTAGCTCATGATAAGGATAAAATTCAATTAAAAGTAAATATAAAAAAACATCCCATTCTGATTTCAGAATGGGATGTTTTTAAATACTATTTAAATTATACTACTAATTGTTAGCTTTTGTAGCATCACCTTGCACGGTAGTATAATTAATTTTAAGTGCTTCAGCTTTCCTTAGCTCCTGTTTAATATCTGAAACAAGCCCCATATTGGTTTCTTTATCCACCTTTAAAGCTGTTGTTAAATATGGAATAAGTTCTTCTCTTTTACTATCTCTTTCGGAATAGATAAAAGATTGCACTTCGCTAACATCTGCAAACTTATCATTTAACTGGATTCTGGCCTCCGTACCATACTTAGACTGATATCTGGCTACAGGTTTCCCCGCGTAGATATACATTACCAAATCCTTCTTATCAAGTTTTTCAACCTGATCGGCAGTAGGTAATGAATTCTGAACCATTTTTTCAGTATCACGCATCGTTGTCGCTACCATAAAGAAAAACAGTAACATAAATACAATATCAGGTAACGACGCGGTGCTAATCGCAGGCAACTCTCCAGACTTTTTCTTTTTAAATTTAGACATAATAAATGTTCTATTAATTTATTTTAAAAAGGCTGTTAACCTCTATTTAGGCTCGGCTTCTGAAAGCTTTTGAGGAATCATATCTTTTATAGACTCGATTTTTTCCTTTAAAGATTCCTTTCTTGCGTCACCTGTTTTAGGATCGTTATACTCCGCTTCAAGTTCCACGAAAGTCGAACCATATAAACGTTTAGCTTCACGATTTCTTAATTCATTATAGGCAGCCACTAATTCGTTTTGCACTGCTATATATGTACCATATTCCGTACCTCGGTTATTTACTAAAGAAATTACCGCTTTTTGAGGATTTACCGATAAATCTGGATCTCCAGTTCCTTGGCAAAAGCTACAAGCTTCGCTTCCGCTTCCTCCGCCATTATCAAGAAAATCAAAAGCAGCCTTTCTAAGATCTTTCAGTTCCATTTCCTCTCCCTCTACCAACAAATCGTTGTTAGCATTCACAACTACTTCAAATACGTTACGCATTTTAAGTGTAGGCGGGTCAACTTCTTCTGGCTGCCATGGCGGAAGCTTTCTACTTATCCCCTTATCTGTCTCGATGGTAGTAGTTACCAGGAAGAAGATAAGAAGTAAGAAAGCGATGTCTGCCATAGATCCCGCATTTACTTCTGGTGATGATCTTCTAGCCATAGGTTCTTAACTTATTAATTTTTTAACTCCGGAAAATACCATTGCTAATATTGCCAGTGCAGCAAGAATATAGAAGCAAACTAAACCAGCTCCTACCCAATGTACTGTACCTGCAGATATAATATCTCCCTCTCTAGTGGTTACTTGTGTACCTGTTGTTACCAAATATGATACCAAAACAACTACAGCGAAAGAAACTATTCCAATTATTGTATTTTTAATGTTACCACGGAACAATCCTGCAATAACAAAGATCGCGACAAGTGCAATAACAACCGCTAGTACTAGATATGAAATCCACATCATTGGTTCCAGCACGCTGCTCTGAACATCTGCCGATGCCTCGATTGCATCGTCACCAGCAGCCAGGATTCTTCCTAAGAAGATAAGCCCTAGCACACCTATAACTAATGCAACATATTTTAAAATTTTATGTAAAGTCATAACTTTTATTAGTCAGGTCTTATTATACTCTCTTTTTGTTTTTGTAATCTACAAGCATATCGATTAAAAGAATAGAAGCATCTTCCATATCATTTACGATACTATCGATCTTAGCGATAATGTAATTGTAGAAAATCTGAAGGATAATTGCAACAATAAGTCCAAATACCGTAGTAAGAAGTGCTACTTTAATACCTCCAGCAACAAGAGACGGTTGCATATCACCGGCCGCTTCGATTCTATCAAAAGCTTCGATCATACCAATTACCGTACCCATAAACCCAAGCATAGGCGCAAGAGCGATAAATAAAGATACCCAAGAAACATTTTTTTCTAATTGTCCCATTTGCACACCACCGTAAGCAACTACTGCTTTCTCTGCAGATTCGATGCTTTCGTCAGCACGGTCAAGACCTTGATAATAGATAGAAGCTACAGGTCCTCTTGTATTTCTACATACTTCCTTAGCAGCCTCAATACCTCCGCTGTTTAAAGCTTCTTCTACGTTACGAGCTAATTTTTTCGTGTTTGTAGTGGCAAGGTTTAAATAGATAATTCTCTCAATGGCAATTGCCAAACCAAGAATAAGACATAAAAGTACGATACCCATAAATCCGGCACCACCTTCTATAAAACGTTTTTTTAATTCCTGATGAAAACCAAGTTCTTCGTCTGCATCAGCCGCCGCCGTAGCGCTTTCATCCTCCTGAACGAAAGTTGCTATCGTACCTGGCAATGTGTTTACCATGTTTGCCGCCTTAAGATTACCGGCACCTAACACCATAATCGCAGCGATTACCAAAATAGAAAATAATCTTTTCATTACTGTTTGTCTTAATTTAATTAGTTAAAGGGTTAAAGATATAAAAATAATTTTTTAATA
>MDTG01020174.1_pt1 | contig 22883 bp, 16 predicted proteins | sample 811421 | NCBI WGS metagenome assembly MDTG01 (sample SAMN05326645, study PRJNA326480) | marine metagenome | isolation source: seawater | place: Pacific Ocean: South East | collected 2011
ATATTCAAAAAACCTCAAAAAAAACACATGGAAATGTTTATCTGCTAAACGAATCAAAAAAAAATGCAAAATCCTTGCAAAATAGAACAATAAACGAAATAACAGATTCCTATTTCATGGAAGTTCAACAAAACAACAATTCTCAAGGTCATGGCGACTTCGATAAATTCAGTCAAGATCAAAGAAAAAGTTTTCGATCTAGACAGGCCGGATCCTCAAGAAGAGACAGTACTGGTTTTAGAATTAGATTAAGTGACAATGAAATGAGGCATGCTCGTTCTCTTCAAGAAATTTTTAATCTTCGATCGACGGTAGCAGTCCTTGGGTTTGCGCTTAGAACATTCGGGGAGATGATTGAGGAAGGGAAATTAGACGACTTTATAAAAGAATATCGATCTAATCCAGAAAAAAACAACCAAAGACGATATCAATCGAACTTAAACCATAAAGAATTAGATGAAAGAGATAAGTCAAATGCAAAGATCAATCCTTTTGCTAGACCATCCAAACCAAGTAATACAGATATAATCACTGAACAAAATAAGAATAAAAATGATGACGATACAATTAATGATCAAAAAATAGAAAATTATGAGGACAAAGAAAAAGCAAATGACGAAAACAACTAATATGAACTATCCACAAAATTTTCATTTTTTATTTTAATGATGAAAAAAAGAGTTCTCTCAGGGGTTCAACCAACTGGAGAAATTCACATTGGGAACTGGATTGGAGCTATTAAAAATTGGGTGAGACTCCAAGAAACCTTTGAGACATATTTCTGTGTTGTAGATCTCCACTCAATAACTGTGCCTCATGAACCAGAATTATTAGCAAAAAGTACCCTCTCAACCGCTGCACTTTATGTTGCTTGCGGTATTGATCCAAATAAGTCGTCGATCTTTATACAGAGTCACATACCAGCTCATGCTGAACTTTGTTGGATTTTAAATTGCTTGACACCTCTAAATTGGATGGAAAGGATGATTCAATTCAAAGAAAAATCTATTAAACAAGGTGCAAACGTATCAATTGGACTTTTTGACTATCCAGTTTTAATGGCTGCAGACATACTCTTATACGAACCAGATTTGGTTCCTGTTGGGGAAGATCAAAAACAGCATTTAGAATTAGCAAGAAATATTGCTCAACAAAGAATTAATTCAAGGTTTTCTAAAAATGATAAAAATATATTAAAAATTCCAGATTCTTTAATATTAAAGGAAGGAGCAAAAATAATGAGTTTGACTGATGGAAAGAACAAAATGAGTAAAAGTGATCCAAATAATGCCAGTAGAATATCCCTTCTAGATACACCTGAAATTATTGTAAAAAAAATTAAAAGGGCAAAAACAGATTCAATCAAAGGATTAGAGTTTGAAAATCCTGAAAGGCCAGAGGCAGATAATTTATTGAGAATTTACTCAATAATTAATAAAATTGATTCAAACAAAGCTTTAGAAAAGTGTTCTGAGATGGGTTGGGGGCCTTTTAAATCATTGTTAATTGAAAGTTTGATATCTTCACTAACTCCTATTCAAGAAAAATATAATGAATTAATGCAAGATACTTATGAATTAAGCAGAATAATTAAAAATGGCAATGAAAAAGCGAACAATACTGCCAATCAAACTCTTTTAAAAATAAAAGATTCATTAGGTTTTCTCTCAAAAAGTTTTTAATCATGCCTAAAATCAGCCTTCCCGATGGGAGCTCAAAGCAATTTAATGAACCAGTAACGATATTAGAAATTGCAAATTCAATAGGACCTGGCCTTGCTAAAGCAACTATTGCAGGAAAAGTTAATGGAAAGTTAATTGACGCAACTATTCCAATAGAAAACGATTCAGATGTTTTAATTATTACTTCAAAAGATAAAGATGGGCTAGAGATTATCAGGCATTCATTTGCTCATCTAATGGGTCATGCAATAAAGCAAATTTATCCCGACGCAAAAATGGCAATTGGACCAATTATTGAAGATGGTTTTTACTATGATATTTCTTATTCAAAATCCTTTACACCAGAAGATTTAAAAAGTATTGAACAGAGAATAACAACATTAAAAAGTAAAAATTACGATGTAATAGTTAAAAAAGTAAGTCGCAAAGAAGCAATAGAAACTTTTTCTAAAAGAGATGAGCCTTACAAGATTAAATTAATTAATGATATCCCAGAGAATGAGGAAATTAAATTATACTTTCATCAAGAATATATTGATATGTGCAGAGGACCTCACGTCCCTAATACGACTCATCTAAAGTCTTTCAAATTAACAAAAATAGCAGGGGCCTATTGGAAAGGTAATTCCAATAATGAAATGCTTCAAAGAATATATGGAACAGCATGGAATAACAATAAGGAGCTATCAGAATATCTTAAAAGAATTGAAGAGGCTGAAAAAAGAGATCATAGAAAGTTAGCAAAAAAATTATCTTTATTTCATATCCAAGAAGAGTCTCCAGGGATGGTGTTTTGGCATCCTAAGGGTTGGACTATTTATCAGATATTACAAGACTTTATTAAAAACATTTTAATTAAGAATGAATATAAAGAAGTTAAAACTCCTCAAATAGTTGATAGATCACTGTGGGAAAAATCTGGCCATTGGGACAAGTTCAAAGATGATATGTTTACAACTAATTCAGAAAATAGAGAATATGCAATCAAGCCTATGAATTGCCCCTGTCATATTCAAATATTTAATCAAGGTTTAAAAAGTTACAGAGACCTTCCTTTAAGATTAGCTGAATTTGGTTCATGTCATAGAAGCGAACCCTCAGGTGCATTACATGGTTTAATGAGAGTTAGAAATTTCGTTCAAGATGATGCACATATATTTTGCTCAGAGGATCAAATACAAATAGAAGTTTGCAACTTTATTGATTTAGTTTTTGAAGTCTATAAGGCATTTGGTTTCAATGAAATAATAATAAAGCTTTCTACGAGACCAAATAAAAGGGTAGGGAGTGATGAAATTTGGGACAAATCAGAGAGTGCGCTTTCAGAAGCTTTAAATTCAAAAGGAATTGATTGGTCATTACTACCTGGGGAGGGAGCTTTTTATGGGCCAAAAATTGAGTTTTCGCTAAAAGACTGTCTAGGAAGGATTTGGCAATGCGGAACAATACAAGTTGATTTTTCCATGCCTGAGAGACTAAATGCTAACTACATTGATCATGATGGTGAAAAGAAAGTTCCTGTGATGCTTCACAGAGCTATTCTGGGTTCATTTGAAAGATTTATTGGAATACTAATTGAACATTATGAAGGTAATTTTCCACTTTGGCTTTCACCAATTCAATTAAGAGTCATGTCAATAACTGATAGAAATAGAAATTATTGCCTAGAGCTTGAAAATATTTTCAAGGAACACAACATTAGAGTTGACTCAGATGTACGAAATGAAAAAATTGGTTTAAAAATAAGAGAAGGAACATTAGAAAAAATTCCATATATGATAATAATTGGAGATAATGAAGAAAAATCTAAAAAACTTTCTATTAGAAAAAAAGATGGTACAGAATTCGTTATTGAAAAAATAGATGAATTTATTAATATATTGAATGAAGAAATCTTATTAAAAGGGGTAAAAAAAATTAATAAAGTCTCAACAAAATAATAGAAATTATGAATATCTTATCAGGTGATATTGGAGGTACAAAAACAATTTTAGCGATATATAATTTTGATAAAGGCAGAGAGATATTATATAAAAAAAAATATCTCTCTAAAGATTGGGATTCATTTTATTCAATTTTAGATAATTTTTTTAGTAATATTCCCAATTTATTAGAAAGGCCAAAATTTGCATGTTTGGGACTTGCAGGGATGATATTAGAGAATAATTGTAAAATTACAAATTTAGATTGGGAGATAAATAAAGAAAAAATAATTGAAAAATATGATTTAAGTAATTTAGATTTATTGAATGACTTTTCTGTACTCTTATATGGAATTAAATACTTTAAAGATAATCAATTTGAGATAATTAAAGAAAGAAGATCATCAGAAATTAAGAACGGTTTAATAACAATCGTTGGAGCAGGCACAGGACTTGGCATCTCAAGAGGTCTCTTTGTTGATGAAGAGATCATCACCCTTGATAGCGAGGGAGGTCACGCAGAGTTTTCAGCCAGAAATGAGACAGAATGGCAAATAGTTAAATGGATAAAAAAATCATTAAATATTGATAGGGTTTCCTCTGAAAGGATCGTAAGTGGAAGAGGTTTAACACATGTTGTAAATTGGCGTCTTTCAAAGAATGATGCGCGTAATCATCCATTAAATCAAACAGAACTTTCAAGAAACATAGAATTAGACATCCCTAAAATTGCTACTAAACTTGCTATCGATGGAGATATTATTATGCAGGATGCAGTAAATATATGGATAAGTGCTTACGGTTCAGTTATTGGAGATATTGCTTTACATAATCTTTGTTATGGAGGATTATGGATTGCTGGGGGCACTGCCGAAAAACATATAAACAATTTCAAAACAAATCTTTTTTTAAATTCAATACAAAACAAAGGTAGATTTAAAAATTTCTTTGATAATCTATCAATTAATGTACTAACAGATCCCGAAGCAGGGCTTTTTAGTGCTGCATGTAGAGCTAATTTACTATGCTGTTGAAATTAGATTCCAAATATTAAAGGTAAATAAGTAATGCTTACTCCAAAAATTGGTGAGAAGGCAATTGTAGAAGTACCATCTACAACAGCAAATTTAGGACCTGGTTTTGATTGTTTAGGTGCTGCCTTAACTCTAAAAAATGAATTTTCTATAAAAAGAATTGAGGGGGCTTCTGAAAGATTTGATCTAATAATGGAGAGTACTGAGGGTAGCCATTTAAGAGGAGGACCTGAAAATCTTTTTTATAGAGCTGCTCAAAGAGTATGGAAATCAGCTCAAATTGAGCCTTTTGCATTGGAAGCGAGGGTTAAGCTTGCAGTTCCACCTGCTAGAGGGCTTGGAAGTAGTGCTACTGCAATTGTCGCTGGTTTGGTTGGGGCAAATGCTCTTATGGGATTCCCTCTACCTAAAGAGAAGCTTCTTGAATTAGCAATTGATATTGAGGGTCATCCAGATAATGTTGTCCCATCATTACTTGGTGGTTTGTGTTTAACAGCAAAAGCTGCATCCGAAAGATGGAGAGTCATCAAATGTGATTGGGATGATTCAATAAAAGCAGTAGTCGCCATTCCATCTTTAAGGTTAAGTACAAGTGAAGCAAGAAGAGTAATGCCCAAGAACATTCCCATAGGGGATGCGGTTATGAACCTTGGAGCAATTTCTCTACTTTTACAAGGATTAAGAAAAGGAAATGAAGATTTAATTAGAGATGGCATGCACGATAAACTTCATGAACCTTATCGATGGGGACTTATTAAAGGAGGTTTGGAAGTAAGGACAGCCGCTTTAAATGCAGGAGCCTTAGGTTGTGCAATCAGTGGAGCAGGTCCAAGCGTTCTCGCTTTATGCAAAGAAAAAAATGGAAGAGCAATAAGTCAAGCAATGGTTAGAGCTTGGGAGATGGCTGGAGTCGCAAGTCGAGCTCCAGTACTAGGATTACAAAGAAAAGGAAGCGAATGTGTACAAAAAATTATGGACTATGAGTAGTTAAACTTAGTATTCCTTTTGTAGAATAAAAGTTGCTCAAATTAATGGAGGCAAATTTGCCCCTAACTTTAGTCTCTGCCACTTCTTTTCCATGGTTATCATCGATAGTGATAATTCCTTTAATAGGTGCACTTTTGATGCCTTTTCTTCCAAAAGGAGAGGATAAAAGTGGAAATACAAATATTGCAAGGAATGTTGGAATTACGTTTTTATTTGCAGACTTTTTAGTCATATTGATAGTTTTCTCAAGATTTTTTAAGAGTAATTTAAGTGAATTGCAGCTCGTTGAAAGAATAAACTGGCTTCCTTCTATAGGTTTAGAGTGGTCTCTTGGTGTTGATGGAATTTCTGCGCCCTTAGTTGTATTAAGTGGGTTAATAACATTGTTATCAGCTGTCGCAAGCTGGAAAATTCAAAACAAATCAAGGCTTTATTTTTCATTACTTTTAGTTCAAGCATCTGCTCAAGCCCTCGTTTTCTTGTCACAAGATTTCTTATTATTTTTTCTTGCCTGGGAACTTGAGTTAGTTCCTGTATATTTATTAATTGCTATTTGGGGCGGAAAAAGAAGACTTTATGCTGCTACAAAATTTATATTATATACAGCCTTAGCCTCTTTACTAATTCTTATAAGTGGTCTAGCTCTAGCACTTTCAGGCGATACTTTTACTTTAAACTTATCTGAAATAGCACTTAAATCTCATAGTCAAACGTTTGGAATTTTATGTTACTTAGGATTTTTAATTGGATTTGGAGTTAAACTTCCAATATTTCCTTTACATACTTGGCTACCTGATGCTCATGGTGAGGCAAATGCTCCTGTCTCAATGCTTCTTGCAGGAGTCTTACTAAAAATGGGAGGATATGCATTATTAAGATTTAATGTTCAACTTTTACCAGAAGCCCATTTAAAATTAGCCCCAGCATTGATAATTATTGGAATAGTAAATGTTATTTACGGAGCTCTGAATGCTTTTGCTCAGGACAATGTAAAAAGAAGAATTGCTTGTAGCTCAGTAAGTCATATGGGTTTTGTTCTTCTAGGAATAGGAGCAGTTAATGCTCTTGGAATAAGCGGGGTAATGCTTCAAATGATTAGTCATGGATTGATAGCAGCTGCAATGTTTTTTGTTACTGGTAGTTTTTACGAGAGAACCAATACCCTTTCAATTCCAAATATGGGTGGCTTAGCAAAAGTTTTACCTATTACATTTGCACTTTTTCTTATAAGTTCTTTAGCATCTCTGGCCTTGCCTGGAATGAGTGGATTTGTTAGTGAAATCACTGTATTTCTTGGTATTACAAGTCAGGATATATTCACTTCACTTTTTCGATCAATAACAATTTTACTTGCTGCCATTGGTTTAGTTCTCACCCCCATATATTTATTATCAATGTGCAGAAGAGTCTTTTTTGGTCCTCGAATTCCTGCTTTAGCTTTTACTAAAGAAATGAATTCAAGAGAACTAACTGTTGGTTTAAGCTTGCTTGTCCCAACTCTAGTTATTGGATTTTGGCCAAGAATTGCAATTGATTTATATGAGTCCTCTACAAATGCTCTCGCTCAAGGACTTTTAAGCCATAATGTAGTTCCTATCACCCAAGCTCTTCAAATAAGTTGAAATGAAAAAAGAAAAAAAAACACCTGCTTTATTAGTTGGACATGGAATTCCTGATTATCAAGAAATAACACCTAAAGACATAAATATATTCATCCCTAAACTACTTGACGATTTAAATATTGATCTTAATAACTTAGAAGATGATCTTAAGAGAAAACTTGATAATAATATAAATTTAAATTGGGAAGATCTTTTCACCCCAATTCATAAGATTGGAGAGAGATTACGTTGGAGTTGGGGTGTAATTTCTCATCTAAATGGTGTTTGTAATTCATCTGATTTAAGAGAAGCTTATTCTAAGCAACAACCAGAAATTATTAAATTTACTAGTAAATTTGGACAAAGCAAAGTTATATTTAATTGTTTAATGAATATAAAAACAAATCGAATAAATAATTTAAATGAAACTCAGATAAGAATATTAGATGCCGAAATACTTTCTATGAAAAATAGCGGCGTTGGACTTGAAGGTAACAACAAAGATATATTCAATAAAAATAGCCAAAGGTTAGCCGAATTATCAAATGATTTTAGCAATAATGTGCTTGATTCAACCAATCAATGGAGCATGCTTTTAACTAAACCTTCAGAGATCGAAGGCCTTCCAAAAAGAGTTCTTGATAATTTTGAGAAAGCTGCCAAAGAAGATAAAAACTTTAAAGATTTATTTTCAAATTCAAAGGAGGATTCCTCTGGCCCTTGGAAAGTTGGTCTTGATATGCCAAGTTACATATCATTTCTAACTTATTCTAAATGTAGAAATCTAAGAGAAAAAATATACAAAGCCCAAGTTAGTAGAGCAAGTGTAGGGGAGCTTAATAACAAAAATATTATTGAAGAAATTCTAATTTTGAGAAAAAATCAAGCAAACCTTTTAGGGTATGAAAACTGGGCCGATTTAAGCCTTGCTAGTAAAATGGCAAAAGATAAAAAAGAGGTTGAAACTCTTCTTGAGGAATTAAGATCAGCTGCTTTTAAAGTTGCAAAGAAAGAGATGATAGAAATGCAAGAGTGTGCAAGGAATGAAGTCGAAAGTAACTCAATAAACTTACAACCCTGGGATACAAGCTTTTGGTCGGAGAAACTTAAACAAAGTAAATTTGATCTTGATCAGGAGTCTCTTCGCCCTTATTTTCCACTTCCTAAAGTTTTAGAGGGTTTATTCAATCTTTGCGAAAGGCTTTTCGATATAAAAATATCCAAGGTGAAAGATGCTGAATTTCCTAAATGGCACAAAGATGTAAGTATGTTTCTTGTGAAGAATAAAGATGACTCTAAGATTGCATATTTTTATTTAGACCCCTACACCAGAGCTGCATCCAAAAGAGGTGGTGCTTGGATGGATGATTGTTTAACAAGAGAAATTAATGATAAAGGAGAAAAGGTATTACCTGTTGCATATTTGATTTGCAATCAAACGCCACCAAGTGGAGACGCCCCAAGCTTGATGAGTTTTGAGGAGGTATCAACTCTTTTTCATGAATTTGGTCATGGTCTTCAACATATGCTAACCGAGGTAGATTACCCACAAGCTGCAGGAATAAACAATGTTGAATGGGATGCAGTGGAATTACCAAGTCAATTCATGGAGAATTGGTGTTTAGATAGAAAAACACTTATGAGCATTGCGAAACACTGGGAAACAGGTGAACAATTACCAGAATCTGAATATCAAAAATTAAAAATGAGTAAGACTTTTAATTCAGGTCTTTCAACATTAAGGCAAATTCATTTTGCTTTAACTGATTTAAAATTACATAGTGAATGGAATCAAAATTCGGAAATCAGTCCAGATCAATTAAGAAGATTAATTGCAGAAAATACGACAATTATTAAGCCGATAAAAGAAGACAATTTTCTATGTGCCTTTAGTCATATATTTGCTGGTGGATATTCAGCAGGTTACTACTCATACAAATGGGCTGAAGTCCTGAGCTCTGATGCATTTGCTGCATTTGAAGAAGCGGGACTAGATAATGAGGATTCTGTTAAAAAAATTGGAAAACTCTTTAGAAAAACAGTATTAAGTCTCGGAGGTAGCCGCGCACCTTCTGATGTATATGCTGCTTTTAGAGGTAGAGCCCCTTCAACCAAAGCTCTAATAAGACACTCTGGACTTAATAGTTAGCCAACAAGTTAGAAATGATGATTTCAATTGAGCTTTGATTTTTTATTAAAGATTTATGAGTCCAAACAGGTACTGAAATACTCTTACCACATGGCAATACAGCTTTCCATCCAGGAAATACCATTAGATCAAGGAAACAAAAAAAACTTAAACAATTGATTCGTTTTAGATACTGAGAGTTAATATTTAATTCTCTAGTGAGTTTACTTCCAAGTTTCATTTCTGAAATGCCACAAAAATATTTCTCAGGAATAAATTGTGCAGTAAGAGTACCGATATGAGGAGAGCCAATACTTAAGAAATTTTTGGTTCTTCTCCAACCATCCATATCTTGCAACCAAATTCTTGAAATTAATCCACCCATAGAAAATCCAAGCAAATCAATCTCATCATCATCTTCAAGATTTTGTTTAATATAATCATTAAAGTTCTTAGACAGAACTTTTATAGAAGTTCTTCCAGAATCATGAGGAAGATTTGGAATTAAAACCTCAAAGTTTTTTCTTATGAGACTATCTTTGAATTTATTAAAGACTTTTGGACTGTTCCAAAGCCCATGAACTAAAATTATTTTCTTTTTAGTTACCATTTATAATTTAAAAATTCCTTGTTTTGGATATTTCAACAGTTCCATTGAAACCATCAATTGGAGGATTGCACTTTATTAAAGTAATTTTAGTAGGCAATTCTCCATATAATTCATCTAATAATTCAAGTATTTGATCACTAAATTTCTCAATTGTATGACATCTAATTTCATGAGCTAATTCTTTTATTTTTTTAATTGCAATTGAATAATCCGCTGTTAAAGAGATATCATCAGTTGCAGAGGAAATATCAGTATTCAACCAAACACTAAAGCTAACAATAAATTCTTGCCCAAGTTTTCTTTCAGACTCTAAAACGCCTACATGTGACCAGATTTTTAAATTTCTAACTGTAATAATACTTTTTTGATTCAAATTATTATTTATCATTTATCAACATGTGTAAAAACTTTTTCCCCAGAAGAAAAATCAGAGACCAAATGACCATCACCATTAATAATATATTTATACGAAACAAGACCTTCAAGTCCAACAGGGCCTCTGGGAGGGAGTTTTTGAGTACTAATTCCAACTTCTGCTCCAAATCCATACCTAAACCCATCTGCAAATCTAGTGGAACAATTATGAAAAACACCAGAACTATCAACTGTTTTCAGAAAAAGTTCTGAATTTTGATTATCCTCTGTGACAATTGCATCGGTATGCCTGGAGCTAAAAGAATTAATATGGTCTATCGCTTGATCAATATTATCTACAATCTTAATTGATAATATTAAGTCAAGATATTCAGTAGTCCAATCGGATTCGTTCGCTAATTCTTGAACTCCCAACTCGCAACAATAGGTATCCCCTCTCAATTTGACGTTTAATAGAGAAAAAGCAGGAATAATTTTATTCAAAAATTCTTTAGCAATTGACTTATGAACTAATAAAGTTTCAAGAGAATTGCATGCTGCAGGATATTGAGTTTTACTGTCAATAACTATCTTCATTGCCATCTCTAAATCAGCCTTTGAATCAACATAGACATGACATATTCCATCAGCGTGCCCGAGGACAGGGATATTTGTATTCTTTTGTATAAAACTTACCAACTCGTTACTACCTCTAGGAATTATTAAATCAATAAGTCCATCCATCTTCAAGATAGCCATACTCTCCTCTCTTGAAGTTAACAGGCAAAGAGAATTTCTATTCATATCAATATTTTGCAACCCTTCTTGAAGAGCCTCCATTATTATTTTATTTGATGAAGCTGCTTCTCTCCCACCCTTTAAGAGAGCGCCATTCCCAGATCGGATTGCAAGTGAAGCAATTTGAATCATTGCATCAGGGCGAGACTCGAAGATTATACCCAACACCCCAACTGGAGTAGTGATTCTTTTAAGAATTAGTCCAGGAGAAAGTTCTCTCTCTAGATCGATCACTCCGAGAGGATCATCTAATTCTGCAACTTGTCTTACTCCATCAATTGCATCATTTAATTTACTATCATCTAGTTTTAATCTGGAAATCAATGAACTTGTAAGGCCACTTGATTCTGCATTTTTTAAATCAACTAAATTCGCCTCAATAATATGTTTTTTATAATGATCTAGAGATTCAGCCATTGAGATTAAAGCCCTTTTTCGATTATCATCTTTTTGTAAACATAATTCTTGAGAAGCTTTTTTCACCTCTTCCAATCGCAATAATAAATCCGAAGAAACTTCTGGAATAGATGCCTCAAACATTTTATTTTGTACAAGAACTTATACAAAATATTTTAACTCAAAAGCGAAATTAAAATATGAATATTTCCAAATTAAATGCTAAAGAAATACGAAAAATCTCCCCTAGATAGAAAGCACTTGTAACTAGAGAATAAAAAAGATACTTTTAATTTTTAACTAATAGTTTCTTTTATTTGATTAATCTTGATTATTATTTTATTAAATTAATATCTTAAAAATATTTCTAATTGACTTTGCCAGTTTCCATTTTTATCGAAAGATCCAAATAAACCAAAATTTTGATTAAGTTGAATTGTCAAATTCCCCTGAGGGGGTATATCTTCCCTATTTGGAGTGGCTTGCAATGAAAAACTGATTCTATCTGTAAGATCTATTCCCATTTCAGTAACCCATGCTTGCTGTGATGAAAGTTGAGATGAACTATCCTCTGAACTATTACCTGGTTGACTTTCAATAAGCTCAGTATCAGAGGTAGCCGTATTTATATAAGCGGGATATAAAGCGATTTGAAGTCTTTCATTAAAGGCTCCACTAATATTTCCTAAAACTGGAGTAACAAAAGATCGATTAAGGACATCTGCAAAAACATTGTTGTCCCTACCTTGAAAAAGATTTGTAAGAGAGTTCCCACCAATTAACCCTATAAGCTCGTTCTCTGGGACAGGAGGCGTACTTCTCAATTGATAATTATTCTTCAACCGATCAGCAGGACCAGTTGCTATAATTTCAACTTTTACGAATCTAGATCCACCAATTCCAAATGCACCAGAACCATTTGTTACGAAGTCACTGGAGGAATTAATTTCAGTAGGATCTCTAACAGTATCAGGAACTCGACTAATCATTTTAACATCAACATATGGTATTAATCCCATAGATGGAACAAAAACAGCTACATTTTGAGAACGTTTATCAAGATAAAAAGTAGTAGTAAATAAGTTTACTCTTCCATTTTGAAGCTTTACTAAGCCATTAGCATTAATTGACCTATCAACTGATCCATTAAGAAGAAGAAAGCCCTCAACTTCAAAGTTTGCAACAGGCTGGGATATAATTTTAAGATTTGGACCTAAATTAACTCTTAAATTATCTAACTTTATGGTTGAAAAACCATCAGGAATTATTGAATTAACGATTTTACTTGCTGGAGCATTTTCATCTTTAATGAATAATATCAAAGGATTAATTCTATCCCAGGATTGTTCAGGCAGGACATCTGATATTTTTTTATATTCATTTCTTTCTTTCTGAATATTTAATTTTTTATCATTTTTATTTGATGCTCTTTGAGTAAATATAGTACCTTCCTTAACCTCTACAGAACCAGCTATTATAGGCTTAAATATTGAGCCATAAAAAATCAAATCAGATGAAATAACTAAATCCAATGAACTTGTATTTAAATTATATTTATCTATATTTATTTTTAATGGTTCAGCCTCCAATTCTTTATATTTAAACAAAGCAATATCTCCTTTACCATTTATATTTCCATAATCCTCTAGTTGTGCTTTTAATGTCTTTACTTCAACTCTATTAAAATCAAAAACAATTGTACTGTTTAAAGAATTTATATTTTTTCCTCTAAAAACAAGTTCTCCATTATTTAAAACAAGAAAACCATTTGCTTTTGGCTCTTTAATTGTTCCAGAAACAAGAAGTCTTAGATCAGCCCTGCCAGAATTCCATTTCAAAGTATCTCCTGTAAATTGATCAAGAAATTTAATACCATCTCCATGACTTTCTACTCTTAAATTTATAGGTCTTGTTAAAGTCGTAGGCAATTTTCCCTTTATAAGTAATGAATCTATTGAAGTTGAACTTTTTAAATCAATATCCAGATCAATGTTAGAATCAGAGAAATTTAAGAGACCTTTATTAAGGATAAGTTTTTCTCTCCCAATACCTAAATTTTTAGAAACCAATTCAGACTGAATATATGAACGCCTTTTACTTAAAAAATATTTACCATTAATACCAAATACTCCAGAGAGACCTGATGGTGTAGGAAAGATTATTGACAATAAGGAAAAAGGTATATTAGTAATATTGAATATACCTTCACCTATTCTCAATGGACCTTTAATTATCACACTAAAAGGTTTGACATTGTTAATCGAACTTAAATTATTTTTATTTGTCCAAAGTTTTCCACTTGCATCTAAATCAATGTCAAGATTTGAAATATCAGAACCATAAATATTAATTTTGGCATTTACATAACCTTTAACATCATCAGGATTAATTATTTCTTTTTGACGTTTTGAATTTTGCCTATTTGAGACAGAAATAACTGATTCTAACCACTCCTTTAACTGAAGATCAAGAGAATTTTTTTGAGGTTTAATTGTTAATTGACCAAGCTCTTTTGCTCTTCCTGAAGGTATAGGTGTCTCTATATTAATTTTTGGAATTTGTAGAGAATTATTTATTAACCAAGATGGGCTTATTTTCTTAAGTTCGATGGATGATTTAAATAATTTGCCTAAAATTCTTTCTACTTTAATATTTATTTCACCATTATCAAGTGGAATAAATTTCCCATTTACTAAATATTTATTTTTTTCATACTCACCATATAAGTTTACATCTTTTAGCTTAAAACCAGCTAATCTTGGATATTTTAGATTTATATCCCCTCTAAAAATAAATGGATTAATGTCAACTATTCCTGAGCCAGAGAGAGTGCCAAATATTCTTTTAAAACTTTTCTCTGGTGGCAAAGCTATTTCTAATCTATCCAATCTAAAATCTTTTGCATTCCATTTATATTTATCATCCTTTAAAACTTCTATAATTCCACCAAGACGATTTATTTTAATAGAGTCAATATTCCACTCATTGTCAAATGAGGTTACTAAGCTAGAAGGAATAGCGGCTCCTGTAGATTTCATACTTAACTTTCCACCGATTCCATTTTGACTTGCAAAATTACCTTCCCAATTTTCTTGGATTCTTATATTCGAAAATTGTGGATTTTTAATAGACAATTCAAAGTTAGATTGCAGTGAAGCTAATGGGCCATATACATATCCTTTTCCTGATAACTCACCAGATATAGATTGATTCAAGAATGATCTTAATAAATTCAATGAAAATCCTGGTGACTCAACTTTCGCATTTAATTTACCAAAATTAACTTTATTAGATTTTATTTTAAATGGTAATTCTGCCCAAAAATCAACTTTTGAATCATTATCATTTTCTTGACTTACTGATGAATTCAAAAATACACTTAAATTATTTTTATCAAAAGGAATATTACCTTTGATCAAAATTTTCCATAGGCCATATTTCAATTCTGTATTTTTTAAACTTAAAATATTATCTTTACAGTTAAACAATGCTTTGTTTGATATTAAAGAATCATCTAGAGGAATTTTTGTAATTTTCAAGCTAGTAAGAGATACCGATCCATCACATTTAATTCTTTTATCATTTACATTTAATGAGATCATTCCATTTATTTTTCCTTTTGAAATAATATTTTTCTTTTTAGGATAAAAATAACTTAATTTATCTATATCTATATTTTTAAAATTTAAAATTGAGTCAAAAGTCAATTTATTCCAATAACCATATCCTTTTAGAGACAATAATTCTTTATCAGAATAATTTGCTTTTAAATCAGTTTTTACTTGTTTATTTAATAAGTTTAAATTTACGTTTCCTTTTATTTTTATAGGAGAGGTTTGATAACTAGTTATTAGACTTGCTGATTTATCAATAATAATATTTAATTCCAGATTTCTATTCCTTTTAATTTTTGCTTCTCCAAAAGTCCATAAACTTCCATTTTCATTTTTTTTTAAAGTTAATCTGGAGTTGAAAAGTTTTATTTTTATTTTTGGTCTTCTATTAAAGATTGTCGAAAGTGGTTCTAATTGAACAATAATGTTTGAGGCTTTAGCGTTTGATAAATCTTTTTGGGTAGGTAAAAATTTAGTTTCACCTAAAGCAATGCCCCACGGTCTTAAACCTTCGTATTGACCGATGACTAATTTATGGCCAAACCTTTTAGAAATAGCATTTTCAATTTTAAATTGATAATTGCTAATTGCTTTCCTTGCCACCCAATCTGTAAAGTAATAAGAGAAAACACCAGACCCAACAGAGATAGAAGCAATGAGACTAACTCTCATTAATATTGAATATTTACTCTTTATTTTCATGAACTTTTATCTACCTTAAGGGCAGCAAACAAAATATAAGTATTTAAGGAGCTCTTCACCAGCATATGTCAATCACTCAATTACTAAACGATGCCACTATTTGGTTCGCATGGCTAGGCTTAATTCTATTTATTGCCACAATTTTATTTTTCATTTTTAATTGGGGAGGTAAATTCAGATTAGTAGGTGCCACTATATTTTCTTTGCTGTTATCTGTTAGCAGTTGGTCCTTTACAGAAAGTTATCGACCACCCTTAAACATAGAAGGAGCTGTCTACGCCCCTGTTGTTTACGATAATGGCGCAGACCTGGTAGTTGCTCAAGCTTCTAAAGATTTTCCAAATGAAGCTATTGAACCAACTCTCAGGCAAATAGCAGGTAATCTAAAAGGAGTAGGGACAAACAGATCAATAGTAAAAGTTAAAATTAGAAAATTTTATGAAATTAATCAGGGAACGAGTAGACCGATTATTATTGGTGAGGCAGTTAAAGATATTATTAATAATCAAACAGTAAAGATATCTGTCAATAATTTTGACTTTGAACAAGAATCTTTACCAATAAATAATGACACTTAAAAAACTCTTTAAATTTTAATTGGAAAAAATTTCTTTTAAAAATAAACTCCCTCAAAATTTTGAAAAAGAGGAAAAAGCATTAATTTCTAATGGAATTTTGACATGGATAGATTTGATGAATTTAAAGGATGAAAAAATTAATTATATTACTTCATCAACTTTTACTTCTGTGAGAAATTTCAAACGACTGAGGTGTATCGCCATGTTTTTACACTGCTTAAAAATCCCTTTAAATGAAGCTGCATTATTAATGCATTCAGGTATACCTTCGATAAAATCATTATCAAATTCAACACCGAATCAGTTAATAAAAATGACCGGTCGTTTTGAGAGGACTTTATACAATCCTAAAAAAGCAACTTTTGATCTAAAAAAAGCTTCCATTATAATCAAACTAGCTAAGCAATATTGTGATAATTAAATAAGTTAATCGATATACAGTAGGAAATGATTTAATATTTTTAAAAGAAAGTAGTTTAATTATGATTATAAAATTTTCATTTTTATTAATTACATTACTCAGCCCATTTAACGTAGCCCATGCACAATCGAATCTTCTTGAAAGCGTAAAGAGGAACCCAGATGAAGCATTGTCATTATGTTTATATTTTAAAGATTTGAATTCAAGGGGTGTTTCGGCAAGTTCTAATGAGTCACTTTTACGAATTTCTCAGAAACGTAATTTGAGTAAGATTGATGCTGAGATTCTCTCAATGTATGTAAGAGGCTTATATTGTCCAAATGTCATTTAATTCTGAAACCAATGAGCTAAGTACTCACAGAGATGAAATTTTAATACTTGATGACGGGGTGAAATTAGTCTCTAGGATCTGGACACCTCAAGGAAGTGAAGGACCATGGCCAGCTTTGGTAATGAGGCAACCATATAACAGAAAGATAGCGTCAACAATTACTTATGCTCACCCAACTTGGTTCGCAAGTAAGGGGTATCTCGTAATTGTTCAAGATGTGAGGGGACAAGGGGATTCAGAAGGGGTATTCAAAGGATTTTCTCAAGAAGCTTTAGACACTTCCTCAACATATGAATGGGTTAGGACTCTCAAGGAATGTAATGGGCTCGTTGGTTCATATGGTTTCTCTTATCAGGGTCTTACTCAACTCCTATCGATTCCAGGGTCAAAGCCTCCTAATTGTATTGCACCAGCAATGACGGGGTTTAAAGAAAGAGAACACTGGAGTGTCTCTGGCGGTGCGTTCTGGTGGGATCTTGGGATTTTATGGGGACTTCAACTTGCGGCCCAAAAAGTGCGAAAGGAAAAAAATTCACAAGCTTGGATAGAAATCAGAAGAAGTATTGAGGATAGATCTTACTTAAGAGATGGATTGAAGCTGTTAAAGAAGCATGATCCTCAAGGCATGGCAATGAATTGGTACGATCTTTCAAACGGTAAATCTAATGATTGGTTAGTTCATGAACCTCTTAATGAGTGGTTAAAAATTCCTATTCTTTTACTTGGCGGTTGGTGGGATCCCCATCTAACCGGTATTTTAGATATTTATAAGAATTCAATTAGAGCTGGAGGTAGTCCCAATTTAATTATTGGACCGGCTTCTCATTTAAAATGGTGGGAAGGAACAAACCAATTATTATTAAATTTTTTTGATAGGCACTTAAAAAATAAAACTGATGATAAACATCTAAAAAAATCAAAGCCTTTATTTTGGAATATCACAAATAAAAATTGGTCTTCTTCAATTTCTCTAAATCAAAATTTATTTTGGAGATTTAAAAGCGATGGATTGTCATGTTTTGGGGAAGGAGGACTATTAACCCAAAATGGACAATCAGAAGGTTTTCAGTCAATAGTAAGTGATCCATGGAGACCAGTTCCCTCTGAAGGAGGACACTTAGGACCTAATCCAGGCCTCATAAACAGAAAAACAATTGACGAAAGAACTGATGTAGCAATCTTTACAAGTAAATCTTTTAAAATAAAAACAACTTTAATGGGTATTCCAAGTATTTTTATAAATTCTTTTGCAGAAAATAATTCTTATGACTTATGCGTTTCACTTTCAATATGTAGTGAAGATTGTAAAGAAGTCATTCAATTATCAACTGGATTCCTGAGAGTATTTGAATCAAATAAAAATAATTCTTCTCTTAAAGAAATCCAGCTTCAACCCGTATTTGCAGATATAAAAAAAGGAGAAAAACTAAGAATTTCTATTGCTGGTAGTGCTTGGCCTGCAATTGGAATCAACTATGGAATTGAGAGTGGTCAATGCGGTCCACCAACAATAACCTCTGAAATAACTACAATTTCACTGATTTTGAAAAACTCTAAACTCATCATTTCACCACTAATTTCCGCTTAAGGGTATCTTTAAAGACACAAACAGCATTAAGCTTGCAACTTAAATAACCCAGTCAAACATGACTAAAACCGTTATTTTCGACTGGATGATCCAGGAAGGAAGAAAACTTGAGGAATGTAATCACGATTCTCCTTTCTCAATTCTTGGGCCTCAACCTTATGAAAATGAATGGATCCTAAGAATATGGATGCCAGAAGCAAACAAGGTAACTTTCATAAAAGATAATCTAAAAATTCAATTATCCAATCCAAATCATCCTTGGATATTTGAGACACTTTTAGATAAGAACCCAGGAAGTAAATACGAAATTGAAGTCCTCAGAGGGGGGATTACTCATCGTCAATTAGACCCATGGGCTTTTAGAGACGAATGGATGGGAGAGTTAGACAGACATCTTTTTGCTCAGGGTAATCATCAACAAATTTGGAAAAAGATGGGTGCTCACCTGACTTGTATTGACGATGTATGGGGAGTGTTTTTTTGTTTATGGGCTCCAAACGCAAGAAGTGTTTCAGTTATTGGAGATCTAAATACATGGGATGGAAGACACCATCCTATGCAGAAGCGCCTAGGAGGCATATGGGAACTTTTTATTCCAGATTTCAAAGAGGGTGATCTATATAAATATGAAATAAGATCTCCAGAGGGTCATTGTTATAAGAAAGCAGATCCATATGGATTTCAACATGAAATTAGACCCTCAACTAGTTCTATTGTTTCGAAATTAGATAATTACGACTGGGAAGATTCTGAGTGGATAAAAGAAAGAGACAATAAAAATCCTTTGGATCAGCCAATATCAGTTTATGAAATGCACTTAGGGAGTTGGCTTCACGATTCAGATTCCAATCCATTTATCGAAAAAGATGGTACTAAGAGGAAGCCTGTCCCTGCAGCAGATATGAAGCCTGGCAGTAGGCTTTTAACGTACTTTGAATTAGCAAAGAAACTAATACCTTATGTAAAAGAGAAAGGATTCACTCATATTGAATTGATGCCAATATCGGAGCATCCCTTTGATGGATCTTGGGGTTACCAAGTAACAGGTTGGTATGCACCTACGAGCAGATATGGTTCACCAGATGAATTTCGTTATTTTGTAGATGAATGTCACAAAAGTGGTATAGGTGTAATTCTAGATTGGGTACCAGGGCACTTTCCGAAAGATAGTCACGGCCTTGCTTTCTTTGATGGAAGTCACCTTTATGAGCATGGTGATTCAAGAATTGGTGAGCATAAAGAGTGGGGTACCTTAATTTTTAATTACAGTAGAAATGAAGTAAGAAATTTTCTAGTAGCAAATTTGGTTTATTGGTTTGACCAATTTCACATAGATGGAATTAGAGTTGATGCAGTCGCATCAATGCTTTATAGGGATTATTTAAGACCAGATGGGGAATGGATACCAAATGAACATGGGGGCAATGAAAATTTAGAAGCAGTTAAATTTCTTCAACAAGCTAATCATGTTTTATTCGAAAATTTTTCTGGAGCACTTTCTATTGCAGAGGAATCAACAACTTGGCCAGGAGTAACTAAGCCTACAGATATTGGTGGCCTTGGTTTCAACCTGAAATGGAATATGGGTTGGATGCATGACATGCTTGATTATTTTGAACTGGACCCTTGGTTTAGACAATTTCATCAAAACAATGTAACTTTTTCCATTTGCTACAACTTCACAGAAAACTTCATGCTTGCACTCAGTCATGATGAAGTTGTGCATGGAAAGAGTAATCTTTTAAATAAGATGCCAGGTGATGATTGGCAAAAGCATGCAAATACGAGGGCTCTTCTTGCATATATGTGGACACACCCTGGAAAGAAAACAATATTCATGGGCATGGAGTTTGGACAAAGGAAAGAATGGAATGTTTGGGACGATCTTGAGTGGGATTTAACACAATATGAACCTCACAAAGGTATTCAATCGCTTATTAGGGATTTAAATTCTCTATATAAATCTGAGCCATCACTTTGGAGAGATGATTTCGAAGAATATGGGTTCCAATGGATAGATTGTAATGATAATAAAAATTCTGTCATAAGTTTCATGAGAAGGGAAAAGGAAAATGGTGAATGGGTAATTGCAATAGCTAATTTCACTCCTCAAGCTCACTCAAACTATAGGATTGGTGTTCCAGTAAGCGGATTTTACGATGAGTTATTAAACACAGATTCTTCAAAATATGGCGGATCAAACTTAGGGAATATGGGAGGGAGGTTCACAGAAGAATGGCACATTCATGGTTACGACTATTCCTTAGATCTCGTACTGCCTCCTTTATGTTTGATTGTCTTAAAGCACAATCCTCAAAAGTCAATAGGAGGTGCAAATAACGACCTTTCTTAGTGAAAAAAAATAAATTTAATTAAATCTTGACTTTGAGATGGTGTAAAAAAGAAACAAAATAATATAAATTAATTACACAAGAGGGCCAATATAAAGTAAATTTTTCGCTTGGCATGTTTTTTTATGAGTAACTCGATTCCCTTACTACTCCGCGCCGCAACTGGGCAAAAAATTGAAAGGCCTCCTGTGTGGATGATGAGGCAAGCTGGAAGGTATATGAAGGTCTATAGAGATCTCAGGGAGAAATATCCCAACTTCAGAGAAAGATCTGAGAATCCAGATCTTTCTTATGAGATCTCAATGCAACCATTCAGAGCTTTTAAACCTGATGGTGTAATTTTATTTTCAGACATATTAACTCCATTGCCAGGGATGGGAATTGATTTTGATATTGTCGAAAGTAAAGGTCCATTAATTAATGATCCGATAAGAAATATTGATCAAATCAAGTCATTAAAAACTCTTAATCCATCTGAGAGTATGAATTTCGTTGGTGAAGTTTTAGGACGATTAAGAGAAAGCGTTGGGAACGAGGCAACCGTTTTAGGTTTTGTTGGAGCTCCATGGACTCTTGCTGCTTATGTAGTTGAGGGAAAAAGTAGTAAAAATTATTCAATAATTAAATCTATGGCTTTTCAAGAGCCAGAAGCTCTTCACCAACTTCTTAATCATTTTGCAGAATCAATTGCGATATACCTTCGTTACCAAATAGATTCAGGAGCACAAGTTGTTCAAATGTTTGACTCCTGGGCAGGGCAGCTTAGTCCTATTGATTACGACACATTTGCAGCACCATATCAAAGAAAAGTTATTGACCTTCTTAAACAAACTCACCCAAATACTCCTGTAATCTTATATATCTCTGGCAGCGCAGGTGTTCTTGAACGGATGTCTCGCACTAAAGTAGATTTTATTTCTCTTGACTGGACTGTAGATATAAAAGATGGTTGCGCCAGGATTCCGAAGAATATTGGTATTCAAGGTAATGTTGATCCAGGAATACTTTTTGGATCTCACTCATCAATAAAAAAAAGAATAATTGATACTGTCAAAAATATGGATGACCGAAAATATATTTTGAATCTTGGACACGGCATTTTACCAGGGACTCCTGAAGATAATGCAAGAGTTTTCTTTGAAGTTGGGAAAAATATTAACGAAATAATCAAATCTGAATTTTGAAAAACTCAAAAGTTCTTATTACTGGAGCAAGTGGATGTGTTGGGCAGCACATAGCTTACTGGCTCCTTGAAAATTCCAATTCAGATTTAATTTTATGGTTAAGAGATCCTTCCAAGTTAAAAGCTATTGATCCATCAAATCCTCGAGTAAAATTAATAGTAGGGGATTTAAGACAGCCAAGTCTATTTTCAGAGGAATTATCTACTGTTACCCGTTTAATTCATACAGCAACCGCATGGGGTGATCCCAATAGAGCTTATGAAGTTAATGTTCTTGCTGTTCAAAAGTTATTCAATGAACTAAATCCAAACTTAATTGAACAGATAATTTACTTTTCTACTGCCAGTATTCTTAAACATAATTTATCCCCATTACCTGAGGCTTTTAGATACGGAACTGAATATATAAAAACAAAAGCCCAATGTTTGAAAGAATTAGAAGAGCATCCTCTTTCAAAAAAAATAATTGCCGTATTCCCTACTCTTGTTTTTAGCGGGAGATTAGATAATACAAGTAAATTTCCAACTAGTTATCTGACTTCCGGATTATTAGAAGCAACAAAATGGTTATGGTTAGCAAGATGGATAAGAGTTTTTTCAAGG
>MDTG01038147.1_pt1 | contig 22883 bp, 23 predicted proteins | sample 811421 | NCBI WGS metagenome assembly MDTG01 (sample SAMN05326645, study PRJNA326480) | marine metagenome | isolation source: seawater | place: Pacific Ocean: South East | collected 2011
AAATACTTGCTCGTCAATCACAATAATCGGCACACGCATTCGTGAAAGTTTTTTTATATTCTCAGCATCACTTACCGCTTCATCTGCATTTATATTTCCTGAGGCAATACGAGCGTCTAAACCAGGACTATTCACATAGCCTCGCACAACGCCGACACTTTTAAGTTGCGCAATATCATTCAGATTTTGCCATTCAATGGGATTATCTTTGCGCTGTGCGAAGCCCAAAGGGCTAAAACCAATGGAATCAGAAAACGCGCATTTTTCAGTGAGAGATTGATCAAAGTACTCTGGGAGATACCCCAGGTACTTACTTTTTGGGTCCAGACCCATTTTTACCGCTCGGGCCCAGGGGAAAAAATCCACCTTTAGGGTATAACCCATGGCGGCAAATACCTTTTTAGCATGTTTAATAACGTGACCTTGATTAGGCAAATCTTCCCCTGTATAGGGGGGCCAATCGAGGCTCGCCATATAGATTTCGTTGTCAGTGGCTTGGCTTAATGGGGTCAAACAAATGATAACGACAGCAATCAACATACTTTTTTTGGTAGTTTTCACAATCACCTCGCTAGAGCACATCTGTTCGATAAATAAAATAAAGCCATCTTATGATGACTTTATTTTAGCACTAGAATAAATCTTTCAACTTTTCTTTGGCTTTTCGCTCAAGTTCTTTTCTTTTACGCTCAGCGTCTGCCTTGGCTTTGGCTTTTGCGCGGGCTTTTTCTGCATCGGCTTTGGCTTTTGCTTCGGCTTTAAGTTGATCTTGGTAGCTGGACAGTTCTTGCTTACCCAGTTTTTCAAGCGCATCCCCTTTACTGGCAAGATTACCCTCGGTGAGATTGAGTGACTTCAGCTGTGCTTGATAATCACCGGCATAGCTCATGAGCTTATCATTGAGTTTGGCTTTGATTTTATTTTCAAGTTCTTGTTGTTTTTGTGCAATACGCTGATCAAATGCCGAATTAAGCTGTTTGTCTAGGTCGCTATTAATGCTCATGCTCGGATCGGTTAACGGCCCTTTTGCACGGCCATTGACCACAAAGGTGTCTATCGTTTTAAGGGCTGCCACCATTTCTTTGGCTAACATAGTGCGATCTTTACTGCTAAATGTAGCTTGATTAAAACGGGCTTGGCCACTGGCACTTAGTTGGCCATCAATCAAAACCCCTTTGGCAGAAACATCAGTGACACTGTTATCCATACGTAAACCCGCAAGTCCCAGTTTCACTTTATTTAGCTGCCAGTTTTGCACTTCTAAAGTAAAGCTGTCTTTACCAGGAGAGGTTCTATGGTCAAGCACACCATTAATCGTTAACGAATCAATATTTCGTAAATTTACCCCTTTACCTTTAACTAACGTTGGACGGTTAATCACGTCTTGTTGATGGGTAATATCCAGTACATTCACCGCAACATCCCCTAACGATTGAGCCGGCTGGCCTACTTGAGGCAGGCTCATGGTGAAGGTCAACGTTTTTACCCAGAAGTCCGGTTGTGGTCGGTCGGTTTCAAACTGCACATAACGGCCTTCTAAGCGCTTGGCTTTTAATTCAGCTTTTGCGGCTTGAGTGGCTTCATCCACTAATAAGGGACGCACTTTTTCATAATACTCTAAGGTGGTTTGAGCATAACCGCCAGCATCTTCACCAAATAATAGTGCGGTTAAATTACTGGCCCCAGCACCATCCAATGTGTATTTACTTTTTATATTATTTAGATCTTGTTTAGGCGCCGCTTTTAGAGCATTAAATTTTTCTTTCATATCCGACTTGCCCTGTGCAATGGCTTGCTTGGCGTCGGCAATAGCTTGTTTGTCTTGCTTAAACTGATTTCTTAACGCGTCGAGTTCTCTTTTACGTTGCTTAAAGTCTTCTAAGTTTTTAAATTTACCGGTTAACAGTTTATTCAACTGCACTTCGTATTGTTTAATGGAGTCTTCTGTGGGTAAGTTTGCTAAAGATTGCTCAATATTTTGGCTGTGGCTTTCATAGGCCTTTTCAAACGCGTCGCCAGCTTGTTCAGTCAGCAAGGATTCACGCTCTAAGATTTCATCAGCACTGGGCAGTGTTTGACTTTTTGACTCAGCCGATGTGTCATTAGCTGCAGGCTTGCTATGCGCCAATGAGGACGTTTCGGTTTGTTTTTTATTGGTTTTTTTAATGGCACCGGACTCGCTTCGTGGTGTACCGGTGGCTACCCCTTCTAACGATAATTGAGGAATAATGGCTTTACCCAATAACAACGGAAAAGGCTCTATATTGGCCACGGCCGTTTCAAAGCTGACGATATTTTCCATGGGTTTGTCTTTATCGGTCAGCTGCACACCGCTAACGGTAATGGTCATAGGGTTTAAACCAAATGACACATCTGCCACATCCACTTTTGCACCCAGAGCACGACTACCAAAGCTTTCTATGGCAAGTTTGGTTAACGGCCCAGCCGCAAATAGCCAAAAACAAACAATTAAGGCACTGACAATAATAAAACCAGCTAGGCCAGACCAACGAATCCATTTTGTCATGTTAGGCTCCTAATCGTTCATATGCTTGATAAAACTTGCTGGCTTTTAAAAATTTCACAATTTTTAATTTTTCAAACCACGCCATCAGTTTTGAACGATACAGCTTGATTAAAATACTGAACACAATCCAAACCGGAATAAACAACACACACGACAATACAACACTGCCCAATAATAAGGTGTGATTAAACTTAAATGCACGCCACACATCACTTTGATACATGCCTGTCCACACAGCTTGTAAATCAGGGTGCGCTAATAACTGCTCACCAATGGCGATGGAAACCGGATCAAGTAAAAATGCTAACAGGGCGAAAATCGCGCTGGCAAAAAAGAAACCACCTAGGTTCACACGAATCAGACACACCAATAAAAAAATGAATAAGTTGTGTAAGCTGAAAAACGGGGTGAGGCCGATAAAAAGCGCAAAGGCAAAACCTAAAGATATTTGACCGGGGGAAGCGTCGCTGTTGAGTATTTTTAATAATTTGGCAAGCATGGCGAGCATGAATGGGTCCTTTTAAAAGCTTTAGCTTATTCATAAGTCTAGCGGGTATTGGGGCAGGAATAAACGCTGCATCAGCGGAATACTCCGTTATACCCCATGTTAGTGGAACCTACTGGTTTTTATGCGCTTTAAGATAGGTACAAATGTCTTTGAATACAGGATTCAGTAATCGTCCAAATTTTGAAATACCACCCACTAAGTGTCGGTGGTTTACACCTGGGTAGGTAATATGCTGATGACCCACCGCAAGGTGCTTGAGCATCTTGGCAAAGCGCTCTGAATGATAGGGCCCTACTGTTTCATCGGCTTCGCCATGAATTAAACACATAGGCGGCATGGCTTGAGTGGCTAGATTAATCGGGTTGGCCTCATGGGCATTGTGTTCATGGCCAAGGTCGATGCGCTGTTCACTGATGTCATGTAAGGTGACGCCATCAAATTTACCCACAACCAAGGGGTCATCTAGGGGTAAGTCATAGGGGCCGGCTAAGCCAATACAAGTACTGATGACGCTGCGCGATTGCGCGCGGGCTAAGTAACTGGGGTCACTAGCCAGCATAGCCGCAGTATGCGCACCGGCACTATGACCAATTAAAATGATGCGCTTTGCTGCGTCAGTGCCTTCACCTTGTAAACGTAAATGCTTAGGCAAGCTGGCAATGGCTTTGGCCACGTCATCTATAAATTGTGGGAACTGAACCTGTGGGTACAAGCGATAACTGGGCACGGCAGTAATATACCCCAACTCACTAAATGCCAGACCGGCAAACTGATATTCATTTTTATTGCCCGTATCCCACGCACCGCCATGGATGAATACAATGACTTCATCTTGCGTTTTATGCTTAGGCATATAGATGTCTAGGGTATGACGGGGATCTTGGTCGTAAGGTAAATCGGCAATGCGTTTGCAATGAGACCTTGGGGCTAGGTAGTTCATGATCCACAAGGGCCTGAATATCGCAGTAAGCAAAAACAGGGCAACACAGGCTATAAATACACTTAAAATAATCAACTTCGATTCTCTGTTAGGTGGAGGATTTCGTCAGATTTTGCTCGTTATTATTACGCATTAAGTAGCACATCAGTTTCTAACATGGACAAAATGATATCCACCAACACGGCTATTTTTTCATTACTCAATTGGCGGTAATCAAAATAAGGGCACAAGATTACTCGCTTTTTTGGATACACCGCAAAATCACCATGATGATGTTCAAGCAGAAATGGCGGCTCATACTCAAAGCCACATTGCTGCGCATACCCTTTACCCATAATGATGTGCATTGTTTGATCATGCTGATCAATAGAATTGCTCTCAAAACAAGGCGGTGTAAATAATAAAGCGGTGGCACTGTCTTGTTGTAATAAACAAGCATCGCGATAGTCCTGCCAAGACGTGAAAGCATCAAAGCCCTTCAAATAATGCTGTACACCTGGCAAGTTAGCAGCCGCCTTACTCATACCTTGGATGCATTCAAACATAAACTTAGCATACACATTAAACACCTTTCGCCAGTGGTTTCCCGTGTGCTGAGCAATGGCCTGAATCTCTCCATTGATCATAGGTACGCAGTCCTCTTGCTCATCATAAGGTGCCATAGGTGGGCGGTTAGCAATGTAGACCTGTATATTCAATTGAGACGGGGTGTGGTGAATCTCCCCTAAACCTGCTTGCATCGGATACCTATTTTTTTATAAAAACAACAATCTATTTTAATCGTCAGGATTAAAATTATTCGCCATGCTCAAGACGCTCTTCCCTTAAACTGCACAGCCTTTTTTAGCTGAGCAACACATTACGATGCACGCCGAAGACATCACGACAGGCAGACTCAGTGTCTACGAACGAATTGAGCATGATATCGCCCAACGAGGCATCAGTATAATTGAAAACGCGTTGCCCATGGCTACGATCGCACCGTTATTAGCCCGCGTAGCATCATTACCGGAGCATGAATTTAACGAAGCGGGAACTGGGCGTAAACAAGACCATCAGATTAATCAATTTGTGCGCCGCGATTACATTCACTGGCTAGACGCCGCACACCCAGCCGAACACCTATGGTTTGAATGGATGAACGGGCTAAAAACCCATCTGAATCGCACGCTCATGTTAGGGCTGTTTAGTTATGAAAGCCACTTTGCTATGTACCAACCGGGCGCGTTTTATAAAAAACATGTGGACGCATTTAAAGGACAGGCCAATCGTCGTTTGAGTACGGTGCTCTACCTGAACCCTAACTGGCAAACGCAGTATGGTGGTGAGTTGGTGGTATTCGATGAACAACAATCAGAGCATATCATTGAAAAAGTCAGCCCAAACTTTGGCACCTTGGTGGTGTTTTTAAGCGAAGACTTCCCCCATGAAGTATTACCGGCGAGCCATTTACGCTACAGCATCGCAGGTTGGTATCGTGTGAATAATTCAATATTTGGTCAAATAGACCCGCCACAATAAAAGCCTATTTATCTTTTGGTGAGTTACGCTACCATAGCGACTCACCCATCTTGATGCGATTTCATGGATAAACATTCTCTGGTGTCACAAATCATCGCTGAACTTAATAACGCACTTGATCATACATTGGCCGCCGCCGAGGAAGCCCATAAAGGGGCCACCCATGAACAAAGCAAAGCCGAAACCCAATACGACACCCTAGGCTTAGAACACGCCTACCTGGCCGAAGGTCAAGCCCGTCGTATTCAAGAACTCAAAGACAGCATTACCCAATTACATCAATTTAAACCTAAAGCTTTTAATCAAGAAGATCCCATCTATTTAGGGGCTCTATTAAAACTGAAAGCTACAGCCGATAGTGACGCCAAACCTCTCATGTGGGTATTACTGGCACCCACCGCCGGCGGTATGATCTTAGAATGGCAACAACGCCACGTACAAATTATTTCCCCCAACAGCCCAATGACAAAAGCCATTTTAGGTTTATACATGGAAGATGTTTTCACTCTACCAAATGGCTTACGCTACGAAATAAGCGAGCTTTATTAATCACATATTACGCTGCCCCTTAGGCTCAGGAGTTTATTCATACTGTTTATAGTTCACCTACCCTGTCATTTATACATTGAACAATCCCCACAGGTTGTTGCGGCTAATCCCCTTTTGTTTCATATCACCACTTGCTAAAGTGCTGACAGGCTTTTCACAACTAACAATAAGAACGAGGCAATCATGGCCAATCCCCAATACGACATCATTTTATTTGGTGCCACCAGCTTTGTCGGTGACATCTTAACCGGCTATATGATGAGCCAGTACGGTGAGAGCAGTGACCTAAAATGGGCGGTAGCCGGTCGCAGTGAAAATAAACTCATCGAAACCAAACAAAGGCATGGTGCTCACAATATTCCACATCTTGTGGCTGATGCCGCAAACGAGCAACAAATGGCGAGCATGGTAAAACAAACTCGTGTAGTGGTCTCAACTGTCGGCCCTTACGCATTATTTGGTGAGCCCTTAGTAAAAGCATGCGTAGAAAATGGCACTGACTATTGTGACTTAACCGGTGAGGTGCAATGGTATAAACGCATGGTGGATAAATACGAAACCACCGCCAAACAAACCGGCGCGCGTATTGTGCATTGCAGTGGGTTTGATTCCATTCCATCTGATTTAGGTGTGTATTTTTTACAGCAACAGGCTCAATCAAAATTCGGAAAAATGTGTAAAGATGTAAAATTGCGGGTTGCCCGCCTTAAAGGCGGTGCCAGTGGTGGTACAGTAGCCAGCATGGTGAACATCGCCAAAGAGGCATCAAAAGATGCAGCGTTACGTAAAGAGTTACAAAATCCTTACAGCATTTGTCCACAAGGCCATGGCTTTAAACGTCGCCAAGAAAATATCAACGGCTCACAATTCGATGAAGACTTCGATCAATGGATCGGCCCATTTGTCATGGCCGCAGTGAATACTCGAGTAGTGCACCGCAGTAACGCCCTGTTAAATAAAGCCTACGGTGAAGACTTCTCTTACAGTGAAGCCATGCTGATGGGCAAAGGTCGTAAAGGCAAAACCGGTTCACGCAACATGGGGTGGGGCTTAAATATATTCATGGTGCTAGCAGCCATCAAACCGACTCGCTGGATTCTGGAGCGTTTTGTTTTACCAAAGCCAGGTGAAGGCCCAACACCTGAAGAGCAATTAAAAGGCTGCTTTGATTATCGCTTTGTGGGTAAAACCGATGACGGCCAAACCATTAAAGTCAAAGTTACCGGTGACCGCGACCCCGGTTATGGCAGCACGGCCAAAATGCTAGGGCAAGCCGCCGTGTGTTTGGCCAATATTAAAAAAGAAGACAAAGCCGGTGGGTTTTGGACCCCTGCAACGCTTTATCAAGAGGATCTCATTGAGCGCCTAATTGATAAGAGCGGTTTAACCTTTGAGGTTCTGGACGCTAATAAATAGCCCTACCACCCAGATTAAGCGTTATGCTTAATCTGGGCCTCCCATCCGCAACAGTGTGATGCAACACCCCCTTCTCAAACCTATACACTTTTACGTTATACTGCAGCGCTATTCTCTAGCTTGTTTATCATCATGTGTTCACGCTTTATTTTTCTATTGACTGTTTTTAGCTGCCTCTATGTGAGCAGTACCTATGCGCTGGCTGATACTGCTACGTTTAAAACACCTCGCCCATTAATCATGGGAGTGAAAACCTCTCATATCGACGGGGCTAAAATTGCAGATAGTGATTATAAACTGGCCATATCCAGTGCCAGTATTAAGCTCCCACTTGGGAAATATGACGTTCTAGGGCAAACGTTTGTACCGCAAGTGGCTATCGAGCAAACTCGATTTAATATTCCCAACCCTAATTTTGATCAAAAAAACATGTACACCATTAAGCTGCCTATGTTGTTTATCGAACAATATGATCAAAACTGGACGCGTATTTTGAACATCACCCCCAGCTGGCATACTGACCTTAAAGCAAAAGATGAAGAGTCCTATTCATTGATGGGCCTACTATTGTGGCGCTACAAAGATGACTCCCCTCATAGCTATACCATGGGCGTGGGTGTCAACCGTTTATTTGGTGAATACAAGCCGGTGCCCATGGGCGCATATAGTTATCAAGCCAGTGCTCAAACCCGTTATGACCTAGGCTTTCCTGCTACCAAGGTTGAGCATCGTGGGCATCAAAACTGGAGCGTATTTTCATCTATTGCACCCATGGGTGGCAATTGGCGTTATGAATCCCCAGCACAAACCCGAGTGAACTTATCCTACCGTAGCTGGGTGGCTACATTTGGGGTACGCCGAAACCTGGTGGAAAAGTTCTGGCTGACCTTTGAAGCTGGGCGCACTTTTTCTCGTAAGCTGGACTTAAATAACAATACATCGGACAGCCAAGAAGTGGATATTAGCGACGCAAATATCATCATGCTCAGCATTGGCTTACACCCCTAAACCTTACCTGCCTTGCAAGTCTAAGCTATGGCCAGTATGTTAAAACCATAATTCGAATTAAGAAGATAAGTATGAGTGAAAATTTAATCAACCAACGTATCGAAGACGCGCTAAAAGCCATTGTGCCCTTTGCATTGCAAGCGGATGAAATTTTAGAAGGGTTATCGCAGGAAAATAAAGCGAAGTTTAAGGCTATATTCCCTGAAGACAGTTTATTCAAAGCCAATGGTAATCGTTTTTTACCTTATATGGAAGAAATCGATATTGATTTTAAAGCACTGCCTGAACCACAAGATCCAGCATACGAAACGTTATTAACCAGCCTGGTTAAAAAAATGGAAGCGGTTCAATTAATATTGCAGGCTTTTCATCAATTACGTGATTACGATGACGAAGAAGAAAACCCAAATCGCCCATTAAATAGTTAATATAATTTCAACAAAAAAGGGAAAGCTAAGCTTTCCCTTTTTTTTGACGGTTAAAATCTATCTTTAATTAGGTAAAGCACCGGTATTGAGTTGATTAAATTGTGCCACGGTCATTAAGGTGCCGCTGCTTTCATCCCATAAAATATATTTAAATGACGACAAAATATCTTTTAGTTGTAAACGAGGTACCTGTGAAAATAAATGCGGGTTAGCTTCATGGCATTGACGAAGTTGATAGTTTGGTATGCGTGCCGATAAATGATGCACATGATGATAACCAATATCAGCGGTAAACCAATGAAGTACACGCGGCAAATCTAGGTAACTAGTACCCTCGATTGCAGCCGTATTGTAGTCCCAGCCTTCATCGCCTGTTGCATAAGCCCCTTCGAAATTATGCTGCACGGTAAATAAAATTATCCCCAAGCCACCAGACACCGACAGAGCAATAAGGTAAACCAGCATAAACGGCCCGATACCAAAATACAGGCAGCCCAACACAATTAAGCTGATTAAGGTGAGATTGTTCGCTGCCATGTGACGGTATTCTTTCCAGCCTGCCCAGTACTTGGTTTCAAATTCATCAGCTATTATGGCAAGGCTTTTTGATGGCGCGGCGCGTTTGGCTTTAAATGCAAACATGACAAACTGCAAACTGCCCTTTAACCAAGTAAAACGAGGCGTAAAAATAAAATACATAAAACCGGCAAACGGTGCTAACAAAATATTGCGGCTATTCTCATAAGCTTTGCGTTTTTTATCCGATAACTGTGCAAACTCTTTTTTAGAAAGCACCGCCAATGGCCCACGATATTTATTCCAATTACCATTGGTGGCATGATGATACGCATGATGCTTTGACCACACATATTCAGGTACACCGCATAATACCCCCATAATAAAACCGACCACTCGATTCTGCCATGGGCTGACAAACAAGCAGCCATGACCGGCATCATGCATCATCATAAACACACGCATAATAAATAAAACAAGTAAGGCAATACAGGCGGCGCTTAGCCAATAAGAAATACTTTGGGAGACAATGGCAAAATAAAACAGTGCAAAATATGGCACAACAGTCGTTAGCACTTGATACAGAGCAAATATATTATTGCGAATCGCGTACTGTTGTATGAGCGCCTGTTTTTCTTGTTTTAATAGCTCGTTAGGGGTCATGTGAAGATCCAATCTGGCTGCCGGACATGCCGGCCAATAAAAATCAGCATACACCACTTTGCAATACATCCGCTTTGATACAAATAAATTGGCGTAATGTAACCAGACTGGCTTCATTCTTTAGATAAAAGAATGAGCAGATAACGCTTTGTTGCTTATTAATAAGCAATATCATGAACGTGGGTGGCCAAGGCCACAGTCCTTACCCATTTAAAACCGGGTAATAAATACTTCCCCAATCTTCTTGCTGCGCATCCAGCATGATTTCAATCATAATGGGCACCAAGCTTGACAGCAGTTGTGCCCCGTCCTCGACTTGCTCGCGATTCACCTTACTGGCATAGGTTGCTCCGCCGTGAATTAACTGGTTACGCAGTACGAATAAGCGATCCAATACAATGCTTAATAACTGCGGTACATTTTGACGGCTCAGGTAATTTAATGCCGACACGCTTAATTGATTAAAGCCTTCTTGCCACTGCTCACTGTTGGCATCTTCACGTTTGGCCTGCCAAAACCCGCTATAAACATATGGGTTTTTAATTAACGCCTTAACCGGCCCAGAATAAGTTTGCCAAAGACACGCATAAATATGCTTTTGATGGTCATGACTCACTAGTTTTTCAATAAAACCTTGAAAGGCAAAACGCTCGGCGAGGGATTCACTGCCACCGTGGTCCACGGCATAACAAGCATTAAACGCGATCCATAAACTGATGAGCTGTAAATCCACATCATCTTGTTGTTTCGCCGCACAGTTAAGCCAACTTAACGCGCGATGCAGACGGGTACCATGTTCATCTGAAAATTGATCACGCTTTTTTTTCAGCGTTTTTTTAAGGTCATCATGTCGAGCTTGTAGTGCCATATTTTTTATTCTTTAGGCAATGAAAACAGAGCAATAGTAAATCAGATTCATACAATAAAGGAAACCAATTGCCACAGCTGTCAAATGTGAGCGCAACAATCGTTACGATTATTCATAAAAAATGGGGCACTATTTCTAGACGCCCCATTTTTTTACAAACCAAAAAGTATTGTGACTAGTGGTGATGACCGCCCACACCATGCACATGGCCATGAGCCAGCTCTTCTTCTTCTGCGGCACGAACTTGCTCAACACTTACATCAAAGGTGATAGTTAGACCGGCTAACGGGTGATTGGTATCCACATCAACGTTGAATTTACCAACCTTAACAATCGTGACATCACGCATGCCTTTGTCAGTATTCACTTTAACCGCTTGGCCTTTTTGTAGCTTACCTTTGGTGGCAAGGTGTTTAATTGGAATACGCTGCACACCTGCTTCGTTACGCTCACCATAAGCTTGCTCAGGGGTTAGAGTCACTTGAAACTGATCCCCTTCGTTTTTACCGGCAAACTCGGCTTCTAGTGCCGGTAGAATATTGCCGTGACCAAACAAAAACGTCATTGGGTGACCATTGGTGCTGGTTTCAAATGCTTTGCCATCTTCACCGGATAAGGTGTAATGAAAATACACTACGCTGTCTTTTTCGATGCTCATTTTTCTTCCTACTGGGTTAATTTTTCAATTAACCATTTTTATATAAAGGTGACTGTTTTAACGCACAATAGCCCGCGTTAAATACAAAATTTTACCAAGGCAGTGCTTGACCATTGCTATGCCAAAAACCACCTGTGTTGTCTAGATTTAATTCAGCTGTGCGCTCTAGAATACCTTTGGCCGCTTGATCCGGTGTAATGTCGCCATTAAAGCCAACCATGCGTGTTTGCACAAAACCTGGGTGCACAACGGCAACCGCAACCCCTTTTGGTTTAAGGTCCATTGCCAATGACTTGGTGAACGCATTTAACGCAGCTTTACTGGCACGATATCCATAATAGGCACCGCTGGTGTTATCTTCGATGCTGCCCATACGGCTTGTAATATTCACAACCTTAGAGCCATCTTTTAAGAATGGCAGCAAAGCATGGGTAATTTTTAACGGGGACAAAGCGTTAATTTCAAATTGGTCACGAATTTGATCAAGAGCCATGTTGTCCAACGTTTCGTTTTGAAATAAACCGGCGTTGTTGATTAATATATCCAATTTAAAGTCATCACCTTGTGCAAGTTCTAAAACTTGCACAACACTGTCCATCGCATCATCTTGGCTAAGGTCAATACCACTGATAACCAGATCCGCCAGCTCTTCAATTTCATCAGAGCTCTCACGACATACCGCAATTACTTCACAACCCTCGGCCACATACTGCTGCGCCATTGAAAGCCCAATACCACGATTGGCACCTGTAATTAAGACTACTTGTGACATACTCACCTCTGTATTGATATTTGCTGGTTATTTTACATAGAGCGCAGCATTTTACTGCCTTTGTTCACTTGAGGCACCTATGGTTTGGTGTATCTGTGTAAAAAGCCTGTTCTAAGGACTATTATGCTCGAAAAAGTCGTCAGCCAACCCTGTTTACGCAATCAAAGCCCCATTCTTGAAGCGTTATCCCCATGGCTTAAGAAAGGTGGGCGTTTATTAGAGCTCGCCTGTGGTACTGGGCAACATGGTGTATTTATTAGTGGCCATATTCCTCAGTTACACTGGCAGCTGTCTGAACACCCTTCCATGCTTGAAATATCTCAACCCTGGGTTGAAGAGGCTGGCCATGGCAATTTACGCCCCTGTATCGCGTTAGATATTAGTCAAGACCTCTGGCCCATCAAGCCCCATGAGTATGACTTCGCTTACTGCTCGAATCTCTTGCATTTTATCGGCGACAAACAAGTGATGACTATTTTCAAGGAGGTTGCCAATGCTCTTTCACAAACCGGTCTGTTTTTTTGTTATGGCCCTATTAACGAAAATGGCTTCACAAGTGCTGGTAATGAAAATTTAGATATCTGGCTGAAACAAGATGTTGACCCAATGGCCGGTATTAAGGAGCTATCATGGTTAATCGATCAAGCCAGTCAATACGGTTTATCCTTAACGACCCGTTTAGATTTACCCGCGAACAATGTAATTTTGATTTTCGAAAAGGCACAGAAAAATAAACGATAAAAGCGCGAAGCAATAAGGAAACCGTGTTGGCTGCGCTTGATTCATGCCCCCGTGGATTAAGGTCATGTTTCTAAACATCCATTTAAGCGCAGCCAGATCCTTTTTCGACTTATATCAAAAAACAGTTACAAAGATCCGTTTGCGGCTGTCTTTAGGCAGGCATTAGCCCTTAAGTCTAGGCTTAATCCGTTAAGCTTATTGTTTGTATCGGCGACAAACTTTTAAGCTTTAGGGTTTTCCTGTGAATTTAGTAAGGGCTTACCTGAGTCTCATGTTCATGATTAAGCCATTGTAAATCGAACTGTTTCATCCACTGTAAACTGGCTTGAGTATCACCTTCACTTGGGCGGTATTCGGCACTGATAAAGCCGTGATAGTGGCTGTTTTTAATGGTCTCAAAAATACGTTTAAAGTTTAAGTTACCACTTAACGGCTCACCGCGCCCAGGCACATCAGCAAACTGAATATGACCAATCATGTTGGCATGATGCAGCAAGGTGTCATCTACATTCCCATCCATGATATGCATGTGATAAATGTCATACTGCATCTTTAAATTCGGATGATTTAACTGGGTTAATATTTCCAGCATTTGCTCGGTATGATGAATTAAAAAACCGGGCATGTCCTGAGTATTGACCGCTTCAAAGGTCACTAGAATACCTTGCCGGTGCATCAGGTTCGCCGCTTTAACGAGATTACGTTTCAAGGTGTCCAGGTAGGAGGCTCGCTTATGCTCATCCAAGCATCGCCCCGGCAATACATTGACCATTTTCACACCAAGGGCTTTGGCGTAGGTGATCGCTTGCTGCAAGGCGCTTTCAAAGGCCTGCTCTTGATCTGGCACACAAGCAAGGCCCTCGCCGCCGCTCATAAGGTCGCCTGCAGGTACGTTAATCAGGCACACATTCAAGTTGGCTTGTTGTTGTGCCGCCACTAGATCCGCAAGATTTTCATCATAGGGAAATTGAATTTCTACCGTTTTAAACCCCGCGTCCGCCGCCGCTTGGAATCGCTCAAGTAAAGGAAGCTCGGTAAACAATAGGGATAAATTAGCAACGAGTCTCATGTGGGTACCTGCTCTTTTTGTGAGGGCGTTTGCTCATACTTTATTAAGTCTTCATACAGGGCAACCAAGGTGGCAGGGTCCTGATCGGCAAACCCTCGACTAGCGTGCTGACGCATTAATTGCGCTCCTAATCCTGCCATGGGGGTTGCACTGCCTAAGTCTTTGCTTAAATCACCGGCCATATCCAGATCCTTGAGCAAGGTTTTCACGTGCCACTTAATCTCGTCAAAATCTTGGGTAGCCATACGCGCACCCGTTAATTGTAATGGCGTGCTGTCTGCAAACCCGCCCGTTAGGGCAGCCGGTATTTGACTAGCATCAACCCCTGCCCGCTTGGCCATAGCCATGACCTCAGCAATCACCAACACATTGCAACTGACAATCATCTGGTTACAAATTTTGGTGGTTTGCCCAGCACCACTTTCCCCCATATGAGTGAGTCGCTGACCTAAATTGAGCAACAAAGGTTCAATTGACGCAATGGTGTCAGCATCACCACCGGCCATCATGGCCAGTGTTCCGGCCTGCGCACCTGCCACTCCCCCTGAAACAGGGCAGTCAATCCACTGTGCACCCACGCTTTGGGCCGAGCGGCTAAGGTCTTGAGTTGCATCCGGGCTAATGGAACTGAAATCCACGATCACCTGTCCGGATTTCAAGTGAGGCAATAGGTTGTCAGCCACGGATTGCACCGCTTGTGTATTGGAAACGCACAGCATGATCACATCCACGCTTTCGACCAAATGCGTAATGGATTGTGCACCTTGAGCACCAAGGTCAACCAAGTGCTGGCATTTTTTAGAGGTCCGGTTCCACACGGTTAATGGGACATTGGCTGCAAGTAACCGCTTACACATGGGTAATCCCATCAGACCAATTCCAATAAACCCAACGCGTGTCATAGGCACCTCTTATTCTGTTTTAACGTCAATAACCTATTCTAACAAAGCTTACAAAAAAATGAGGAAAATACCCTTATTACTTGTTCGCAAACACAAGGGTGGTGTTCTAAGCTTAGTTCAGCATAACAATGGAAGTCAGTATGAATCTTGCCAACTTATTCGAACACAGCCAAAACTTACCCAACATTCCAAAAGTCGTACAGGAGCTGATCGAGACGTTTAACCAATCCGATTTCAATATGGATGAAATCGCAAAAAAAATCAGTCTCGATCCGGTATTAACCGCTAAGGTGTTACGTCTGGCGAATTGCGCTCATTATGGCGTGAGCCGAACGGTGTCGAGCACCACAGATGCCTCCGTACTTTTGGGGTTTTCTACGTTACGCACCCTCGTTTTAGCATCCGGTATTACAGGTGCCATGCAAAGTCCACCAGGGTTTAACCGTAAAGAGTTCTGGCAAGATAACTTTGCGGTTGCGGCCATAGCAAAGTGGATGGCACCGTATTCTAAAATGAATCCAGAAACCGCATTTACCGCAGGCATGCTTTATAGCATTGGCGAATTATTGATACAGCTGATCATGCCAGAGGAGTCAAAAAAAATTAACGCCACTGTGGAAGCTGGCGGTGTACTATCGAATGTAGAAAATGCAATGCTGGGCTTTAACTACGCTGACGTGGGTGCTGAACTGGCAATACGCTGGAAGTTTCCGGATGAAATAGCCGAAGCTATTCGTTTTCAAAACCATGAAGACCTAGCAACAATCAACCAGCCAATGGCTTGCTTGATTCATTTAGCTTTGTATGTGCATAACAGCCATAAAATGGGCCTTAACACGAGTGAGATTATTAACGGTTTCCCTATGAACATTGCTCAGGCAATTAATATGGATACAGACCAAGCACTATCCCATTTAGAGTCCACTAATGGCATCGAGTCAGGCATGGACACCCTACTTGACGACATTGCTTAGTTTTATAAATCGGTCCAATTTAAAAAGCGGTCTTATTCATAGGCCGCTTTTTTTATGTTCTCCTCAAAAAAATACCAACGAGCAATCAATAATAAAGCCAAGATTAATAAGGGCACCGCTAACAGATTCAATGCAAACCAACCAAAGTTAAATACAATCCAACCAGCACTTAATGCCATAATGGCTTGTGTTGAGAATACCGTTGCATCGTTCATGGCTTGCACAGTAAAACTATCTTGCTTGCTATATTGCTGACTGAGTAAAGTGGTACCCGCAACAAATAAAAAATTCCAACCGGCGCCTAAGCACACAAGCGCCGTCCAATACCCCCAATAACTCTGATCCCAAATAGCAATACTGACTGCGGCGCTTAAAACCACTAAGCCGCATAACAACATACTTAATAAGCTAAATAATCGAAATAAAATAGGGGCAAACAAAGAAGGCAGAAACATCGCCATGATATGGCTTTGAATCACCGTTTTTGTATCATCAAGTGGATAACTTTGAATCTCACTCATACTTACCGGTGTTGCCGTCATAATTAAACTCATCACGCCAAACGCCACTGCCGCACTGGCAATGGCTGCGCTAATACCAGGTTGAAGCAATAAAGAACCCCAAGAACGCTTTACAACCACGGTCTCATCTACTTCAGGAATACTGGCAAACGGCATCACACTTAACAAGACTAATAAAACTACATGACATAAGGCTAACAAAACAAAACTGCCACTAAAGGCTTGGCTGAATAAGTCTTTACCTAGCATGGCGATCTCAGGGCCAAACCAAGCAGCAAACAAACCACCTAACATAACTACACTGGCAGTCATGGCCACTTTATCGCTCGATACCCACTCAATGGCAGCAAACCTAAATTGCTGCACGAAGGCCATGTGACCACCCAACAAAAAAATGCTGAAACACAAACCTAAAAAATTTTCTCCGCGTACGCTGTACACGGCCAAAATAGAGCCTAATATGGCCACCAAAGTGGCGTACACAAATCCTCGTCGGCGGCCAATACGCTTCATAATAAAAGCAGCTGGCATACTCGTCACCGCGCCACCTACCACTAATGCAGCCACTGGTAAGGTCGCTAAACTTGCCGTCGGGGCAAACATGACTCCTAAAAAACCGCCAACAAAGATCACTAAGGGAGCCGTCAACATGCCCAGTGCTTGAGCAATGGCAATGAGCCATACAGGATAAGGAATGGTTAACACAAAAGTATCCTTTAACAATATAAAAAACATCCGTAGACGCTTGTATCAAACAGTATGACTCATTATAGGTCACTTACCTATTTCAACATACGATTAAACGTTCGAACATAATATGGTTTTAATTCGTAAGGCGATTCACCTAGTCTGGTCCAACCTTCTGTTAAATCCCATTAACTGTGTTCGTTTTTTAAATTAATTGTCTATTGAACCCAAAGCAAAAACTGGTTTTAATATCCCTCTCGTCTGGCTTTTATTTCCCGCCTCGATTTGCCCACACCAAGGACACAGCCGTGACATCACAATTAAAAATCGGTTTAGCTTTGGCGCTACTGGCCAGCTTTATGTTTTCATTAAAACCCATTTTAATCAAAGAAGCGTATGCACTGGGTGCCAATAGTGAAGGCCTTATGGTATTGCGCATGTGGTTTGCTTTCCCTTTTTATTTAGCACTTCTCATTTGGCAATACCCACAATTAGCCAATAAAACCCGCTACATCCTTAGCGCTATGGCCACTGGATTTTTAGGCTATTTCTTATCAAGCTATTTAGATTTATTGGCATTAGAAAGTATCAGCGCCCATGCTGAGCGCATTATTCTGTACGCTTACCCAAGCCTTGTTGTACTGATAAAAGCGGCTTGGGATAAAAAGATGCCGTCGCCCAATGTTCTACTGGCCGTTGTGGTGGTTTACTGCGGATTATTAGTGTTATTACCTGGGGAGTTCAGCCTGCATGGCTCTTGGATAGGTTTAATGCTCATGTTTAGCTGCGCGATTACGTTCGCAACTTATGTATTACTCAGTAAACCCTTAATTGATCGACTGGGAGCTGGGTTATTTACATCCATTGCCATGGTGAGTTCGTGTGTGTTTACCCAGGTGAATTTACTCAACACACCGATACAAACGGTGCTGGATTATTCAATGAGTATTTATGGTTATGCATTTGCTTTGGCATTTTTTAGTACTGTCATTCCCAGTTATGCCATGAGCGCCGCTATCTTACGTATTGGCGCCGAACGCACTGCCATTACAGGCACAACCGGCCCACTTTTTACCACCTTATTAGCGGTATGGATTTTAGGGGAGACCTTAACCATCTATCACTTAATCGGATTAACCTTGGTCATCTTAGGGGTTTATTTGATTAGCAAAAAGTCCTAAAGCAATTGTCTTGAAATGCTATATTTCTGAAATTTGGCTTTTTAATTCTTGCAACATTTTAAATGTGCTTTCACCATGCATGCTAAAAGGATCAAAGTCTGGGGTGCCTGAGAATCGCATGTTAATTTCATCAGTAATTTTCACTTCAGGTACATAAGCCATGCTCCAGTGGGCAAACTCTCTTTCCACAATTTCATCGTATGACAACAGTACAATATTATGATGGCGCCTATCATTGAGGATGGCATGGTAGATCTTATTAAATTCCGTCCGTCCTCCCTCTAAACATTGTAAAAAGTACTTGCGGTTAAAACACAGCAAACCTGTAACACCTACCTTTTTGTTGTTTAGCCTCGCTGACGCCAAAATCTGATCAATTTCTTTAGTAGAGAACTCATCGGACATTTTACTGCAATACACCATCCGCATTAGGTACATAGCTAAAAACTCATTAAACTGGGAAGTCTTTCAATATTAGTCTAGATTTACCCACACAGCAGAGATATACCTTTTTAAAATGGCTAGGTTTATAGCTAATAGAAATTATGGTCACACCTCATATAACTAAAGGCATATGAGACAAACATAAACCAGGTTACAAAAACAAAAAAAGCGCGTTACCTTTCGATAACGCGCTTTTTTTTTGCTTATAGCAATTATAAGCTTAGGGTTTTCTCACCGCGAGCAATACCGGACACACCAGTACGAACCGTTTCTAAAATACAGTTCGGGCCGATGGCTTCAATGAAAGCTTCTAGCTTATCGGTAGCACCGGTTAACTGAATGGTATAAACGTTTGCAGTTACATCGACAATTTGACCACGGAAAATATCCGCCGTACGTTTAATTTCAGCACGCTGTGAACCGGACGCTTTGACTTTAATTAGCATCAATTCACGTTCAAGGTGAGCACCTTCGGTTAAATCCACCAACTTCACTACTTCAATTAATTTATTTAACTGTTTAGTGATTTGCTCGATTACACGGTCAGGTCCTGACGTAGTAATGGTCATACGTGAAAGCGTTGGATCTTCCGTTGGCGCAACCGTTAACGTTTCAATGTTATAAGAGCGCTGTGCAAACAAACCCACTACACGTGCCAAGGCACCCGGTTCGTTTTCTAATAAAATGGAAATGATATGTCTCATTAGGTGCGCTCCGTCTTACTTAACCACATGTCACGCATGGTTCCCATTGGCACCTGCATTGGGTAAACATGTTCTTCTGGATCTACTGCTACATTTACAAATACTAAACGGTCTTTGTATTTACCAAAGCAGTCTTCCATTGCACCTTGAAGCTGGTCTTTGGTCTCTACATTGATACCCACGTGGCCATAACTTTCCGCAAGCATGGTCCAATCCGGCAGTGAATCCATATAAGAGCTGGAGTGACGACCTTCATAGTTCATGTCTTGCCATTGGCGAACCATGCCAAGGTAACCATTGTTTAAGCAGAAAATTTTCACCGGAATGCCGTACTGCAAGCAGGTGGACATTTCTTGAATGTTCATTTGAATCGAACCTTCACCGGTTACACACACAACCATTTCATCAGGGAAATTTAATTTAACCCCCATGGCCGCAGGAAAACCAAAGCCCATGGTGCCAAGACCACCGGAGTTGATCCAACGGTTTGGTTTATCAAATTTGTAATATTGCGCAGCAAACATCTGGTGCTGACCAACGTCAGAACAAATGTAAGCATCACCGTTCGTGGCTTTCCACAAACCTTCAATGGCTTCTTGAGGCTTCAATAAACCATTGTCGTTTTTATCGTAAGCACCGCCATGACGCTTGCGCCATTCTTCAATTTGTTTCCACCAAGATTCAATGGCTTTTTGATCTGGCTGCTGGCCAATCTCAGCAATCATATCTAGGAAGTCATCTAGCACGCTGTCCACTGGGCCCACAATTGGGATATCAACGGTTACGGTTTTAGAGATCGAAGACGGGTCGATGTCAATGTGAACAATTTTCGCATCTGGGCAAAATTTGCTAACAGCATTTGTTACTCGGTCGTCAAAGCGCGCACCGATGGCTAGGATCACGTCAGAGTGATGCATCGCCATGTTCGCTTCGTAAGAACCGTGCATACCTAGCATACCTAGCGACTGACGATCTGTGGCAGGATAAGCACCTAAACCCATTAGCGTTTGCGTGATTGGATAGTTTAATTCACGCACCAGCTTACGCAGCTGTTCAGACGCTTCACCCAAGATCACACCGCCACCGGAATAAATCATCGGACGCTTAGCACCCAATAACAATTCAACCGCTTTGCGGATTTGACCACTGTGGCCTTTCGCCGGTGGTGCGTACGAACGAATTTTTACTTTCTTAGGGTAAGAAAATTCATGGCGATCATTGGGCATGGTCATGTCTTTAGGAATATCAATCACAACCGGGCCTGGACGACCGGTGGTGGCAATATGAAATGCCTTCTTAACCGTTTCACCGATTTCACTTGGGTGTTTGATGCTAAAGCTGTGCTTAACGATAGGACGAGAAATACCCATCATGTCGGTTTCTTGGAACGCATCATCACCAATAAGATGACTCATTACCTGACCCGTGATCACAATCATAGGAATAGAGTCAGTAAAGGCCGTGGCAATACCTGTGATTGTATTGGTTGCGCCTGGCCCAGATGTCACCATCACGACACCCGGCTTACCCGTTGCACGGGCATAACCATCAGCCATGTGTGTGGCCGCTTGTTCGTGACGCACGAGGACGTGTTTGACTGAATCTTGTTGATAAAACGCGTCGTACACGTGCAAAAGGCTACCACCTGGGTAACCATAAACATATTCAACACCCTCTTCGTGAAGGGAGCGAACTAACATTTCTCCGCCGGAAAGCATTTCCACCGTTTCTTCCTCTCATTCGCATGCTCGTCAATACGAGCTGGAAATTCATTGCAATAGCTTGGTTTGACGTTTAATCCATCGTCAAATCTACCGCACCTTACTGGCATATTGGCCAGGATGTAACGGGTGATGAAGAACTTGTAGTTTTCCACCTAGATCAGCAGCATCATAGGCAACTGACTTGAATTCGGCTGGGCTGAGGTCATCATCCCAGAAAGATCACCAAAAGCTCGAACGGGGTGACCGTTAGGAGCTAAAAATTTGGGCTGCTAATTTTGACAGCACAATGCGTTAAGTCAAGCCAATTCGGGCCATATAGCCTTGATTTTGCTTGACATTTAGCCCTTTGATCACTTGATGCTTTGCTTTTGGGCAAAATTCGTTACAGTTACCCCTCTTGATCATATTTCGACACAAAAGAATGGATACTATGCGCGTAATAACCCTACTTTTTACCCTGTTTTTTGTTTCTGCGTTACACGCAAATCAGGTTTACAAATGGACTGATGACAAAGGCCAAACCCATTTTTCTCAATTTCCTCCTGAACAAAGTCAGTCACAAAACATTGTCGTCAATACGCCTGCGCCATCCAACTCTAAAGCAGCCGGTGAGAAACTTGAAAAGATGCGCCAGCAATTACAAGAGCAATCGGTTGATCGTAATACCGAGTCAGAAGAAGAAAAAGAAGCTGCCAAAGAAGCTGAACGTATGGCAGAAAACTGCAAGCGCGCTAAGCAGCGACTCACTGATTTAAAAAATAACGGGCGTATTTATAAAACACTCGAGAATGGCGAACGTGAGTGGTACGACGAAAAAGGTCGTGAAAACCTCATAAAAGACGCCACCAAAGATGTGACGAAGTACTGCTCAAAATAATCACACATCAAAATGGCTGGCAACCTAGTCTGCCAGCCAGATGCACGTGGCCATTCGACCTGTCACTCCGTCCCTGCGGTAACTAAAAAAACGGCTTTGTTCTGTAAAGGTGCAAAAATCGCCACCATAGACGTCACTCACTCCTGCAGATGACAAACGTAATCGGGCCAGCCCATAAAGATCCGCCAGCCACTTTCCGGCATTGTCTGATGGCGCAAAACACCTCTCGCTCAAGGGGTTTTGCGCGCAAAACCCTGCTTTCACTTCTTGCCCTACTTCAAACGCACCTGGCCCAATAGCAGGCCCAAGCCAAGCCATTACCCTGCTTGCATCACTAAAAGTAGCAACGGTATTTTCTAACATACCATCCAATAATCCTCGCCAGCCTGCGTGAGCCGCCGCCACCTGTTGACCATCATAATCACAAAACAGAACGGGCAGACAATCTGCTGTCATGACGGTACAAACCTGATTGGCCTGTGCAGAGAAACTGGCATCCGCATCACATCCCCCCGTGTAAACAGAACCATCAATAACGCGCGTGCCATGAATCTGGTTCAGCCACATGGGCTGAGCTGGAAGGTGTTTACCTAGCTTTTCACGGTTGAAAGTCACATGCTCAGGATCATCGTTGACATGACTTCCCAGATTCAAAGCCGCATAAGGCTCTGCACTGACACCGCCA
>MDTG01381143.1_pt1 | contig 22882 bp, 22 predicted proteins | sample 811421 | NCBI WGS metagenome assembly MDTG01 (sample SAMN05326645, study PRJNA326480) | marine metagenome | isolation source: seawater | place: Pacific Ocean: South East | collected 2011
GTTTTAAATGTTGATGAAGTATCATTCTCATTGGTTTTGTTATCAATAATTACTTTGCTTTCTCTCTTTTCATTAGTTGATTCATTATTATTATAAATAGAAAAATTCTTTGAGTTATTGAAACTTATTGTTGATTTATTAATGTGGGTGTCCTTATTTAAATTTGAATTGTCCGAAATGGATATATTTTTAGAGTAACTTTTATCTATATTTTCATTTCTATTAGGATTAATGTCATTATCAGGATTTGATATAGTGTGCTTTTTTTTATTTAATGGATACTTTTTAACTTCACTTCTCAACTGATTTAACATCTTAAAGTGATTAGAAGAACTAAATTTTTTAACAAGGGAGGAATCCCAACTTATTTGATCATTCATTTTTAATAATTATGGTCGGTTAACTAAAAAGAGAAAGTTTTCTGGTCTCTACATGATAAATTAAAAAAAGGAAAAGGGGAAGTTCTCCAGCCTCTAAACCAATCAAAATACGAAATTATTTCCATGACGACAAATGAATGCCTAAGGGTAGGTATGCAAGCTCCTGATTTTTCAGCAACCGCAGTCGTAGATCAAGAATTTAAAGATGTCACTCTCTCTCAGTACAGAGGTAAATATGTGGTTCTGTTTTTCTATCCACTAGATTTTACTTTCGTTTGCCCTACAGAGATTACAGCTTTTAGCGATAGATATAGTGACTTCAGTTCTAAGAATACTGAAGTATTAGGTGTATCAGTTGATAGTAAGTTTACGCATTTAGCTTGGATTCAAACACCAAGAAATGAAGGAGGAATTGGTGATATTAATTATCCACTTGTATCAGATCTTAAACGTGAAATTTGCCAGGCATATAACGTATTAAACGAAGATGGAGAGGCAGATAGGGGTTTATTCATCATTAACCCAAGTGGTGTAATTATGCACTCAACTATCAACAAGGCACCAGTAGGTAGAAATATAGATGAAACGCTACGAATTCTTCAAGCCTATCAATATGTAGAGTCTCATCCAGACGAAGTATGTCCTGCAGGTTGGACGCCAGGTGATAAAACAATGAAGGAAGATCCTAAAGGAAGTAAGGAATATTTTTCTGCACTGTAGATTTATTAATTAAATAGATTTATTAATTATTAGATATGAAAGAATTAAGTTTTTGACTAACATATTCAGAATCAAGTATTTCCTTGTCTATTAGCTCATCAACTAATATATCCATTAAATTGACTTTATCGGTTAATAAATTAATTGCATGATTAAGAGCTTTGTTGGCAATTAAAATTATTTGCTTATCAATTTCTTTGCTAGTTTTCTGAGAATATTCTTTTCTATTTTGCATTATATCGCGCCCTAAAAATATAGAATCATTTTCAGAATCATAAGCAATAGGTCCAAGATCAGAGAAGCCAAATCTTGTAACCATTTGATTAGCCCAAAAATAAACATCCTCAAGATCTTTTCTTGATCCTTGAGTAACTTCATTTGAGCCAAAAACAATTGTTTCTGCTGCTCTAGCTCCAAGGGCGATAACTATTTTGTTATATATGTAGCTACGGGTAATCAAACCACTATCCATGTTTTCTTCATTAGGTGTGAAATAAGTCATACCTGAAATATCTCCTAAAGACCTAAATAATGAAATTTTTTCTAGCTTGTCTTGAGACGGAATTAGCAAGGCTACTAATGTTTTACCAATAATCTGATAAGCAATTTGCTTTTTTTTTGTACTATCTGTCAGTGGTTTAGAAATCAATCCGAAACGTGCTTTTTCTAGAGCCTGATCAATTTCAATAGTGCTGATTTTTGTTTTTTTATTTCTAGCAGAAAGGATGGCTGCTTCATTTAGAAGATTTTGTAAATCAGCGCCTGAAAAACCTGGTGTTTTTGTTGCAAATTCCTTAAGGTTTACTGAATCGGTTAAAGGCTTTGTTCTTGCATGGACAGACAAAATCTTAAGCCTAGCTTTTTTATCAGGGAGTGAAATGTCTATTCTACGATCAAATCTTCCTGGTCTAGTAAGGGCTTGATCAAGAATATCGGGCCTATTGGTGGCAGCTATAACAATTACTCCGTTATTAGAGGCGAATCCATCCATCTCGGTTAAGAGTTGATTTAATGTCTGTTCTCTTTCATCATTACCGCCACCAATTCCAGCTCCTCTTTGGCGACCAATTGAATCTATTTCATCAATGAAAACTATGCAGGGAGACTTTGATTTTGCATTTTTAAATAGATCTCTAACTCTTCCAGCACCAACACCAACAAACATTTCTACAAATTCTGAAGCTGAAATACTAAAGAATGGAACATTTGCCTCACCTGCAATTGCACGTGCAAGTAAGGTTTTGCCTGTTCCAGGAGGACCAACCAATAAAACACCTTTTGGGGTTTTTGCACCAAGGTCAATCAAAACTTGAGGGTTCTTTAAAAAGGTAACAATTTCTCTTAATTCTTCTGAAGCTTCATTTAATCCAGCAACATCATCGAAAGTTATTTGACTCATTTCATCTTCATTTTGTTGTGATGTTCTACGCGAATAACTTTGCATGTTATTCAGCAGCTTTGATGATCTCCTAATTAAGAATGAAAGTGACAAAACAAATATTAAAGCGAGTCCTAGGCCAGAAATAAAATTTGCTAAACGCTGTTCTGATCGTATATCTCTAACTGAAAGAGGTATATTATATTGTTCTGATATTCTTAGAATTTTTTGATCGTTATAAAAGATTGGAATTATTTTCTTCTTTCCATTATAAAATTCAACGATGACCTCTCTTCTGGTTGGAATTAAAATAATAGAAATAATTTCCCCACTTTCGATATCCTTTAGAAGTTGACTATAACTTTTACTCATTTGATAATTAATTCAACAAAATCAAAAGAATTTATAAATAAACTATAGTCATAATGTCTACTAACTTGAGTTTATATAGAAAAAGAAACAAGAAATTTGCTTTTCCTAAATGGGTTTTTGTTAAATCGGAGCATGACGTTATAAAATAAAAAATTAATAAATGATACGCAAAGATGGCTGTACCCAAGAAAAAGACCTCTAAAGGAAAGAGAAATCAAAGGCATGCCATTTGGAAAGGAAAAGCTGTTATCGCAGCTGAAAAAGCTTTGTCAATAGGTAAATCTGTATTAACCGGAAGAGCCCAAGGATTTGTGTATCCTATGAATGAGACCTCAGAAGAGGAATCTGAATGAATTTATTAAGATCCAAGCTTAAAAGCTTCTAGTATGAGTGAATAGGTTGAACCTATTCTAAAATTATTTATAGCAATAAATAATATTGAAAGTTTTCCTGAGTTAGTTAATATTAAAGAACGAATAGTTAATTCCATTATGACTAATATTGATATAGAAAGAAAAATTGTATTTACAGATTTGTCCAACAAATAAGAGATTAAGCTATTGGTAAAATAAAAACCAGAAAAAACTGATATTAACAATATGCTTCTTTTAGACCATGAGTCAGAGATAAGGGGCTTTATTATTACTAACAAGCTGTCAATAAATTCTCTAAATTTAGTTTTCTGCATATTATTAATTAAGAATTTTTGTAAGATAAGTAAAATCTACATGATTGCTAATTAATGGTTTGCCATAAATTAAATTAGATTTGTTGTTTCCATTCCCAAGACTATCAACACAAGCATTTGCCTTTTTGGATATTTTTTGTGGGTTAGAGTTCCATGGTGACAATGTTAACAGGCAATTTATATTTGCCGCAATAGCCGCATCAACGCCAATCACAGAGTCTTCAATGGCCATACAATTTGAATTGGGCGTATTGCTTAACTTTACTGCTAGCTTATATGCATCTGGATAGGGTTTGTGTTTTTTTACATCCTCATAACTAATTATTCGAGAAAAGAATTTACAATGAGATTTTAATGATGTATGTAAAATAGCTTCCACTGAGTCTCTTCCACTTGTAGTAACAATAAATTGTTCAACATTAAAATTTTCTAATTCCTCTATAAGCCTTATTACTCCATCTCTAACTTTGATATTACCTGACTGAATTAATCTCTTGTAATGAAAACGCTTTCTAGATTGGATATCATTGGCTATTTTATTTGAAAGTTGACTCTTAATTTCATCGCGATAAAAAAGAATTCTGTTTAAGCCACCTGAAATTTTTAACAATTCCAAATATTTATTTTCATTCCAGAACCAGTCCAAGCCAAAATCCTTAAAAGCTAAATTAAATGCGACTCTATGCCCACAGAGTTCTGTGTCGGCTATAGTTCCATCAACATCCCAAAATACTGCTGATAATTTATTCATGTTGATGCGTAAAAACTTAAATATAATTCTTATAACTATAGAATCTTATAGGTAAAGCAATTGACAATAGATAATAATAAAATCAAAAGATGGATTTTACCAAAACCACTAAATAAAAGTGAACTACATAATTGCTTAATAAACTTCACATTACAGAAAGTCTTATTAAGGAGAGGAATAAATATTGATTGTGAATTGGATTACTTTTTGATACCTAATGAACTTCCAGATCCTGTAGATCATTTTAATGATTTAACCAAAGCATCTAATAGAATAATTCATGCTTGTAAGAATAATAAGAAGATAGCTATATGTGGTGATTATGATGCTGATGGAATCACTAGCACTGTACTTTTAGTTGAGTTGTTTTCTAAGTTAGGTGCAAATGCGATACCATTTATCCCCTCCAGACAGGAAGATGGATATGGATTAAATGTAGATATGGTAAATCATATTGCTAGGAATGATATTAAGCTTATAATCACTGTAGATAATGGGATTTCGGCTCTCACTGCTATTAAAAGATCAAATGAACTTGGTATAGATCTAATAATTACTGACCATCACAAAATTACTAATAATGCTATAGAAGTTTTTGCATTAATACATCCTGAAAAAGCCCCACTTGATTCCCCATATAAATATCTTGCTGGTGTCGGTATTGCATATATGTTGGCAAGAAACATATGTAATAAATTAAATTATAGTATAAATAATACTACTGCCAATGTACTATTTTGCATAGGAACAGTTGCCGATATGGCACCTCTTATTGGTGCTAATAGAATTTGGCTCAAAGAAAATTTACCCAAATTTAAATCTACACAAAATATAGGTATAAAAAATATATTAAAAAAGTTAGAACTAGAGGATACAGACATATCTACTGATGATATTGGATATAAAATAGCTCCAATAATTAATGCTATTGGTAGAATTGGTGAGCCCAAGTTAATAATTGATCTGCTAACGAATCATAATATTTGTTCTGTAGAAAAACTTACAAATGAATGTTTTTTGTTGAATAAACAAAGAAAAATAATTACATCATTAATTGAAAAAGAAGCTAATGATTTGGCCATTAATGAATATGCAAAAAACTATAAGTTTATAATTCTCGTTAAAAGGGAATGGCATCCAGGAGTTATTGGAATAGTTGCGGCCCGAATTGTTGATAAATATAATTTACCTACTGCCATACTTTCAATAGCAAAGGATGGTCTATTCAGAGGTTCCATAAGATCTAATAAATTCTTAAAAGTTAATTTAGCGTTAGACGAATGTAGCGATCTACTTATTGCACATGGTGGTCATTCAGATGCTGCAGGATTTACAATTAGGGAAGAAAATATTCCAAAATTCAAGGAAAGATTAAATGCAATTGCTAAAAGAGAATTTGTTAACCTGAATCTAAGCAAGTCAATAAAGCCAGATGCTCGTATATATCTTAGAGACATTAATTTTGATTTCTATAATCAATTAGTATTATTAGGACCATTTGGGATCAAGAACGAAGAACCAATTTTTTGGGCTAGAAAATGCAGAATATTAGATCTTTATAAGATGAAAGGAAACCATATAAAAATGACTTTAGATGATGGCACTGGAATTATAAGTGCTATAAAGTGGAACTTTATTTTTGATCTTAAGGTAAATGATTTAATAGATATTGCATTTCACATACAGATTAACAAATGGAAAAAAACTAATAAATTACAATTAAATATAATTGATATTAGATTTTATAAAGAAGAAATTGAATTGAAATTACATACTAGGACCTATAAATGCAAAATATCAGAAAATAATAATGTAATAATCACAAATGATAAAGGTGCAAGTATATCTTCAAATCTCTCAACAGTTTCTAGTTATGAAAATATGAAAAACAAAGTGTTTGCTAAGAAGATTCTATCATTTGCCGAAATTGCCCTTGGTAGAGCAACTTAGCCCTTTAAACGCCTCTTCTATAAAAAATTAATGCAATTATGGCAGGACCAGCAAGAAAGACTGCTACTAGAGGCAATAGGTTTCCCATGTAATAAAAAAAATCTTTTTATATTGTACTAAATGGTTTGACAATGTTTCCAAATAATTAAAAATTTTTTATTTTTGTTCTTATTTATGGCTATTCAATTTTTAGAAATTGGCCAAATTTTCAAATTCAACAGAATGAAATGCCAAGTTAGCCTGCTAAGTTTTGAGATTTTGTATATATATTAATTATTCTTTTAGCGATTTTTGTCATGACTTGATTAATTAGTGGTTTACTATATATGATAAAAATATTGTATAAACATAATTCTAAAGATAAAGTCTCTCTCTAGGAAGTAATGGGTCAGCCTAATTCAAGTACTAAATTAAATAATAGAGAGCAAAAGGATTCTACTACTTTTTTCAATATATTAATTACTTCTTTTAGTACCATTTTTCTTGCCGAGTTAGGAGACAAAACTCAGCTTGCAACCTTGATGCTTTCTGCTCAGTCCGGCAGACCATTAATAATTTTTATCGGTGCAGCTATCGCCCTTATTTCTACAAGCCTGCTTGGAGTTCTAATAGGTCAGTGGATAGCCAATAATTTGCCAAGGCAGCGTTTCACGGTGGTGTCTGGAATTATTATGTTAAGTTTAGGAATATACTTAGTAACAAGTGGTTGTATTGAGTTTATTCAAAATCGGATATTGAATTAAATTAATGATTCTTACACTTCTTTTCTCAACTTTTTTCGCTGTTTTTCTAGCTGAGATGGGTGATAAGACCCAATTAACTACAATAACTTTAAGTAGCACTACCAACAAACCACTTGCGGTATTTATTGGTTCGTCAATAGCTTTAATCCTAGCTACATCGCTAGGAGCTTTAGCTGGCGGATCTATAGCTAACCTAATTCCAGCCTTTTTACTTAAATTGCTTTCTGGAATAGTATTCTTAATAATAGGAATTAACCTACTTACACAAACTAATGATGATACTACTAGTGCTTAGACTTAACTAAATATTTAGACTTTATATTAAGAGTCTAAATCCAAAAGAAAACAAATTAATTTACCACTGGTCTTATGACAAAAGTTTTAAAGATACTTGAAAATTTAGATGAGGAGAAAGCATTAGAACTTGTTAAACTTGAGAAATCCTTGAGACTTACTAAAAAACTTGATAGAGATAATTTAAGAATAGCTATAAATGCTCTTACAAAAATTGGAATTATAAAAAATATTGGCGATGATAAACTTATAATTAATAATGAAGTTGACTTTATTCAAGGTAAAGTCCGATGTAGCAGTAAAGGATATTGCTTTGTAGTTAGGGAAGACAAAGGAGAAGATATTTACATACGAGAAAATAATCTAAATAATGCTTGGCATGGAGATTTGGTTATTGTATTAATCACAAAACCAGCACTTAAAAGAAGAGCTCCGGAAGGAACTATACAATGTGTTTTAAAAAGAAACAATGATATATTGCTCGCCAAAGTTGAAGTGGATAAATCAACAGACAAATTGAGGGTATATCCCTTAGATGACAGATTAACAGCAGTAATTGAAGTAGATAGTAAGGTTAATAAGACATATAATCAAAAAAATAATGATTTAATTTATGAAATTCAAATAACTAAATATCCTATTGCTCAATATAATGCAAAAGGAATAATAATTCGTGAATTATCTGTAAACAACGGCGTTGAAGGTGATATAGAATTATTACTTTCCAAAAATAATATAATCAAGAATAATAATGTTCCTAAAATTAACCCAAAAAAAATATCACTTAAAGGTAGAGAAGATCTAACTTCTCAAGATGTTTTGTTATTTAAAAGTTGGGAATGTTCAAACGCTCCTTCTCTTCCTGCATTATTTGCATACCCCCATGAAGGTGGTCATAGATTATGGATTCATTCACCGACAGTTTCTGAAAGATTGGTTTTAGACGGTAAGTTAGATAATTATCTTAAGGAAAAAGGTGAAGTTATTTGTTTAGGAAATAACTGGCTTGAATATTTAAATGAATCTCTTGCTTCAGCAGCTAAATTCAAAATTAATGAAGAATGCGAGTCGATTTCATTAATGATTGATATCGATAGCGAGGGAGAAATTACTGACTGGAAATTTTCTCTTAGTTTAATTAAACCTGTAAATTTAATTACTCCAAAACATCTTCAAACAATTAATAAGAGAAAATCAACATCAAAATCCATTCCTATTGCCCTTAAATCAGTAAAAGATAACCTTGAAGTTATATATAGTATTATTCACATATCAAAAATTATTAATCAGAGTGATAATGGTGCTATAAAATTAGATCAATATATTCCTAATTTAGAAAGAATTAATGAATATCAAATGGCTTTTCCCAGCAGAGATTTCTATGGTTGGACGAAATCTTTTGACTGTAATGACCCACAATCAATAATTGATGTTTTTGTTAGATTAGCTAATAATACTCTTGCAAAACATTTAGTAGGCTACAAATTGCCATTTGTATACAAGGAACATGATGAAATTGATCCACTTTCTATTAATGAAATCACAAAATCTGCACTTAGTTTAAAAAATAATATTGATGTTAGCATTGATGGGTCTCTTACAACAAAAGAGTTAATTAATTCGTTCGAATCAAGCACAGAAAAGAAAATTATTCATAAATTAATTAAACATATAATACCAGGTATACATCTGAAGCTTTTCAAAGATAATGATCATCTTAATTATGATCATTTAAACCAAAAGCTACTTACTAGAAACATAGTGGCTCCATGGTGTTGTCCATCACTTAATTATTGGAATATATTTAATCAATTTATGATTAGTTCACTTTTAAATGATGGCAAAAACAAACTTTCTAGTCGTAGTAAAGTATCAGTAGATTTAGGTAAAAAAGATTCTTGGAATGACTTAGAGTGGGAATTATTTTCATCCAAGACAAAAGACCTTATTGATTTATATTCAAATCCTAAACTAATTCAACATCTTAATGAAATTAGAAAAAATACAAAATCATTCAGGAATAATATTATTTCAATAGCACAATGTAGAGAAGCCCAAAAAATAGTTGGAAAGGAGGTACCCGCAATTATTACTGGCGTTCAAAGTTATGGTTTTTTTGCTGAAATTGACGAGATAACAGCTGAGGGCCTGGTTCATGTAAGTACGCTTGGAGACGATTGGTACGAATATAGATCAAGACAAAATCTATTAATAGGTCGAAAAAATAAAAAAACATATCAACTTGCACAAAGTGTAAATGTTAGAGTTTTAAAAGTTGACATATTAAAAAACCAAATAGACTTAGAACTTGCAAAAAAAGATGATATCGAGCAAATAAAACATAATCTAAACATTAATGAGGATAAAGCAGATAAGGACTGAAAAAATGAAAAGTTTTGTTATTGCTATTACAGGAGCTTCAGCGATGCAACTGGGTGAGAGATCTATTCAGTTATTGCTAGAAAACAATAAGAATGTGGATTTAATATTAAGCAAAGGTGCATATGAAGTAGCCAAAAGTGAGCGTAATATTCATATACCTGTTGAGTCACATTCCCAAGCTGATTTTTGGAGAAACAGACTTTCAGTGGAATCTGGGACATTGACATGTTATCGGTGGAATGATCATTCAGCACCGATAGCAAGCGGAAGTCATAAAACAACTGGAATGGTCATAGTCCCATGCTCAATGGGAACACTTGGGCGTATAGCTTCTGGTTTTTCATTAGATTTAATTGAAAGATGCGCTGATGTTCATTTAAAGGAAAATAGGCCACTAGTTATTTGTCCTAGAGAATCACCATTCAATTTAATTCATATTGAAAATATAAAACGTGTTGCTACAGCAGGTGCTTTAATTGTTCCTCCAATACCAGCCTGGTATACAAACCCTAAAACTATTGAGGACATCATTGATTTTATAGTAGTAAGAATTTTTGATTCGCTTGGCGAGGATTTAGATAATATAGAGAGATGGGCGGGTCCAAATAAATGAAAGTTAATTCTCAATTGAAAAGCATACCAATATTAATAATTTTAATCTTAGTAATTCCTTTAAGCATTAATAATCAAAGGGAAAAAACAAAATTAAAAATACTTATATGGGATACACCGTCGTTATCCCTTGGGACATACCTTGCAATCTCAACTGGATCAGGTTTTCTACTATCATGTCTTATTACTGGAGGTCTTATACAAGTTAATAAGTCGAAAACTATAAATAAAATAAAATATAAAGTTGATAATCAAGATGATAAATATAGTGAATATTCAGAAGTGAGTAATTTTAGTCAATATGATAATACACTTATAGAAAGAGATATTAAAGATCCCTCTCCTACATTAAATGCAAACTTTAGGGTGATTGGTAAAATAAGTAGAAAATCTGTTTCCCATAACAATAATGAAAGAGATAACTTCTATTCGTCAGACTCCTCAAATGAATCGAATGATAGATACTATGAAAATGAAATAACTTATGAAAAGGAATCTAATTCAGACAAAACATTAAATGATTGGTTTGATAACAATCATTTAGATTGGTGAGATTTTTCGCAAAATATTTTTATTTTATAATAAATTAACAACTTGGAATTGTTTTGCTAATATAAGTATATGTCAAATTCATCTCCCTCAAACGAATTTAATGCCGAGCCCAAGGTCTCAAAAATAGATAAACCAGATACACCAAAAAAACCAGTAAATCCTCCCAAAATAGAAGATAAACCATTTGAAGAATTTATTACTAATTATTTTATTCCAGGATTGAAAGAATCTATTTTAAATAAAGGAACTAATGTCGTTGAAATTAAATTAATAAAAGGAACTAGACCAGTTGTAGGAGGTCTATGCTGGATGGTGTTTTGCGAATTATCTGAAGATAGAAAATTTTGGCTTTGCTTTAATAATGAAATAATTACTTCTGAGAAAACTATATTATTAGCAGAATCAGATAGTCTACCAAGTATAGTAGAATCATTTCTAATTGATGAAAAAAAGACAACTTTACCTTTACTAATATCACGAGTTCTTCAAAGATTAAACGGCCAAAAGTGGATCGGACCTAATTAGATATGTTATTATTATATTTATTTACTTTAAATTATTACTAATATTTTATGTAATTATAATAAATTTCAGAACTTTATATATTAATACGCACTACCGGCAATAAAATGCCATAATAATAAAAAAAAAAAATTGACTAATTCCTTGTTAACTAAACGGAACGACAAATTTCTATTTCATATTTTTGATGATACATTAAAACCACAAATTGAAGAATTACTATCACTTGGGAAATCTGCAGGAGCAGACCTTGTTGAAATCTTTTTAGAAAAATCGGACAATATTTCTGTGCTTGCGGAACAAGATGATATTTCAAATGTGAGTCCTTCATTTGGTATTGGGGCTGGAATTAGAGTTTTCTTAGGGACAAAAGATGGCTTTGTAAGTACTAATGACTTGTCCAAGCAAGGTCTACTATTCGCTCTATCACAAGCATTAAGAATGTTAGGGCTAGAAATTGGAACAGGTAATCAAGGATATTTTGATGGTCTATGCAAACTCAAAGATTTTGGAATTAATAAAAATAATTGGCTAAAGAAATCACCAGATCTTAATGAATCAACTTTAAAATTATTAGAATCTACAAAATTGCTTGCAAGCAAAAATAGTAATCTGCAAGTGAGGAGGGCGAGTTATTCAAGAAATTGGCAGGAAGTTCTCGTTGCAGCAACTGATGGGGTTTTTGCTAGAGATATTCGTTTACATCAAACAGTAGGAATTAATGTAATAGCTACCAAGGATAAAAATCGATCAACATCAGCTAGACGATATGGAAGTTCAGGTAATCCAAATGATCTACGCAACTGGAACATTGAGGAGAGTGCTACAGAATTAAACGAAAGTGCTCAAAAAATGCTTAACGCGGAATATGTTCAAGCTGGGCAAATGCCAGTTGTTTTAGCAAATAAATTTGGAGGTGTAATATTCCATGAAGCATGTGGTCATCTTCTTGAAACCACTCAATTAGAGCGGGGAACATCACCTTTTCATGACAAAATCAATCAGAAAATTGCTCATAATTCAGTAAGTGCTGTTGATGAAGGGATATCAAATTACGCTTTTGGCTCACTATCAATGGATGACGAGGGAATGGAACCACAAAATACTCTCTTAATTGAGGATGGTATTTTAAAAAAATTTATTTCTGATAGGGCAGGTTCATTAAGAACTGGTCATCCAAGAACGGGTAGTGGAAGGAGACAAAATTTCTCTTATGCTGCGGCAAGTCGAATGAGAAATACATACATTAAACAAGGCTCTTATTCGCCAGAGAATTTAATTGAAAGCATAGATAATGGTCTTTACTGCAAATCTATGGGTGGAGGAAGTGTTGGGCCAACCGGTCAATTTAACTTCTCCGTTGAAGAGGGATACTTAATCAAGAATGGAAAACTTGATAAACCAGTTAAAGGTGCAACATTAATAGGTGAAGCGAAGGAAATACTACCAAGAATATCTATGTGTGCGAATGATTTAGATCTTGCTGCTGGTTTTTGTGGATCAGTAAGCGGAAGTGTAAACGTTACTGTTGGTCAACCCCATATAAAAGTTGATTCAATAACCGTGGGAGGCAGATAAAATGAATAATAAAGATATCAATAACAATCCAGGTGAATTAAATACAACATTATTAACAGAACTTTTAATCAAATACAGCAAAGAGACAGATATATCCCAATGGGATATGGGTGCTTCATCAAGTAGAGATTTATCGGTCCAAGTTCAAAATGGAAAGGCTAAGCAATTAAAGGGTTCTCAACGGAACTCAATGACATTAAGAGTATGGAATAATAATAAAGTTGGGATAACGAGTACCTCCGATTTGACGACCGAAGGTATTAAAAAAGCAATGTATGGAGCTATTGATGCTAGTTTTTTTGGTAATGAAAATGAATCACCAGAGTTTTCCTCATTAGCAAAGTGTCCCATCAAGGAAATAAGTTCAAAAATATCTAAAGAGCATGATATTGATGAACTACTTACAATGCTTAAAGATGCTGAAAATAAATTATTAGCTTCACACTCTTCAATTGATTCTGTTCCATACAATGGTTTGAATCAAACTTATATGGAAAGGTTATATATAAATAGCGATGGTGCTAATAGATATATGAAACTATCTCAGTCTTCGATTTATCTTTATGCAAAAGCGCAGCTTGAAAATAAAAAACCTAGGAGTGCTGGGAGTATCAGAGTTAATTCCGAATTAGACAAACTTAACATTAAATCCTGCATAAAAGAAACATCTAGCAAGTTAATTAGTCATCTTAATTATAAAGCTATAGAAACTAATAAATATTTGATTTGTTTCACCCCTGAAGCCTTTCTTCAATTAATAAATGCATTTAGTTCAATGTTTAATGCTCGTTCAATAATAGACGGCTTAAGTTTAATGAATGAAGAATCAATAGGTAAACAAATAGCGGTAAAGAGTATAAACATAAGTGATGAAGGTTTACACCCTAAAAATGTTGGTGCCTTTAGTTTTGATGGTGAAGGTACACCAACCCAAAATATTGATTTGATCAAATCTGGTATTTTGAAGAATTTACTACATTCAGAGGCCACTGCAAGAAAGTTTGGTGTAAAACCTACTGGTCATGCAGGCTTAGGGGCTAAAGTTTCAGTATCTCCAGATTGGTTGGTAATTAGTAAATCAGACGATGAAGGTGATAAAGATAAGTCTCTAAGTGTTAAGGAAACTAAAACTGAATATATTTTAATAGATGAATTAACAGCTCTTCATTCAGGGGTAAAAGCCAGTCAAGGTTCATTTTCATTGCCTTTTGATGGGTGGATAGTCAATGAAGGTAAAAAAACATCAATTGAGGCTGCCACTGTTGCTGGAGATATTTTAAAAGTTCTAAATAGTATTGTAAAAATTGAGGAAGAACAAATTGTGACTCATCAAGGTATGAGTCCTTATATTTGGGTTGAGAATATGTCAATTACAGGTGAAGCGTGAAAATTGTTTTTTGGGGAACTCCAAAATATGCAGCAGAAAATTTAACATCAATATTCGAAGCTGGTTATGAAGTTATTGCTGTAATAACTCAACCTGATCGAAAAAGAAATAGAGGTAAGAAATTATCTCCATCACCAGTAAAAGAAGTTGCTATAGATTTCGGCATACCTGTATTTACGACAGAATCAATAAAAAATGATCAAAAAACTCAAAATATACTTTTGAATTTAAATGCCGATGTTTATATAGTAGTTGCTTTTGGACAAATTCTTCCAAAAAAGATATTAGATCAGCCTAGTCTTGGTTGTTGGAATAGTCATGCATCACTATTACCATCCTGGCGAGGTGCCGCACCAATTCAATGGAGTATTATTAACGATGACGCAAAAACTGGAATTTGCATAATTGCAATGGAAGAAGGTTTAGATACTGGACCAGTAATAGAAATGGAATCAACAGTTATTAATGACAATGATAATTTTGAAACGCTTAGCAAAAGATTATCGATGATGTCTTCAAAACTTTTAGTTAAAGCTTTAGATAATATAAAGTTAACTAGTGGATTAGCGAAAAAGGAAAGACTAGAAGTATTGAATGCAATTGATCAATCAAAACTTGGAAGTGGAAATATAAGTTATGCTAGACAACTAAAAAAGGAAGACTATTTAATCAATTGGAATCAAAAAGCGATAAAAATATCAAAAAGAATAAAAGCACTTTATCCAAATGCATATACATTTTACAATGGAAAAAGAATTAAAATTTTTGATTCAGAGATAATTTCGACTAACCACGAATCATCAGAACTAAATAATTTATTGACTAAACCTATTAATGATTCATTAGCTGGCAAAGTTATTATGATAAATAAAAAATATGGAATAGCAATAATGACAAAAGACAAACCAATTTTAATAAATTCTTGTCAATTGGAAGGCAAAAATAAAACAGATGGATACACATTGTCGAATCAAACTAATATTGACATTAATAATATTTTAGGAAATTAAATATCTTTAGTAACATTATCTTTACTTGAGAATCCCCAAAGGAAAAGAAGTAACATAATAATAAAAAATAAATATTCTGGTATCACAATATAATAAAAGATTAATGAAATAATTAATTTTATACCTATTAAAGCTACTGCTATATATCCTGCTTTCTCTAAGTTAATATATATCTCAAGCCATTTAATGAATAATCCAGAAGTAAAACGTAATGCTATCACACCAATAATAGCCCCCGTTATAACTAAAAGGAATTGATCGCTTATAGCAACTGCAGCTGTAATACTATCAATTGAAAATGCTAAATCAGTTATTGACAAAAGTAAAATCACATTTAACAATGATTTTGTAGAATCAACTCTAATATTGTTTTTAGTAGATTCATTATTGTTAGTGCCAATTAACTTTGAAATAGATAATGAAATCAAATAAATACCGCCAATAAGTTTTACTGGCCAAAATTTTAAAACATATTGTGCAGATAGTATTACAATTATTCTTAATAAAAGAGCTATAAGAATTCCTATATCTAGTGCTTTTTTTTGTAAATTTATATTGTTTAATGTTTTCGTTATTGAAGCAAGCGCCACAGCATTATCAGCTGAAAGAACAAGCTCTAGTGACACGATGACAGGCAAAAGAGGTGCAAGTTCTACCCATCTATCGATACCATCTAGTAAAGGAGTTATGGATCTTAGTGATGCTGAATCCATTAAATTTCGATAAAATAACTTTTTTTAATCGCTGTTTGGTATATGTTAACTCTAATTATTATAATTAGGGTTAGAGCAAAAGGTTATGAGAATTGAATCAAAGCTTTGCCATCTATCTGAGAACAGAGCTATTGTTCAAGTTAATGGATGGTTGAATGACAAAAATATTGGAAGCTCACTTGGAGAGGGTTCATCAGTTGAAATTGCAGAGGATAGAGCAATTTCAAGATTGAACAAGAGACTTGCTTTTAAAAATGAAAATGAATCAAATATAGGGCTAAATAACGATAATATAATTAAAGATAAGATTAAAGTTGAGTTACCAAAAAGTCAAGATTTTGATTCTAAAATCATAACTACTGAACCGAAAGATTGGAGTAACGAGTTGATTTCAATAGATTCACAAATTAAGCGTTTAAATTGGTCTAGAGAGGATGAAAAAATATTTCTAGAGGATAATTTTGGTTATAATCATAGAAATAAAATCACCAAATACAATGAGCTATTACATTATTTAGAACTGTTGAAGAAACAAGAAAATATTAATCAGGAGACACTAAAAACAATAGATATACCTGCTTTGATCGAAGAATCTAATATTATTCTTAATGAATTATTATGGGATCACAAAAAAGGTAGTGAATTTTTAAAGAAGGAATTTAATGTATATTCTAGAAAAGAACTTGATGATAAGCAGTTATTATCATTTGTTAACAAGCTTAGATCAATAAGAAATAATCGTCATCAATCTGTCATTTCACAATGACTAACCTAATGTTATAATATTCTCAATATTTAATGAAATAGTGTCATTAGGTTCAATAGCAAAAAAATTAGAGAACCACCCATTAACTAAAGAAATTTTAGAAAGAACTAAGAGAAAAGAAAGATTAATATTAACGGGAGCATCGCGAACAGTAAAAGCGCTATTAACTACTTCACTAGCCAAAAAGGATTCTAAGGTACTTCTAGTAATTGTTCCAACATTAGAAGAGGCGACAAGGTGGTTCCCTCTCGTTAAAGATTGTGGTTGGTCTAAAACATGTTTATACCCAACAAGTGAAGTTTCTCCCTATGATTCGACTCAAGTTACTTCTGAAATTATATGGGGTCAATTGCAAGTCTTAAGCGATATTTTGGAATTAAATAATGAAGATAGTATTGCAATAATTGCTACTGAGAGATCGCTTCAACCGCATTTGCCACCAATTGAATATTTAAAATCCAAATGTATAAAATTAAATGTAGGAGATGAATTAGATTTAGCCAACCTATCTTTAAAGTTGGGTGAATGTGGTTATATCAGAAAAAGTAATATTGATCAGGAAGGTACTTGGACAAGAAGAGGAGATATTCTTGATATATTTCCTGTTAGTAGTGAGATACCTATCAGATTAGAGCTATTCGGAGATCAATTAGAGAAAATAAAAGAATTCGATCCTCTTTCACAAAGATCTTTAGATAAAATTGATAACGTCTGTATTACTCCTACTGGATTTAACCCACTAATTGTTGAAAGACTTTTGGAGTATAAAGATAAAATAACATATATTACTGACGAGGAATATAGTGACTTTAGTAATTCAAATTCTATATCTTCATCAAAAAAATATCTAGGAGTTGCATTTGATAAACCATCATCATTGTTAGATTACTTAGATGCTAGTACAGTTGTAGTATTTGATGAAAAATTACAATGCAAATCACATTGTGATGCATGGTATAAAATAGTTAATGAAAATTATAATGAACTTATAACCGAAAAACAGGATCAAGGTATAAGTAATCGTATACTTAAACCCAATCTTCATAGAACTTTTAATGAGATTAACGCTGAACTGCATAATTATAATGTAATAGAAATAACAGATCTTGAAGATGTTACATCAAAAAATAATACGTTTAGAATTTCTAGTAAGTTACACAAATGGCTACCTAATCAGTACGGTAAAATTAGTTTATCTATTAAAGATTACATAAGACAAAAGTATACTGTATGCATAATTTCAGCCCAGCCTAGCAGGGCTGTGTCACTCTTAGATGAACATGAATGTTATGCTAAGTTTGTAGCCAATAATAATGACCTAAATGGTATAAATAGTATTCTAGATGATAATATTCCTGTTGCAATTAAAAATAATAATGAAGGTGAAATTGAGGGATTTATACTTCCAAGTTGGAAAATAGCCTTAGTAACCGATAAAGAGTTTTTTGGTCAAAGTAATATTCTTAGAACAGGTTACGTTAGAAGAAGGAAACAGGCTGTAAGCAGAAAAATAGATCCTAATAAAATGAAACCAGGTGATTATATTGTTCATAAAAATCATGGAATAGGACTGTTTCAAAAAATTGAGAAACTAAATATAAATGGAGAGTCTAGAGACTATTTAGTTATTAAGTACTTAGATGGCAAGTTAAGTGTTGCTGCTGATCAGCTTGGTAGTTTAGGTAGATATAGAAGCTCTAATTCCAAAACACCAAAAATTAATAAGCTTGGAGGAAATAATTGGAATAAAGTCAAAGAAAAGGCTAGAAAATCTGTAAAGAAAGTAGCTATAGATTTAATTAAATTATATGCAGAAAGAAGCAAGGAAAAGGGTTTCAAATTTCCAATAGATGGTCCATGGCAAAGTGAATTAGAGGATTCATTTCCATATGATCTAACACCCGATCAATCTACAGCGACTAATCAAGTTAAGAGGGATATGGAAAGTGATAAACCTATGGATAGATTAATTTGTGGTGATGTTGGTTTTGGAAAGACAGAAGTGGCAATAAGAGCAATATTTAAAGCTATTACTTCAGGCAAACAAATAGCATTATTAGCTCCCACTACAGTTTTATCACAACAACACTGGAGAACAATCTCTGATCGTTTCGCACCCTATCCAATTAAAGTTTCTTTACTTAATAGATTCAAAACAAGCAGAGAACGAAAACAAATATTAAGCGGTCTTAAGGACGGTAATATTGATGCTGTTATAGGCACACATCAACTATTAAATAAACAATTAACTTATAAGGATTTAGGCCTTTTAGTTATTGATGAAGAGCAACGTTTCGGTGTGAATCATAAGGAAAAAATCAAGGAATTAAAAAAGAGTATTGATGTGTTAACACTCTCAGCAACACCAATTCCACGAACCCTTTATATGAGTCTTTCTGGTGTAAGAGAAATGAGTTTAATTACTACACCACCTCCATTACGAAGACCTATAAAAACCCATTTAGCGCCATTAGATAACGAAATAATAAGAAGCGCAATATCACAGGAAATAGATAGGGGAGGACAAGTTTTTTATATAGTTCCACGTGTTAGTGGAATAGAAGAAGTAGCAGAAAAACTAAAAAGCATGATTCCAAATGTAAAATTGCTTATTGCTCATGGACAAATGGAAGAGGGAGCACTGGAAAATGCAATGCTTGCTTTTAATGCAGGAGATGCAGACATTTTACTTTGCACAACAATTGTAGAAAGTGGCTTAGATATTCCAAGAGTAAATACAATATTGATTGAAGATTCTCATAAATTTGGATTATCACAACTCTATCAATTAAGGGGAAGAGTTGGACGAAGTGGGGTTCAAGCTCACGCTTGGTTATTTTATCCAAGTAATGAAAAACTAAATGACGGCTCTAGACAAAGATTAAAAGCAATACAAGAATTTACCGATTTGGGTAGTGGTTATCAATTAGCAATGAGAGATATGGAAATTAGAGGAGTTGGCAATATTTTGGGCATAGAGCAAAGTGGACAAATGGAAACTATAGGATTTGATTTATATATGGAATTATTACATGAAACAATCGCTGAAATACAAGGACAAGAAATACCATCTGTCGACGATACGCAAATTGATTTACCCGTTACAGCTTTTATACCTGGTGACTGGATTACAGATCCAGACGAGAAAATTCAAGCGTATAGGTTAGCAACTCAATGCGAATCTAATAATGAACTAGTTCAATTTGCTAGCAATTTAATTGATAGATATGGAAATCTACCAAAAGCGGTGGAATCATTGATAGAAGTAATGAAACTGAAAATAATCGCTAAAAAATGTGGTTTCTCAAGAATTAAGCTTTCCAGACCAAATGTAGAGTTAGAAACATCAATGGACGAACCAGCATTTAGATTAATTAGAAATGGTTTACCAACCCATCTACATGGAAGATTTATCTATAAAAAAGGGGATAGCTTTTCTTCAGTATTAATAAGAGGTCTGGGAATCTTGGATAGCGATAAACTTCTAGAGCAACTGACCGAATGGCTAAACATAATGAATAATCAAATAAATACTCAATAAATTTAATAATCACTTCAATAAATCTAGTACATGGCAATTTTTCAATTGGTTGCCAAAAAAAATATGAAAGTAAAAAATTGCTATAGTCTCGAAAATTTGAGTATTTTTACTTTGGGTGAAGTCATAGAAATCAGTACTAACCAGTATGGACTCAGCCTCTTTAGTGGATTAATAAGTCTAATGGCTTTAGGTGTATATACTCTTTTAACTGTAGACACTGGCAATGACGATGATGACTCTGATTCTGGTGGTGGTGGTTTAATGCAACCAGTTAACTAAAACATTAATCACATAACAGTTTTGAAAGTCTTTCTCTAAAGTCCCCTTTTGCAATACCCCCCTTTAATTCACCAATAATTTTAAATTCACCCTCAGGATTATCTACTAAAAGATAGGTAGGCCAACCCATACCCTCCTTTGTTGGATATTGTTTTAAAAGAATTGGTCTGTATTTTCTATATACCAAGGTGTCTTGTAGTTTTACACTGACAAAGTCTATTCCCAATTCATTTGCAACCTTTGAATCAAAGAAGCTCATCCTATGACACGTACCGCAATCCTCAGAACTAAATTTAATTAGTGAATAAGACATAAAAAATTAAACAATAATACAATTATATTAAATAGTAAAATAAAGAAAACAGAATCAATTTTTAGACTTGTTATTTCTTGCAATAACAGAATAAAAGGGATCACTTTCTACATTATAAAAACCAAATAACTTATTATCATATGTTTTTTCTGAATAGATCTTTTCAATATCCCATCTGTTTGCTTTTAAGACATATGTCACATATTCTACTCTTTTTTCTTCTGAGGAATTGGACCAAATAAAAGGGGACTTTGTCCAAAATGCACGATTGGTAAAAGATATAATTAATAAAGAACTAGGTTTTATTATTCTAGATAGTTCTTTTGAAACTTGTTCGGGATATTGTAAATATTGCCAGCCGGCTACTACTAACACAGCATCAACAGTAGAATCTTCAAATGGTAGGCTTTGAGTCGTATTTAAATTTTGAACCCAGAATTTATCAAGTCTATTATTAGCTCTTAATTCTGCTTCATTCATACCATGACCAATTACACTTTTGTATTTAATTTGTGTCGGTAGATGACTAACCCAACTACTCATTAAGTCAACAATTACATAGTGTTCGCAAAGATATTTCGAATATAGCTTTGTAAGACGATTTCTAAATGAATTACTTAGATGATTAACATATCTTGGTGTTTGATAAAATAATTGATCATCATTGTTATCAATTTTCTGTCTATCAAATTCTGAAAGTTTCATGTATATAATTTATTTCAACTATGATAAAACATTTTTATTGTAGTTGTGAAAATTTGAACTAAATAATTAAAGCTAAATAAATTAACATAGTCTAAATTATAAGAAGGTTAACTATTAATTTTTTGGAATAGAAAATTTCGAAATGTTATTAGATTTATTAATTTCTTGATTATTATTTACTGGAATACAAAGTAACAAAGCACTACTTGATATAAAGATTAAGAATGCAAAAAGTAAATTAAAATGTTTTCTAGGTTGTTTTATATTCTGGAGAATATATCTCTTAGTAAAAGGTTTATCTATACTAATATCCCATTTCAAGTTGAATCTAGAGTCAAAGCGAAGTAAATCAAGACATCGTGTTAGATCAGATAACTCGGAATCATCTAGAATAATTTCTAATGGCTGCACATCTTTTTTTGTACTATTAAGTAGTAATTTATGATTAATGCCATGAGGAGATAATGTTACAATATTTTTATTAGATGTAATTTTTGATCTAATTCCAGAAATATAAGATCGTGAATATTGGAGGATTACTTGCATTAAATTATCTAGATGTTCTTTTTCTCCTTCTAATATTGGTGATCCTATAATTTTCAAGGTCCATGAAGTTAAAATTCCAATAGTTTGTTCTGAATCTCCATTGGAAACATCAGGTATTCCGGCTAATTCAAGAGAAGATGAATTTTGATCAAATTTATAAGTTAAATTTATCATATTTATAATTTAATTTTGATGATATAAAGAAGCTTTTAAACGGTCGGCGCCCCCTGGTCCACAAGATAATGAAAGAATAACTAATAAATGCCTAAAAAATTCATTATTCTGTTCTGCTAGCAGAAAAGAAACATAACTACGCTTCAAATTCATCCTTTCTCGTATGAGCGACTTAAGACGGGAACTAAATAAAAACCATCGTTCTTTATTTAGTGTTTGAGATTCCTTTAAAGATAAAAGTTGTCTAATGAGAGGATAAAGGTTTTCAGCCATAGATGAAATTAGTTCAACAAGTGAATTGATCTGATCCGATGAAAGGGATGAGAAAGTATATGATTTTCTCAAAGGGTTAGAACATCTCATTTTCCAAAATTCAACACGACTAGAAAATTGATCTGCAAGTCCAATATTTTTAGCCTTTAAAAAAAGAGAATCAGTGGCATTAATTTGAAGAGTTTCAATGACCAAAATCAAAAAATCTAGTTTTTTAGACGCATCATTGGCTATGGAGCAGTTTTCGAATGTA
>MDTG01097191.1_pt1 | contig 22877 bp, 37 predicted proteins | sample 811421 | NCBI WGS metagenome assembly MDTG01 (sample SAMN05326645, study PRJNA326480) | marine metagenome | isolation source: seawater | place: Pacific Ocean: South East | collected 2011
CGCTACTAAAGCTTGGAAAGCTTCCGTTCAACTTGCATGTGTTAGGCATACCGCCAGCGTTCATCCTGAGCCAGGATCAAACTCTCGAAAAAATTTCCTAAATGTTTAATGTACATAAATTAACTTCGAAAAGCCAATTGATAACTTCCACAATTTGATACTACAGGTAAGATTCAAAAAATGTCAAGGATAAATTTTTAAAAACTTAAGAGATAAAATTAAATTAAAAAACTCTTTTACGATACTTCAAAATTAATATTACAAGAGAAACAATTACTAAAGTTTTTTTAACATACTAACTAGACATTTAGATCAAAAATAAGTAAAGTATACATACGACGTATAAATAACATATAAAATATACGAACATAAATCTACATATAACTAAAATTAGAATTCAACAAATAATATCAAAAGAAAGGGAGAATCTTTCGTGTTAGGTATATTAGGCAATAAAGTAGGCATGACTCAACTATTTGCAGAAGACGGAACTGCGAATCCGGTAACTGTAATTAAAGTTGGGCCTTGTACTATTACACAAATTAAATCAATTGCTACCCATGGCTATGACGCAATTCAAATTGGATACCAACAAACTCCAGAAAAAAAATTAACAAAACCAGAATTGGGTCATCTTAAAAAAGCTAACGTAACTCCATTAAAGTATTTAAAAGAATATCGCGTATCCAACATTGAAGAATTTGAATTAGGTCAGATTATTGACGTTAAAAACTTTAAAGAAGGTGATTTTGTAGACGTAAGTGGAAAATCTATCGGTAAGGGATTTACTGGACTTCAAAAACGTCATAACTTTACACGTGGACCAATGACCCATGGTTCAAAAAACCATAGAGCACCTGGTTCAATCGGCCAAGGTACCTCACCCGGTCGAGTATTCCCAGGTAAAAAAATGGCTGGACGAATGGGTGGTAAAGAAACGACAGTATCTAATTTAAAAATTATTAAAATTGATGCTAAAGAAAATCTTTTAATCGTAAAAGGGGCTGTGCCAGGAAAACCAGGTAATCTCCTAAACGTCAAAGCAACAAAACGTGTATAGGTAAAAACAAATTATATGGCTATTAAAACAATTGAATATAAAGTTCTAGATAGCTTTTCCCCAACAAACGAGACCTTAAGTACCAAAAATTTCTCGTTAGATGTTGCTGATAAAGCCAAATATGTTGTTCATCGTGCAGTAAAAACCGCTAAAGCAAACAATGTACAACTTACCCGTGCCACTAAAACACGTAGTGAAGTTAGTGGTGGTGGACGTAAGCCTTGGAAGCAAAAAGGTACAGGCCGTGCGCGTGCCGGTTCAAACCGTTCCCCATTATGGGCAGGTGGAGGAGTTATTTTTGGTCCAAAACCAAAAACAATTTACAAGAAAATTAATAAAAAAGAAAAACAACTCGCTCTACAAACTGCCATTTATAACAAACAAAGTCAGATAAGCGTGTTCAATAAATTTGAACTGGATGAACCAAAAACAGCTAAATTTTTACAAAACTTAAATTTAGAAAAAAATCAAGAAAAAACTCTTATTATTTCTTCAGTTCCTAACAAAAATTTACAATTAGCAGTAAAAAATTTAACATCATTTGATTACATTTTAGCAAATCAATTAAATGTAACTGAAATTGTAAAAGCTCAAAAAATTATAATTGACGAACCTTCGTTCCAGATTATTAAGGAGACATATTGTGACTAAAACAGATTCAGCTACAGATGCAAATCTACGCACAATGCTAGGGATGCTAAAATACCCAGTAATTAGTGATAAAGCAACACGCTTATTAGAACTAAATAAGTACACCTTTATGGTAGATAAGCGAGCAAATAAATTTACCATTAAAAAAATAATTGAATATATCTTTGATGTAGATGTTATTAGTGTAAATACTTTAACAGCACCCCGCAAAAAACGTACCGTAGGTCGTTTCGCGGGTTATCAACCACAGTATAAAAAAGCAATCATAACACTGAAAGATGGAGATAGTATAAATCTATTTCCAGATATGTAAAAACTATCTTAGAAATAAAATTCTATGGCTATTCGTATTTATAAACCAAATACACCTGGAACAAGAAATAGAGGAGTATCCTCATTTAATGAAATTACAAAAAGTAAACCTGAAAAATCTTTAACGGTTTCAAATCACCGTGTAAAAGGTCGTAATAATCAAGGCCGCATTACAATTCGACATCGTGGTGGTGGACACAAAAAATTATATCGTTTAATAGATTTTAAACGAAATAAATATGACATACTAGGTCGAGTAGCTAGTATTGAATATGACCCAAACCGAAACGCACGTATTGCTCTAATAAACTATGAAGATGGTGAAAAACGCTATATTCTTTACCCACAAAATTTAAAGATTAACGACTATATTTCATCAGGACCAAACTCTGAAATTCAAGTCGGTAATAGTTTAGCTCTAGAAGATATTCCTTTAGGTTTAGATGTACATAATATCGAATTAACTCCAAAACGCGGAGGACAAATTGTACGAGCGGCAGGAACTAGTGCAAAAATTTTAGCAAAAGAAGGTAATTATGTTACCTTACGTTTACCGTCAAAAGAAATTCGTTTAGTACGAAAAGAATGTTTCGCTACAATTGGTGTAATTGGTAACGCAGATCATAGTAATATGACAATCGGAAAAGCAGGTCGTAAGCGTTGGTTAGGGATTCGCCCAACTGTTCGAGGCGTAGTAATGAACCCGTGCGATCACGCTCATGGTGGTGGTGAAGGTCGTTCACCAATTGGCCGTAAACGTCCAATTACACCATGGGGTAAACCAGCACTTGGCGTAAAAACTCGTAAAAAGAATAAACCAAGTGATATTTATATTGTAAGAAGAAGAAAATAATTAAAATGGGAAGATCTCTAAGTAAAGGTCCATTCGTGGCCTATCATCTTTTAAAAAAAGTAAGAGAGTATAACGAGACAGGAAAAAAAGATACCATTAAAACATGGTCACGTGCTTCCACTATTCTACCAGAAATGGTAGGTCTAACCATTGGAGTATATAATGGGGAACAACATATCCCTGTTTTTGTCACAGACCAAATTGTTGGACATAAACTAGGGGAATTTTCACCAACAAGAAAATTTCGATCACATGTTAAAAGTGATAAAAAAGCAAAACGTTAAAAATTTCTAAATAAATGTAATGACTGAAACTATTCAGAATAAACCTCAAGCAAAAGCTTTAGGGCGTTATATTCGTATGTCTCCTAGAAAAGTGCGCCGTGTTTTAGATCAAATTCGAGGAAAAACATACAAAGAAGCGCTAATGTTACTAGAGTTTATGCCCTATAAAGCTTGTGGCCCTGTATGGCAGGTAATTTACTCTGCAGCAGCAAATGCGGAGCATAACCTAAATTTGAACAAAGAAAATTTAATCATCCGTGAAGCATTTGCAGATGAAGGACCAGTTCTACGACGTTTTAGACCACGTGCACAGGGTCAGGGTGCTGGAATCAGAAAACCGACATGTCATATCTCAATTACCGTAGAAGAAAATAATTAAAATTAAAATAAAGGATCTTAGTTTTGGGACAAAAAGTACATCCACTAGGATTTCGTTTAGTAACAACACAGAAACACCGTTCTGTATGGTTTTCTGAATTTGGAAATTACCCGAAATTACTAGAAGAAGATGCCGCTATTAGAAAATTTTTCGACACAAAAAGTCAAGCAGGCGGCATTTCAAAAATTGAAATAAGAAGAAACAGCCAAGGTAACAAAATTGAAGTTGAAATTAACAGTGCCCGACCTGGTATTTTAGTAGGACATGGCGGAGTTGGTTTAACCGATATTTATGCAAAATTAAAGAAAATAATTTCACCAAATCACAGTATAACAATTAACATTGTTGAACTGAAAAACCCGGATGCTGAAGCAGAATTAATCGGAGATTTTATCGTTGAACAACTTGAAAAACGTATAGCCTTCCGACGTGCAGTTAAAAAAGCAATTGCTCGTTCGCAAGCAGCTAACGTACCTGGAATTAAAATTCAAGTTGGTGGACGATTAAATGGTGCAGAAATTGCACGTACGGAATGGATTCGTGAAGGTCGTGTACCACTACAAACATTACGTGCCGATATTGACTATGCTGAAAAACGAGCTAACACTATCTATGGTGTGCTTGGGATTAAAGTCTGGTTATTTAAAGGTGAAATCATCTAATTTTCATATAAAAATTAACAACAATATCGAATTTTTTTAATATGCTTAGTCCAAAAAGAACAAAATTCCGTAAACAACATCGTGGACGCATGAAAGGGAAAGCATTCCGTAATAACAAAATTTCATTTGGTGATTACGCTTTACAATCTCAAGAATGTGGTTGGATTACTTCACGACAAATTGAAGCAACACGACGAACAATAACACGTGCAATGAAACGTAGTGGTAAATTATGGATTACAATTTTTCCTGATAAACCAATTACAGCACGTGCCGCTGAATCAAGAATGGGTTCTGGTAAAGGTGCGGTTGATTATTGGGTAGCTGTTATAAAACCAGGTAATATTCTATTTGAACTTGGTGGGGTACCAGTAGAGTTAGCTCAACGAGCTATGAAACTAGCATCATATAAATTACCGGTAAAAACAAAATTTATCACTCGCGAAAACTTAATTTAACGAAACATTAAAATGAATTTTTCAAAAATTACTGAATTACAAAAGCTCGATGCTGAAAATATCGAGAAAGAAATATTATTAATGTCTCAACAACTTGTGGAATTACGTATGAAACAAGCAACACGTCAATCGTTTAAACCACATGAATTTAAACATACAAAACGCAAATTAGCACAATTATTAACAGTGCAAAAGCAAAAAGCATTAAATACGACACAATAATACTTTAATTCATAATATTTATGGCAACAAAAGAAAAAATTGGCACAGTCGTAAGTAACAAGATGGAAAAAACAATTGTTATTACAGTTGAAAATAAATTTGCACATCCTGTATACGGCAAAACCTTAAAGAAAACTCGACGCTTTATGGCACATGATGAACACAACGAATGTTCATTAGGTGATACGGTAATAATCTCAGAAACACGTCCAACAAGTCGCAAAAAACGTTGGGCCGTTAAACAAATTTTAACAAAATCCAATATTTCTAACTAACGATCATGATTCAACCTCAAACATACTTAACTGTAGCTGATAATACAGGTGCACGTAAAATTATGTGTATCCGTATTCTCGGAAATAACAAAAAATACGGAAATATTGGTGATGTAATAATTGGTGTCGTAAAAGATGCCACACCCAATATGCCAGTAAAACGATCAGATGTTGTTCGTGCAGTTGTTGTACGAACACGTAGTACTGTGCGACGTAAAGACGGAATGAGCATAAGATTCGACGATAATGCAGCCGTACTTATCAACAAAGAAAATAATCCACGTGGAACACGTGTATTTGGTCCCATTGCAAGAGAAATACGTGATAAAAGCTTCACAAAAATTGTCTCATTAGCTCCCGAAGTACTCTAAGGAATGAAAAATGAAAAAATTTAAAATAGGCGATAACGTTAAAGTAATACTGGGAAAAGATAAAGGCCAAACTGGAATAATAAAAAGTCTTTCTCGCAAGAAAAATAAAATTATTATTGAAGGTATTAATACCAAAATTAAACACGTAAAACCTACAAGAAAAGACGAAGCAGGAAAAATTATTCAATTTGACGCACCCATTGATATCTCAAATGTTATGTTATGTGATGAAAATGGAATAGTAAGTCGTGTAGGATTTACGATGCAAGATGGTAAAAAAGTAAGAATTTTAAAGAAAACAAATAAATTAATCTCATAACTCAAGAAATGGTACAAAAGTTTAAAGAGTTGTATTCAACAGAGGTTATTCCTTATTTAAAAGAAAATTTTCAATATACGAATTTACATCAAATTCCTAAAATTGAAAAAATTCAAATCAACCGCGGATTAGGAGTAGCAGCACAAAACAAAAAAGTATTAGAAAAAAGTGTTAACGAATTTCGATCAATAACTGGACAACAACCATTAGTAACAACTGCAAAAAAATCTATTGCAGGATTTAAACTACGTGAAGATGTAGAACTTGGCGTTACAGTAACTTTACGTCGAAATAAGATGTATTCATTTTTAGATCGTCTAATTAACTTAGCATTACCACGAATTCGTGATTTTCAAGGTTTGGACCCAAATAAATTTGATAAATTCGGTAACTATACCTTTGGTTTAACTGATCAATTAATCTTCCCAGAAATTGAATATGAACAAGTGGATCAACAACTTGGATTTAACATAACAATTGTTACATCTGCAAGTAATCCAAAAGAAGGGCTGGCTTTATTAAAGAAAATGGGTTTACCCTTCCGCGATTAATTATTGTTTATAAAAAGGAGAACCCACGTGACTAATGATACGGTTTCAGATATGTTAACACGCATTAGAAATGCCAATAATTCCAAACATCATTTAGTGCAAGTTCCTGCAACAAAAATGACAAGAAATATTGTGTCTATTCTAAAAGAAGAAGGATTTATTGAAGATTTTGAATTATTAAAAGAAGAACAAAGAACTTCAATTCTTATTTCATTAAAATACGCTGGTAAAAAAAGACAACCCGTAATTACAACCTTAAAACGTGTAAGTAAACCCGGAATCCGAGTATATACTGGCGCAAAAAATATTCCAACAGTACTTGGAAATTTAGGTATCGCAATCATTTCGACATCACAAGGCGTAATGACGGATACCAAAGCACGCCAATTAAAAATTGGTGGTGAAATTTTATGTTATATTTGGTAAAAATTAAGAGGATATTATGTCTCGTATTGGTAAGTTACCGATAAAGGTACCTAAAAATGTTAATGTTACACTAGACAACAAAACGTTTAAAGCTAAAGGTCCACATGGTGAGCTAACACAACCTATTCCACAAGAAATAAATGTTGCTATCACAGATAATCTAATCACATTAACAAAAAACGAAGAAACAATAAAAGCACGTCAAAAATATGGTTTAACACGTTCATTGCTAAATAACATAGTAATCGGTGTTTCCGAAAAATTTGATAAAAAACTGCAAATGATTGGTGTAGGTTATCGTGCTCAAGTTCAAGGAAAAAAATTAACTTTACTAGTAGGTTACAGTCATCCAGTTGAATTTGAAATACCAGACGGTATCGACGTTTCAGTAGAATCAAATACAAATTTAACTATTAGTGGTGCAAATAAACAAGCTGTCGGGTTATTAGCATCAAAAATCCGTGCGGTACGACCACCTGAACCTTACAAAGGAAAAGGAATTCGTTATATTGATGAAGTTGTATTACGTAAAGCTGGTAAATCTGGTAAATAATAAAACTATTTAAAAATACAACAAGAATTTTAAAATATGGATAACTCGCAAGAAAAAGAAAGAAAAACTACAAAATCACGTCAGCAACGTACACCAAGAGAACGTTGGAATGAACGTGTAGTACAGATAAGTCGTGTAACAAAAGTATGTAAAGGTGGTAAAAAACTAAGTTTTCGTGCTGTTGTGATTATTGGAAATGAAAATGGTCAAGTTGGTGTAGGTGTAGGAAAAGCTGAAGATGTAATTAATGCAATTACAAAAGGTATTTCTGATGCACAACGCAACATTATTAATGTTCCAATTACAAAAACAAGTACTGTTCCACATTTAAATTATGGAACATTTGGAGCATGCCGCGTATTGATTAAACCTGCATCACAAGGTACAGGTGTAATTGCCGGAAGTTCAATTAAGACCGTCTTAGAATTAGCCGGTATTAAAAATATTTTAGCTAAACAACTTGGCGGAAATAACCAACTAAATAATGCACGGGCAACAATTTGTGCTTTACAAACATTAAAAACACCTGCAATAGTAGCAAAAGAAAGAAATTTACCATTAGAAAAATTTTATTCGTAACGATATTGAATGGAAATAACACAAAAGGATACAATAGCAAAAAAAATTCTCTTTACAATTTTTATCGTCATAATAATTCGTTTAGGAAATTTTATTCCTGTTCCAAATGTGGATCAACGTTATTTAATTAATATCTTAAATGCAAATCCCTCCTTAAAAACTTTTTTCAATAGTGAAAATTTAATTTTAAGTGTTTTCAGTTTAGGTATTATTCCAAATATTAATGCATCGATTTTAATTCAACTATTAGTTAGTGCAATTCCATATTTAGAAAGATTACAAAAAGAAGAAGGAGAAACCGGTCGGCGTCAAATAAAACAATATACGCGCTCTTTAACATTATTAATTGCAATCTTAGAGAGTTTCTCAATTGCCTTTTCATTACGTCCAATTTTATTCAACTGGAATTTAGCTATATGTAGCGAAATCGTTCTAGCTCTAACAACAGGATCAATGATAATTCTTTGGTTAAGTGATTTAATAACCGAAAATGGAATTGGGAATGGATCCTCTATCGTAATTACGTTAAATATTTTATCAGTATTACCGAATACAATAAAAACAATTACTGAATCAGGGAACATAATATCAATTTTATTTAATTTTATTAGTTTTACTATTCTAATTATTGGTATTATTTATGTTCAAGAAGCTGTAAGAATAATTCCCTTAATCTCTGCAAAACAATTATTTGCCCAACAAAATCAAACAAGTAACCAAGCAATGAATACATCTTACCTTCCCTTGAAGATTAATCAAGGTGGAGTAATGCCAATTATTTTTTCCTCAACATTTTTAACATTTTTAACAGTTGCTGTTAATTACGTTTTAAGTTTGCAAATTTTACCAATGCAATTTAATAACGCAAAAGCAATAAGTTTAATATATGGAGGAATAAATTTTGTCTTAATTTTTGCATTTAGTCTTTTTTATTCAAATTTAATTTTGAACCCTAAAGAAATTGCTAAAGATTTAAATAAAATGGCTATAACAATTCCAAACATTCGACCTGGAAAACAAACAACATCATTTTTAAAGAAAACCTTAACACGACTATCTTTATTAGGTGCTTTATTTTTAGCCATTTTAGTTGCTTTACCAAATATTAGAAGTTCGTATGGTTTTGGTGTTACATCGTTATTAATTTTAGTTGGTGTTACTGTAGACACCGCAAGACAAATTCAAACACTACTTATTTCAAAAATTTATTAAAAAATGAAAGTTCGTCCATCTGTAAAAAAAATGTGTAAAGATTGCCGTATAATTAAAAGAAACGGCGTAATACGTGTTATATGCTCAAATCCAAAGCATAAACAAAGACAAGGTTAATTTATATTAAATAAGGAGTTTTACCGTGGTACGTATCGCAGGTATAGATTTACCCCGAACTAAAAGATTAGAATATGCATTAACTAAAATATTTGGAATTGGAGTTATTAGTGCTAATGAAATTCTAACAAAAGCAAATATTGATCCAAATATCCGCACCAATGAGTTAACTGATGAAAACGTTAGTAAAATTCGTGAAATTATTGAAGCCGACTATCAAGTAGAAAGTGATCTTCGACGAAAAGTGAGTTTAAATATTAAGCGCTTATCAGAAATTAATTGCACACGAGGAAAACGTCATCGTCAACAATTACCACTACGAGGACAACGAACACGAACAAACGCTCGTTCAAGACGTGGTGCCAAGAAAACTGTAGCAGGTAAGAAAAAATAAATTGTAATTTATTAAAAACATAAATTCATGTTAGCAAAAATTAAATCATCTTCCGCAAAAAGAGCAAAATTAAAAATAACAACTGGTGTCGTACATATTAGCTCAACCTTCAATAATACAATTGTAACAATTACAGATACTAAAGGTAATACAATTGCATGGTCATCCGCTGGTGCAACAGGGTTTAAAGGAGCAAGAAAAGGAACACCATTTGCTGCACAAACAGCTTCAGAAGCAGCAACTGCAACTGCAGTAAGTTTAGGTTTAAAAAACGTAGAAATTTTAGTAAAAGGCCAAGGATCAGGTCGCGAAACTGCAATTCGAGCTGTACAAAATGGAGGTTTACAAATAACAGCTATTAAAGATATAACTTCAGTCCCTCATAATGGGTGTCGTCCACCAAAGAAACGTCGAGTTTAAATAAAAACTAAAATTATGGATTTAAAATTCAAATATGTTAAATCAAGCATAAAAGAATCAGGTAATTTAATCGGACACTTCATAATGTCGGATTTAGAAGCTGGGCAAAGTTTAACAATCGGAAATGCATTACGACGAGTTCTTTTATCAAATTTAGAAGGAACAGCTATTACAGCAATTAGAATTCCGGGAGCAGCACATGAATTTGCAACAATTCCAGGTATTCGCGAAGATATATTAGAAATTTTATTAAATCTAAAACAAATAATTTTAAAAACAGACGAAAAAAAACCTTTTTCTGGTAAAATTATTGCTAAAGGACCGGGTATTATAACAGCAAACTGTTTAAAATTTGAGAACGATGTAAAAATTATTAATCCAACCCAATATATTGCTACTATATCAAACAATATAGACATTGAACTTGAAATTAAAGCAGAACGGGGAACAGGGTACCAATTTGGTGATCAAGTTAATCAAAAATATATTGGCTTCTTAAATATTGATGCAGTATTTATGCCAGTTGTAAATGTGAATTATAAAATACACAATGTATATGTAAGTTACAATAAAACAACCGAATCATTAGCACTGGAGATAACTACAAATGGAAGTCTAACACCAGAAAAAGCATTAAGTGAAGCTGCACAAAAATTAATGTTATGGTTCAGTTCTCTTTCAAATGAAGAATATCTAACACCAGAAAAAGAAATTGAAGTTGAACCAATTCCCCAACCTGAAGTAATTCTAATTGAAGAATTACAATTACCTGTTCGCGCTTACAACTGCTTAAAACGCGCAGGTATAAATTCAGTTGATGAATTAGTTCAATATTCTCAAGAAGAAATTAAAGAAATAAAAAACTTTGGTAAAAAATCTGCTGACGAAGTATTTCAAGCGTTAAAAAAGAAATTTAACATTGTCTTACCCTCGTCAAAATAATAAAAATTAGATCACAAAGTATTCAAAAAATTATGAAAGACACATTTGTTCCTTCAAAAGACTATATTACAAAAAAATGGTACGTTATTGATGCCACAGATCAAACATTAGGACGTTTAGCAACAAAAGCTAGTACTATTTTAATTGGAAAAGAAAAAGCTACATATACACCTTATTTAGATACGGGCGATTACGTAATTATCGTAAACGCAGAAAAAATTAAAGTAAGTGGAAAAAAAGAAAAAACAAAAATCTATCGAAATCATTCGGGTCGACCAGGGGGAATGAGAACCGAAACCCTTTCAAAACTGCGTGATCGTAAACCAGAAAAAATTCTAGAACATGCGATCAAAGGTATGTTACCAAAAGGACCTCTAGGAAGAAAAATTTATACTAACCTAAAAGTTTACAAAGGAAATGAACATCCTCATGATGCTCAAACTCCAGAACTATTAAACTTATAAACAAGATAAAATGAACACCGAAAAAATTATATCTTACGGAATTGGAAGACGTAAACAAGCAATTGCTCAAGTTATCCTAAAATTAGGAAACGGAACATTAACAATTAATAATAAATCAGGCGATACATATCTTCAAAACAATACAACTTATTTACAAAGAATAAATAACCCATTCATCTTACTAGGTATCGAAAACACTTATGATATTAATGTAAAAACTAGTGGAGGTGGACTAACAGGGCAAACAGATGCCATAATATTAGGTATCGCACGCGCACTAACAAAACTAGATGAAGAAAATCGAGCAATTTTAAAAACAGCTGGTTTATTAACTCGTGATGCACGTATTAAAGAACGTAAAAAATACGGTCTGAAAAAAGCACGTAAAGCTTCTCAATTCTCTAAACGTTAATTTATATCTCTTAATTTATGCCTAAACAAGATATTCACCCAACATGGTATGATGAAACTCAAGTCTACTGTGATGGTCAATTAATAATGACAACAAGTTCTACAAAACCAAATTTATATGTTGATATTTGGTCGGGAAACCATCCATTCTACACAGGATCACTTAAAATTCTAGATACAGAAGGAAGAGTAGAACGATTTAACAAAAAATACGGTTCAAAAAATTAAAAAATATTTTAAACTTAAAACATGCCAACGATACAACAACTAATTCGTTCTCCTCGTAAAACTATTCTGAAAAAAACTAAATCACCTGCACTAAAAAATTGTCCACAACGACGTGGTGTTTGTACTCGTGTTTACACAACAACACCAAAAAAACCAAATTCGGCAATTCGAAAAGTGGCACGTGTGAGACTAACAAGTGGATTCGAAGTAACAGCATATATTCCTGGTATTGGTCATAATTTACAAGAACACTCAGTAGTTTTATTGCATGGAGGACGTGTAAAAGATTTACCAGGTGTACGTTATCATATCGTACGTGGTGCACTAGATAGTGGCGGAGTAAAAGATCGAACACAAGGACGTTCAAAATACGGTGTTAAAAAACCGAAAAAAGATTAACTAAAAATAAGATAAAATTTTATGTCACGACGTAGTATAGTAAAAAAACGTTACCCAGATCCAGATCCAACGTATAATAGTTTACTCGTAAGTTTATTAACAGCACGTATCCTAAAAAGCGGTAAAAAAACACTAGCAAATAAAATTGTTACCGAAACATTTGCCCTTGTATCTGAAAAAACAGATGAAGATCCAATTCAAGTATTTGAAAAGGCAATAAAAAATATTACACCACTTGTGGAAGTAAAAGCACGCAGAATTGGTGGTTCCACATATCAAGTTCCTCTAGAAGTTAGCCGTTACCGTGGAACAACATTAGCCTTACGCTGGTTAATTAAAGCAGCAAGTGATCGTTCAGGACGTACAACTTCGCTAAAACTAGCAAGTGAAATTATGGATGCTTCATCAGGTGTGGGTAATGCAGTTCGAAAACGTGAAGAAACACACCGTATGGCAGAAGCCAATAAAGCATTTGCACACTTTAGATACTAACTAAATTAAAATTAATTCGCCAAAAGTAAATAGATTAAATTTTAATAAAAAGGATAAAAAATGGCTCGCGAAAAATTTGAACGTAGTAAACCACACGTAAATATCGGTACAATTGGTCACGTTGACCACGGAAAAACAACATTAACAGCAGCAATTACTGCAACATTATCGACATTAGGAAATGCTGAATTACAAAATTATGGAGATATTGATGCTGCACCAGAAGAAAGAGCACGTGGTATTACGATTAATACCGCACATGTAGAATATGAAACCGAGAACCGTCACTACGCACACGTAGACTGTCCAGGTCACGCAGACTATGTAAAAAATATGATTACTGGAGCTGCACAAATGGATGGTGCAATCCTAGTAGTATCAGCTGCAGACGGTCCAATGCCACAAACACGTGAACATATTTTACTTGCAAAACAAGTAGGTGTACCACATATAGTAGTTTTCTTAAATAAAGAAGATCAAGTAGATGATGAAGAACTAATCGAATTAGTTGAATTAGAAGTTCGTGAACTATTAGCAAATTACGATTTCCCTGGTGACGATATTCCAATTGTCGCAGGTTCTGCATTACAAGCTTTAGAAACTGTAATTGCAACACCAAAAATTTCGCGCGGTGAAGACAAATGGGTTGATAAAATTTTCAGCTTAATGGATGAAGTAGATAATTATATTCCAACACCAGAACGTGATACTGAAAAAACATTCTTAATGGCAATTGAAGATGTATTCTCAATTACAGGGCGTGGTACAGTATCAACAGGACGTATTGAACGTGGCGTCATTAACGTAGGTGATACAGTTGAAATTGTTGGTTTAGGTGACACACAAACAACAACCGTAACCGGAGTTGAAATGTTCCAAAAAACATTAGATTCAGGTATGGCTGGTGACAATGTAGGTATTCTACTACGTGGTGTACAAAAAACTGATATTGATCGTGGTATGGTTTTATCACAACCAGGAACAATCACTCCTCATACAGAATTTGAAGGTGAAGTATATATTTTAACAAAAGAAGAAGGTGGACGTCATACACCATTCTTTACAGGTTATCGCCCACAATTCTACGTACGAACAACAGATGTAACAGGTAACATTAAAGCATTTACAGCTGATGATGGAACAGATGTAGAAATGGTAATGCCAGGTGACCGTATTAAAATGACAGCGGAATTAATTTCACCAATTGCTATTGAAGCAGGAATGCGTTTCGCAATTCGTGAAGGTGGTAGAACAATTGGCGCAGGTGTTGTTTCAAAAATCTTAACTTAACAATGATAAATGAATTTAGACGTTAAAGAAAAAATAAGAATTAAGCTTGAATCATTTGATCATGAATTACTCGATACTGCATGTAAGCAAATTATTGAAAAAATTCAAACAACACAGTCTAAAGTTGTGGGTCCTATTCCATTACCTACAAAAAAAAGAATTTATTGTGTTTTACGATCACCACACGTAAATAAAGATTCACGTGAACATTTTGAAATTAGAGTTCATAAACGAATTTTAGATATTTACCCTTCAACAATTAACACAGCTCATTCACTAATTAATATAAACTTACCTTCAGGCGTAACAACAACAATTAAATAAATTCGAAAGTGAATTAAGTTCAATACTTTTGAAAATATAAATTAAAAAAAAGAATGAACATATCATTAAATATGAAATTTAATGATATGTTCATTCTTTTTTACACTAAAATAAGATGTATACATACATATGTAAGAAAGTTCAAACATTCGTTTTTAAATTTAGGAGACCTTGAAATGGGACTACCTTGGTATCGGGTTCATACAGTTGTATTAAATGACCCGGGTAGATTAATCGCTGTGCATTTAATGCACACTTCACTTGTAGCGGGCTGGGCAGGTTCAATGGCCCTTTACGAACTAGCAATTTTTGATCCATCGGATCCAGTATTAAACCCGATGTGGCGTCAAGGCATGTATGTAATGCCATTTATGACACGTTTAGGAATTACAGATTCATGGGGTGGTTGGAGTATCACTGGTGAAAGTGTATCAAATCCTGGTTTATGGAGTTTTGAAGGTGTTGCATTAACACACATCGTTTTATCAGGACTTTGTTTCTTAGCTGCAATTTGGCACTGGGTATACTGGGATTTAGAACTATTCCGTGACCCTCGAACAGATGAACCAGCATTGGATTTACCGAAAATTTTTGGTATTCATTTATTCTTATCGGGACTATTATGTTTTGGATTTGGTGCATTCCACGTAACAGGACTATTTGGACCTGGAATTTGGGTATCAGATGCTTACGGAATTACTGGTAAAGTACAACCTGTTGCACCATCATGGGGCCCAGATGGCTTTAACCCATTCAGTGCTGGTGGTGTAGCATCACACCATATTGCAGCTGGTACGCTAGGTATTTTAGCTGGAATCTTCCATTTAACAGTACGTCCACCGCAACGTTTATACCGTGCATTACGTATGGGTAACATTGAAACAGTACTATCAAGTAGTATTTCAGCAGTATTCTTTGCAGCATTTATTACATCAGGTACAATGTGGTATGGAAGTGCAACAACACCAATTGAATTATTTGGTCCAACTCGTTACCAATGGGATAGCGGTTACTTCCAACAAGAAATTGAGCGACGTGTAGAAGACTCAATTGCAGAAGGATTATCAGAGCGTGATGCATGGTCAAGAATTCCTGATAAACTAGCATTCTATGATTACATCGGAAATAATCCAGCAAAAGGTGGTTTATTCCGTTCAGGTCCAATGAATAAAGGTGATGGAATCGCTGAATCATGGTTAGGTCACCCAATCTTCCGTGATAAAGAAGGTCGTGAATTAACAGTACGTCGTATGCCAGCATTCTTTGAAACATTCCCTGTTATTTTAATCGATAAAGATGGTATTATTCGTGCAGATATTCCATTCCGTCGTGCAGAATCAAAGTATAGTATTGAGCAAGTTGGAGTAACTGTAGACTTCTACGGTGGTAAACTAAATGGTCAATCATTCAAAGATGCACCAACAGTTAAGAAATTTGCTCGTAAGTCACAACTAGGTGAAGTTTTTGAATTTGATCGTACAAGTTTAGAATCTGATGGTGTATTCCGTAGTAGCCCTCGTGGTTGGTACACATACGGACACGTTAACTTAGCACTATTATTCTTCTTTGGTCACTTATGGCACGGTGCTCGTACATTATTCCGTGATGTATTTACAGGTATTGGTGCAGAAGTAACTGAGCAAGTTGAATTTGGTGTTTACACTAAACTAGGTGACAGCTCTACTCGTAAGCAGGGTGCAGTATAAACTCTAGTTTCAAAATTAACTCTATATCTAATCAAAAAAAGGATTAAACATGGAAGCGTTAGTATACACTTTTTTATTAATCGGAACTTTACTGATTTTATTTTTCTCTGTTTTCTTCAGAGAAACACCGCGTGTAATCAAAAAATAAAAATTAATAAAATATGGCTTTAAGAACAAGATTAGGAGAAATCCTACGTCCACTAAATGCAGAATATGGTAAGGTTGCACCAGGCTGGGGCACAACACCAATTATGGCAGTAACAATGGCTCTATTTTTAGTATTTTTACTAATTATTCTACAGATTTACAACTCATCACTAATTTTAGAAAACGTTGATGTTACTTGGAGTGATGCTGTATAAGCGTTAAAAACTCAACCTAGTTTAGCATTAATAAAAAACTACAACATTAATTAAACTAGGATATTGATAGTAATAAAGCTATCAATATCCTAGTTTTCTTTTTTTATACAATATTTAAAAATTATTAACTAAAGATATTACCTTTATAAACGAAAAAATGTTAAATTATAGGTAGAATAAAAAAATAAAAAAGTTATGATAAAAATACTGCGAAATATTATACTCGGTTTTATTACATTAATGCTAGGATTCTTATTTTGGAATTCATACTTTAATACGAATAAAATTGAACTATCATTTGCACCAAACCCGGAGCAAATAAGTACTCAAACTGCAGATGTACGTAAAGAAACTGCAACAAGTTCAAAAATGACATATGGTCATTTCTTAGAATACCTAGATATGGGGTGGGTTAAAAAAGTTGATTTCTATGATAATGGGCGAACTGCTGTAATCCAAGCTTCAAGTCCAGAATTAGGAAATAGACCACAACAAATTCGTGTTGAAATTCCCGCCGGTGCTTCACAATTAATTACAAAATTACGTGATGCACAAATTGATTTTGATTCACACGCAGATCAAAACAACAATGCTTTATTTAGTATTCTTGGAAATTTACTACTACCAGCAACATTAGTTGGATTCCTATTATTACTATTCCGACGTCAAAACCGTCGTAATGGAGGGGGTACAAACAATGGATTTGGCGGGGGGCCAGGTCAAATGATGAACATTGGTAAATCAAAAAATGAATTCGTTATGGATGTTCAAACTGGCATTGGATTTGACGATGTTGCAGGAATTGAAGAAGCCAAAGAAGAATTTGAAGAAGTAGTAACATTCTTAAAAACTCCAGAAAAATTTACAATTGTTGGAGCTAAAATTCCACGTGGAGTATTGTTAGTTGGACCACCTGGTACAGGTAAAACACTATTAGCTAAAGCTATTGCCGGTGAAGCAGGTGTTCCATTTGTAAGTATTTCTGGATCTGAATTCGTAGAAATGTTTGTTGGTGTTGGTGCCTCACGAGTTCGCGATTTATTTAAAAAAGCAAAATCAAATGCCCCATGTATCGTCTTTATCGATGAAATTGATGCCGTTGGTCGTCAACGTGGTGCCGGCGTTGGTGGTGGTAATGATGAACGTGAACAAACATTAAACCAACTATTAACCGAAATGGATGGTTTTGAAGGAAACACAGGAATTATTGTTATTGCCGCAACAAACCGTGTGGATATTTTAGATTCTGCATTATTACGACCAGGTCGTTTTGATCGTCAAATTACGGTAAACTTACCAGATTTAGAAGGTCGAATGTCAATTTTAAAAGTTCATGCTCGTAACAAAAACTTCGCAGATGACGTTTCAATTAAAAATTTAGCACAACGAACAGTTGGATTTGCTGGAGCTGATTTAGCAAACGTCTTAAATGAAGCTGCAATTTTAGCCGCACGTGGTAAAAAAGAAAAGATTGGATCATATGAAGTAAGTACAGCTATTGATCGAATTATCACTGGTTTAGAAGGAACATGTCTACGCGATAGTCGAAGTAAACGTTTAGTAGCGTACCATGAAGTAGGGCATGCATTAACTGGAACATTATTAAAAAACCATGATCCGGTAGAAAAAGTTACACTGGTTCCACGTGGTCAAGCCGCTGGATTAACTTGGTTTACACCCGTTGAAGATCAAGGGTTAATATCACGCGGTCAAATTCTGGCTCGCATGATTGGAACATTAGGTGGACGTGCTGCCGAAGAAGTAATTTTTGGAAAAACAGAAGTTACAACTGGAGCAAGCAATGATATTATACAAGTAACTGGTATGGCACGACAAATGGTCACACGTTTTGGTATGTCAAAAGTTGGACCAATGGCCTTTGAAGCACAACAACAACCAGTTTTCTTAAATGGTCAAGCTTCAAGCACAAGTAGTTTACCACCTGATGTAGCTGCAAAAATTGATCAAGAAGTACAAAATATTATGACATATTGCCATACAGAAGCGCGTCAATTAATTAATGAAAACCGCGCAGCCGTTGATCGTTTAGCGGATATTTTGATTGAAAAAGAAACAATTAGTGGAACTGAATTCCGCGAAATATTATCCGAATACACTACAATCCCTGAAAAAACAGATTATATCTCATATTTTGATAAAAAAGACGAGAAAATCGAAATATTGACTTAAACAATTTAAAAAAACATGGAAACAGCAACAATTCTTATCATTTTTGTATCGACTTTATTAGTAGGTGTTACAGGATATTCAGTATACAGTGCATTTGGTCCAAATGCAAAATCATTAACTGATCCATTTGAAGAACACGAAGATTAAAAAAAAAGGAGATCTATTTTTTAGTTTAATACTAAAAAATAGATCTCCTTTAACGTCTAAAATGGCGGAGAATGGATTTGAACCATTGACCTTCGGGTTATGAGCCCAACGAGCTACCAAACTGCTCTACTCCGCGTAGATGAACACTTAACAATAAATATATCACAAAACGAATAAATAACGCAATACTTTAAAAAACTTATATCGCTCTGACACCCGACAAAACTAGGAAAAGAAAACTTAAAAACCAAAGAAAATTTTGTAAAGTTTGATCTGTGTTTTTTGGACTACCTAAAAATCCTGATGATAGATTAAAATTTTGTGTACTTCCATCTTTTTGTGGAATGCGTATCAATATAATAAATATTAATACGCAACTACAAATTACCCAAGTTATTTGTAACATTGAATTTCAAATATTATATATATATAGTTACAGATTTAAAAAAAATTGAGCTAAACTCAAAATTTTAAAAAATAAAGTTAATCACCTTGAATTTTAAGTAAACCAAAACCTAATGCAAGACCTAATAATGTCATCGTGAAACATGTTGCTGAAGTAGTTAAAATTTCTGCTAGCATATTTTTAAATTTCCTCTTACGTATTCTTAAAAATGTTTAAATAATGTGATGAGTGAACATAACTAAAAACCGTTACGACCCCAAACTACTAATGATAATGAAAATGTAAAAACTGTCATTAATGTAGCCCAACCTAAACTTAGTACATCCATTTAAAATTAAATTCCTTTTAGCTAAAAATTAAAAAATTTTCACTAACCCAATACAATAGGTTAATAAAATCTTTATAACGAAACAAATCGAAAAATTACGTTTCTATCACTAATATTATTATACATAGATATAAGACAGATGTCACTTAAATTGAAGTAGCGAAAAAAGCAATTTTATAAATTCCTTGCGAATCACACATAGACGGAATACTATGTCCTATGATACTCTTTTATAAAGTTATTAGTGAAAAACTAAAAAATTATCATGAAACAAAAACTAAAAACCCGCAGTTCTGCGGCAAAACGTTATACAAAAACAAAAACAGGAAAAATCGTTCGTCGTAAAGCTTTCCGAGGTCATATTCTCGAGAAAAAAAGTCAAAAACGTAAACGTAACCTTCGTCAAAAAGGACTTGTAAGTCCTGGTGAAGCAAAACAAATCAAATTAATGTTACCTAATTAAAAATTAAAAACCATATGGTACGTATTAAAAGAGGAAACGTAGCACGTAAACGTCGAAAAAAAGTTCTACGTATTGCAAAAGGATTTAGAGGTACACACTCACGCTTATTTAGAGTTGCAAACGCACAAGTAATGAAAGCTCTAAAATATGCGTATGTTGGTCGTAAACAAAAAAAGCGTCAATTCCGAAAACTATGGATTACACGTATTAACGCAAAACTGAAAAGTAGTTCTAACGAAAATATGAGTTATTCAAACTTTATGCATAAATTAAAATCATCAAATATCGAACTTAATCGCAAAATGCTATCACAAATAGCAATTGTAGATCCTAGTACGTTCGAAAAATTACAACAAGAAATTTAAACTAAAAACATATAAATACTGATGTTTATAAATTTAAAAAGAATTAAATTCAATTTAAACCTTTTTAAATTATAATTATGTTTAACTAAATATATAAGATATAAGCATACTTATGACTATTAAGCGTGGTTCAAATGTAAAAATTTTAAGAGAAGAGTCATACTGGTTTCAAGAAATTGGTAAAGTTGCTGCAATTGATGAATCAGAAGTACGTTATGGTGTAACCGTTCGTTTTGATAAAGTGAATTATCAAGGTGTAAACACTGCTAACTATAACATCTCAGAATTAGCAGAAGCTAAAGCTAAAAAATAAAATAAAGGACTATACAGTTAATTGTATAGTCCTTTACTTATCACTACTTAAAATCATAACATCTATATTTATACTTAAAAAAAAATAACCTATACAAAAGACAATACTCCCGCACATTATGGATAATATTTTCGATTTTGCCGAAGAAATAATCCAAATCACCAGCCTTGTACTATGGTATTGGATAAAACTACTAACTCTAGCCGTAGAATGTCGATATATCGTTGGGTGGTTTTTAAATCTTAATCCCTATTTTGAGCCTTTTCAGACTTTATGGACGTGGACTAATCCTGTTTTTACTTTCGGGAGAAGTTTATATCCTAAATTTTTTGGATTAGATCTTACACCAATTATAAACTATCGACTATTACAAATTGTCGAAAAAGAATTTGATAAGTTAGCTCATGGTATCGATGAATATAATGCTTATAAATTTGGAATTACTGAATCATCTAGACTTGATAATCTTCCAACTGCACCAAGCTCTAATTCTTATGAACTTGATATATTAAGTCATTCATTAGGTTTACTTCATAATATCTAATAAATCTCATCAATAAGTAAAGTCAAAAAAATAAAACCTCTTCATTGGAAATTTCCAATGAAGAGGTTTTTTATTTAATCAAAATTTATTAAACAAATCTTAATTAAAACTTAAATCAATTAGTCAATAGGACGCATTGATAATACAGGCTCTGTTTCACGGTTAATACCTTTTTCAAAACCAGCTGCCGCTGCACGAGCACGACCTGCGTGCCACCAGTGACCTACTAGAAGGAAGAATGCGAAGAACCAATGTGAACATGTTAGCCATGAACGAGGGGATACATAGTTGAAAGAGTTAATTTCTGTAGCTACACCACCTACTGAGTTTAATGAACCTAATGGAGCGTGAGTCATATACTCAGCTGCACGACGCTCTTGCCATGGCTGAATATCATTACGAATCTTGTTAATATCAAGACCGTTTGGACCACGAAGAGGCTCAACCCAAGGAGCACGTAAATCCCAGAAACGCATTGTTTCACCACCAAAAATGATTTCACCAGATGGTGAACGCATTAAGTACTTACCTAAACCTGTCGGACCTTGAGCAGATGCTACATTAGCACCTAGACGTTGGTCACGCACAAGGAATGTAAATGCCTGCGATTGTGAAGCTTCTGGACCTGTAGGACCATAGAATTCACTAGGATATGCTGTATTGTTGTACCAAGCGTAACCAGCAGCTAAATAACCCATTACAGAAAGCGCAGCTAAACTGTAAGATAGGTAAGCTTCACCTGACCATACAAATGCACGACGCGCCCATGGGAATGGCTTAGTAGTAATGTGCCATGCACCACCTGTAAGACATAAAGCAGCAACCCAAATGTGGCCACCAACTAAATCTTCCATGTTGTTAACGGCACAAACTGAACCATCACCACCAAATGGTGAACGAAGAACATAACCAAAGATTACTAGTGGGTTTACTGTTGGGTTAGTGATAAGACGAACATCTCCACCACCTGGTGCCCAAGTATCATAAATACCACCCCAGTACATTGCTTTAGCTACTAGAAGTAACGCACCAATACCAAGAAGACATAGGTGAATACCTAAAATTGTTGTCATCTTGTTCTTATCACGCCAATCATAACCAAAGAATGGGAATGATTCTTCTAGTGTATCAGGACCAATTAAAGAGTGATAAATACCACCAAAACCTAAAACAGCTGATGAAATTAAATGCACTACACCTACAACAAAGTACGGGTAAGTATCAATAATTTCTCCACCAGGACCAACACCCCAACCTAAAGTTGCTAAGTGTTGTAAAAGAATACAACCTTGCTCGTATAATGGTTTTTCAGGAATATAGTGTGAAACTTCAAATAAAGTCATTGCACCACACCAAAATACCATAACACCAGCGTGTGCAACGTGTGCACCTAGTAATTTACCAG
>MDTG01313242.1_pt1 | contig 22877 bp, 23 predicted proteins | sample 811421 | NCBI WGS metagenome assembly MDTG01 (sample SAMN05326645, study PRJNA326480) | marine metagenome | isolation source: seawater | place: Pacific Ocean: South East | collected 2011
CCGCCCCGCGGGCAGAGGGGCCCCTGAGCTCGAGGCCGAGGCGAGGCCCGCCCCCGTAAACGAGGGAAAGCGGCCATTCGGCTCCGGGTCGAGGGGGCCGCCGAGCGCCCGTAAACCCGCGAAACACCGTGGCGGCGGCGAGGCGGATGGCCGCTTTCTACAGGATCCGGCCATTCGGGCCCCCGTCGTCATCGGCCTCGTGGTAGCCGGCCACGTGTTCTTCTTCGCCCTGGTGCTGCTGCTGGTCCTCCAAGTGAACGGGCTCGTCGCTGTTCATTTCGCCAGCCGACGACGAGGAAGCACCAGGCTCAGTCCCGAGTACAGTCCCCTCACCAGGGCGTGGAGGAACACGCGCGGAGGCATCATCGTCGCCCGCTGGATCGCGAGAAGCGCCCGCGGCGCGGGCCTTTGCGCCGGTTCGGGCGTGACTCGCGGGCTCCTCCTCCGAGCCCACAGCAGCTCGCACAGGCGAGTCAGAGGCGGCCACAGACTCGTGACCCCGGACCATCTCCTGAAGCTCGCCGGCCGAGCTCGAGGTCGGCGCCGGCTCCCCTAAATGAACGTTCAAATCTCCAGCGGCGTCGTCGGAGGGGGCGCGTGGGGGGTGAGCGGGTTCCTTGGTCTCGACGTCGATCACCTCGCCGTGGTCGGGGAGCTCCCCGCGGACCGCCGCGTCGGCGGCGCGGTTGACCCGCAGCATGCGCTGGTGGCGGGCCTGGATGTCCTCGAGCGAGAGCGAGGCGTGGATCTCCTGCCGGGAGTCGGCGCCGCCCATCACGAACTCCTTGAGCCGCACCATGGTGTTGAAGTCGCCGGGGTTGTCGAAGCGGACGCGCCCCTCGGCCAGCGCCTTCTCGAACCCGGCGAGGAAGCCGTCGATGATGCGCAGCTCGTCGTCCTTCGAGAGCGCGACGGCGGTGGCCCGCAGCTCCACCAGCTTCTGGTCGGCCTGCGCCTGGATGCGCGCCTTCGCCTGCTTCCGCCGGCGCAGGCAGTTGTGCTCCTTCGAGTACTTGGCGATGAGCGTCGTCGAGACCTCGAAGCGCTCGGCCAGGTCGCGGTAGCTTGGGAACACGACGGTCTGCGACTCGCCGTCGTCGCAGGTCACCACCTCGCCGAACACGAGCAGGCGGTCGACCTCCTCGGCGGGCAGCGCAGGCGGAGCGCCCTTCGGCGGGCGACCCTTCGGGCGGCTGGTGGGTTGCTTCTTCTTCCCGCTCATCGGCTGCGCAGCTCCCACCATTCGCCGACCAGATCGAGGAAGTCATCGAGCAGGAGGGTGACGGTGGGCGCCGCGCGGTCGTCGCGGACCACGGCGATGGGGAGGCGCCCGTCGGGCGACGCGTCGATGGCCTGGCGGAGCGCGGCCCGCATATTGGGCTTCTTGCCCCGCTTCGCCTCGACCCAGAACACCGGGCACTCGACGTCGGCCGCCTCTTCGCCCGAGCGGGTCTGGAACCCGCGTTTCACGTCGGCGCCGGGCATGGCCTCGCGGAAGCGGTGCACGAGCTCACGCTCCCACGCGGCCCCCTTTCGTCTGGAGCGGGCGCCGCTCATGGGTCGCCTCCGGGCTGGGCGAAGCGCACGGGGATGCCGCGCGCCTCGGCGTGTTCGATCTCGAGCCGCATGCCCTCGCTGATCCGGTCGCCGTACACCCGCAGCTCGTCGCAGGCGTCGAGCAGCTCGAGGCAGAGGGCCAGCGCCTCGTCTCGTTGGGTGGCCTCGTCGAGGAACGCCGGCAGGTAGAGCTGGGGCGCGATCGGGGCGAAGCCGTCCTCGGTGAGCGTGCGGCAGAGGGCGGTCACGCGGGCGACGTTCGCTTCGGGCGCGTCGCGGTAGGGGTGGCAGACGTAGACGCGACGTCGGCGGATCCGGGGCACTCGCGGCCGCCCCAGGCGGACCAGCTCGGCCGCGCAGTAGTGCAGGCCGTCGATGACCTCGGCGAAGGCTTCGGCCCGGTAGTCCCGGCCGTCGTCGACCGTCCACGGGCCGTACTCGTCGCGGCCGCCTTCGATGCGGTCGAGGAGCGCCTCGACGATGGGCTGCTCGTCGGCGACGAGGTTGGCGACCCGCCGGCCCACGAGGGCCCGGTCGCGCAGCTTGCGGGCGACCTCGAGCGAGGCCATCGCGTCGGCGAGCGCGCGGTGCGGGCTCGGGCGGTGCAGGCAGAGTGCCTTGCACACGGCGTCGAGGGAGAGCGAGTCGGTCTCCGCCGAGGCGAAGAGCGGCCAGGCCAGGCTCGCGGTGTCGAGACGGTGGTAGTCGACGTCGGGGATGGGCATGCCGGCGACCAGGAAGCCGCGGGCGAGGAAGGCCCAGTCGAAGCCGACGTTGTGTCCGGCCACCAGCGCGCCCTCGAGGAGCGGGGCGACGCGGCGCAGGCCCGCCCCGAGGCTGACGGCGTCGCGCCAGGCGCCGTCGCTGTAGCCGTTGACCTCCAGCGCCTTCGGGTCGGCGTCGGCGAGCCGCTCGGGGCGCACCTTCACGCTCACGTGGTCGAGGGGCTCGAGGGTGTGCCGGTCGACGCGCACGGCCGCGAGCTCGATCAGCTCGTGGCGCACGGGGTCGAGCCCGGTCGTCTCGACGTCGACGAAGCAGAGGTCCATCACGCGACCTCCTTCGCCCAGAAGCGCTGCGAGAAGCGCTTCTCCGCGATGGCGTCGAGCTCGGCCTTGAGCAGCGTCGCCCGGTCCTTCCCGATCGACTTGGCGAGCTTCTTCACCAGGGCGTCGAGCGACTTCTTGTCGATGGAGCCGACCTGGGCGAGGAGCGCCTCGGGGCTCTCGCCGGTGGCGGAGGCCAGTGCCGAGAGGGTGCGCTCGAGCGGGTACTCCTTCGAGGCCGCGTTGAACATCCGGTAGCGGACGCCGCCGAGCACCAGCTCGTCCTGGTCTTCGAGGCGGCTCTTGAGCACCCCCTCGAGCTCGCGCTTGCGGGCGTAGAGCACCTTGGCCAGCCGGGCGACCTCCTCGCGCTCCTGCGCCACCAGCTCCAGGTCATCGAAGTCCTCGCACACGACGGTCCGCTCGCCGCGGAGAGCGGCGGCGTAGGTCGGGCAGTTCTGTCGGTGGTCGCAGTAGACACAGTTGCTGTTGAGGCGCGCCGGGAACTCGCGGGCTTCCTCGGTCATGCGGCCCATCGTCTCGACGTAGGCGCGGGCGGCGGCGAGCTGATCCTCGTCGCGCTCGGTGGTCATCCGGATGTCGTGCCGGAGCATGTCGAAGGTGAGCCGCACCTTCTTCGCCCACGGCCACAGCTGGCGCGCGGCCAGGTGGTAGAGCGACATCTGCAGGCTCGTGTCCACCTCCTCGCGGGTGAAGAGCATGCGGTTGGTCTTGTAGTCGATGACCTCGACCGTCTCGTCGTCGACGCGATCGACGCGGTCGATGAAGCCGAGCACGGTGAAGGGGCCGACAGAGAGCTCGAAGCGCTTCTCGATGGCCAGCACATCCTGGTGGTCGAGGTGGCCCTGGCGGCGCACGTAGGAGCGCAGGATGGTGAGCCCCTCCTCGAAGACCTCGATGCCGGAGAGCTCGCCGGCGGCCCACGCCTCCTGCCAAAGCGTCACCGCGCGGTCCTCGGAGAGCGGGCCCTCGCGCTCCTCCTCCATGTGCTCGCGCACCAGGTTCTCGAGCACCGCGTGCACGGCCTTGCCGAAGCGCAGCGGCACGCCGGGATCGGCCTGCTTCTTGTCGATGTAGTGCAGCTTGAAGCTGAGCGGGCACTGCTCGAAGCGAGACAGGCGCGAGTAGGACAGGTGCTGGTTCTTGAAGCGCGGCATGGCTCTCCCTCGGCGGAGGTACGTGTTCTTCCACCGGGGTAGAGCCGGCTCTGGGCTCGCTCTGGGACAGGGCTACGAGGCGTCGTCGGCTGCCGGGCGCTGGTAGCTGGTGACGCGTGCGCCCGGGAAGGCCGAGCAGACCGCGGCCAGCGTCGCCGCGTCGCGCACGCTGATCTCCTTGCGGTCGTCACGGCCCGTGTACTCGGGCACGAGCCAGACCTCGCCGCAGTCTTCGGTGGCCAGGCAGACCTCGACGCCGAGAGCCTTGAACGAGGCGACGTCCTCATCCGTGAGGTTGCGGACGACCGGGACCTCCTGGTCGGGTGCGCGTCGCGGTTCGGGTGCGTCGTCGTGCTGGGGCCGAGGCGTCGGTGCGCGCTCCATGGGCTGGCCGAAGAGATCGCGGTCGACCTTCGGCGCGGAGCTCGGCGGAGGCATCGGCGGCGGTGGCTCGACCTCGACGGGCGGGAGCGGCTCGGGGACCGCGTGGCCGTTGGCCTTGAGCCACTCGACGCACATGAACTCGTCGGGCAGCGCGCAGGCGCCTCCCTTGAGGTAGTGCTTGCAGCGCTTCGAGCCCGGCTTCGGCTCGTAGCGCGGGCAGGTGATCTCCGGCGTGGCGATCGGGCCTTGACCCGAGAAGCGATCAGCGAGGCCCATCGCTCACCTCGCCTACAAGAGCCTCGAGCGCATCGCGGCCGAAGACAACGGCCCGACGCTTCGATGCTCGGGAACCGAAGGTCGTCGGGAGACTGCGAGCCCGGACCAGGTCGGGGTACATCTCCTGGGCCTCGGCAAGCTGACGATGCAGCTCGCTGCGATCGACGCCTGGGAGATGCCGGGTGAGCAACCCGGTGAGATGCGCCGCGACGGTGGCGCCATCGGGCGAGCGCCTGACGATCTCGTCGGATTCGGGGCTCCGCAGCTCCGTGACGACCGCCCGCGCAAGCGTCTCGACCAATGACGGCAAGGACGCAGGTCCAGGGCGGGAACCCATGCTCCACCGCGCTTCGACCATGGCACGGAGCGCTCCGCGGTACTCAACCTCGCTGATCGCGCTCGCAGACCGGGCTTCCTGCAGGAGCAGCAGCTGTTCGCGTGTCGTCTCTTCGATCCCCATCACGGGCTCCGTCGTGTTCGACGCCAACGACCAGACCCCGCGACGCCAGCTCGTTGAGGTGACGAGCGAAGATGTCCGCGACGCGGCGGCGACGTTCGTCAGGGGCAAGCTCTCGGTGCGGGTTCTGGCGCATGGCGGCTCCGGGTTGATCCACAACGGGGTAGAGCCGACCGAACGCTGCGCCGGGACGAGGGGTGGCATCCCAGCAGATCTCGCCATGGGACCACGCCTCGACGCCGCGGGGTCACGTCAGAGGCGGGAACCCGGAAACCGAGCCAGGACAAGGGGTTGCGCTGGAATCGGGCGGCCGCGGAGGTTGGGTTCACGCGGCGACGGCGACCCGATTCGTGAGTCCGAATGGGGACTTGCGGCCGATCTCCCTTCGGGGGAACACCAAAATTTCTATACCTACGTATGAGAGAGGCATCCCGATGAGCGGCTCGGGAAAAGCGCGCTCACGCGTCCAGCCCTCCCTCCACAAAAGCGTTCACCCGCGACCGAAACCCCGCAAGTGCCCGTGTTCGCTGGGTTTTATGCCCCAGCGATCGCGTAAACCCAGGCGTTCCCCGGCCGCTCGGGGGAACGCGCCGAGAGGATCCCCGCGTACTTCTTCGGGATCCACGTAATGCTGTTCAGATGTTCACCCGAACGCTTGACCGGGTGCTGTGGATCGGTGTAGCTCTTGGGCATGTGACGAGGACCCGGATGAGCGAGCAGCTGACCGACAAACAAGAGGCCGTCTTGGCCGTCATCGAGCGCCACTGGCGGGCCCACGGGGTGTCGCCGTCGGTCGCCGAGATCGCCGAGCGGCTCGGCCTGCGGGAGGCGACGACCCACGAGCACCTGATGGCGATCAAGCGCAAGGGCGCGCTGGTCCACGTCGAGGGGCAGAGCCGCTCATGGCGGCCCACATCGGTCGTCTCGGGCCAGGCCGAGCGGAGGATCCCCATCGTGGGTCAGGTCGCCGCCGGGGCCCCGCTGCTCGCCCAGGAGAACATCGACGGGTGGCTCACCGTCTCAGGCGTGCGCGAGGGGCAGACCGTCTTCGCGCTCCACGTCCGCGGCGACTCCATGACGGGCGCCGGGATCCTCGACGGCGACCTCGTCATCGTTCGCCAGCAGCCCGTCGCCGAAGATGGCGACATCGTCCTCGCGCTGATCGATGAGCAAGACGCGACGATCAAGCGCCTCCGTCGCCACGGCGACCGCGTCACTCTGCAGCCGGAGAACCCGGCCCATGAGCCTCTCACGCTGCCCGCAGATCGCGTGCAGCTGCAGGGCAAGGTGATCGGCCTCCGTCGCGACTACTCGTGACGGGGGCGTCATGGCTGCGAAGCTTCCGACCATCAAGAGCCTCGTGCGCCTTTCGCTGCTCGAGCGCGTGTCGCCCGAGCTGCTGGTGCGCTTCCTGCGGCCCTTCGAGGACTACCTGACCGCACGGCAGGTGGCCCTCGACGGGGTGAAGCACGACCACGCCTGGGTGGGCGCGCTGCACGAGGTGCTGATCACCGTGGACCCGGAGATGCCGGGCGACCTGCAGCAGGCGCTGCTCGACGTCGCCGACCTGGCCAGCGACCAGGGCCACGAGCTCGCGCTCGAGCTCGCCGGGGAGCGCCAGATGACGCTCTTCGCGCCGGGCAGCGAGATGAGCGCCGAGGACCTCGCGTTCAAGCTCTACCTCGAGCACAGCGATCTCTTCGCGGCCTCCCACGCCCGCGTGAAGTCGCAGGAGGCGCGGCGCTTCGTCGACTTCTTCCCCCGCGAGCACCGCCCGCTCGAGAACTACGGCAGCGAGTCCCGCCGGGTGCTCGTCGTGAGCCAGCTGCGCCGCTGGTTCGCCAAGCGCAACCGCAGCGAGTACGTCGACCTGCGCATCTCGGAGACCGACGCCGAGGTCACCTTCCTGATCATCCACGGCCGTACGCCGCGGAACATGTCGGTGATCACCTCGGCGTTCAGCCGCGACCGCCTCTCGTTCGTGCCCGACAAGCAGGACACGGTCGTGTTCGAGAAGGCCACCGGGCGCCTGTCCATCAACGCCCAGTACCCGGCCGAGAACGACTTCTACCGGCAGGTGCTCGGCAAGGTGTTCTTCGGCAAGGACGACCACTTCGAGCCCCATGCCGTGCTCAGCTGCGACGTGCTCCTCGACGACGCCGAGGAGGCGCTCTCGGTGGACGGCGTCGCCGACCTCGACGCGGTGGCGCTCCGCGAGATCGCGCTCGAGGCGTGCGACCACCCCTACGACCTGCTGGTGTGGAAGGCGAACGACCTCAAGCCCGTGCTGCCGAAGGACCTGCCCGATCTGCTCCGGCGCGCCCGCACCGTCCGCTACGCCAAGCTGGCGCTGTACTTCACTGGGAAGAAGCGGCCGAAGATCGTCTCGATCAACCCGCCGAACAAGCTCTCCTACGACCGCCGCACCGGCGACGACGTGGTGCGTGAGTTCCTCTTCGCCCGCGGGTTCCTGCGCCACCCCGACCGCACCGTGAGCTACCAGCGGGCGCTGGTGTGAGGGCGCCGATGGATCGCTTCCTCCACGCGCTCCAGGGCGGCCAGCTCCCCGCCGGCATCCGGTCGGTGCTCGACCTGCGCTTCGGCGAGGAGATGGTCGCCGGGCTCATCGACGCCGGCCTCCTGACCCGCGGCGCGCGGGCGACCCGCTACCCGTGCCCCCGCGGTGGCTCGAGCTGCCCCCGAGAGGTCGTCGAGAACCCGGGCGACGACGCGTTCCCCTTCGTCGCGATCCCACCTGGCGCCGAGGTGTGCTGCCCTTCGGTGCGGCTGACCGCCGAGGAACTGGTCACCTGGCAGACCTCGCGCCGGGCCCTCGTCACCAAGCTCTCCGAGCTCTACGCCGTGCGCGGCCCCGCGAACCTGCGCGACGAGGTCTTCCCCTGCGCGCACCGCCTGGGCCGGGCCGCCTGGCGCGGACTCGACCGCGAGGTGCTCCTCTGCACCGACCTCAACGGCGCCGCGCCGCTAGCCTTTCTCCTGGCCCGCCAGGCGAGCCAGCAGCCGACGCTCGTGCTCGCCCACGCCCGGACCCGCTACACGCCGCCCGACGTCGACACCCACTTCGCCGCCGGACCGGTGTCGGTCGTCTTCCTCGAGGACGAGCTCCGGCTCGATGGTGACCGCCTCGTCCGCGCGCAGCCGATGGGCGTGGCGGAGCCGGTCGCGACCTACCGGACCGCCGCCTACTGCCTGCTCGTGGACGCAGAGGGCGCACGCCGCATCGACGAGGCCACCTACCGTAACCTGGTCGCAGACGCCGAGGACCACGACCTCTTCCTCGATCTCCTCTCGACGGTGGCCGCCGGTCGCTACCGAGCCTGTCGCCGCGACGACGGCGGCTTCCACGAGGACTCGCTGACCCACCAGCAGGCGTGGGCCTACGCCGAGCTGATGGAGCGCCGCCAGCCCCTGCGCGCCGGGGAGCTCGAGGTGCTCAACAGCTACGGCAGCCCCGACAAGCAGGTCGAGGCCGCCCGCCGCGTGCTCGACGTGAAGGTGAGCCGCTACGAATGGCGCGCGACGAAGCTGCTCCGCGGCGACGACCGCCGAGCGAAGCGCTACCTCTTCCAGCCGCCCGGGGGGCTGCGGTGGGCGCTGCTCAAACCCCTCGAGGATCGCGCCTGATCCTCGCCGCGACCTCGTTGTCCCAGCAGGCCCTGTTGCACGCCTCGGACAACACCGCGCGACGAGGCAACAGCCGGTCGCGCTGAGTGGCTCGCTGGCGCCGCAAACCAGCGCCGAATCAGCGTTCCTCGCTTCGACCTCACCCCGACCTCCCTCCTACCTCCCGGTCTGGAGACTGCCTCTTGTCGCCGGCGGATGAGCCGCCGGCCTTGCCCGACAGGAGGCCGAATGAAGCACACGACCGAGGAGGAGTGGCGCTGCCGCAAGTGCGGGACGCTGCTCGGCATCCGACGCGCCGGCCGCGTCCACGTCAAGCACAAGCGCGCCCAGTTCGTGGTCCGCGGCCACGTGATGGCCGTCTGCCCGCGCTGCGCCGAGCTCAACGAGACCGACTCCGCTCCGCCCCCGCCGGCGGAGCAGCCGAGGCCGGCGGCGTAGGCCGCCACCCACTGGAGAACACGAACCCAACAACGAACAACCCGACCGCGACCCGAGGCCCGAGAGGTCCGCAAGCGCCGCAGAAAGCTCCCGCAGGGGCGGCGCCCGCAGTCCGGCACTTCGCCGGAGACCTCTCATGCGTCTGGACACCGTACGACACGCACTTGAACAGCAACTTCGCTCTCACGACACCCACCACACCTTCCTCGCCGGCCGCGACCGCCACGCCGCGCTCGCCGAGTTCGACACCCCCGACGCGGCCATCGCTTTCCTCAACTGCCGTGGCCCCGACGGCTGCCAGGCCCGCAGCGCCGTCACGGCGGCGATGATCGCCGAGGCCCAGCGCGGCGAGGGCTCGACCTGGTCGGCCCTGCTGATGCTGGCCTACTTCCCGGGCCTGCTGCGCATCCGCGCCACGATGAAGCCCTCGGCGGGGCTGCGCTGCGACGAGCTCAACGCGCTCCTCATCGAGTGCTTCCTCGAGACCGTCAGCACGCTGCCGCTCGCCACCCAGGGCCGCCTCGCGGTGGTCAACCTCATCCTCGGCACCCGCAAGAGCGCCTGGCAGCACCTCACCCGTGAGACCGCCCGCGCCGACCGGGAGGAGCCGCTCCCCGACGCCGCCGACGACCTGCTCGGCGGCAACTACCCGTCGCCCGAGCGCATCGCGCTGGCCCGCGAGGCCGACCGCATCCTGCAGCCCGAGCGCATCCGCGACTGGGTCGAGGACCTGCTGCGCGACGAGACCGAGGACGACCTGCTCCTGGTTCTCGGCACCCACGCCACGGGCAAGCCGCTCATCGACTGGGTGCGCGAGCAGAACCCCCACCTCGAGGGCGACGAGCTGGTGCGCGAGTACGGCCGGCTGCGGCGTCGCCGGTCCCGGCTGCTCCAGCGGCTGCGGGATCGGCTGGCGGACTCGCCGCTGTCCCAGGCGTCGTTCCGCGCGGCTCTCCTCCTACGTGACCGCGACCTCTGTCGCCTGCACCCGGAGGGCCACGCATGACCGCCAACGCCAGCATCCGCAGCGCCTTCCACGAGCTGACCATGACGTTGCTCGGCCTCTTCGAGGTCTACGACGCCAAGCCCGAGCTCGTGGAGCACGCCGCCGAAGAGATCGAGTCGATCCTCCGCCGCCACATCGGCGCGCCCCCGGGCCCGCCGGGCGCGAAGGGAAAGCTCGCCCTGGAGCGCCTCCTCGATGAGCTCGAGGCCGCGCCCGAGACCGCCGCCAACGCGCACTGACCACAACCCATCGGGCTGAAGGAGCCCTTCGAACCCCAAGGAGAACACACATGACCACGAACGCCTGGGACAACGCGTCCCGACTCGCCGACAAGCACGCCAACCAGGGCGGCATCTTCGTCCGGCTCACCAGCAACGGCGACAAGATCGTCGGGGCCTTCTGCGGCGAGCCCTTCGCCCGCGAGGTCGTCTGGACCGGTGAGCGCTACGAGACCTACGACCCGTCCGTCCACACCGACAAGCGCCCGAGCCTCCGCGTGATGCTCAACTTCTTCGTCCCCGCCGAGGGCGACATGAAGGTCATCGAGGGCGGCACGGTTTGGTTCAAGGACGTGCTCAAGGTCCGCGACAAGTACGGCCTCGACAAGTGGCTCTTCGAGATCGAGCGCCACGGCGAGGCCGGCGATCCGAAGACGACCTACAGCATTCTCCCCGAGGAGAAGCTCGACGACGACCTGCGCGGTCAGATGGCCGGCGCCGAGCTGCACGACCTCGCCGCGCTCTCGAGCGGCGACGCCAACGCCGACAAGGGGGGCGACAAGCCGGCGAGCAAGCCGACCAGCGGCGGCCCCATCGATCCACGCGACGCGAGCCAGCTCGTGGGGCGCCTCAAGCAGCTGCCGCGCTCCGACGTCGACGCCTTCCTCGCCGAGTTCGGCGTCAAGCGGGTCCGCGACCTGAAGGCGAGCGACGTGGCCAAGGCCAAGCAGGCCCTCGACCGGCTCGAGGCCGCCATGCGCGCCGCGGACGACGAGGACGACTCCATCGACCCCTTCGCGTGAGCCAGGAGGTGCCGCATGGTGCGCGCCATCGTCGACAGCGTGATCCGCCTCGCTGAGGCGGAGCTGCCCCCGAGGTCGCTCGCGACCCTCCACCGGGCGCTCTCGTTCCCGAACCCGGAGTTCGTCATGCGCCAGCGCATGGGCCGGTGGACGGGGGCGACGCCCGAGGAGATCTGTCTCATCGACCGCGACGACCAGGGGCGGCTCGTCTTCCCCCGGGGCGCCGTCGGCACGCTGCGTGCCGCGTTCACCTCGGCGGGGGCGGAGCTCGCCTTCGACGACCGGCGCGTGCGCCACGAGGCCCTCGACCTGCCGTTCTCCTTCACCCTGCGCGACTACCAGGAGGAGGCCGTCGTCGCCCTGGTCCGACACACCCAGGGCACGGCGGTCCTCCCCTGCGGGGCCGGCAAGACCGTCATCGGGGCGGGCGCCATCGCCCGCTGCGGTCAGCCCGCGTTGGTCCTCGTCCACACGCACGACCTGCTCGAGCAGTGGCGTGACACGCTCCGCGCCGCCCTCGAGGTGGAGCCGGGCGTCATCGCGGACGGGAAGCTCGCGCCCGCCGAGGTCACCGTCGCCACCGTCCAGACCCTCGCCAACCTGAGCGCGCGTGACCTGGCCGCGATCGGAGCCCGCTTCGGCTGCGTCATCGTCGACGAGTGCCACCACGTCCCGGCGACCACCTTCCGCGAGGTCGTCGGCGCGCTCCCAGCGGTCTACCGCTTCGGCCTGACCGCGACGCCCGAGCGCAGCGACGGGCTCACCCCGATGCTGCGCTTCGCCCTCGGCGAGCCGGTGTTCTCCATCGAGCACGGCCGCCTGGTCGACGCTGGCCACCTGGTCGTGCCCGAGGTCGTGGCGGTCCACACCGGCGTCAACGTCCCCGCCGAGAGCCACAGCGAGCTCGTCTCGCGCCTGGTCCGGCACCCGGGCCGCAACGCCCAGCTACTCGACCTCGCCACCGAGAGCCCCTTCGGCGGCAAGGCGACGCTGCTGCTCTCCGGTCGCGTCGATCATTGCGAGCACCTCGCCGCGAAGCTCTGCGAGGACGACGTCGCCGCGGCGGCGCTCACCGGCCGCACGCCGAAGGCCAAGCGCACCGCCATCCTCGACGCCTTCCGCGAGGGAGAGCTCTCCGTGGTCTGCGCCACGTCGCTCGCCGACGAGGGGCTCGACGTCTCCCGCCTCGAGCGCCTGATCCTCGCGACGCCGGCCCGCGCCGAGGGCCGCACCATCCAGCGCCTCGGTCGGCTCATGCGCCCGCACCCCGGCAAGGGCACGCCCATCCTCTACGACCTCGTCGACGACCACCCAATGGCGCGCCGCCAGCACGCCGCCCGGCGTCGGGCCTACCGCAAGGTCCGCGGCGAAGACGCGCCCATGTCGGTGCTCGAACGGAGGGCCGCGTGAACGACTTCCGCGCCGTCGTCGACGCCGTCCGCGACCGCACCGATCTGGTGAGCCTCGTCGGGCGCGACGTCGAGCTGCACCAGGCCGGCTCGGTGCTCAAGGGCAGCTCGCCGTTCCGCAACGACGCCGACCCGTCCTTCGTGGTGTGGCCTCACAGTCAGACCTGGCGCGACTTCTCGGGCGCCTCGGACGACGGCGGCGACTGCCTCGACTACGTGATGGCGCGCGACGGCGTGGGCTTCTGGGAGGCGCTGCATACCCTGGCCGACGAGGCCGGGGTCGACGTGCCCGGGCGCGAGGACGACCAGCTCCGCGATGAGCTCGACAAGCTGTCCGAGCGCCGCCGGCTCGAGCGGCTGCTCACCGAGGCGGCCCGCTACTACCACCAGGTGCTGCCCTCGAAGCTACGCGGGTCCTGGTACCGGGACCGCTATGGCTTCACCGACGAGACGGTCGACAAGCTGCTGCTCGGCTGGGCCGACGGGCACCTCTACGAGCACCTCGTCGGTGTCGTCGGCGCGACCGAGGAGGAGGCGCTCTCGACCGGGCTCTTCGTGCGCTTCCGCGACGGCCGGGTCACCGACTTCTTCCAGCAGCGGCTCGTGTTCCCGTACTGGCGGCGCGGTCGGGTCGTGTACTTCATCGCGCGGCAGACCGAGCTCACGCCCGAGGCGCCCTGGGAGCAGGCCAAGTACAAGAAGCTGCTCACCCGCTCGGGTAAGCACCCCTACGTCTCGGCGCTGGTCCAGAACGACACCTTCTACAACGAGGACGCCGCCACCCGCGGCCGCGTCCGCCAGTTGCTCGTGACCGAGGGCGTCACCGACTGCATCTCGGCGATGCAGGCGGGCGTGCCGTGCATCTCGCCGGTCACCGTCCGCTTCCGCAAGAAGGACCTGCCCAAGCTCATCGCCCTGACCGAGCGCGTCTCCGAGGTCGTGATCTGCAACGACTCCGAGGACAGCGGGGCCGGCGAGGCGGGCGCGACCGAGACCGCGGCGGCGCTGCAGGCCGAGGGGCGGATCGTCCGCATCGCCCGCATCCCGCGGCCCGAGGGCAAGGACAAGGTCGACCTCAACGAGCTCGTGGCCGAGGGGGGCGCCGCCGCCCTCGAGCGGGTCATGCGGGACGCCGCCGACTGGTGCGAGCACCTCATCGAGCAGATCCCCGCCGACGCCTCGAAGCGCGAGGTCAGCGCCCGGCTGCGCGAGGTGCTGCCGCTCATCCGCTCCGCCGACCCCGTGCTCCGCGACGGCTACGCCGACCTCATCAAGAGCCGCTTCAAGCTGCGCGCCCAGACCGTTCGGCAGCTCTTGCGAGAGACCGACCGCCCGCGGAAGAACACGGACGACGAAGACTACGCGCCCGGCGTTGGCCTCAAGGGCGAGGTCCTCGAGGACACCGACCACTACTACATCCTCGGCCGTCGCGGAGAGCCGGTCACCATCTCGAGCTTCCAGATCGAGCCGGTGCGGCGCGTGGCCACCGACGCCGGCGACATCATCGACGCCGACGTCACCACCACGAGTGGCCGGGTCTACCGCGGCGTCCGCTTCCCCCGCGAGGCGTGGCACAGCAAGCGCCACCTGCTGCGGGTGCTCAAATCGGCCGACATGCTCTGGACCGGGTCCGACGACAACGTCCAGGGCGTGCTCAAGCTGGTGGCCGAGCGCGACGTGCCCGCGATGCGCGGCATCACGAACCTCGGCTACGCGGAGATCGGCGGCGAGCCGATCTGGGTCGTGCCCGAGAGCGTGGTCGGCCCCGAAGGCGCGGCGCTCCCCGACGACGTGCTCTTCGTCGACTCCGGCGATGCGCTCCACAAGCGGCTGCGTCGGCTCGATCCGGTCGACCCGGCGGTGGAGGCGGCGACCGCCGCGCTGGTGCTGCCGAAGCTCCTCGAGCTGAACACGGCCGAGGTCATCCTGCCCATCCTCGGCTGGTTCTTCGCCGCGCCGCTCAAGCCCCGCATCCACAAGGCGCTGGGCCACTTCCCGATCCTCTGCGTGTGGGGTACCCAGGGCTCGGGCAAGAGCTCCATCGTGATGGAGGTGTTCTGGCCGCTCATGGGCATCCGCTCGGCCGAGCCCTTCAGCGCCACCGAGACCGAGTTCGCGCTGCTCAAGCTGCTCTCGTCAACCAACTCCGTCCCGGTGTTCATCGACGAGTACAAGCCCTTCGACATGCCGCGCTACCGGCGGAACACGCTGCACCGCTACATGCGCCGCCTCTACACCGGCGAGGTCGAGAGCCGCGGCCGCGCCGACCAGACCGTGGTCAGCTACCGCCTGCACGCGCCGCTCTGCCTCGCCGGGGAGACGCGCCCCATCGAGTCAGCGCTGGTCGAGCGCATCGTCACGGCGAACCCGAGCAAGGACACGCTGCCCGACCGGCCGGAGATGGTGCGCGCCTTCCAGAAGCTGAAGACCGTGGACCTCGGGCTGCTGACCCGCGGCATCCTCCGCCACCTGCTCGCCCGCGACACCGCGGCCGACCTCGCCGTGGCCACCCGCGTGGTGGAGGGCACGCTCGCCGGGCGCGAGGTGCCGCTGCGTATCAAGGACAACCTTGTCGCCACCGTGTGCGGGCTGCTCCACTTCGAGGGCTACGCCGGGAGCCTCGGCGTGCGCCTGCCCGAGCTCGACGTCGCGGCGCTGGTGGCGGCCCAGTGCGACGACCTCCTCGAGAGCGGCGGCCGCACGGTGAAGACGGGCCTCGACTACTTCCTCGAGATCCTCTCGAGCCTCGCCGTCAGCGGCGGCATCCAGCACAACCGGCAGTACACCTACTCGAGCGGGCAGCTCGCGCTTCACGTCGCCTCGTGCCACGCGGCCTACGCCGAGCACTGTCGCCGCATCGGCTACGAGGGCGAGGTCCTCGACAAGAAGGCGCTCGTCCGCCAGCTGCAGGAGAACCACCGCCGCGGCGGCTACGTCACCGAGGTCAGCCGCGCGACCACCTTCGGCACCCGCGGCGACAAGCGCCGGGCGGCCTTCATCGATCTCGAGGCGGTCAAGCGGCTGCTCGACGTCGATGACTTCCCCCAGGACGAGCCCAGCAGCGCGGGCCGGTACGGCGGGGGCTGGCATGACGACTGATCTGCCGGCTGTGCACCGCGTCTCAAATGCTTGTTTTGCTTCCGGAATCGGCTTGATGGGTTCGCAGAAGGAAGCGTGTATGCCGACAGCCGAGCACGACGGCTCGGCGCCACGACAACCATCACCATGGAGGACCGCATGAGCCGATCGACCGTCGAGCAAGCGCGTCCCGCCGGCGCGGAGGCGCAGCAGCGGCTGCGCGAGCGGCTGGCCGAGATCCAGGCGATGCCGGTGAGAGAGCTGCAGGACCTGTACTACGACCTGCACGGCCGCGCGACGCGCGCCCGCAACCGGCCCTGGCTGATCAAGCGCCTGAGCTACAGGACGCAGGAGCTGATGACCGGGCTGAGCCTGAGCGCCGAGGCCGAGCAGCGCATCGCCGACCTCGGCGAGGACGAGCCGGTGCGACTGCGCGAGGAGGGGGACCCGCCGCCACTGCCCGAGCCGCCCGCCAAGCCCCGCGACCCGCGGCTGCCCCCGGTAGGCACCATCATCCGCCGCGCCCACAAGGGCGAGGTCCACGAGATCACCGTGCTCGACGACGGCTTCGAGTACGAGGGCCGCCACTACACGAGTCTGTCCACCATCGCCCGCGAGGTCACCGGCACCAGCTGGAACGGCTTCCTCTGGGCGGGCCTGACCAAGCGGAAGAAGCGCAAGCGCGGCGACGCCGGGGAGGACGGATGAACGAACCCCCGAACAACCGCGCGCCGAAGGTCCGCTGCGCGATCTACACCCGGAAGTCGACGAGCGAGGGCCTCGACTCCGACTTCAACACCCTCGACGCCCAGCGCGAGGCAGCCGAATACTTCATCCGCGCCATGGCCGGCGAGGGCTGGGAGGCGCTGCCGCACCGCTACGACGACGGCGGCTTCACCGGCGCCAACACCGACCGGCCCGCGCTCAAGCGCCTGCTCGCCGACATCGAGGCGGGCGCGGTCGACTGCGTGGTCGTCTACAAGGTCGACCGGCTGAGCCGCAGCCTGATGGACTTCGCGAAGCTGCTCGCGCTCTTCGACCAGAAGGACGTCACGTTCGTCTCGACCACGCAGAACTTCAACACGACCAACTCGATGGGGCGGCTCACGCTCAACATCCTGCTTTCATTCGCGCAATTCGAGCGCGAGATGATCGCCGAGCGCACCCGCGACAAGATGGCCGCCGCCCGCAAGCGCGGGAAGTGGCTCGGCTCGCGGCCGCCCTACGGCTACCTCGGGGACCACGACAAGAGGCAGCTGGTCGTCTGCGAGGAGGAGGCCGAGCGGGTGCGGACGATGTTCCGGATGTACCTGCGCCTCGGCTCGGTGAACGCGGTCGCCAAGCGCATCAACGACCTGGGCTGGATGAAGAAGGGGTACCGCGCGAAGACCGGGCGCGTGACCCCGCCTCGGAAGTACCGGGACAAGGACGTCCACACCATCCTGCGCAACGTGTCCTACCTCGGGAAGGTGGAGTTCAACGGCGAGCTCTACGAGGGCGAGCACGAGGCCATCGTCAGCGAGGAGCTCTTCGCGCGGGTGCAGTCGGTGCTCACGTCGAAGGCCTGCGGCCGCGGCAGGCGGCGCGGGCGCAACCCCGAGTACCTGCTCCAGGGCATCGCCTGGTGCGGGCTTTGCGAGAAGCGCATCACCACGACGGCGGGCCGCGGGCGGAACAAGGAACTCTACCGCTACTACGTCTGCTCGAACCGCGGGCGGAAGGGTCGCGACGGCTGCACCCACCCGCGCCTCGGCGCCGAGGAGCTCGAGCAGCTGGTCGTCAGCCGGGTGAAGGCCCGCTGCACCGACCCGCTGCTGCTGGAGGAGATCGTCGCCCGCATGGAGGTCGGCCGGGTCGAGGCCATGGCAGCGATCACCTCGGAGCGCGAGCGCATCGTGGCCGACGAGGCGAAGCTGCACGCCGAGGGCCGCAAGCTCATGGACGCCATCGGCCAGGACACCGGCACCGAGGGCAAGCTGCTGGCCGAGCGAATCGGCGAGATCGAGGCGCAGCTCGACGTGCTGTCGACCGAGCGCTGCTCCCTCGACGCCCAGCTGCGCGGCCTGCAGAACGCCACCGAGCAGGTGCGCGCCACAGTGGACATCCTCGAGGTCTTCGACGCCGTCTGGGACGAGTTCGAGGCCGCCGAGAAGCAGGACCTCGTCCACCTCGTGGTGAAGCGGGTCGTCGTCAACGAGCCCGAGGGCAAGCTCGACCTCGAGTTCCACGACCTGGCCGCCCCCTTCGAGCCGCTGGCGACCGAGCCCGAGGACGAGCCGGACGACGAGGAGCCGCCCGAGGACGACGCGTCAGCGGTGGCCACCAGCGCCCCCGTGTCGGCCCAGGAAATGGAGGCGAGCCCATGACCGAGCACGCCGAGACGATCGCCTTCCGGCCGCGACAGCGGCGCACACAGGCCCGCGTGAAGCGTCGCCGGCGTCAGCTCGCCGAGCGCCAGCCCGCCCGCGTCGCCCGCCGCCTGGCGTTGGCTCACCGCATCGCCGCCGACATCGAAGCCGGCCGGTACAAGGACTACGCCGACGTCGCCCGCCGCCATGGGCTCACCCGCGCCCGGCTGACCCAGCTGATGAACCTCCTGCTCCTCGCCCCCGACATCCAGGAGGAGGTGCTGGCCCTCGAGTTCCCGGTGGGGCGAGAGCCGGTCACCGAGCGCACGCTGCGCCGGGTGCTGACGAGCCTGTGCTGGGAGGATCAGCGGGCGGCGTGGATGGAGCTACGGCCAGATCCTTCCTGAGCCGCACTCAGGCACCATACGTACCGCCACGCTCCGCTCACATCCGTCCAAATCCGACTCAACCCGGTTGACGTGGGGTTGGATCCTCTGTTAACCAGGAGGCTGCGTGTAATCCCGCACGCAGGAGCAGTGGAGCGCGCGCCCGATGGATGACCGCTGGATGTCGGTAGACGAGATCGCCGAATACCTCGGTGTCAGCAAGGACACCGTCTACGCCTGGGTCACCAAGAAGGGCATGCCTGGCTACAAGGTCGGCCGCTTCTGGAAGTTCAAGCGGGAGGACGTGGACGTGTGGGTGCGCGACGGCGGCGCGGCCAGTGACTCGGATGATGACGTGAAGGAGAGCAGCGATGAGTAACGACCTCGAAGTCGAAGAGATCGACCAGGCCGGCGACGACGAGGTCACCTCGCTCGAAGAGGGCAAGATCCTCGACTACATCACCGGCGACCCCATCAAGGACTCGGCCAAGGAGCAGGTGCGCCAGCGTATCGCCCGGGCCCTCTTCCACGAGTACGGCATCTCCGTCGAGGACATGGCCCGCGACTTCAAGATGAAGATCGACGGCCGGAAGAAGAAGGGAGCGGACATCGCTATCTTCGCTCCAGGTGAGGCCCACACCGTCGAGAACCTCACCGGAGACGACAGCAGCATCGCGGCTGGGGTGAAGGCGAGGCCCCGGGGCAGGAGCACCTCGCTGGTGCTGAGCCGCGAGCGCACGAGGACTCCGATGGGCTCGATCGATCGCGTTCGTGGGCACGCCGAGGCGTAGATGGGCGGCACCGCTCCCGCATCGATCTGGAGTCCGTCGATGTCCGCAGCCTACAGCGGGGCGAACCTCCGACAGAACGTTTCTTCTTGCTGAGAGAACGATCGTTCTGTAAACGATAGGAATCGTTCTCGAAGGAGCGTCCATGAGCAGCAACACCAGCCAGGAGCGTCGCCACGCCCGGGCCCGCGAGGAGATCCTTGAGTCGGCGACGCGTGCCTTCGCCAGGAAGGGATTCCACGGCACGAGCATCGACGAGGTGGCTCAGGAGGCGGGCCTGTCTCCGAGCTCGCTCTATCGCTACTTCGGCGGGAAGGAAGACCTCTACCGGGCCGTGGTGGACCGACTCGCCACGATCATCCTTGGTCCGTTTCGCGACCCCCTCTTGCCCACGCTGCCCTTTCATCAGCGCCTGGAGTGGTTGATTCGCCGGCAGCTTTCCATCGTCGAGGAGCAGCGCGAGCTCTTCATCGCCTTCGCCTCCGATCGCGCGTCGATGGACTGGCAGCTGGCCGGCAACCAGGATCCCGTGGGGGACGCCTATGGCCGCTGGGTCGCGGCGTTTCGCGAGCTTCTGGAAGAGGGAGTCGCCGACGGGTCCCTTCGCGCCCTCGATTCCTGGAACGTCGCCTACCTGGTGAGCGGTGCGCTCAGCGCCACGGTGTTCCGCTGGCTCCGAGGAGCGCTGCCCGATTCCCTCCAAGAGTATGTCCCGGTCCTGTTGGACATGCTCTTGGCCGGCATCGGGCTGGAGCCAAAGCCATGAGGGTCGGTCTGTTCGTGAGGGCTGTCCTGCTCGCGGAGCTGTCGTTCCCCATCGCGGTGGCGAGTGCCCAAGCACCCGAGGCTGACGCGAGCGCGGCGACGACGCCGCCCGCCGCACGGACGACGCTGGCCGACTGCGTCCGTCGCGCGCTGGCACAGAATCCGAGCCTCCGTGGCGCCGCGGCGGTGCGTGATGAAGCGACCGCGGAGCGCCGTAGCGCGCGGGGGCGCTTCGGCCCGGTGGTCCGAGTCGAGGCCAACGTCATGCGCTGGGACTCCCCGTTCGCGATCCCGCTGCCCCTGTCCGTGCCGGGCGTGGACGTACCTCCTTTCCCCGTGCGCGACGCGACCACCGCCCAGGTGTCCGCGACCGTCATCCAGCCGCTGACCGGGCTCTGGACGGTGTACGAGGGTCACCGCGCACAGCAACTCGGCGAGGAGGCCGCCAGACACCAACAGCGCGCCACGACGCACGACGTCGTCCTGGCGGTGGTCGACGCGTACTTCCAGGCGCTCGAAGCCGAGCGCATGAGCGGGCTCGCCCAAGTCCAAGTGGAGAGCATCGAGGCGCACGTCGAGCGCGCCCGCCGCCTGCAGGAACGAGAGCTCATCTCGCCCAACGATGTGCTCGCTGCGGAAGTTCGGCTCGCTGACGCGCGCGCACAGATGCTTCAAGCCCGAGGCGGCGCGAGGCTCGCGCGGGCGAACCTGGCGTTCCAGATCGGCCTCCCGGCGAACGAAGAGGTCTGGCCGGCGGCGATCAGCCTTTCCGACTCGCGTGCGCGTGCTACGCGCGCGCGTCCTGATCCCGACGCGGCTCAACAAAGACCGGAGCTGGCGATGGCCAGGGCTCGCGTCGAGCAGGCGCGCGCCGGAGTACGGGTCGCGACCTCGCAGATGCTGCCTCAAGTAAACGCCCTCGCCGGGGTGCAGCACGTAGAAGGGGTGTATTTCCAGCCCCAGACCGCCTGGTTCGTCGGCGCTCAGCTCACTTGGAACGTGTGGGAGTGGGGCAGCAGCTACTATGCGATCGACGCCGCGCGAGCCCGTGCTCGACAAGCTGAAGCCGCCGAGGCCCGCGCGCGCGAAGCGCTGACGCTCGAGGCCACGCAAGCCGAAATCGACGGCGACACTGCGCGCGCACAGCTCGGTGTCGCACGAGCAGCCGTCAGCCAAGCCGAAAGGAACCTCGCCAGCGTAGAGCGTCGCTTCGAGCAGCAGGTGAGCACGAGCACCGACGTCCTCGACGCACAAGCGCTGCTCCACGCAGCCCGGGTTCGTGAGGCCCGGTCCGAGTATGGCGTCCTCCGGGCGGAGGCTCGACTTCGGCGCGCTAGGGGGCTCGACCCGATCGCCACCCCGGGAGGGTCACGATGAATGAGGTAAGCCGAACGGTTCGACGGGGGGTGTGGCACAGGTGGGCGTCGTGCCTCGTTGCGTCGATGGTGACTAGCTTGGTAGCTGGCGGCTGCCGAGGACGAGACGAATCGTCGAACGAAAGACCAGCTGGCGGCACGCCTCCATGCACCGCGCAGATCGTCACGGCCGAGGAAGATGCCAGCCCTCCGGTCATTCGCATTGTCGGCACCGTCGAGCCGCTGCGGCGGGCGAGTCCGGCAGCTCGCGTGATGGCGACGGCGACGCGCGCAGACTTCCGCGAAGGCGATCGCGTGGCGCAGGGGCAGGTGCTAGTGCAGCTCGACACGAGAGATCTGACCACCGCGATGCGGCAGGCGCGCACAGCTCGAGATTCGACGCAAACAGCCCTCCGGCTCGCGCGCGCGAACGTCGAGCGCATGCGCGCGCTTCACGCATCCGGAGACGTCCCTCGACCGCAGCTCGACCAAGCGGAGGCGGCGCTGGCGCAAGCCGAGGCCGCGGCCGCATCGGGAACCGCCGCCGTGGCCACTGTCGGCGTGAATCTCTCCTACGCGCAGGTCGTCGCGCCCTTCGACGGTGTCGTCGCCCTGCGCTTGGTCGAGGTTGGCAACCTCATCGCTCCGGGCCAACCGGTGGCCGTCATCGAGGACGATACGCGGCTGCGAATCGTGGCACCCGTAGGCACCGATCTGGCACGGCAGGTGGTCCCGGATCGCGAAGTGAGCGTCGAGATCGCCGACGCGCGGACGTCGGGCAAGGTGGAGAGCGTGGTCTCCTCCGGCGACGTGCGCGCTCCGGGGCTGCGCATGCAGGTCATCGTCGAGAACGCCGACCGTGCCTATCGGCCCGGAATGGTAGCGACCTTAGAGCTCCCGCGCGACGGCAATGGCAGCGCCGCGGCGCGAATTCCGCGCGCAGCGATCTTCGAGCGTGGACAGCTCACCGGGGTCTTCGTGGTGGACGAGCGGTCGGAGGCCAGGCTGCGGTGGGTCGTGATCGGCGAAGACCCCGGTGACACGGTGCGTGTGCTGTCCGGCCTCCGGGTCGGTGAGCAGGTCGCCGTCGCACCCGACGCCCAGTGCTTGTCCGATGGGCGACGTGTGACGGCGGTGCCCCAATGAGCGACGAGCAGCAGGCAATGGGATTCTCGGCCCGCGTCGCGGGCATGTTCATTCGCTCGAAGCTGACGCCGCTCATCATCCTCGTGTCCCTCGCTCTCGGGATCCTCGCGACCTACACCACGGCCAGGGAGGAGGACCCGTCGGTCACCGTCACCGTGGCCGATGTGCTCGTCGCGTTCCCCGGTCGCGGCACGACGGACGTGGACGAGCGAATCGCTCGTCCGGTGGCGGCGTGGATCCTCGAGCTCCCCACGGTCGAGCATGTCATCAGCTCAGCCACGGACGACGGCGCCATGTTCGTCGTGCAGTTCCGGGAAGGCATCGAACGCGATCAGGCGTTGAGCCAGCTCTACGAACGCCTGAACGCGAACAGGGACTCGCTGCCCGCGGGGGTCCCCGCGCCGTTGGTGGTGCCAAGGGGCATCGAGGACGTTCCCGTCCTGGCGGTCACGCTCTGGCACGAGACGGACGACGCCGTCCTGGTTCGCAGGTTGGCCGCCGAGCTGGCCACCGAGCTCGAGGGGCTCCCCGGGGTGTCCCGCGTGCAGCTCACGGGAGGCGCTCGCCGGGAGATCGTCGTCGAGCTCGACGCGA
>MDTG01391680.1_pt1 | contig 22876 bp, 7 predicted proteins | sample 811421 | NCBI WGS metagenome assembly MDTG01 (sample SAMN05326645, study PRJNA326480) | marine metagenome | isolation source: seawater | place: Pacific Ocean: South East | collected 2011
CATTTTGGAGAGATTATGGGCATATTAATATATAGTTAGATTTTTAACTAAATATTAATTAACGTCTTTTTTTTCTTTTAGTTCTCCTTCTTTTTCGATTCGGTCTTTTTGCAAAACGATTTTTACGACTTCTACAATGCGATTTTCGACCTTTTGAACCTCTTTTTTTTCTTCTTGTTGTTTTGCATCTCTTTTTGTATCGTTTACTTTTACAAGCTTTATTGGTTAAACGAGCACACATGGAACGGCGCTTTCTTTTCCGTGTTTTACGTTTTTTTTTACGTCCACCCATCATTGTACACATACCTCCTGAACAAGGTGCAACCACAAAACAGCCAGTACACATTGCCCAACCGCCGAAACATAATACTGATACGCCACATCCACACCTAAAACCCGGACAAGCTTCATCAAAGTCTCTTGAATCCTGGGCACTTCTTCTTGCTCTTTCCAAATACTTTGCATTTTTTTCCATATGAGCCTTTACCGATGCTCTTGCACTATCCTTATCCTGTCCTTTTATATTAATCCAATACTCTTCTGTTTCTCTGGTCTTTCTTATTTCAGGTAATGTAAATTGGTCTATAGGTAAAACTTTTGGACTTGCATATTTTGGTTTTCCTGTTGACATATATATTACCTAAATATTATAACTTTTTCATTGCTTTTGTTATTTCATCTACCCTTGTTTCTGAAGTTTTTTTCGCGGCTTTTTTCACGGCTATTACCATAGCTTCTCGGTGTAAATTTTGTTTTGGATTTGTTTTAATTGGTCCTTTATATTTACTTAAATCACTTTTTACAGACTTTGTTCTTTTAAATCCCGGCATTCCCGCCTTTTTCTTACGGCGTTTCCTACGCGTTTTTTTCTTACGGCGTTTACGTGTTTTTTTCTTGCGTTTTCGTCTTCCTCCTAAACTAGTATATTTAACACCTTTCCGTATTCGATCAGGCTGAAAATTAGAAGGTCCAGATTTTTTAGTTAAAGTTAATTTTTTTTGCACCTTTTTTTTTAAAGATTTTATAGGATTTCTTTTTTTTTGCTCCAATTCTCTCGATTTTGCTCTTCGTGTATATGCCACGGCTAATTTTTCGAGTTTTTTTTGTTTTCTATCAGCATCTCTTCTCATTGCTACCCGAGCACGCACCTGTTGTGTAGTCATGTTTTTATTTTTACTAGGTAAAGTCCCATAATGTCGTGTTTTAGATGGATTTTCATAATGTGAATATGATGGATATTCTTCTTTTATATTTTTTTCTTCTACCCATGTTAATTTATTTTTTGTTTTTTTCCCTTCCCCCCCACGCTTTCTACGTGTTTTTTTACGCATTCTTATATTCTTTTTAGATTTTTTTTTGCGTCTGCCACCTTTAAACTCTTCCACATTATGAATACGTCTCCATCTTGCATCTCTTTGTCCTATTCGCCTTCTATGTTCGGGACAAAAATATCGACTATCTCGATCTACCATCCAATATGTATCATTATCTTCAGTTGATTCTGTTTCACCAATAAATCTATTCCATTGTTCATCACCACAAAGATATCTTTCATTAGAACACTGATTATTAATATGTAGACCTTGTGCACATCGTATACGATATATATGCGTACCACAATAAAATTTTACATTGTCTAAACCGTATTGTTCTAACGTTAAATTTTCAAGTGATAATCTATTATGACAATCATTACAAAGTATTTCCCAATGGGTATTATGTGGAATAGCTTGTTTGTCAGTATACCAAGAATTGCAATTTAAACATTTAAAATTTAACATACCACCAATATGCCTCACTTCCCTATATGCTTGATACACATCATTACTAAAATGTTTATACGTATCTGTACAACGGAAGATTCGATCATCGTTCTCCCCGCAAAATAATAAGTTGTGATGTGGACACGTTGTTATATATTTAGTTGTTTCTTCATCATCATTTCCCGCAATTTGTGTAAAATTCCACTCTGTATCCGCTTGTGGTGTATAATCACAACTTGTCATAAATGTTGTTGGTACAAAGCGAGTGCCATAAACATCTTTTGCATCACAACTAAAATTAATTCTAGGTGTATTTCCGTGATATTTACATAACCAACTTCCATTGGCATGTTGATGCCAATTTCCCTCACGGTAGTCGTCCTGATGCGGGTGGTTTCTAGCTTCTTCTGGCGATACAAAATATTCAACCATTTCACAATTATGATGCGAACACCTATATTGATATGCTTCGTATCCCCATCCTCGGTGCAAATTTCTTGTTATACATTTATCACGACATATTGGACAAGATTTTTCCAGATACGATCCTAAATCATCTTGTGGCCCAAATCCAAAATCAACCATATCGTTTGTTAAAAGATGTTTTTTAATACAAGCTTTGTGAAATTTATGATGATGACTAAAAGAGTTCCTCCTTCTACCGGGTCTTCTACTACCTGAATAAATATTTCCATCACTATTTAAACAACTATAATCTAAATTTGTCGAATTTATATATTGTGCATCTGTCATGGTTGCACAAGAAAAACATTCGGCTTTTTCCTGTTCACTAGCAGTCCATTTACCTGCTTTAATTATTCCTCCTACTGGTTCTGATAATGAGAATTGACATATACCACACAATTCTTCTTCTCGTTCTCGTTTTCTTTTATTTTTAGATTTTATATTTAATGTGCTTTTTGCCATTAACTCATTTCGAGTTTTCATTAATTTTTTTATTTGGTCCCTGTCTCCACTTTTCATAGCATTTTGTAATTGAGTATTTATTTCATTGATTGTTGACATAATTAATATATAGTTAGATTATAACTAATTATTAATTAACGTCTTCGTCTTCTCCTTTTTTTAGTTCTACGCTTTCTCTTTTTTTTGGTTCTTCTTTTTGGACTTCCCGTTTTTACAGCACCAAATTTACCTTTTTTGGTTGTGTATCCAGCCAATCGAAGTTGTTTTAACCCTCGTTTTTTACCCCATCGAGATTTTTTCGCACTTACATAACGCCCCCATTTATTTTTAAGAATATCCTTTTTGAATAAAGCGTCTTTACCATATGTAGTTTTGTAAGCAGTGCCATTAGCAACTTGTTGTCTTTTACCAACTAAATATTTGTATGATTTACCATTCACATGGTATCTTCCATCTTTACCTTTCTTGATACGCGGCATATATATAAAAACATAGAAAAAAATATCCTAAACATTATTAAAGTTTAAAAATAAAGTATATATAATATTTATTTAATGCACGTACATATATCTCTACAAGAATTTGTTATACTAATTTTTTCTGTAGGAACCCCATTTATTATATGTTGTTATTGTTGTTTTAAATGCACAGATAAATATTGTGAAATCGATAACCGTGAAGATTTTGAAGACGACGATGAATTTTCAGAGGAATTACCAGAATATAATAGAAATGAAACAGAAAGTAATATAATATCTGATCTATCGCCTAGAACTATTCGAGTAATAAATAAATATGGACATTTTAAACCTGACTATTCATCTGATTCTGAATATACTTCTGGTTCCGATTATACTTCTGAATCAAACTCACAACACGATTATTCCTCAGAAGATGATATAGAAATTACTCACGAAAGAGAAGTGCCTCCAATACCAAGAGCTTATGGTTAATTTAATAAGGGTGATTAAAATTATAAACACAACACCAATTACAATATCCACGACAATATTCGTTTTCTGTAATTCTCCAAATGTGGTCTCTATATTTATGTATCCTAGAATCCATAAATTTACGATACATCACACTATGACAACTACCACATCGTTTTGGGTAAAATGTTAAAATATGTCTCATTAAATCTTGATTGTCAAAAACCTCTTGAACTGCTGACATTTAAGTTTAAATATATATAAAATAATTGTTTTATATATATTATTAAATGACTTCTTTAGTGCCATCAAGATTTGAACAATTAAATCAACGATACAATAAAATTTGTTATATAAATGAACAAAATTCTTTAGTTAATATTAATGTTATGGGATGTAATTTTAAACCATCTTTATTTAAACAAACGATAGGTGAATTTTTAGAATTTGTAATTTATATATCATTAAGAGCATTAGAAAAAGCTAAAAAATATGATTCCAAAACATATGATATTCATATTCATTTAGAAAATTGTGGACCAAAAAATTTAAATATTCGCATGTGCAAATATATTTATACGGAAGTAAGTAAAATATTTGAAGATACAACTCGCAAAATTTTTGTTTATACAAATTCCAAATTTGCTTATATTGCTTTTAAAATGACTAAACATTTTCTCGAACGAGAAACGATTGAAAAATTAGAATTTGTTAAAAATTAACGAAAATATGTTTTATTGTATATCGTTTTGGAAAAAGGAACATCATTTTTATGCATCTTCAATGGTCTTGTAAATTTAATATCCGGAAATTCACTACTACTTGATAGTGTTGTTATTTGTTCCCTATTCTTAATTTTTTGATATTCACACATATCTTTGAACAACTTAAATACAGCTACATTATATCTATTGTGCCGCAATGTATCAATTAGTGCCGGTGTCATTCCACCAACACTCAATCGCCTTTCATAATCAAAACCGTCAACCGCTAATTGATAATCTCTACAAGCACTAAACATTACTATATTTTTATTTGTTAAATCATGTTTATTTTCAACAAATTTGTTAAATTTACCATTGCTATATTCAAAACGCCACGGTAAATCAAATAAACTCGCACTATTGCAACAATCAAAAGTAATAATAGTTCGAGATCTACTTTTTTTTAGTATATTCATCATTACGTCATCGCTAATTATCCCTTTTGACTTGTAATCAATAGGAATAATAACTTCATCATTGTTATCTACCTCATCGCCATCATCATCGCGTCTATATGTTCCATGACCACTATAATGTATCCATAATTCATCTAAATCCTCTTCTACTATTTTATTTAGTTCACGCAATATATTGTTTTTTGTCGGAACCAAATGATTTTTATTAGAATCATCACGTATCATCGTAATATTTTTTTTTTCATAATCAAAACCATCCATCAACATACCACTCATTAAATTTATATCATTAATACAACCAAACAACTTTAATTTACTGTTGTTATGATAATCAATACCTATCAATAAAGCTTTTTTCATTATATAAAAATGTAATATTTTTATTATTATATTTTTATTATTATATTTTTATACTAATTATAATCCTCTTGCTGCGAATGCCTGTTGAATTCTAGCATCTATATAATCTTCTAACAAAGTTGCAACACCATTTACATTCACAGAAATTTTTGGTTGCCCATTATCATTTTTCCCCGGTATAAATGTATGACTGGCTGTATTACCTAAAACTACTGTATTTGGTGTAGTAACAGCAGCTCTATAACCTATGGCTACAGATTGTGTAGCCTCTGGAGCACAGTTCGCACGATAACCTATTGCAACTGAATAAGTAGAATCATTTATCGACTGATTACCTATACTTATTGCACTTTCAGAAGCCCCTAAAGCCTCATTGTCTTCAGTCGCTCCAGCTAAATAACCTATACCTATATTGTTATTACCCTTATTGAAATACAATGCCTTTGCACCAATAGAAACATTATTATCACCTTCGACATTGTTAAATTGCGAACGAATTCCTAAAGATACATTATTTAAACCTGATTGATTACTTGACATAGTTTGAAAACCCAACGAGATATTGTTTTTACCAGTTGTATTGTTTGTTAAATTTTCTTCACCCATACCAATATTACACGAACCAGTAGTATTACTTTTTAAACTTTTCAATCCCATACTTATATTACTTAAACCAGTCGTGTTGTTTTGTAAAGCTTCAGAACCCAACACAACATTATTCACTCCAGTATTATTATTTTTAAACGAATCAATACCTATGGCTATATTATTTCCTCCTGTCTTGTTGTTTTCCATTACATTTTTACCAATCGCTATATTGTTATTACTACTTGAATTAACACTACTTTGTAATGCATTTTCACCTATTGCTATATTGTTGTTCCCAGTTTTGACGTTATAACAAGTATTTTGTCCTATACCTATATTGCCATCGCCACTTGTTTGTTGAAACAATGAACTACTACCTACTGCTATATTTCTATTACCATCCAAATTTGGCATTGCCAAATTTCCTACAGCTACATTATCATTTTTTGTACATTTTTCCAAAGATTGTAAACCCAAACTAATATTTCTTTTCCCAGATACTTGTGAACTTAAACTCTTTTTCCCCAATGCTATATTATTACTTCCTGCCATATTCGATTCTAAACTATTAATACCTAGAGCTATATTGTTAACACCTGACCTATTATTCTTTAATGCATTTAAACCTATTGCCACATTTTCATAACCGTCATCGTTTTCCATTAAACTAGATGTTCCTATTGCTACATTTTTGGTGCCAGTTTCATTATTTTTTAAAGCATCCAATCCAATACCTACATTATTTGAAGCTGTCGATTCTTCTAATACATAACTACCTATAGCAATATTACCTGAACCATCCGTATTTTGTTTTAATGTATTATATCCTATTGCAACATTATCTAAACACTTATCATTACTTCCTTCTAAAAGGGCATTGTTTCCTATAGCTACATTTCTTTTTGCTGTCATAAATTTCCAACCCGCTTTAAAGCCTATTGATATATTATTTCTTGTTTCTCCATCATCTAATCTAACATCCAAATTTTCTGTATATAATTCATTTTTTTCATCTTTTTCAATATTAAGTATTAATCCTCTGCCGTATTTTATTGCTAATTTATCAGATTTTATACCTCGATTTATTTTTTTATCACCATTTATATCTATGTATTCTTCATCCTTTTCCATTATATGTTTATCAAGTAAACTAGCATCTGGAACACATTCATCAATTGTATATTCTATTTCAGTATATGAACCAGTAGCATCTTTTTTATCTATTAAACGCAAACCTTTTCCAGCTTTTAAATTTGTTTTTCGTATATCAATACCCGTATATCCTTTCACAACAGGAGCTATATTTTTATCTATTATAGTCTCATCGTGTAATTCTGTTTTTAACGTTTCTATTTGTTTTGTTACACCATCAACTATTTTTTCTTCCATTATCCTAACAATTTTAATATCACCTTCTAGAGTAGTTGGAACAATATTTGTTCCATTATCCATTAGTATTTGTCCCTTTTTACTATTTGACATAATCAAATTTCCTTTTTGTATATTTATAGAATCTCTAATTATAACGCCACCATTCACTGTATAATTACCCTCCTGTGTCAAATTACCTGTTATAGTTTGTTCCGCTTCATCTGTCAATAAAAATCCGCTACGATTTAATCCCAAAAGACCCGATTGTTTATTATATGTTAAATCTACAGTTGTTGATAAATTGGTTTTATTTATATGTATACCATTATAGCCTTTTGCGATGTCTTTTAGTTTTATATGCTTATCTTGAATTTCTCCTAATTTAATCATATTTGATTCAATTATATTCGGCTGTATTTCAGTAGTACCATTGCTATAAATTCTAATATCACCCGAAACATTCTTTGGTTCATACTGATCACCTTGTCCTAGTAAAATTTTACCATTACCATTATCTCCTTCGAAAATAAACTTTTTAGTAATCAATTGACCATTTATAGATACATTGTTTAATATAGCATTATTTACACTTAGAGCATTTATTATAGCTTTTTTTTCAACGTTTACATTTTCCAAATGCGAAGTTCCTTCCACTTCAAATTCACCGTTTATAAACAATCTTCTATCCGTTTTTCTAAAACCTCCTATACCAATATTACCCTTTACACCTTCAATATTCATAATTGTTGTTTCTACGCCATTTAATCTTTGAAACAAATCAAAATTACGCACATTTCCATCGCGATTCATTTTAAAACCATAGTGATTATTCAAATCATTTCCCAATTTTAAAACGGCATTGCCTTCCGTTTTTTTATCCCATAATTCTAATGTTGTATCATAAGCCGAATTTACTTTATTATATAAATTCAATGAACCCTCCATTGTTTGCAAAGAAAGATTTTCGTTTCTCAAAAAATTTTCTCGAATCTTTATAGTATTTACTTTATCATTATCTACATTATAAACCCATTCAAAATCATCACTTAATTCTAAATTAGTTTTTGAAATGTCTATTTTCTCTCCACTTGTCATGGTTTGAGCCGATTTTATATGTTGATTAAAAATGACACCATTATTTATATTTGTTTCCGCAGAACCTATAATACTTACATCACCAGTTAATGTATGTGGTTTAAATCCTACACCATTACTTAAAAGAACATCATTTTTAGTGTTTACATTAAATTTTATTAATCGTTTATTAGTAGCCGTTTTATCATCTTCTGTTTCATTATACAATTTAATATTTCCATCAATAACCAATCTTTCGTCAGGAATTACACCTAAACCAGTATTTCCATCAGGGGTAATTATACTTGAAATTGTATCTTTTCCAATGGCTTGATTTTTTTTAGAAAAAACGGTATTGTTTCCATCTTTGTATATTGAAAAACGCGTATTATCGTCTTTACCCAAATGAATTGCAGCATTTCCATCACCATAAATATTTAATGTAGGGTTTTGTGATTTATTAATTGAAACATTATCATTCACTCTCAAAACACCATTTAATACACCACCTATTGTTTTCAAATATAAATTGTCTACAACTTTTATAGTATTTTTATTTTGGTTTGTCCAAACAATTGAATTTGTATCTAATTTAAAATTAGTTTGCTGTTCAATATGGATTTTTTTAGTGTCATCTGCACCTTTATAAATATGGCGATTTTCTATTTGTTCAACACCAATATCTGCACCTGTTATTGTTTGACTAACTATATTAAATTCTAAATGTTTTTTTCCTGATTTTTCAATCTCTACTACACGAATATCTCCCAAAACTTCTGTTGGTTTAAAATTTACTCCATCCGCCATCATGATATGACCACGTTGATTTTTTATAGCATCTCCCATTTGTAATTCACCACTTTCAATATTTAATTTATTTAAAGTTTGTATATCGGCACTACCACTTTTATTTTTTATATAAACGTCATCAATCGTTAATACACCTGTTGTGTTGTTAAAATCAAATTGGTCCACATTTGGTTGAAATTTTATTTTATCAAATGTAATTTCATCTCCTTCATTAGATGATATCATAGCATTTGTTATTGAATTTTTTTTTATTGTAATATTTCCATCACCATCTAATGTAGCATCACCATCTAAATCCCTTGCTACATAATTTGTTCCATTTCCAACAAGTATAGAACCTGACTTATTGTTGCCAACCGATAAATTATTTCTAACAATTAAATTATTACCTGTAATTGAATTTGTAATATCCAAAGAACCAGATGATATATTATTGTTATTGATTCTAAAAAATTTGTTTGATTCAATCATTATAGTATCTCGATTAGCATTCCATTTAAAATCAGAATCTAAATTTAATGTAGTTTTTGAAATATCTATTTTTTCTGAAGTAATCATATTGGTTGCATTTTTAATATTTGAATTGGTTATTTTATCATCACCTATAGTCGTTATTCCATCTTCATCAATACTAATATCCCCAGAAACCTCAGTTGGTTGAAATTCATTGTCTCGTTGCACCAATATATATCCATTTCTATCCGCTCTTTCCGCCGTTGTCCCAAACAATAAATTTCCTCCGGTTAAAGTTATATCTCCAGCTGTTTCTAATGTATTAGATGATATTTTATTTAATCCAGTAAAATCTTTATTAGACGATTCTAAATCTTCTTCAAATATATTTTTACCAGAAAAAGTATTTTCTCCTTCAAATGTAGTATTTTTTTTAAATGTAATTTCTTCTTTGAATTCAACATCATCTTCAAACACACCTGCACCAGTAATTTTTAATGTTCCATTTACTTGAAGTTTGTAAGTCGGATTACTAATACCAATACCTACATTTCCATTACCTGTTATACGCATTTTTTCAGTATAGTCAGTTGTTTTAAAATTATTAGCATTTGTTGTTGATGTACTTAAATTTGTAAAAAAAGATAATCCTCCTGAAAAAGCATCGCCCTCAGGAACAAAAGTTATACCTGCTGATTTTTTAGTATAACCATCAAATAATGGTTTCCAAATTAAACCATTTTTATTGTTTACGTTTTCAACACCATTATTACAATCTATATATATACTGTTTGCATTATTAGTATTTCCTAGTTTTCGTATATCTAATGTGGCTTGACATACATCATTACCTATACCAACTTTTGTTTTTCCAGATACAACCTTTACATTAAAATTATTAATATTCATATTTCCTGTTTTTTTAACAAATACATTGTCCTTGACTTTTATTCGTCTATTGTTTTCCAAAGTTAATGTCCCAGTATCTATTTGTAAATTGGTTTTGTTTACAGGCAATACAAAATCACTGGAAATTTTTGCAAGTGTAATATTGCCGTCTTTTATCATATTTGTTTCTACCGCATCTGTTTCTATAGTTGCCACACCATTATTGTCTATTGTAATATCACCAGACATTGTTTTTGCTGTTATTTCATCACCCGATTGACCTATTAATAATTGACCACTAGTAATATCTTTGACTTTAAATGTTCCGTTCACATTAATTTCACTCGCAACAGTCAAATTATTTATATTTCCATCTGCTTTTTTTAAATATACATTGTCCTTAACTTTTAAAACATTATTATTTGAATCAGTCCATGATAATGTCGAGGTATCTATTCCCAAATTTGTTTTTCTTATATCTATACCAGTATATTGGGCTGTTTTTGGTGCAATATCACTATTTATTATTCTACCTTGTCTTATCGTTGCTACACCATTCTCATCGATTGTCAGATCACCAGATATCTTAGTGGGTTTAAAACCTGTTTCATCATGTATTAACAGACTACCTTGTCTATCATCGATTTCTGAATAGGTAGATTTTTCCATTCTTAAATAACTTCCATTTATTGTAATATTACCATCTATTGTCATTGTTTGTAAAGTTCTTATTGCATTATTAACAATCAAATTACCATCTACTGTAAAATTACCATTCATAGTATCACCTGTTTTTTTAACAAATACATTGTCTTTGACTTTTAAGGTATTTCTATTTGTATTTTCCGTCCAACCAATTGTTGAATCATCAACAGTTAATGTAGTTTTTTTTATATCAATTCCACTACCTATTTTATTATTTGTTATTGCATCATTTTTTATCATAATAGTCGAAATTTTATTTGTTCCGATAACAGTATTGTAATCTGGACCAATTGTTATATCTCCTTTTATTTCTACGGGACGAAATTGTTGTTTATCATTTGCAATTAACATCATTCCTGTTTTAGTGTCATCAATTTTTATGAATCCGTAATCATTCACACCAGTTCCCTTTTTAGCTATCGTTATTTGTTCACAGGAAATATTTTTAGAAGAAAAATCACTTGTATCTCTTACAGTCAATTGGTCCACTTCTAAATTACCAATTAAATTTATACTTGATGTTATTTTTTGTTTTCCATCAAAACTAGTTTTAAGGTAATTTATATCAATAATTTCTAATCTATTATCACTATCCCATACAGATTTTTTGAATTGTGCCTCATTTATTTTCAAATCAGTTTTTTTTATATTTATATTCGCACCGGTATCGATATAAGCATCAATAATTGAATTGTTTTGAATTTCCAATTTTTGATTACCCACTAATTTAACGTGTGAAGTAGGGTCTAAAGGCAATTGTTTACAATAAGTCCCATTCGATATCATAAAATAATTTTGCCACGCTGATTTTGTATCAATACCTTCAACTATATTTATAACATTACAATTAATATCATCTACCACATTTAAATTACCACTTACCAATGTATTTCCATCCACATTCAATAAAGGTGTTTCACTCTTTAATCGCAATCGTCTTGACAAATCATCTTCTTCTCTATTTACAGATGTACCTATATAAACTTGTCCTTCATTGTGAATTGCCATTACGTTTTTTGAATTGTTTTTAATTATTAATTTATTATCCGTATGTTGTTGATAAACGTCCCACGTATTGGCGTTTTTTTCATTTGAAAAATTTAAATTACTATTAGAATTACCTTTACCTTGTATTTTTAATCCTCCAAATACTAAAGTTGAATTCTGATCCGTTCGCTTAATATAAATATCATCTATTTCAATAATATTTGAATCATTATACCGCTTGGACAAAAATTGACTCGATAATTGTAAATTCGTTTTTTGTATATTTATTCCTGTATAACTTTTATCTTTTGGTTTTATATTTTCATCTTTAATTAAAAAACTAGTTCCAAATGTAGTTAAACCATCTTTATCGATATTGATAACACCACCTATAGCTTTTGGAGCAAATAAATCGCCTTGGCCAACTAACATAAATCCTTGCGTATTTGTTTTCATTTTTAAAACATCTTTATTTGCTTTCAAACCTTTATTACCAATAAAAAATCCATTAGATATTACATTTTGTTGAAACGTGTTTGTTCTATCTATTCTAGCAAAATCTGTTATGATTTGTAAAGTACCATCTTTTTTTAGTTCCAAATGTTCTACTGGATTTAAATTCGTTTTTTGTATTTTTATTCTATTATCAGTCGCATCTATATTACTATTCCAAACTGCTATATGACTATCATCTACTTTACCACTACCTAAAACAGTGATACCCTGTTTATTCATAGTAATATCACCTGTTAATATTTTGGGTTCATAACCATCTACACCATTGCCTATCAATATAGATTTTTCACTATTAGAACCCAATGAAAATTTAGATTGTGTTAATGTCAATATACCTTGCATAGTTGTATTTTTTTCAAAAGTAGATACTCCCTTTACATTTAAATTTTGATTTATAATCAAATTGTTTGAAATGTTAAGTGAACCTTCAATTGTATCTCCCGTTTTTTTTACAAATGTATTGTCTTTAACCTTGATAATTGTTCGATTTTTATCTGTATCCAGTTGCCAACTCATAGTATTGTCATCTAATTTCAATGTTGTTTTACTAATGTCTATACCGCTATAAATATCCGATATAGGTGCTATATGACTGTTTACAACAACTTCTGGATTTAAACTTAAAGCACCTGTTTGATCCATACTAGCATGATTATTTATATTTACCGAAGTAAATTTATCACCATTCGCAACTAAAATAGTTCCTATTGCATTTGTTTTTAAAGTAATACTGTCTGTTGATAATACTTTCAAATCACCCTCTATAATTAAATCATTCTTAAAAGTAGAATTATTTACTACTTCTATATCACGTTCAAATGTAGCTTTATCTTTAAATACAGATAAACGATTTACCGTTAAATCATTTCTTAACAACAAATCTTCTGCTTCAATATTATCATCAATAGTTAAATCATTTGTAATATTTAACGAATCTCTTATTTTTACAGAACCATCGATATCTAATTTTACTGTTGGTTCATTTTTACCAATACCTATTTTTCCATCATTAAGTACACTTAAAAATGAATTAACACTAGCAGTAGAACCATCATATTTTGTTAAAAATAAACCATCGTTTGTATAATTAAAACCTATACTATTATTGTTTATCGTATTATCTCCGATTCCTCGTCGCATAATAAATTCATTTTTGGTATTTGTCTTTGATTGTATAATCAAATTTGTATTTTCATTATTTACATCACCAATATGCAATGTTCCACTTGGAGAATCGTTATAAATGCCTATACCAGATGCCGGCATATTTACATTATTACCACCCTTTTTCAAATAAACATCGGCCACTGTTAATGTATTTTTATTTGCCGAATCTGTCCATTTAATAGTTGTATCGTCAACCGTTATATTGGTTTTTCTTATATCAATTCCATTATAAATTACATCATTATATGTTCCTTTTGGTTTTATCATGTCGTTTTCAATGACATTTGGTTGAACGATTGTTTCATATGCACCGTTTAATTCAATGTGTCCTTGTAATTGTCTAGGTAAAAATTTTTCTCCATCAGCTATTAATATAAGATTTTTTGTATTGGTTTTCAATATTATATCATCCTTTAATGTAAGTTTATTTAAAGTTAAATTACCTTGTATACTTTGATTTAGCTCTCCGCTTGTTTTTATAAATTTATTTTGATTTATTCCCAAAACATGTTTATCTAATTGACCTTCTTTTTTTATTTCCCAAGTAAAATCACCATCCGTTCCAATATTTGGAGAGAAATTGGTTTTTGACATTGCAATCTCCGCATCACCTTTAATTTTATCATTAGTTATTTGATCGCTTTTAATCATATCGTTGGTAATTTTATCATTTCGAATAGTTGATACTGCTACACCGGGTGTTCCATTTTCTGGACTAACTAATTGTATATCTCCACGCATTTCTACAAATTTCATCTCCGAACCTCCCTTTTTACTCATTAAAAATTGATTTTCTTTTATTTGTGGGGCAACAATCTTATCACCAGAAAATCTAATATTTCCATTAACATCTAACGCTTCTTGTGGAACATTCACGCCTATACCAAGTTCGCAATCATTTTTATCGTAATTTATATTCAAACCATCGTTTTTTCCTGTTGTATCCACTATTTTTAATTTATTCGACGTCTTTTCATTTATTATTTTCCAACCATCACCGGATTTTTCTATAAAATTTATTATATTATCCTGATTATTATCAGATGCCAAATTAAATTGTAAATTATCTCCACTTTTACCATTTACATTTATATTTCCAATTAAATCTAATCCATTTTGAATATTTACATTGTCTTTAATAATTAAATTGTTTTCAAACGTTTGTGTTCCAGTAAATGTATTACCTCCAGTCAACAAACTAAATAAAGGTTTAATACTAAATGCACCAGTAGTATCCGTATAATTAAACTGAGCAGATGGTGTAAAATTCGTTCGCTCCATTTTTAAACGATTATCAGATTGACCGGCAATTATTAACTCCTTTTCGATATCTAAACCTAAATTATCCGATAATTTTTTGTATATTACAGTCTCTTTATCATTTACAAGTTTACTAGACCAAGCCGTCGATATATTAAAATCACCAGTAGCATTATCCATTATGAATTGGTCTTCGTCAGGATTAAATTTAATTTTTTTTAATTCAATGTTTGCTGCCTCATTTATTTGTTCATTTATTATAGAATTCGTAGCTACCACAAACCCTTCTACTCTACCAGCAATAACTTGTATATCAAGCTTTCCCTTGTCAGCGCCTGATTCTATTACAGAAATTTTTAAATCTGAATAACTTGTCAAATCGCGTGGTTTAAATGAAGTACCATCAGAAACTAAAAAATGACCATTAATATTTCTGTTTGTCCCATATTCAGTGGTTCCTGGAAATATTATTTCATCACATGTTAAACTACCGATTGTTTCAATATTTCCAGAGGTTTCTATTGGACCATTAAATTCAAATATATTATTAGTTTCATTATTTGCAAATTGAAATTTACTTTTATCCGCATCTATTTTTGAAAATCCTATTGTTGCTCCTATTGTATTATTATCATCTTTAAATGTTAAATATGAGCCATTTGCACCACCTTTAAAAATACCTAATTCTCCGTCATCATCAATATTTAATTTATCTGCATTTACAGTTTTAACATTTATATTTTTTGAAAACACAATGTTTTCAGCAAATGTATTTGCTTTATCATTTCTTACAAAAGCATTTACTATATCTAACGTATTAGTAGTATTATTCAGAGTAAAATTATTAGTGTTAATATTAAAATCTATTTTTTTTAAATCAATACCCTTATATCCTTCATCATCCTTTAATTTTATCATATCGCTATTGATTGTTTCATTTTTTATTGATAATAATCCATTGTCCGAATTGATAGATATATTAGAACTTGCATTTGGTTGTTTAGATATAAATCGTGTTCCATCAGATACTAAAATACTGTTTTTTACAACATTATCATAGATTATACCTTTTGAACCAGTTATATTAATGTCGCTATTAGTAGTTAACATATTTGTTAATTTTAATGTAGGTATTTCTACACTATTATTAAATTTAAATGACATTTCACCAGAACTTAAACTCTCATTGTTTTGAAACTGGAATACATTTGTTTTATCTAAATATCCGAATCGTGAACTACTACTTGCTTTTCCCTTTCTTAATAAATTAAAAAACAAATTATTTCCAGACTCAGTTTCTTTCGCTTGTATAATTTCACCACTAGTATTTCTCTCCAATATTCCATTTATTTTTAAATTTGTCGTTTCTGCCGATTTTTGTGGTGTTGATTTCAAAACATAAATATCTTTGACTTTAATTGTGTTTTCTATTTCATTATCATCTTTTGACCATTCCATTGTTTTATCGTCCATCTTCAAATTTGTTTTTTTTATATCAATACCTGTATACGTTCTACCCTGAATTACAGGTTTAATATGTATATTTGATATTTCTTCATCCGTAATCATCGCTGCTTTTATTTTGTCTGATTGTATAGAAGTAGATCCATCACTTGATATATTAATATCGCCCTTAAATTGTGTAGGAACCAATTGACCATCAGCATTCGACATTAATCCTTGTCCTTGTTTGATTGATGGTATTTTTAATGAGTTCATTTCAAGAGAACCATCTATTTTTGTATTTCCTTTTACAAATAATTTTTCACTTGTATTGTGAATTTCACCTATACTTATATTGTTTTTAGGATTTACATTATAAATTAAATCCCCATCTTCATTTACAAATTGAAAGTTTCCATCTGCCTGTGAATTAATTAACCATTCGCTATTCTTATTCTTAAATGACAATAGTGAGTTTCTAGTTTCTGAAAATATTTCTAATTTACTATTTGAATCTCTATCATTTTTAACATTTAAATATTTTATATTATCACCAGTTTTTTCAAGAAAAACATTATCACGAACCCGTATTTTATTTTTTGTTCCACCAAATAAACTCAAAGTATTCGTATCTATTTCCAAATTTGTTTTTTCAAATATATCTATACCACTATAAGAATCACCTTTATTTTTTATCATATTGTTAACAACATTTCCGGGATGAATATTCATTTCTATTTTATCGTTTTGTTCATTTAATATTACACGAATATCACCTTCTATTTCTCTATTTTCAAATTTATCGCCAACACCTACTATTAAATTGCCTTTCGGATTTGTATTCATTATAAATTCATTTGTATCTATCATTAATTTGTCTACATTTATTTCATTTACATCAGGATTATCCCCTGTTTTTAAAAATACACCGTCTTTTACACGCAATTTATGGTCAGAACCTAATTCTATCGTAGTTGTATCTACTAATAAATCCACTTTCGAAATATCTATTTTGTGTTGTGGTAATTTACTAATTTGTTGATTAGTTATGGTATTATTTTTAATATGACTCGCATATACTACTTGATTGTCAAATGAGGTATTACCCGACTTGTTTATATTTATAACACCACTTACAGGAGTAGATTCAACTTTATTGTCTCGAATCAATAAAACATTCCCATTTGTCATTTTTTCATCTTTTAAAATAATATTTCCTTCTATTTTGATATTGTCACGAATATGTATACTTTCTTCAGCTACAAAATCACCACCAATTGATATTCTACCTGTTTCTCCATTCAAAACTATAGGAGTTTCGGTTCCGTGATTAAACAATAACTTTTTTGTTGCTTTTTCATTATAAATATGCCATGTACTCGTATTGTCTTTACCCAAATGAATACCACTATGCAAGTCGTCCGATTTTGAATAAATTTTTAACAATAAATTTCTTTGTTTATCCGGAACAACACAAATAGAACCTTCTAAATTAATAGGATCTGAACCTCCACCAGTGTTGTTTTTAACATAAATATCTTGTAATTGTAATTTACTTGTTGTAGTCCATATATTTTTTTCAAATTGTGTTTCATCTATTGTTAAGTTTGTTTTACTTATCTGTATTTTATTTGGACCACTCGTTATATGTTTATTTTCAACTTGTCCATCTTCTAATGACTTATCAGGTATTTGAACTACGCCATCTTCTGTAATAATTATTTTTTCTGCTTTGGTTTCTGGACGTTGACCACCCCAAGTAAACGATAATTTTAATTTTGTATGTTCGATTCTATTATCTGTTGTATCTATTTGATTATTCCATGGAGCAATTTCATCATTTGTTATTACTTCCGGTTTTATCGTAATTGCGCCAAATTTATCCACTTTTATATCACTCGTTGAACCACCTAATTTTATTGGTTTAAAATTTAAATAACCTTTACTGCCTACATCACCCTTAATATCATCGTTGGCGTTTGATAATAATAATTGTGGTTCTACTGTTTTTATACCGGGCATTATAATTTTTGGATTATTACTTATACCCTCTAATTTTATATTACCATTTACATGTAATTTTTCATCTGCTACACCATCTAAATTTCCTATTGATAAAGCTCCAGATTTTGAAACAGTAGTTAAAATTTTATTTCCTTCATCCGCATCTCCATATCTTTTCAAAACAAATTTATCTGTTGTATTATACATACCCCAACTATTATCGTCTTTTTCACCTATTTTTATTTCCGCTTTTTGGGCTTTGTCTTTTGTGTATAATTTTAAACTTGCATCTTTACTTGTTTTTGCATAAATATTTACATTATCCACAATTTTTGATGCACCACTTTCATCAGGGTCATCTATCCGTTTTACATAAATATTCTGTAATTTTAATTTACTACTGGTAGTGAAATCATTCGCAATGAATTGAGTCGTATCGATATTTAATGTTGTTTTACTGATTTTTATTTTTTTTGTTGTATCACTCGAAATATCATCATCTATTATTGAACCAACATTTATATTTCCTTTAATCGTTTTATTATCACTATCCCAAGTTAAATTTACAACTCTCTCATTTGCTAATTCTACATTTGTTTTTTTAATTTCTATTTTTTCATTTGCACTCATTGTAGCCACTGATTTTATATGTTTATTTGTTATAACTGATTGATTCGAATTTATCAAAATCTCTCCAGTATTTGAAATACCAACATCTCCAGAAACAGGTTTTGATTTATAAACACCATTATTACGAACGAGTATTTCAGCGTCTCTGGTGTTTGTGCCATTGTTTATATCATCCATAGTAAACCCATTTCCAAAAGACGCACTATTTCCTGTAAATTTTACGTGGGACATTGTGCTAGGAGCAGCAAAACTACTGTTTAAAGTAATTTTATTTAATTCTATATCATCTGCTGTTATTTTATCTGTTATTTTTACATCACCAACTACCGTTAATTTATGCGTTGCAGTGTTGATTTTATCATTGGTATTCGATTCATCGCACAAAATAAATTTACCGTCATCATTTATTGCAAATCTATATTTGGAATTGATATTATCCCATATGTAAAAAATGTCGTCATTGTTTTTTGATCTCGTTCCTACTTCAAACCCAACACCATTTCCAGAATTTAATATTAAACCAGACTCATCAAACCCATCTATTTTTATTTTTGCTTTTTTATTTAAACTAAAAATATCAATCATTTCTGTTGGTGAATTTAAACCTATACCCAATTTTTCCGATAACAATATATTTTTTTGTGCCTCAATATTTTGATTAAATGTAGTTATACCATCTAATGTTAAAGCACCAGATATTGTTTCTGCACCTGTATTTTTAACATAAATATCTTGTAATTTTAATTTACCAGTCATATTAAAATCCTTTTCTATAAATTGACTACTATCTATATTTAATACGGTTTTACTGACATCTATAGCAGCATCCGGATGTATATCTTTATTTTTGATATCACCCGAATTAACACTAGCGTTTATTGTAGAACCATTCCAACTTAATCCTGTTCCTGCCGTAATATCCACATCAATTATATTTTTATTATTTTTACCATTGTCATTGTTCCAAACTAAATGCTCTCCTAATGTTAATGTTGTTTTATCAATATCTATTTTTTCATTGGTCTTCATATTTTGTTTAATATGATTATTTGTAATTACCGCATTTGTATTGGTCTTGATCAAAATCTCTCCAGAACTTTGAATCGAAACATCTCCAGAAACAGATTTCGATTTAAAACCCGTATTATCAGCAACCAAAATATGTCCACTTTTATTATTATCCATTTTCAACAAATTGTCATTGTTTTTAAAATAAATATCAGCTACTTTTAACGTGTTTTTATTTGCCGCATCTGTCCATTGAATAGTTGTATTGTCAACATTCAAATTAGTTTTTCTTATATCAATTCCTGTATATGTTTCTCCTTCTCCACCAACAACAGATTTTATCATACTGTTTTCAATTATATTCGGTTGTATAGTTGCCTGAGCGTTATCGTTTATTTTTACATGTCCAGTTAATTCTTGTGGAATATATTTGGTTCCATTAGATACTAATAATTTTCCAGTATTGTTTAATGTTGATAGATTACCATCTGTATTTGAAAAAATAATTCCACTAGTTGCACCTCTTATTTTTAAATTACCTACTACATCCAAAGATTCGCTAGGATATCCATCTCCATTAAAATTAATACCAACGGGACCATTAAAAGTAAATCGTTTTCCTGATAAATTATTATTAAATCGAAACGTGTTATTTTTTGTAGTATTTGTGTTTTCTCTAACCCATCCAATATATCCTGATTTTATTGCAGAAGCCAATCCTTCGGTATACATATCTATTTTACAACCATAATTATCACCGCTATATAATTTCAATACAGGAGCGTCTAATTTTTTCACAGTAATAGTCCCATTCATCTCATCATCCGTATTTTTTAAATAAATATCTCGTAATTCTAATTTACCGCTATTTGCAAAATCTGTTGTAAATTGTGTTGTCTCTACTGATAAAGTCGTTTTCGCTATATTTATACCATTGTATTTAACACTGTTGTATGTTCCTTTTGATTTTATCATAGAGTCAACAATTACACTATTATCCACTTTTGTTTTACCAAATATAGTATCAAAAACTACATCGCCTGTTATCGTTTTAGGAGTATATTTTGTCCCATCTGATAACAATAAAGCGTTTTTTGTATTAGTGTTCATTTCCAAATAATCTCCTGCTATTTTCAATTTTTCAACCGTTTGAAGTGTTTTGCTTCCATTTGTGCCGTTATTCTTAATATAAATATCTTGAATATCTAAAGTCCCTTCCGTGTCGTCATATGTAAATTGTTTGTCATTTGGTGAAAAATTTGTTTTTTTCATCTTAATATTTGCACCATCTATTATATCATCATCTTCAATTATAGGTCTTGTTATTTTAACTTTTAATCGTTGTATTTTTTGAGTAGAATCCTCTGGATCCTCTATTTCTTCCATTATAATATTTTCACCTACTCTCAAATTTGTTTTTTTTATATCTATATGAGCACTATCATTTATATCTCCATCCACTATAGTATCAGCAGTTATTGTGGATATACCAGTTTCATTGATTGTAATAGCACCAGTAATGTTTTGTGCTGTATATACACCTTTGTCATTCGAAATCATTATGGAAGGTTTATCATTTTTTGAATTCATTACTATCTTATAATCGTTTGAGTTTCCACTATTACCAACAGTTAAAGCACCATTAATAACGACATTTCCTGTTGTCTTTAAAAAATTCTTTTCTTTAAATAGCAAACTACCATCAGTATTATATGTAAAGTTTTTACCGGGATTTAAAGTGGTTTTTTGTATATCTATCCCCGAAGTTATTTTTGCATTATTAATTACATTATTGTTGATAGTTAAGGTTCCATCTTTTTTTAAATTTGCATCACCACCAATATCTTTCATTTTTAATGTTTCAGTTGAACCATCTACTATCATTATTTGTGCATTCGTAGAATCCTTTACTTTAAATTTGTCTTTGTCTACCTGTAAATTATTTGTATGTATAGTCCCATTCACATCTAAATTTACTTGAGGTTTATCTTGACCAGCAAGACCTATACCTATATTTTTTGAGGTTCCATCTATCATAAATGGAATCTTTGAAACTTTTGTTCTTTTATAATTCTTAAAATATAAACTATTATTATTTTCATAAATACTCCATTTTGTTTCAGAATCTTGACCCAAAATTAATTCACTATTCCTTGTTTCTTCTGAAAATAAAGTCAAAACAGTATCATCACCCACTGTTTTATTTATAGTTAAATTTCCCTTTTTATTTGAATTACTATCATTTCTAACGAAAACTGTATCTATATCTAACGTATTTCCTTTTAGTGTTATATCTTTTCCAGCATTTAATAATGTTTGACTCATTGCAATATTTGCATTTGCATTTAATTTTGTAGCCATTAATGTTCCATCCGTAATATGTTTGTTTTGAATTATTTGAGAATTTACAAACGATGTTGTTCCACTATCATTTATATTTATTACACCGCTTACAGTATTTCCCTTATATTCGGTACCATTAGAAATCAATATTTTTCCAGCATTCATTAAAGATGCACTTTTAAATTTTAACTTACCTATAGAAACGACACTCGAATACAATGTTTCTTTTACCTCAAGATTATTTTTAAATTCAGAATTATCATCGACGGTAATAGTAGTCGCTGTTAAATTTTGCATTCCAATGTCTTTTGCTGTTAATTTATTTTTAATTTCAACAATATTATCGAAACTAGCTTTTTGTTTAACATTTAAAGTTGAATCTACAGTTAAACTGTCGTTTGTTTTTATTTTTCCAGTAATCAAAACATCTCCGTCAACACTTAATTTATTAGTATTATTTTTGTTAG
>MDTG01382943.1_pt1 | contig 22874 bp, 20 predicted proteins | sample 811421 | NCBI WGS metagenome assembly MDTG01 (sample SAMN05326645, study PRJNA326480) | marine metagenome | isolation source: seawater | place: Pacific Ocean: South East | collected 2011
AGAAGCATTTGAAATGGCTGATGAATTAAATATAAAAAATGTTTTCCCTGTCCATTGGGACATGTTCAAAGTAAATAGCGCTATCCCTGAAGAAATAAAAATAATATATAATTCCTATGATTGGAAATTTAAATTGTTAATGGATTTATCTGAATTCAAAATTAATTAAAACAAAGCTATAAACTTTAGAAAAAACCACTACTATCGCTTGATTTTTTAAAATTGAAACTTAACTTTAAAAATTATTTACTAATATACTCAGTAATAAAAAAATATGTAGGAACAAAAGATATATTTTTTGTAGTAACAATTATGTCCGTTGCCAGTTTTTTTGAAGTCATTGGCATAGCTTCACTCGGATCATCTTTTGGAATAATTGTACAATCCGAAAAGATAATTACCCCAAAATTTTTAATTCCAATATTAGGTTTTTTTAAAAATGATCCCTATACAATTGGATCTGTAGAACTTTTAACTTTTTCACTAATAGTTCTAACAATTACGATGATCTTCAATATATATGCAGACTTTATTAAATTTAAAATTTTGTGCAACAACAAATCTAAGCTGAGCATAAATTTATTTGAAAAATATATAAATAAACCCTATTCAGAGATTATAAATTTAAATACGGATGATCTTGGTAAGAATATACTCATAGAGGCAGAAAGAATTAGCAATGGAATTATTTTCGCGACTTTAAATGTTGCATCATCGCTAATTTTGTTTTTGGCAATAATTTTATTATTAAGCACTTGGAATATAAGAGCATTAATTACAATTATTATTTTATTAAGCAGTATATATTTTTTAATCTTTTGGTCTTTGGGAAAATATATTTCCAAATTTGGGAAATTAATAACAAAAGCCACTGCAAAAAGGTTTCGAATAGCCACTGAATCCCTAAAAAATATAAAACTTATAAAGGTGATAGGAATAGAAGAAGAAATTGTAAGTAGTTTTGCGAAATTTGCAGATATCAAAGCTAAAAATCAAATATATACCCTAATCATGAAAGAGGCTCCAAGACATATTATTCAGTGGTTCATATTTTTTGCTTCAATTATTGCTTATTTTCTTTTTTTAAATACAACAGAACTTTCTGAAATTGTGCCGACTATTGCTATATTCTGCTTGGCAGGTTACAAGCTATTGCCTGCTCTTCAAAAGGTATATTTGAACTTAAACGAAATAAAGATAAATTTTTCAGCTTTCGATCTAGTTAAAAAGGAATTAAATGAATCTGATAGAAATATAATTTCAGCACCAAAATTAAAAAAGTTTAAAGTTAATGGTGATATTCAACTAATTAATTGTTATCTGAAGACTGAAAAAACAAATAAAACATTACTTAAAAAAATTAATTTAACTATAAAAAGAGGATCAAAAGTCGCTATCGTTGGAGAGTCTGGATCAGGGAAAAGTTCACTTTTAAATTTATTGCTAGGTCTACTTAAACCTAGCTCAGGTGAAATAAAAATATCCAATGAAATCTTACATCAAACACTTTCCAATAAACAATGGCGCAGTTGTATAGGTTATGTTCCACAATCAGTTTTTCTAATTGATGGAACGGTTAAAGCGAACGTAGCTCTTAAGGAAACCATCATTAATGAAGAAAATATCATCAAAGCGTCTAACATATCCCTTCTTGATAAAGCTCTTAAAGATAGGAAATGCGATCTTAATGAACTTGTAGGTGATAATGGAATTAAATTTAGTGGAGGCCAAGTTCAACGAATTGGAATAGCCCGAGCTATTTACAAAATGCCATCCGTTTTAATATTAGATGAGGCAACTGGCGCACTAGACAGTTTAACTGAGCAAAGAATATTTAAAAATATATTCAAATATATGAATCAAATAACTGTAATTGCGGTCACGCATAGGAAAGATATACTCACTCTATTTGATGAAGTTATTTATTTGGAAGATGGAGAAATCAAAAAAGTCAATGAATGAACTCAAATCCAGAAATCATAAAAATCAAATATACACAGGTTACCAATCAACAAAGGTTCCCTATATCTAAATATGGTTGGCCACTATATGAAGCAGCAAAAATAATCATAAACGGTAAAGATGGTTGGCATTCTGAATCAATCGAAATATTTGATGAATTCATATCTAAAAGAGTAAGAATGCAAAGTCTTAGTGACTTATACGGAATCACAGAACTAAAAAAATGGCCTATTGATTGCGTATTTCTCCCTTGGTTCTCTGTAAAACCTATCAAAACAAAAACAATTTTTGATCACGACTATGATAAAGATGCCTCTAGTAAGAAAATAATTAAAAAACTCGAAAATCTAATTTTAAGTTTAGAAAAAGGATACATTCATGAGAGTGGCAACAATATCTGTATTTACCCAATAGCAAAAAACAGTGACAGGTTTTATGTTCGTGCAGGTAATCATAGAGTTGCAATTTTAGCGGCATTAGATAAAGAAATCCCATGCAGTATTGATAAGCTTGTTTATTTAAAAGAGAGAGATAAAGAAATTATTTCTAAAAGATTTCTTGGAATAGGGCCAAGAAAGATTTACAAAGAATACCCATCAATTAATGAAATTATTAATTGGCCTGCTGTGGTTAGCCAAAATATTTCTATTAATACGGCAGAAAAATTGAGAAGGTTGTTTTAAAGTATTCTTATTTATTCTATTTTTCTTAAACCCATCCAGCATCAACATTTATAACTTGTTTGGTAATAAAAATAGATTGACTAGAAGCTAAAAACAAAGCAAGCTTAGCAGGCTCTTCAGGCATTATTTTACCTTTAAGAATTTGTTTACTATCAATTTCTATCAATGCATCATCATCTATCCATTTAGAAATTTGTTTTTCTGTAAAAACCCAACCAGGTTGAATAATATTTATTCTTATATTTTTTGGGGCTAATAATATAGCCATTGTATTTACAAGACCAATTAATGCTGATTTTGCAGTGGTATAACTAGGCATTCCTGTAGATCCATTTAAGTAAGAAATAGAACCCATACAGATTATGCTTGCGCCTTCATTAATATCAACATATTTAGAGAATTCTCTGGTACAAAAAAATTGGTGTTTTAAATTTCTACCTTGATAAAAATCCCATTCTTCTGAAGTCACCTCTTCCCAATTATGTCTGTTATCGTCTCCAGCATTATTACAAAGAACATTAAGAAATCCAAATTTTTCATAAATTTCTGAAAATATGTTTTTTATAGCTTCTATATCAATCAAATCGCAATAAAAAAAACTTGGAGTATGAAGTCCTGTTCTCTTGGGCAAATTACTTATTAGATTAATTGCATTTTTCTCATCAATATCAATTATTATAACTTTAGAACCTTGGTAATAAAAATATTCTGCAATCTCAGCTCCAATACCACTTGCGGCTCCAGTAACTACAATTTTTTTATCTTTTAGACATTTATAAGCTACATTTGAATTTTTCAATTTACTATCCTATCGGGAAACATATTTAAAATATTTTTATTCATTAAATGTAGAACCATCTCTAAAGTCATTTTATTAACTCTTTTAACTGCATCAATTGTATTTGATGAATTATGAGAACCTAAAATACAATTAGGTACTTCAAGTATTTTAGAGTTTAATGTTAATGGCTCATCCTCAAAAACATCTAAACCAGCTCCTTTTATTTTTTTGTTTATAATTGCTTCAATCAAAGCATCTTCTTTAATTAAAGGTCCCCTACTCACATTTATTACATAGGAATCATTTTTCATTTTTGATAATAAAACTTCATCTATAAGATATTTATTCTCTTTGGTCAAAGAACAAGCTAAAACTAAAAAATCACAATTTGAAGATAAATATTCAAGATCAAAAAATTTATATTGATTATCAAAATCTTTTAATTGATCTATATAAGGATCATATATCATTACTTCCATTTCAAATGCACTAGCTCTTTTTGCAATAGCCTTACCAATTGATCCAAAACCAACTATGCCTATTTTCTTACTAGTTAGCGAAGTTCCTTCAAATTTAAACCAATTACCTTTTCTTACTTCTTTATCTATCAAATGTGTGCCTCTTGTAAGGTTTAATATTAAGCTTATTGCTTGCTCAGCTACTTCATTACCAAAAACATTAGGAGTATTAAATACAGGAATATTCTTCATCCTTGCATATGATATATCGATGTTATCAACTCCTATACCCCATTTAATAATCGCTTTTAAACCACCATTTATTGATTTATCAATCACATCAGAGGAGATTACATCATCTCCTGCAATGATGTAATCATTTCCTGGCAGCAACTTACTCATTTCAGAGGCACTAAATTGCTGATTTTCAGGTGCTATAGCTTTAAAGTTAATACTATTATTTTCAAAGAAAAGAGAGTGATCTTTTATATGTCTCACAAGATGAGTACAAGTAATCAGTAAATTTGTCATATTGAATTTTGATTTTGTTTATAAAGTATTTCTGCTATTTGAAAATCATATTCCTCGTCGATATCAATTGCTTCAAACCTATCTATTTCTAACATATATGGCCTTTGGCCAATTCTATTATGATTATTTTTAATTGAGTCTGCATTGAAAATATAAATACATGAGTTTTCTTCATAAATTGCAGGCAAATCTTGTGTTCGCATTAAGATATTAGGGTTATGATTTATTGGCCTTGCTGTCGAATCCCAGAATCGAGAATTTATTTTAGAAACAGAAAATAGAGAATCAAATTTTGGAAATTCTTTTTTGAATATTTGCAATGAATTATTGATAGTTTCTTCTTTTAAAAGTGGATTAGTTGAATGAGTTTGGATATAAAATTTTGAAGGAATTTGATTAACATCATGCAAAAGTATATCATTCATAGGACAATGCTCATCTTTTAAATCATCAGGCCTATTAACAATAATAATTTCAGGGAAATGCCGATTACAAAACTGAATTATTGTTGGTGAATCAGTATCTATTACAACTTTACATATTTGTTTGCAATTTAGAAGCTTGCTTGCCATGTGAGCGAAAAGTGGTCTTTCATCTCCAAAATTTCTATAATTTTTTCCTGGCACTCTTGATGAATTGTGACGCATAGGCATCAAAGCTACTACTTCGTACATAGAGTGGGTTAATCGATTTTCTTATATTGATTACTATAATTTATAAAGTTTCTAGTTTTTTTATTTTTATAATTTTTTTTAAATATAAACTCATTATTTGACAAAGGATAATAAAAAGTTGCATGTAAGCTATCAATCTCATAATTGCGAGTCTTAAATCCTTTGTAAGTTCCCAAATATTGATTAAAACGAAATGTAAGAATAGAAATAATATGTCGGAAAAAACCCTTAGGAGACTTTGTTGCAACTATATCTATAGAGATACTTAAAAAAATCAGCCAGAGCATCTGAAAAAAATTTATGGATATTTCAGGCTCTATTATTTTTAAAGCTATAGCCTCTCTTCGATATCTATTCCTTATTTGCTTTAGATTTTCGTCATGTACATGGATAATTTCAGCAGAAGGTGCATAAAAAATTTCTTTTCCAATTGCGACTTGTTTCTTGGCCCAATCCAAATCTTCTAATCCTGTAAGATTTTCATCATATGGGTATTCATGCCAAATATCCTTTCTAATTGCACAATTTGCATTATTACAAAAATACCTATTTTTAACTGAAGCCTTTTTGTCAGGGAACCAAGAGGAAAATATTTGATGTTCAGAAAATTTTGATTTTATATTTCCCCTTTGTTTGCCGAATGTACTAGCCACATTTGGATTGCTAAAAGGTTGAATTAGATTTTGTAACCAATCCTTATCTACTGGATAAACATGGGCGCTAACAAATACTAAAATATCTGAATTGGCTTCTCTACACCCAAAATTCAAAGCCCGACCAAAAGTAAATATATTTTTTTCAATTTTTATTACTTTAACATCATACTTTTGTGCTTTTTTTATAGTGTCATCAGTTGATCCAGAATCTACTAAAATAATTTCGTCAGGTAAAGTTGTTTGCTGACTGATGCCATACAAAAGCTTATCAATATGTTTTGCCTCGTTTAAGGCTCTTATTATAATAGAAATTGTAAAAATCTTATTGGACTCTTCCATTTTTATTTAAAATTTGATTAAGAAATTTTATCTATAAAGCAGATTTTTTGAATTTTAATTAAAAATATTATCATAGAGAAAAAAAGTATGCAAAATATCATTCTTTAATTTAGTAATTTATATCATAGGCATTTTTTTCTGCATAATCTATGATTTTTTCTTCATCAACTTCTAATTTTTTATTTCTATATATTTCTTCATTTACATGCATATGATATACCCTTGGTGCCATATGTTCTTCACCTAAAAGATCCCTACTATTTTTTAATCTTTCTAATAATTTTTTTGATCTTATATTATATTCTGGCGGTAAAATATAAATATTTACTTTTTCTTTCCATAGCAAAATTCTAAATGAGGGTTGATCCCAACCTCCTGATTGATTTATATACTTGTGGAATATATCAGGCCATTTTGCTAGTATATTTTTTTTTGAAAAATCATTAAACCCTATTAATCCAGTATTTACTTCTCCAAAAGCATACGGAATTTGCCTATATTCTTTGATTTTTTTCGACATTATTTCTCTTTTTCTTGCAGTATCTAAGCTTGCAAATAATGGGTATATTTCTAAAAGTTCAAATAGATCATCTATCCCCCTTGCTAGAATAATATCAGTATCAAGATATATTGAATTCTCAAAAGGACTCATATAAATATAATCAACTTTTGATCTTAGATGAAGCCCAGGTACTACTCTTATGCCATAAAATAAATTTCTTTCATGATCAGGGATATCTTTCTTATCTGTAAAAAGGAATATAGGATATTCCGTATAATTTTTTAGAATTTTTACTGAATTAATACATTCCTGGTAAAAGCTATCTCCAAATGCGGTGTATAAATATCCATTTTTAATTTGAGAATCTACTGTATCCAAGGATTTTGCTTTTTTAGAAATGTAATTCCTAAAATATTTAGCTTTTGAAGATATAAAAAGATTTTTAAATTTATAAAAAAAACTCCTAATGTATTTATAAATAAATTTATTTTTTATATTTACTTTTTTCATATTATTTTTTAATAAAGCAATTCTAGATAATAAGTGTTCAAAAAAATTTGTTTGTAAAAATTTGGCATAAAAACTAATATTTTTAGAAATTTTTAAAACCGATTAACAAAATTTATTTTTTTGAGAAATATTGTAATTTTTTCTTTAATTTTATAGAGATACTGCCTAGAGAGTATTAAATATTTATTTTCTGGCTTAATTTCTTTCCAAAATATATCTGCTTCTTTTGCTAATTGCTTTTTTTCTTTAATAACTCCATTTTTTGCAAAATCCTCAAATTCAATTATTGGATATACATCTAATTTAGTAAATTTTGAAGCATTGTATATCTTTACATTAGGTTTATTATTCTTGAATATTTTATTTGCGAGTATATGAACATTTCGCATTTGAATATTAGCTTTAACTGGATCAGGGATATGAGCTCTATAAGATTTATCAAAGTGATTATTATCATTTTTTCTACCATTATTTGCTGTCCAACCTAGATCAGTTCCTAGAAATATAATTTTCTCAGCTCCCATAAAATAGGCTAACTGTAGTGCAACATTTATAGTTGAACCCGATTTGTCTATAGATTCAATAATATTTTGGGAAAAACTTTTTTTATTTATTTTCCCTAAATATTCAGGCTTGTTTTCAGTTAAGGAATTTATGATCCGAACATTTTTGTGAAGTTTAAAATTATTTTCTATTAAAAAATTTTTACATCTTTTATCAATAAAACTTATTGTACTTTCTTTAGAAAGTGCTTCTTTTACTGATTCAGCCCATTTTAAACCCCAGATAGGATTAGTAATGTTTGAAGAACAGAATATATAGTAAGTTGGGAACCAGTCTTTAAATTTTGAATAAAGTAAGGATATCCTATTCATTGCAATTGAAGGCGAGTCTTTTATTAATGACAAATCAGTTTCTGCTAAACTAGGTCCATTCCCAATTATGTATAAAGTTTTTCCTTTATAAATATTTTCTAAATCTTGAAAGCACTCATTCGATTTTTTATTTGACATATACTAAAACTATTTTTCAGATATTTTTTTTATTATATTATTAAACTGGTTTCTATCTAATTCTTCAAGACTGATTATTTCTTTTAAAACAGGATCAAAACTTAACCTTTCATCATTTAATTCTTTTAATAATTTCCACTGATTAAATTGATTATGCCTTACAGAAGCAAAGCATTGCTTTGCAAATTCTTCTTCATCCCTTGTACAATCTTTTTTATATCCTTTAAAAAATGAATCAAGATAGAAACTAAAGCCAGTCAAAAATAGTTCTTTAATATCACAATTAAGAATATCAAATATTGCAGCGAATCCAGTATTAGCTCTACATTTTATTTTTTTATTTAATTTTGCATATTCACTTAAGTTAAAAGTATGAAAATTCATAAATAGTTTTAACTTTATATAAGTAGAAAGTTTTACCTGAGGGTGTAGAAACCTAAGAGGCTTTCCCTCAGCATTACTATTAGGAATGGTACATATCCATTTAACATTATTTTTTTTTAGGAACTTGATATCAATTTTTCCACCGTTGTCAGGATGCTCAATCAAACAATTATAAAGTATATCTGTCCTTTTACCTAAATGAATCGAATTTTCTTCTATTAATTCCATTCCTCTATTAACTCGAACAACCAGATCATAAGATTCAATTTTCTCTCCATAATTAAGATAGGATAAATAACTTGCTGGTCCTACCAAGACTACTCTCTTATTTTTTAAAAAGTTTTTAAACTTTTTATTTTTAAGCATACAGTTTAATACCCTTAACTAAAGAAGAAAAATGCAAGTTTATCCTCTACAACAAACTTTAGATTTTCATCTCCAAAATATTCAAGTGAGTACAACATTTCAATTCTTCTTGAAAAATCGTCAACAACTATACATTTAGCATTTTTTGATAGTGTTTTAGCAGTGAAAAGTGAAGACATCCTACCCGGTCCGCTCCATTTTCTTGGGGGCTGGTGTCCTAAAGGAGCATCAACAATAATCATATCCCATTTCTCCTTATAGATCTGCTCCTCTAAATCAAGAATCAAGACTTCATCATTAAAGCCGTATTTTTTATAATCTTGAATTTTTGTTTTATAGTTAACTTCTTCTATTAAAAGATTACTATCACAAAAAGTTTTGATCCATTCTTTATTATCCTCCAAAAATAAAGTCTTGCCTCCTTTATTTAAATTATCCCAAAGTAAAGAATCATAACCCAAACCAAAAACTAATAAATTACAAGGTGCATATTTTTCAATATTTTTTGCCAAAATCCAGTATTGCTTAAAGGACATAAGTCCTTTTCGCCTGTATTTAAGATTAATTATTTTAATAAATCTAAAAAAAGTTCTCAAAAGATTATGTGATTTCATCGAATTTTAAGATAAATTTATAGAAATGAATCAACAAATAATATTTGCAACATCAGATTATTTTAGTACAACGAATAAATAATTTCTTTTAAAAAAAATAATGATTAATAAAATTAATTTTTAAACCTTATAAACATAAAGTAATTTAATTATTTTCTCAACTTCTTTCTCGAGACTATATTCATTAGATAAAATTAATAATTTATTTGATATTGAAGAATATAAATCATTATTCGAAATTAATTTTTTTAGAAAATAATTACTTTCTTCTGTATCATTTGGGAATTCCAATTCTTCAATTGAACTAAAGTCTGCAATTATTTCCCTTGTTGGATGGGCTAGAAAGGGGATCCCAAATACGGCATAAAGATAAGCCCTTCCAGCATTTGAAGAATTCTTTTCTGTAATATTATAAAGATGAAGTTGGTAAAATTTAAAATTAATATAATTATAAATAGTTTTTAAAAAAGGGATCCTAGATCTTAAAAAATTTGGAACATAACCCAAATGAGCAATTTTAAGAAATTTAATTAAAGTATCAAAGTCATAAGGATAATACTCAGACTTAACATTTTTTAAGGATATTTTTTTTTGTATTTTTTCTATATTAGAAACACATATAAATCTTACAAATTTATATCTTGAGGCTGTTTCAAGAAGTGCTTTTAATTGAGGAAAGTTTTCATTATAGTGTTGTATTCCACCATGGAATAAAATAATAATCTCTTTTTCAATTTTTTTAGATATATCATATTTTGTATTTATATCTATTTTTTCTAAAAGCCTTAGATATAAAACTTTCTTATCGTATTTAGTTTTATAAAATAATGCTAGTTTTTTTGTATCTGCAATCAAAATTTCGGAAGAATATATATCACTGAGAAATTTCTTTTGCTTCTCCTTAAATATACATTCATAAATTAATGCAATTATTCTATAAACAAATTTAAAGGGATATCTTAAATTCAAATCCAAACCTATCTCATAGTGTGGTTTAAAAAGAAAAATTATTGCATTTTTATTTGTTTTTTTTATTTTGGTCGCTATGTTTTGTCCACCTTTACAAAAATAAAAGTCTACATACGAATCAATTATATTATCGACACAGTTAAAGTTTTTACTTAGTAGGATTTCTTTTATCCATACAAAAGGAATTCTATAACTACCTAAACTTTGATCGCCATCGGCGCAAAAAGAGATTGTTTTTTTTTCCATTAATTAACAATGCTCATCGAGATTATAGCTTAATGATCTATAAAAGAAAAATACTTATCAATAATAAATAAAACTATAAATATTCTCAATTCTATTCTTATAAAAACTTAATTAAAAGAATTAATAATTTTGTAAAAAATAATTTTAATTATAAAATTCAACTTAGAAGTATATTTAAAAATTAAAAAAAGTAATTTTCTAAATAAACCGTGTAATTTTAATAAATTAAAAAAGATAAATCTTAAATTTTTTGGGCCAAAGCAAATTAATTTATATAACTCAATACTATAGAAAGATAATCCAACTAAATGGGAACCAAATTTAGGATATCCATGCTTAACACTTCTAATACCAAGATCCCGCATAGTAAAAATCATAATATACTTACCTACCCAAATGATATTTCTTAAAATTATACTTTTTTTCATTTCACAACAATATGCCATTTTTTTTCTTATCAAAAGAAGGTCACAAAAGTGTATTAATTGTTCCGTATGGAATAAAAGTGAATATTTATGTTTATGATGATAATTCTTAAATCTTTGAGGGTTGAAGTTATCAATTAATTTTTGTTCATTAATATCGCGTAGATAATTACAATTCTCTAATAAATTCTTTCTCTTACAAATAAAAAACCAATCATTAAAATGAAAAGGCATTTGATAATGACAAAAAATATCGAGAGATCCTGTATTTAAGGTAAGCAGTCTAATATCCTTTTTCTTTTGTAAATTTTTAAATAATTTAATAACTGCCATGTAAAGTTTTTTACTATTTAAGATCTCTATATCAGATCTTATTTTCATTACCCATTCTTCATCAAAATCCTTGCATCCATAATAAATGGTTGTAGCTTGTCTTTTTAGATTTAATGGAGCAGATCTAGGTGGTACAAGAATACTCTTAGGATCAGAATTTCTTTTTAAAAAAACTAAATTTTTTATTGACTCATCAATAGATTCATCATAACAGGATAATATAATCTTATTTAAGGGGAAAATTTCTTTTAATTCATATATAAGGTTAGAGGTTGTTTTAACATAAGGTCCTTGAACAAGTATTAAGATCTTTTTAAAAGAATTAATTTTATTTTTCAATGTATTCATTAAAATTAATTTAAACTTCCTAAGTTAAATTATTGAATTTATTTTCAATTCAGCAATGCAAATTAAAACATATTTACAAAAAAGCACTTAGATTATCTGAATTTCTGCTTAAGTTTATTGATTCAGCAGATGGATATGGGTTGCTTTTTGCAAAATCATTTATAAGTATCCTACTAGAATGAGGTAGATCTGAAACTATCTCATGACAATCTATACCATAATCTTTTAAAAATTTTTTGATATTTTTTTTCTCTTTTTCAGGTCTGGATGTTGTAATAATAAATTTTGAATGTGGAGATTTTTCCAAGAATTCTTTTAATTTATAGAGATTATTTTTTAGAGGTTTATATTGCCATGGAGGCAAGTCAAATTTACTTGAATTAATTACAAGAACACCATCAAAATCACAGAAGAAAGATTTAGTTCTTGACATATATTTTTTATAATCTTCATAAGTACCATAATCTTCGTAATTACTAGCTTCAATCACATTAAAAGTTTCTCCCTCAATAAGTTGTTTTTGTATTATGTGTGAAATATATAAATCACTATTATCATTTCCTCCTAGTTCATTAAATGAATTCAAAAAAGTAAAAGAAGATTTAAATCCATACCCTCCGCAACAAAACTTGTCACTAATAACTTTCTTTTCTACTATCTTCTCAGCCTCATTAAATCTATTTGTTTGAACATAACTTTTATTATTTACATTTAGATTATTTACATTTGCGAGATCTACATATGAGATGAGATTTAAATTGATGGGTTCTAATTCAAAATAATTATCGCTATCTTTTATAAAAAAGCTAAAATCTTCTTCTATTGAATTCAAATAGCTAGCAATAGTTGAAGGTTGAGAATTTGTAGATTCTTCTAAAGCAATAATTTTTAATTTAATATTATTACTAATTTTTGATGAAATTAATTCTTCTAACTGGTCTTGACTAATAAACTTATAATGATCTTCGAGCATAATTATTACTATTTCATTTATATTCTTTTTAGAAATACCCGATAAGGATTTTTCAATCATAAGACTTCCATCTGATAGAGTCAAAAGCCATTTTGGTCTAATATTAGGATATCTAGAGGATTTTCCGGCTACTGGTAAAATTAACTTCAAAACTTAAATTTTTTTTATATTAGCTTATTATTATAAATTTCTAAATATTAAATTATTAAATTTTATTTATAATTATTTAATTAATTTAGTTGGTTTAAAGAATTTTTTAAACTTATCGTTAACCAATCTTCAGTTTCTTTATCTTTAACATATGGAGATAATCTAGCAAGGTTTAAAGAATCAAAAATTTTTATCTCATCTTTCCAAGTGTCTTCAAAAAACTTCATAAGATTAGGCATACAATTTTCAAAAAAGATTTTCGCAGAAATTTTTAGTGCTCCAATCTCTTTTCTGTATGACCATCCATAATGTAAATCCTGATACAGTTTAACTATATCCCAAAGAGGAGTTTCTATAAAAGTAGGTAAAAAATCTATTAAATTAACTGACCCTGTTTCAGTAATAATAATGTTTGAAAGCGTTAAATCTCCATGGCAGGGTCCAATTGGAATCCTAAAAAAACTTTGCTTAATTATTTTTTCTCTTAAATTTTTTATCATTTCAAGAATCTCATCATTAGTTTTTTGTTTATTTAGAATTTCATCAATTTTTGAAATAAATAATGTATTTGGGATTTCTTCAGCCCTAGAGTGCTCAATATTTATAGACATTATTAGTGACAGTGCATCGCGTAAACCTATAGACATATTTCTATTTCCATTAAAGGCAATTTCCGAACCAGTATGGCCATGGATATATTCCATATTTGCTTCAAAATATCCATTATCGTTGGTTAGGGTCGAATATACCTTTGGTGATCTTATAACTAATTCACTTGCTTTTATATCATCAAAATTGATTTGCTTTTTTATTGATTTCATACCTCTTTCAACATTTTTCCACTTCTTACATATGTAGTATTCATTTTTATTTTTTTCTAAACTAACAACTTCTTGAGAATTAGAATTTGAATGTATTCTTAATAACTCTTCTTTATTCATGATAATAAATGTTTAAATATTTTATATTTCTTAAATTGAAGAAAAAAAATTTTTTAATTCAAATAAAACTTTAAAATTTATAGATATCTTTTTTAAATTCTAGCATTTAAGATTTATTTTTAATTAACAGGTATACATTACTGAGAGTAATTACTGAATATTTACAACCCTCTTTAGTATTCAGAAATAATTTTAGGGCCATATAGGCCTCAAGAAGGCCAGGTGTAGAGGTAGGATCCTCACAAATAATTACACCATTTTTTACTATTTTTTGGGAAATTTTTATTAATGCCTCTTGTGTAGGTTCAAACATATCTACATCAATATATCCAACTGCAATTTTTGATATCTCATTTGGTAATTCTTTCTTACAGATATCACATTTAAATAATTTAAAATTTTGTTTTGTTGTATTTAAAACTAAGGAAATCTTTTTCATAACCTCTTTAGAGTCACCCAATTTATGGGTATTTTTCCAATATGAAACGCTAGAGACATTTGCTTTGTCATAAGTAAAGCCTTCATAAGTATCTAACCCATAAGACATACGATCTAAGTTAGTTCTCTTAATGAAATTAAGTGCAGTTAGAAGAGAGCTTCCAGCTAAAACACCTACTTCAACATATGCTCCTTCTAAATCTTTTGTCATTGACAAAGCTTGTATTATATTAAGCTGTAAACCTAGTTCCTTAAAAGTCTTGTTGCTATAGTAATCTTTCTTTGTCCATAGATTATCAAGGTTTCTATCTATTTTAAGCCTATCGTTAATTGCCAATAATGCATTACTATCTCCCCAAAAAAACTTAAATGATCCAAAATTCTTATCTCCCCAAATTTTAAAGATTGATAATTTTGCATTTAATTTCAAAATTCTTTCAACCTGATTAAAATATAAATCATCTGTATGAAAGAAAAGTAAAAACCTACTCTTTATTATCTCTTCATCAGTTAATTTTTTTATATCAGATATTATATTAATATTTTTTTTTATTCTTTTAATTGTTTTAATTAAATTTACATCAGTCGATACAAAATAATCAAAATCTATATTATCTATTGAATTAATGAGTTTGGATAATGTTTCTTTATTGGAAGTATCAAACCTTAACAATCTTGAGTCAACTTTTTCAGAGAATGTGAGATTATTATTTTTATCAAAGTTTGTAAAAAAAACATCAATATTTTTAATTTTTTTATTATTCTTATTTTTAGAAATTATTTTTAAAAAAGTTTTCAAAATACTCATATCAAAAAATAAAAACAGGAAATATTTAATAGAAGTTTAATATTAACATACTTTAAAAAATCAAATTACTAATTAATAAAAAATAAGAGGTCTATTATAAGATTTTATATGAAATATTATTATTAATAGTAATTCAAAATATTTAATACTTTTAGAAATAAATCTTTAAATAAATATTTATTATTTTTACTTGTATTGTATTAATAAAATTCTATGTTTTAAAAAATGTAAAATTTCGAAAATAAGGATTTATTTACAAAATACGATTATTTTAGTCTAATTAAAATTAAATTTGATTAGTCTAAATCAATAAACTAAGAATTAATTTACTTTATTTTTTTAGCAAATGCTCTTTTATTGTTAAAAATTTTCAAATAACTTTAAATTTATTATTTGTATTAACTTATTTATCAAAAAAAAAAAAAAATAATCTTTTAAAACTACTATCTTAAATAATAATATTTTAAGATTGTGGATAAAGATAAATTATTAAAAACCATAAAAAAACTTGATAAAGAGGATAAATGGAATCATTGTTTTGAATTAGGTGAAGGTATCGAAACAATTCCAAAAAAAGAACTTGCACATAATAAAGCAGCAAATTTTAATAAATGGCAAAGAATAAAAGATTTAGTCAATGAAAAACATTTTATTAATAAGAAGATATTGGATATTGGATGTTCAGATGGATACTTTTCTCTAAAGACTTCAAAATTTGCAAATAAAGTCATTGGGATTGATATTGATGATAAAAGAATAAAAAAGGCTAATTTTATAAAATCGCACTTTAACCTAAAAAATTGTTATTTCTCAAATCAAGATATATCAGAATATGAAAATGAAAAGTTTGATATAGGGCTCTTACTTGGAATACTTCATAGATTGCCTGATCCATTGTCATTTCTCAAATCGACATCAAGAATTTGTGATGAGATTATAATTGAATATAAGGGTATGAAATCCAAAAAGAATTTAGCTTGCTATGGAGGAGGACAAACTAAAACTAACGAGTTTAATAAACTTTACTTCCTATTCTCTCCAAAATGTCTAGAAATTATTTTAAAAAATTTAGGCTTTGAAATTATTGGTTCTGAAAAATTATCCTATTTTAATAAATTAAAATTTCCAAGACATATGATTCATGCTAAAAAGATTTAACATAGATCACTCTCATATAAAAAAAGTTTTATTTTTTTTATTGATAGAGAAATTACTATTAATTCATATAATCAATTATTTTTAGATAATGTAGATTCCAATTTTGAGAAAATTAATTTTATTATTTGCTCTTTATTGCATTTCTGATTTATCAATAAAGAAGAATTTATTAACACAAAAAAAAATTATTTATATTAATAAACATGATTATTCCAAAAATAAGAATCTATTATAAATTTCGATATAGAAAATTACTTTAAGCTCATATACAAGAAATTTTATTTAAAAAATGAGTTATTTTAAAAAGGAATTTTTATAATTTTTTAAATAGTAAAACGTTATAGTTATTAGCTGCCGAAATATATTTTATATCATTTTCTATCAATTTATCTATTACTTATTAATAAATTTAATAAAAAAAAATAGGATATTTCTAGTCGAATTTCATGACTTTTTTTAGTACTGAATATTTAATATGGATATAAGTAAAGGCTAGAAGAAAAGAAAATTAGATTGAATTTAAGTTTATTTAATAAAAGATTTAATCTTTAAAAAAAACATTTTTAAAAATTTAGTGGAGCCATGCGAATTGAACCGAAGAACCCCCGCATACCATGCAGTTCTCTAATCAAGCCATACTAGATTTTCCAACTTTTTTGCAAATGTTTTCGCTGTTTAGCTCGTAGAGAAGCCATAATTATCAATATTTATCCATTATTTTCTGATACGGATTATTGACCAAGCTATTTGGTATAACTAGCGAAAATATTGATGGAGCCAAGCGGACTCGAACCGCTGACCCCCTGCATGCCATGCAGGTGCTCTACCAGCTGAGCTATGGCCCCAAGGAAGTTTTGAAAATTAATCTTACTTTATATTAGCCTCAAGAATTATCTTATCCTGAAGCGAAAATCATAAGTTTCTAGAAACACTATTAAATAGTTAATTATTATTCTAGTTAATAATCCTTTTAATATTCAAATCATTAATATTTTGAAAATGAAAACTATAAATTCTTAATATATTTTTTTAAAAATTTATAAGTTTGATTCTTGATAGAGATTCTTTTAGATATTCTATTAGTATTCAATTTAGGAACATTAGTAGAAGCGAAATCTGGGGGCAGTTTGGACTCTTCTGTATATAAAAAATTATTTATTAAGCTGCACATCGCATATGGACTTCCCGGCATCCATGATTTATCAAATTTTACAAAAAGATTCTCTTTACTTGATAAAGATTCATTGTGTAAATCAACTTCCTTGAAAAATTTTGACAATTCCAATTTATCCCTATTAGATGCTTTGCTTAATGAATGATTAGCGAAAATCTTAACACTAATAAAAAAATAAAAAACTAGAAAAATTAAGCTTAATGGAATTAATACTTTTTTTAGTTTTACTAAATCTATATATCCACTTTTAGTATTCATATTTGCCAAATGATTTTGATTTATTAAATCTTCAAACTTATTCCAATATAGTTGAAATATATATATAGTCCCCATAAATAATATAGGGATTATAAATATTGTCGTATAATCATGTGCATAAATTAAATTGCTAAAAAATATTGTCCAAAATATATAAGTTAGTAATAAAGATTTTAATAAATCGAAGAAAATTTTTCTATTTTTAAAAATCTTTGCTTGATTTTTCTTAATGATCAATTGTTTACCTTTCAAGTACTTATAAAAGGTAAATCTGCAATTTCTTAAGACGAGATTAAAAATCAAAATAAACGCATGAAAACTAAAAATTATTGCCATAAGTGGTGAAAAGAAAAATAAAATATCTATTAAAGTTCTTGGAATAAAATAACTAAACCATTCCTTGTTATTATGAATTTCTAATATACTGTGATTATTAAAATCAAATACTTTAATTAACTCAATTCTTCTTAACAAAGAATCAATAATAGAAGTTGATCTCCAATTGATATTATTAATAAAACTCTCAATAGATATATTGTAAATCAAATTCGCTAATAATATTAAAATCCCAAAACAAATAATAATTAATAGTTGTTTTCTGATTTTAAAAAAAATACTTTTTTTGGAATAAAAAGCTAATATTAAGCAACTAAAAATAAAAAATATTATATTTATTGACCTTCCAATCAAAAGAAGAAGGAAAACATAAAAATAAAATTTTTTATTATTTATTGATTCTTTACCTTGGCTATTTAGTAATTTAAGATCTATAAGTAAATAAATTAAAATAGTAAAAGCCAATAGAGCTGGCTGATCAAAATGAAAAATATTCTTGTAGTATAACCAATGGATTGAAGATCCAGTTATTAAAACTGAAGCAATAGATGCAAATCTACTAAATGAAAATTTTCTAGAAATCTTATATAAAAATAAAAGGTTTATTAAATAAATAATATTCATTAACTGCCTAGCAAAATACAAATAGCTTTCGGTATTATTCTGCCAAGGTGATAATATAAATTTTGCAATTAAAGCAAAAAAGACAGGATATCTATTAAAGTAGAGATAATTAGTTGTTCCATCTAAAGATATATTTTTGCAAGTATATCCAACAAATCCTGTATTAAAATTAGTATTTTTCACTATTGCAAGACTATGAAGAGAGACCCAACTATGATGTCCATCCACAAAATAGTTTATGATGTTTGGCTCACTAAATAGAACAATTAAAGAAATTAATAAAAAAATAAATCCGACTAAAGATAATTTAATTCTCATCAAAATCCTTCAAAACTAAAAAATGACATTTAATAATTTCTAAAAATTAGAAATGTCATATTAATTATTGGACATACAACCATCCAAATATTTTATCTTTAAATAAACCAAAATATTCATTTGAAAAATTTAAGTTCTTATGTGAAACATAATTATTGTCTAACAATATTATAAAAAAAGAATATTCATTGTATTCAATATCGGAAAATAATTTAATGTGTTTAAACTCTTTTCTTTGGAAAATTAATTTAAATTTATTTTTATCTACTTGTTCCTGATAGATATCATTTAAAATAAAAAAGCCAATCTTTTTGCCATTTTTTTCATTGCTTTCTTGAACTATCTTATCTAATAATTTATTACTTAAATTAAGATTACTCAAAAATAAATTATTTAAAAATTTAAATTTAAATATCTTTTTAAAATCTGAAATTTCATAAATTCTCCTCAATTTTGCTTCGTAAATAATAGTTCCTATATAAGATAAAAATAATGATAAGAGAGTTCCCAAAAATACAGACTGTTTTCTTCTTGGGGATATTCTCGTTGGATCTATTGTGGGTTCATAAATCAATTTCCATGGATCTTTCTCTCTAGCAAATTCTAACTGCGTGTTTAATTTAGCAGCTTCTAATTGCTTTAATGTCTCCAACTCTAAAAAGATATTACGTTTTTTCTGATTAAAATCTAAGATTATTTCTGTTGGTTTTTTTAATTCCTCTTTAATTTTATTAATTTGCCTTCTAGCAGATTTAAGCGTGTTTGATTCATCTGTCAGAATTGAGGATAATCTTAAATATTCTGATTCAGTTTTTTTTAAAAGATCAAATTTATCAGATCTTTCTGAAATTCGCTCTCCTATTCCTAAATCTATAGAAGTATTGTTAATTAAATCACTTCCATCAGCATTCTGACTTTGTATTGATTCATTAAAGAAATTTCCAAAATTAAGAGATCCTAAATTATTTTCTATTACATATTTGTTTAAATCATCCAAAGATTTTGATACTAATAATTTTCTATCTTTTATCTCTAAATTTAAAAAATTTATACTTGTGGCTAATTGTTTATTTTTTAGTTGCCTTGAGTAATTTCGATATTTTTCTGAAATTAAATTCAAACTTTCCATAATTAATTCTTCATCAGTATCTTTATAAATAACTTTTACTACTGATGTTCCCTCCTCAAGACTGACATCAATATTTCTTTTGAACCAATTTTCATAAAAAAATTGTTTCTTAGGATTTAAATCATATCCCTTCTGCTTTTGAACATATTCAAAAACTGGTTTAAGAACATAGGGACTTTTCAAAACTTCAATCTGAGTAGCTAAGTCGTTATCACTTCCATTACCTCCACCATACATAAAACTATTTGATATTGAATTTAATGAATTTGGTTGAAATCCTTGGGAACTATCAGTACTAACAATAATCTTAAATGCACCTTTATAAACTGGAGTTGCAATAAGAGACTGAATTATTGATAATATTGCTCCTGTAAAAGTTATAAGTAGAATAAATTTTCTGTTCCTTTTTGCAATATTTAAAAGGCTAGTTAAATTAATTTCATCTTTTTGTTCATCAAAGTTTTCAAGTAGATTTTTATTATCCATAACTTAATCTCCAAAAATCTCTTCAAAAACTTTATAAGAACCATAAATACCTACAAATGGTGATGTAACTTTACTTACCACCTTAGTAGTCGTTCCTAGAATTGAATCTCTAACATATACTATGTCTCCATCCTGCAAAAGAGGATTCTTTTTTGTATTAGATTTAGCTTTACGATCATATTTAAAATAACTTCTTGATGTAGTTCCATCATCATTAAATCTTATAAATTCTATGGGTCCAGATAATATGTCTAAACCACCTGCAAGAGCAATTGCTTGAACTAAAGATGTGCCTTGCTTGACTGGAATTAATCCAGAATTTCCTACATTACCCGTAACAAAAACCCCAAAAGTTTCTGGATTTAAGTTTGTCTTATAAGCCTTATAAATTTGATCCTTTAAAATAATTTCACTTTTTGCGACCTCTATAGTGTCTCCATCATAAAGTCTTATGTTTTGCGACTGATCACCTTCAAGTATTAATTTAGCTAAATTTATAGAAGTTTGAATAAATCCTCCTCCATTAGTTTTAGAATTCTTTCTAATAACCTTTATTTCAGAAAGATTTGCATAAGATGTTATTCCTTTACTTTTTGCAATTGCATCAAAAACCCTTGGATATGCTCCTGAAGCCATGGTATTAGAATTGGCACTTGGAGAATATTTATTAAAACTGTAAAGTCCTGGTCTTTTAACTTCTCCAGCGATATAAAAAGTAATAGGTCTATATTGAACTATTTCAAGATAAATAGATGGATTCTTAACATATTTCCTATATTTTGTTGTTAGTAGACTCTCTAACTCCATTAATGTGTAACCCTCAATTGAAATAAATCCAAGTTCAGGGAGATTTACTATCCCTTCAGGACCTATTAAAATATTCAAACTATCAAAATCATCAAAACCGTCAAAAGTAATATTAAGAACATCACCCGGTCCTAATATATAAAAAGAGGAAGAATTATTTAAAGTACTTACTCTTTTAATTTGTGCTGATACAACTGTTAAATCTTCTCCCTTTGCATATTGAAAAAAAGTAAAATTTTGGGAAAAAATAAGCAAATACAAAAATATAAACTTCAACCTTTTCATTTATTAATTACCCAACAAAAAATTAACTCAAACGTAATTTTAAATCAAGTAGATGTCAAATGTAAATTAAATTTACCAATAATAACTTTTAAGTAAATTTAAACCTTTCTCCAAACAGCTAACAATTTACCCTGAACCATTATTTGATCTGCTCCGACTTTAATAGGTTCATAATTGGGATTAGCAGCTTCTAAAGTTATTTCAGACCCTTTTTTAAAAAAATACTTCAGAGTAGTTCCTGAACCTGGTACCAAGGCACTTACAATAGTACCGTTTCTTAATGAGCTTATCTCTTTGACCGGTTCCATTAAGACCATATCACCATCAGCAATATAGGCATCTACCATTGAATCTCCATTTACAGTTAATGCGAAAACATCTTTTCTTTTAAGAACATCTGATAAATCTAAATTATCTTGCACATCATTAAATGTCTCGATTAAACCACCTGCTGCTATCGACCCTAAAATAGGGACTCCCTCTAAAATTTCTTCAACAATTTGAAGAGTTCGTGCTTTCCCTTCTTGCCAAGAAATATAACCCTTTTCTTGAAGGTGTCTCAAACGACTTTGAATTGGGGCGGGGGATTTAAGACCCATAGCTTCCATCATTTGCCTTATTGATGGGCTATGTTTAAATTCTTTCATATAATCTTTTATCCATCCGTAAAGCTCCTTTTGAGCTTCAGTTAGAACAGTTTCAGTAGAATTTTCCAATAAAACAAATGTACTCTAATACATTTGTACCTTTTTATTTATTAGTTTGCAAGCATTCCTACCAGAGAAGGCAAGATAAAAGTGCTTGTTGAGCATGCAATCTATTCTCTGCTTGATCAAAAATTCTATTTTTTTCACTTTCAAATATCTCATCAGTTATCTCTTTAGATCTGTATGCAGGGAGACAATGAAGAATAATTGCATCTTTTTCAGCCTTGCCTACTAATTCATTATCAATAGTGAATCCATTAAAAATTTTATCTTTCTCTGCCTTTTTATTTTCTTCACCCATAGATGACCAAACATCTGTATAAAGAACATTTGCTCCTAAAACAGCAGTATTAGGATCATTAGTAATTTTCAGTAAATCCTTATTTTTATAAATTTCATATGCTTTCTTAATCACCAAAGAGTTGGGTTCATAACCTTTAGGACATGCAATTCTAACTTCTACTCCTAATAATGCCCCACATAAAATA
>MDTG01066072.1_pt1 | contig 22870 bp, 19 predicted proteins | sample 811421 | NCBI WGS metagenome assembly MDTG01 (sample SAMN05326645, study PRJNA326480) | marine metagenome | isolation source: seawater | place: Pacific Ocean: South East | collected 2011
ATCGGTATTTTAGAGGACCTGTCCGGAGGTTGAGTGAAGCCAATCCTGTCCTCTATCGAAACAGAAATTTGACCTTCAATATCCTCCGTTAGATTCATACTGTTACTTTCTGTTGGTTTGCTTATTTCTGAAGGCGTCTCAAAATCAAATCCTAAGCCTAATTCTTTTTCTTCAAGAAAACCCGCTGAACCAAGTTCTTCTTTTGTTGATTCACGTGCATCTGCACCCTCGACAGGCATTACACAACCATCTCCACGTTCATGGTCATGTTCATGTTCATGTTCATGTTCATGTTCATTAAAATCCGAGTTCGGAACCGGCTGATCTTCAGAACCCTTAGCCAACTCATGATCATCAGTACCAGTCGAAAATAAAAGACCACCTGCCATTTCATCCTTCGGCACTTTGTCTAGTTCTTTTTTCGCGACAACCCTAGCCCCTCCTTGCGGTAGTTCGGCAAAATTATTTTCATCAGAATTTTCGATATCAGGAACATTTTTCTCTAACGCAAAACGAAGCTGATTTTTGCGAGCACGAATCGCAACAATTAGACCACGAACGAAAACGCCAACAATTAGAAGACCCAGAACTAATACAATTGTGTCACGTTCAATCATCTGGCAATTTCAAGCCTTTTTTTAGTCGATAACTTAACTGTTATCAGCCTGCGAGAGCATCTTCTTTAGCAAAAAAAATACACGGATAGTCAAACGATTAAACACTTAAATGATCAACAAAACCTAAATCGCAGCCAACTTTGCAGCCTCTTCTATATCTACAGTCACGATGCGAGAAACTCCTGGCTCGTGCATTGTAACTCCCAACAATTGATTCGCCATTTCCATAGTTATTTTATTATGGGTTATAAAAATAAACTGCACACTTTTTGACATCTCCTTCACAAGATTTGCGTACCTTCCAACGTTGGCGTCGTCTAAAGGCGCATCTACTTCATCAAGCATACAAAAAGGGGACGGGTTCAACTGAAAAATTGAAAACACTAATGCAATAGCAGTTAAAGCCTTTTCTCCACCTGACAGCAAATGGATCGTACTGTTTCGTTTTCCAGGCGGTCGCGCCATTATGGCAACCCCTGTATCCAACAAATCCTCCCCTGTCATCTCAAGATAAGCATGCCCTCCTCCAAACACCTTGGGAAAGAGAGCTTGCAAACCTTTATTAACAACCTCAAATGTATCTCTAAATCTCGTTCGGGTTTTCTTATCTATTTTCTTTATTGCGTTTTGTAACGTTGATAAAGCCCTTTCCAAATCATCGTTTTGTTGGTCGAGATAAACCTTTCTCTAAGACCTCTGAGTGAATTCGTCAATAGCCGCCAAATTAATTGGACCCAATCGATGAATTTTTCCCTCTAACCTCTCTAACTCTTCTTCGAAGCCTCTAACCGTTACTCCCTCCGGCATATACGCTAAAACATCTTGGATATCTAAATCTCGGGAAACTAATCGCTCCAAAAATACCTCTCTTTTTACAGAGGCTCCTTCGCCTTTTAATTTTTTTTCCGTTAAAGACTCGCGTAATTCGGTTACGCGCAGCTGAATTTCATTTCGTTTCTTTTCTAAGCTTCGCAATTCGTATTCATTCGCGTCTAATTTTGTCTTCGCTCCAGCCAGCTCTTTCTCAACTTCTAGCCTTTGTGCTAAAAACTGTTCAAGATCACTTTGCATTCTTATCAGTGGTTCGTCAGCTTTCTGCAGTTGATTCTCTAATATCGAAATCCGTTCCCCGCTTCGTTGGACTTGTGAAGCCATCCTATCCATCGCGCTTCGCGTTGTTTTAAGCTGAGCATGAACTGACTGTTTGTTGAGCTCAAATGAATGCACTTTCTCTTTATCCGTTCTAGATTCCTCTCGAGCGAGTTGTAATATGCCCTGAAAAGCAGTCCTTTTCGACTCGAGCTCATCTCTTTCAGTCACATTCACTTCCATCCCGTCTAGCGCAAATTGCAGCTTAGACCTTGAGCTTGCAATATTTTCCTGCTCCAACTTAATTTGTTTTTCTAAATCTCCCAGCTCATATTCTGCATCGACCAATCGAGACTTAGCTTCTTCGAACTTCGCTTTTTGCGCACTTAATTCGCTGCGTAAATGACTTGATTCTTTTGTCTTAACTGCAATTTCAATTTGTAAGTTTTCCCGCTTCAGTTCTGCACCTGCGATTAATTTCCCGAATTGAGCCTGATCTGCGAGGAGATTATTAAGTTTCAACTCGTCTTTTTCTAACACGGAGTTTAATAACTTTATTCTTTCTCGACGCTCAACGACCGTTTCCTTACCATTTCGGTCAACGATCTTTAGCCAGTCTACCCCCATCCAGACACCGTTCATGGTGATTACAGATTCAAATCTTTCCAACTTTTTCCTTAACGTCAACGCCTCTTCCAAGGTCTTAGCTAAATATATGTTTTGTAGAGCTTCTCCGTTGGCCAAACTCCCTTCAACCACCGATGCCATTGTCTCAAGACCTTCAATAGGCCTCACAACACTTTCTCTCTGAGTTTTTTCTTCTATAAACTCGGCTGCGCCTTCAGGAAAATTCTTTAATAAGACAGAAATTTCATCAAGATTATCAACAACTACGGCCTGCAGAGAACTCCCTAAAACGACTTCAACAGCATATTCCCAACCCGCGTGAATCTTGAGATTATCTGCAACCCTTGAAGCGTGACCCAAACCCTTTTCGTCGAGCCAAACATTAACATTTTCTCTATCTCTTCCCGTTGACGCCCGCTGCAGAGCCTCTAACGAGGCAAGTTCTCCCTTCGACTCTTGCAAAGCGCTTCGCACTTCATCAATAGCGGCATCATTAGTCTCTAAGTCGATCCTAAACTGTGATATCTGGCTTCCAAACCCTCTCAATACTTCATGCATCTGATCAATCGAATCATCAAATAAATCTAATTCGGACTCTGGCTTAAGAGGTGACCCTTGATCATCGCCACCTCTAAGTTTCTCAATCTCGTCTTGCAGCCGATTTCGACGCTCGATGCCTCTTTGGACAATCTTTTCAAGCTGCAAGATTCTCGCCTGCTCTACTTCTGATATCTGCCTTGGCTCCTCAGCTCTTGTATTAAATCTTTCCCAATTTTCTTGCCAATCTTGGAGCACCACTTCTGCCTTTTGTAACCTCTCGCTCGATGATTGCTCTGCTAACCGCGCCGCCTCAAGGGATGGATCAATTTCAGTTAGTCTTTGCTCAAGGGCGGTAATGCGTCGCAAATCGACATCAAGCTCTTCTTGCGTATGCGCAAAAGAGTTTTTAGACTCAAGTAAGTCTTCTTCAACCTTCTGGGTTTTTTCTTTATGATGTTCTATTGATTGTTCCAATCGCGCCACATTATTGCCAAAGCTATAAAACCTAGCCTGAATCTCTTCCAGCAAATCAGACAAAGTTGCGCCCTGTACGAGTCGATTTTCAATTTCAGCATCAACTTCTAGCTGGCTAGCAATAGACGCGTCAATTATCACCTCATCGTCACCGACAAGCACCTCGATCTCTTTTATTTGTTCATCAAGCTCCGTCCAATTCAACGCATCTAGATTTGCTTTTAAGCTTCTTTCGTTCTTTTTCAGGTCCTCATACTTCTCCGCAGCTATCGATTGCCGTTGTAAATGCGATAATTGACGGCCCAGCTCTTCCCTTATATCCGTAAGCCTGTCTAGATTATCTTTTGTGCGCTTTATACGAGACTCAGTTTCTTTTCGCCTCTCTTTGTACTTAGAAATTCCCGCAGCCTCTTCAATAAACACTCTGAGCTCATCAGGCTTCGACTCGATTAAGTTTGAAACCATTCCTTGTTCGATAATCGAATAACTGCGCGCTCCAAGCCCGGTTCCAAGGAACACATCCGTAATATCTTTGCGCCGCACCTTAGTTCCGTTCAGCGAATAAGTTGACTGCGCATCACGATCGACCTTGCGCTTAATTGAAACCTCAGAAAAATTTGCATATTCGCCAGCTAACTTATGATCCTCATTATCAAAAATGAGTTCAACGCTTGCCTGTCCAACAGGCTTTCGTCCACCAGATCCATTAAAAATGACATCTGTCATACTTTCGCCACGCAGATTTTTCGCGGAGCTTTCACCCATTACCCAGCGCACTGCATCAATAACGTTAGATTTTCCGCAACCGTTCGGGCCGACTACCGTGCAAAGGTTAGAGGGGAACTCAATCGATGTTGGGTCAACGAAAGACTTGAATCCAGCAAGTTTAATACTTTTAAGGCGCATGAAATTACACTATATCAAACAGATAAAAAGAGCTTAGAGACTCCCACCAGATCTAGGAAAGTGTATCTGAAATGACAACGTAAGAATATAGACTGAGCTGAAATTCTTAATGGCTTTGTTAACTATTTAATATTGCAATCACCAAAAAGTATTGAAGATACCAGGGAAATCCAAATTCGTCAGAAAATCACTGAAACAGCTTCGCATCCCATAGAAAAGAAAGCCCATCAGGACAAGAATGTTTCAAAGTTTTACTATACAGCTGGTCGGGGCGGCCGGATTTGAACCGACGACCACTACACCCCCAGTGTAGTGCGCTACCAGACTGCGCTACGCCCCGAAATCGAAAAACTATCGCTGGGTAAATATAACCGAAGCTTCCTAAGCAAGTTATAAGCTTTTAATTATGCTATCTAAATCCTTTACAACATCCGCCAGGAGATTGCTTTTAGCATTAGGATGACCTCTCGTTTCAGAGTTGTTCCGTTCGGCCATTTTCAGCCTGGCCCCCCCGATAGTATAGCCTTGCTCATATAACAGATTTTTTATTCGACGAACTAGAAGAACTTCATCATACTGATAATAACGCCTATTGCCTGCTCTTTTTACTGGTTTAAGCTGCGGAAACTCTGCCTCCCAATATCGCAAGACATGTGGCTTAACTAAGCATAAGGATGAAACTTCGCCTATCGTAAAATATCGTTTCGAAGGTATACCAGGAAGCTCTTGTTTATTGATTAGATCCAACATAACCCTCGACTCTGGACTTTAGTTTCTGTCCTGGATGGAAGGTCACCACTCGTCTCGCTTTAATTGGAATCTCTTCACCCGTTTTCGGATTTCTCCCCGGTCGCTCTTTTTTATCACGAAGATCAAAGTTCCCAAAACCTGAAAGTTTGACTTGCTCATTACTCTCAAGGGAGAGCCTTATCTCTTCAAAAAACCTCTCAACCAAATCTTTGGCTTCCCTCTTATTGAGGCCGAGTTCTTCAAACAAACGCTCGGCCATATCAGCCTTTGTCAGGGCGCCTTCGTTCATTTTGCAATCCTCTTTCAATGTCTCAGCTTTGCTTTAAACCTTAACTCTAGCTCGTTGATGCACTTACTTAATATCACAGAAACTTCTTCATCATCTAGAGTGCGCGAATGGTGCTGCAACGTCAAGCTAATCGCGATACTTTTTTCTCCTTCGCCGATTTCTTTACTGCGATATAAGTCAACGATAGCCACGTCCACTAAGAGTTCTTTTGCCTGTTCACTCAAACACCCAATAATAGCAGCCGCTGAGACGTCTTCAGCCACCACGATTGATAAGTCCCTATTAACCTCGGGAAACTTTGAAAGAACAGATACCTTAGTTAAATTTCCAGAACGAAATTCGGATAGCGTTAGCTCAAATAAAAAGGTCGAAGGAGGAATGTCTAATTCTCGAGCGAGTCTAGGATCTACCCGCCCTAAAAAACCGATGACATCATTGCTTCGCAAAACACCTGCACATTGACCCTCGTGCAATGAGCCGTGACTTTGGGGCAGAAACTCAAACTCCTCAACATTCCCGGTTAAACCAATCAGAGATTCCACGTGACCCTTGAGATCGAAAAAATCAAACAATTCTTTCCCATTAGTCCATGATTTTGGGTTACGAGGCCCAGCAACAACGCCGGCAATCACAGACGATTGCGCAATCCCATTAGCAGTCTGTTTAAATACCATCCCGCTTTCAAATAACTGAACCCTCTCGCGCTGCCTATTCATATTATACTTCAGAGTCATAAGGAGGCCCGGCATTAGACTCGTGCGCATTGATGACATTTCTTCAGAAATCGGATTTTTTAGATGCAAAGTAGTTTCTTCCGGAGCAAAAAGGCGAGATAGTGCCGGGTCAATAAAACTGTAATTAATAACTTCATGAAAACCTCGAGCTGCTAGATGTCCTTTTATTCTAGTATCAGTAAGTGAAGCCTCGGGATTTGTTACGAACCGTTGAGAATTAAAGGTTGGTGTTTTCGGCAGACTGTTATAACCGTACACTCTGGCAATCTCTTCAATTAAATCTGCTTCTATTTCAAGATCGAATCTGTAGGAAGGGCTTGTTACGGTAATACTGTCATCAGTTAGCTTCAAAGGAGGCATTCCTAAGCGCGAGAGAATCGATACGATCTCATCCTGATCTATTTTCACACCTAAGAGTCGCTCTACATTTAAAAAGCTCAAGTTGATTTCGCATTCGACGGGCAAGTCTTTTTGCGTAATCGTGACCGGGCCTATATTTCCTCCGACAATACTCTGGAGCAACCCCGTCGCCCTCTCCAGGGCAAGTGTTTGCAGTTTATAATCCACACCGCGTTCGTAACGATGAGAAGCGTCCGTGTGCAGACCGTAGGCGCGCGCTTTTCCGGCAATCGCAAGAGGGGAGAAAAAAGCACATTCTAAAAATACATTAGATGTTTTATCATCGACAGCAGTACTCAAACCACCCATCACTCCAGCAATCGCCAAAGCTTCGTCGTCATTCGCAATCACTAGGGTTTCTTCGTTCAACTTTAATTCCTTTCCGTCCAGCAGCACCAAAGACTCATCAGAAAAAGCCTTTCGCACACGGACACTGTTACCTAGCTTATCAAAATCGAATGCGTGGAGCGGCTGTCCCAGTTCGAGAAGAACATAATTTGTGACATCTACAATCGGGTCAATACTTCTTAAGCCACATCGCCGAAGTTTCTCTTTTATCCGCATTGGAGTTTTTCTATTGGAATCGATCCCACGAATAACCCTTCCCATATAAAGAGGACAAGCGTCCCCGTCAGATATTTCGACCTTCACAACGTCATCGCAAGTTAGTGGAAGATTCTGCTCTCCTATTGGCGATTTAGGCGCCTTCCTAGTAAGAGCGCCCACTTCCCTCGCCAATCCCCGGATACTCAAACAATCGCCACGATTAGGAGTCAAATCGAGATCTACACTAAGGTCATCTAGTTCCATTGCTTCATGGAGATCACTCCCAGTTTCATAGCTCTCTGGAAGCACGAGCAACCCTGAAGAGTCATCACCAATTCCTAACTCCTCCCCAGAGCAAAGCATACCGCTCGAATCCACACCCCTCAAATTCGCCAACTTAATCTCAACTGACTTCTCTTTATCAAGCGCCAGAAAGGCTCCTGGCTTCGCAAAAGGAACTTTCACTCCAACCGACACGTTAGGCGCACCACAAACGACTTGATAACGCTCCTTGCCATCACTGACCAGACATAACTTCAATTTGTCGGCGCTTGGATGAGGCGAAACGCTTTCAACTGATCCAACAACTACGTTCGTAAACCCACCAGCAACTTTGGACACGCCGTCCACCTCTAAGCCAGCCATGGTCAACAATTCCACAAAATCAGCCATTGCTAATTCAGGATCCACCCATTCACGTAGCCAATTAATACTAAAAATCATATCTTTCGCACACCAACCAATTTCAATTCACAAAACAACGCTCAGCCTACGAATTGACTTAAAAACCTCAAATCATTTTCAAAATAAGTTCTCAAATCACCTACCCCATAGCGCAACATCGCGAGCCTCTCAACACCCATCCCAAACGCGAAGCCATTAAAGCGATTCGTATCAATTCCAGACATTTCTAACACCTTAGGATGAACCATCCCGCACCCCATAATCTCGAGCCAACCGGAATTTGAACAAATACGGCAACCTTTACCTGAACAATTTGCGCATGCCATATCTACCTCTGCAGATGGCTCCGTAAATGGAAAATAGGAGGGACGAAACCGAACGGGAAGTTCCTTCTCGAAGTAAGAATGCAAAAAATCCTCAATTGTTCCTTTTAGACTCGCAAAATTAGCTTGCTCGTCTATAAGCAAACCCTCTACTTGGTGAAACATGGGAGTGTGCGTCAAATCAGAGTCGCAACGATAAACCCGACCAGGACATATTATTTTTAGTGGCGGAGCAGCGTTCTCCATAACCCGTATCTGAACGGGTGAAGTGTGCGTTCTAAGCACTTCTCCGGACGACAAATAAAACGTATCGTGCATCGCCCGTGCCGGATGATGTTGCGGGATATTTAACGCCTCAAAGTTATGATACTCATCTTCAATTTCGGGACCCTCTGCAACCTCATAACCGGCACTCAAAAAAATACTTGAGATTCTTTCAATGGTTAACGAAATGGGGTGAAGTCCACCCTGCGCTTTTCCCCTTCCCGGCAAAGTAACATCAATGCGTTCTGCATCAAGCTGAATCTTAATCGCCTCCGCGACAAGCACTTCTTTACGAGCACTAATTGCCGCAAAAACCCTCTTCTTCATAAGGTTTATTACTTCGCCTTCTTGCCGCCTCTCTTCAGGCGGGAGAGATCCAAGCTTCTTTAACTTCTCGGTAATCCGGCCCTTTTTCCCGGTATATTCAACGCGCAAAGCCTCTAAAGTGACTTCGTCGAGCGATTTTTCAATCGCTCGAAGAGCTTCTTCCAAGAGAGGATTTTCTATTTGCATACGCTAGCCACCAAGCAATAAGCAAAAACGTATAATCATGGCTGATTAACAGTTTTTTACTTTCAGCTATACTTTAAGTTTGTCTAGGCGGCGAGGCTTGATTTCGCTTGATCGAGAATCGCAGCGAAAGCGGGTTTATCATGAACCGCCAAATCCGCTAAAACGCGCCGATCTATTTCAATTTCCGCTTTCTTCAAGCCAGCCATTAATCTGCTGTAGGACATGCCGCAAACTCTCGCCTGAGCATTAATGCGAGTGATCCATAAAGAACGAAAAACACGCTTTTTAACCCTTCTGTCACGGTAAGCGTATTGTCCAGCCTTAGTAACAGCTTGATTTGCAACGCGATAGATTCTGCTTCTAGCGCCGTAATACCCTTTCGCTTTTTTTAATACCTTCTTGTGTCGCCGGTTAGCAACAACACCTCTCGTTACTCTAGCCATACATTCCTCCTAAATCCAACTATATGCGTGTGCGATCCGAATTAAACTTCTCGCAACATCCTCTTAATCGAAGGAACATCAGACGGATGCACTGCCGAAGTTCCGCGGAGTTGACGCTTACGCTTTGTTGTCATTTTAGTAAGAATGTGACTCTTGTAAGCACTCTTACGCTTGAACCCCGAAGCCGTCTTTTTAAAACGCTTCGCAGCACCACTGTGGGTTTTTGCCTTTCCTGCCATATCTAACTCCGCATTTGCAGTAGAGTAACCAATGCCTCACTGCCACCATTTAAATGCCCGCTAATTTCTTAAGCGCGCTTCTTAATCGGGGCCAGTACCATAACGATCTGCCGCCCCTCCATCTTGGGTTCTTGCTCCACTACTCCGAATTCAGATAAATCTTCTTTTATTCGGGTAACTAACTCCATCCCAAGATGCTGATGGGCCATTTCTCGACCTCGGAATCGTAATGAAACCTTAGCCTTATCCCCATCTTCAAGGAAACGTATCAGGTTGCGTAGTTTTACCTGATAATCTCCGATTTCCGTACCTGGTCTAAACTTAATTTCTTTTACCTGCGTCCTTCGTTGCTTCTTTTTATTCGCTGCTTTTTGTTTTTTCGCTTCAAAAATATGTTTTCCATGGTCCATCAACTTACAAACAGGTGGATCAGCCTCCGGCGATATTAAAACTAAATCAAGTTTAGCTGCTGCAGCTTTTTCCCTAGCCTCATTAATCATCACTATGCCGAGTTGTTCGCCCTCCTCACCAACGAGACGTACCTGCTCGGCATCAATCTGCTCATTTACCATCGATTTCTTGGAACTGGTTCTCATAATCTGCGCTAAGCGCTCAACCCTCTATTAATTAAAGTACAAATCTGGACTCAACCCAACATCACTCGAAGTCTACGGAAGTCGACCGTCGTCCAAAAAGGGCGATATCATGGCCTAAATGATCGCAGAAGTCACCTATTCTCATCACACCAAGATCTTCTCCTCCAAGTTTTCTGACGGAAACACTCTCAGATAAGACCTCTTTATCACCAATCACGAGAATGTAAGGCACTTTCTGAAGCGTGTGCTCTCTAATCTTAAATCCTACCTTCTCATTACGAAGATCTGCACTTGCCCGGAAACCCTTCTCAATGAGGAGTTCAACAACATGGGAACAAAACTCACTCTGTTTATCAGTAATGTTCATCACGACACAATGCTCCGGGGCCAACCATGCCGGAAATGCCCCGGCATACTGCTCGATCAGGATACCTATAAATCTTTCTAGAGATCCCAGAACCGCTCGGTGTAGCATTACAGGACGCTTGTTACGACTCCCATGCTCGTCAACATACGCAATATCAAAACGCTCAGGCAGATTCATATCTACCTGCAAAGTTCCACACTGCCAATCCCGACCAATAGCATCTCGCAAAACAAACTCTAATTTTGGGCCATAAAATGCCCCCTCTCCAGGAAACAAGACATACCCTAAACCCATTGTATCCAACGCATTACTCAAAGCTCCCTCCAACTTATCCCAAATCTCATCAGTTCCAATTCGATTCTCTGGGCGAGTAGACAACTTAATCTTAATATCCTCAAAACCAAAGTCTTGGTATATCTCTAAAATCAGCGCGACAACATCAATGCACTCTTGTCCCATTTGCTCTTCAGTGCAGTAAATATGAGCGTCATCTTGTGTAAAGTGACGAACGCGCATCAACCCATGCAGCGCCCCAGACGGCTCATAGCGGTGCACCTTGCCGAACTCGGCCATACGCAATGGTAAATCCCGATAACTTTTCAGTCCCTGAGAAAACATAGATACCGAGCCAGGACAGTTCATCGGCTTCAGCGCGAAGATACGTTCGTCTTCGGTTTGAGTAGAGAACATATTTTCTCGATAGTTAAACCAGTGACCAGATGTCTCCCATAGACTCCTGTCCATAACATCCGGTGTATTTACCTCAATGTAACCCGCCCTTTCCTGCCGCCCACGCATATAGTCGATTAACTGCCTGAACACTTTCCATCCCTTTGGGTGCCAAAAAATCGAACCCGGAGCATCCTCGCTGAAATGAAAGAAATCCAACTCGCGACCAAGCTTACGGTGATCTCGCTTCTCCGCTTCTTCAAGCTGAGTTAAATATGCATTTAGTTCTTTCTTCGAAGACCAAGCCGTGCCGTAGATTCTCTGTAGCACCTCATTTTTAGAGTCGCCCCGCCAGTAGGCACCCGAAACTTTAGTAAGTTTAAAATTCTCCAGAAAACTGGTATTCGGAACGTGGGGACCCCTGCACATATCTATATATTCTTGATGATAATATAAGCCCATTGCCTCTTCGTCAGGCATATCCTCAATCAACTTCAATTTATATTCCTCGCCCCTGCTTTTAAATGCAGCAATGACGTCTGATCGCGGCATAACTCTCTTAATAACGTCGTATTTTTGGCGAATCAGAGAACGCATTCGATCCTCGATCGATTGGACATCCTCTTGGGTAAACGTTTTTTCCACGGCGATATCATAATAAAACCCGTTTTCAATTACAGGACCTATCACCATGTTCGCTTTAGGAAATAGTTGCTTGACTGCGTGCCCCACAAGATGCGCGCAGGAATGACGAATAATCTCGACTCCCTCGTCATCCTTGCTAGTGATAATACGAAGGTTTACGTCCTCATTAAAAATATCGCAGGCGTCATACAAGTTTCCACCTACTTCCCCTGCGATCGTAGCTTTGGCCAAACCAGGCCCGATGTCTGAAGCTACCTCATAGACAGACACAGGCTTATCATATTCCTTTCTGTTGCCATCCGGCAGTGTAATTATCGGCATTTGATTATAATGTGAACCTGAAGTGTCAAACTCTATTTTCCCCGGTAAAACCTTACACCGGCTTACCAAGCATTTCTGTTTCATTGTTAAATGGTAGGCACGACCAGATTCGAACTGGTGACCTCTACCATGTCAAGGTAGCGCTCTAACCAACTGAGCTACGCGCCTAGAATGACCATCCAAAACGATCCGAGATTATACGGACAATGAGTCCACAATGTCGATCGTTTTATTGAAAATAAATCCACTCAAGTCACTGCTTTAAAAGATGAATTTTTAGGGCAGCAATTCGATCACGACATTGGGCCGCCTCCTCAAAAGCTAAATTCTTTACGTGTTCAAACATCTCGTTTTCAATCACAACCAAATCAGCTTCAGTTGCCTTACGACCATCGAATTCCATGGCCTCGAGCATTCCAGACTTTTCTTCTTTTCCACGCAATCTTCTCTCTCGAGTTTCTGGATTCACAAAAGCGCCCTCCATCACATCGAGAATTTTTTTAGAGACTCCTGTCGGAATTATATTGTGCTCCTTATTAAAAATTAACTGGAGATCTCTCCTTCTTGTAGACTCTTCAATCGCTCGCTGCATCGAATCGGTAACAACATCGGCGTAAAGAATTGCTCGTCCATTAAGGTTTCGTGCTGCACGGCCAATAGTTTGAATCAAAGAGCGAGTGGAACGTAAGAAACCCTCCTTATCTGCATCTAAAATAGCAACCAAGGCGACTTCCGGAATATCAAGCCCCTCCCTCAATAAATTTATACCAATCAACACATCAAATTTCCCAAGTCGTAAATCCCTAAGAATCTCTGAGCGTTCAACTGTATCTATATCAGAGTGCAAGTATCTAACTCGAACATCGTGTTCTGCAAGATAGTCGGTCAAATCCTCAGCCATACGCTTTGTCAGTACGGTAACCAAAACACGTTCATCGCGCTCCGTAATTACCTTTATTTCGGATAACAAATCGTCTACTTGTGTGCTTGCGGGTTTTATCTCAAGAGTTGGATCTGTCAGCCCTGTTGGCCTAACCAATTGCTCAACACGATCACCTTCATTCTCGTCTTCATACGGCCCTGGTGTAGCAGATACAAATATAATTTGAGGTATAAGGTTTTCCCATTCTTCGAATTTCAAAGGTCTGTTATCAAGAGCAGAGGGCAAACGAAACCCAAATTCAACTAGCGTCTCTTTTCGTGACCTATCACCTTTGTACATGGCCCCCAATTGAGGAATCGAAACATGTGACTCATCCGCAAAAACCAAAGCGTTTGATGGCAGATAGTCATAAAGTGTCGGGGGCGGTTCTCCTGATTCACGCCCAGATAAATAACGAGAATAATTCTCTATACCATTACAGTAGCCGAGTTCTTGAATCATTTCTAAATCATATTTTGTGCGCTGCTCAAGCCGTTGTGCTTCTAAAAGTTTATTGCTATCTCGAAGCTGAACAAGCCGATCCTTTAGCTCTACCTTAATCATTTCGACTGCGGACAAAAGGGTGTCTCGTGGGGCGACATAATGCGATTTTGGAAAAACTGTGAGACGCGGAACCTCTTTGACAACTGCGCCTGTCAAAGGATCAAAATACGAGAGACGCTCTATCTCATCATCAAACAACTCGATGCGAATCGCATCACGTTCAGATTCCGCAGGGTAGATATCGATTACATCTCCACGAACTCTGTAGGTCGCCCTGCGCAACTCGACGTCGTTTCGAGTATATTGCAGATCGGCTAACCTTCTTAGCAGATTCCGCTGATCCATCTTCTCCCCTCGATCGAGATGAATCACCATTTTCAAATAAGCTGCGGGATCTCCTAATCCGTATATCGCCGAAACCGTAGCTACCACTATTACATCTTTTCGCTCTAATAACGCCTTAGTTGCTGACAGACGCATTTGCTCAATATGATCGTTGATAGATGCATCTTTTTCAATAAAAAGATCTGATGCTGGTACATAGGCTTCTGGTTGGTAGTAATCGTAATAAGATACAAAATATTCGACGGCGTTATCTGGGAAAAACTCCTTAAATTCCCCGTAAAGCTGTGCGGCAAGGGTTTTATTTGGCGCCATCACCAAAGCTGGTCTTTGCAATCTCTCAATAACGTTCGCTGCAGTAAAAGTCTTTCCAGAGCCTGTCACACCCAGCAAAGTTTGCGCGCGTAGACCATTTTTCAGGCCTGCACATAAATCTTCAATCGCAGCGGGTTGGTGTCCAGCAGGACTAAATTTCGAATAAATCTTAAACTGATCAGACATTATTTTTCATCTATTATAATTTTCTATCGGCTATCTCTTGACAACTTAAACATAAATCAATCTCCGGTCGAAACATCAGCCGTGGCATCGAAATTCTGCACCCACAACATAAGGAAAACCGTAACCTCCAGTCTTCATGGCCTTCAAATCTTTGTTAACGTTGACTAGCTCTCGCTTGGCTTTAGCTTTAGCTTGAACCGCAACCGAGATGCCTTGCTGCTGAAGCGCGTCGATCCTAGAGACACGACCACGGAGGCCTGATCTAATTTAACAACATCAACCGCGGGGTTACTGAGCCGTTCTTGCTCGTCAAGCTGCGTTCGCATTTCAAGCAATAACTTTTTAAAAACCAGCATGGGCTTTTCATCTAGCTAATCCATAAAACGATTCACTCCTTCTCTTGTCATTCGTTAGCTTAAGATCCATTCTCGACTAAAAAAATATGTACATCCTCTAGCCTAGGGCTTTGCCAGTTTTTATACTTTTTTAGAAAAGCATCATGAATAAATTCTTTCGAAGGCACGCTGCCTAAAAACCTGAGGTCTCGATTGTAAATATCGCTTTGAATTTTAAGTCGTATCCTAGGGTCACGAATTACATTTTTATTCCAACTCCGGCCCTGAGGGAACTCACCACCCTCATAATACGCGGAAAGAAGATACAAGTCCCCGTGATAAACAACGCAATAAGCGGTAACTGAATGAGGAATCCAATAAGGCGTTCTAGTCTCAACCATTATCTCTTCAATTTCACTAGTAAACGACCAATCAACCTTGCCTTTGGCCACAGCATGACCTGTTAACCAAAGACCTGGGGCTGTGTCTTGAGGCTCATATCCAAATACTCGAACCAACAGCAACGCACTGACAACGCTGACAAGGATCAAGATAAGCGCTCTGAACAAAATTCTTACTCTCATAAACACCTGAGTTTATAAAACATCGAACGTCGACGTTAGTCAAAATCGCCTGAAAAACATGCCTCATCTGGGAGACATTAAATCGTTATGCGCAAATTCGTTGAAGACACAGTTTTGAGCGCTATTAGACTCGAAGTGCAGTGCATTTCGTCGTCCGAGCTTTTGCAGACCTTATAATAACGTTTTCAGAAGACTCAGCAACACGACACGCATGAGAATAAAATCTACTAATCTCAATGAATAAAGCTATTTTTCCAAATTTTGAAGACAAGTGATAATCAAATTTGATATTATCAGGAACCACAGCGAGAAATCTTCAGATCTTCTTCGTTATTGCTTTTTAAATTGCCCAATAGCTCAATGGTAGAGTAGGTGACTGTTAATCACTTGGTTCCTGGTTCGAGTCCAGGTTGGGCAGCCAAATTCTTTAGTAGCTTGGCTTCAAAACGTTGCAACCAAAACTCACCCACTTGTGTAAAACACTTTTACCCGCCTTGGAGGAGCTTTATGAATCTGAGACAACATTGCTGTAGTTACTGAAACTTTCGACCATTTTAAACACACAAACGGAGTTCTTAATATGCGCCCAATGATACTCACCTTGCTTTTAGTCTTAAGCACAAATTCTAATGCGCAAGCGAATCCAATTGTCGACATTGAAACAAGCAAAGGGTTAGTTTCTGCTGAGTTATACGCAGATAAAGCGCCTATTTCTGTTGAAAATTTCCTACGTTATGTTGATAACGGATTTTTCAATGATCTGATATTTCATCGTGTCATTCCGAACTTTATGATTCAAGGTGGTGGATTTTCTGAAGACATGGTCCAAAAAACTGGATATGAACCAATAAAAAACGAGGCACGTAGTGACGTTCCAAACGTACGTGGGACCTTAGCCATGGCCCGTACAAATATTGTTGACAGCGCCACAAGCCAGTTTTTTATCAACCTCATCGACAACGATTACCTGAACCACACAGACGACTCTCCTCGCGGATTCGGATACGCAGTGTTTGGGGCAGTCATCTCTGGAATGGAGGTAATAGATGAAATTGCGACGGTCGAGACGGGGATGGGTCGAGGCGGGCATCAGAATGTACCCAAAGAACCGGTCATGATTTTGCGAATAAAGCGCCAACAATAATCACATTACATCAATTTTTTTTGAACAGTGATGTGACCTTGGAGTCACCTTGAGACGGTTTGCTCAAAAACTCTTGCGTGGACCGTGGCTCCTGTACGCATGACTCAGGATCAAACCCATCAATTGTTGCAAGTAAAATTTCTTTTATTTCGTCGGGATCAATTCGTTGGCAAGCAGATTCTAATCGATCAAGGTAGGGCTTCAAAACTGACCAATCTAACGCCTCTTCCTGCGCTCTCATTATCTTAGGGTGTTCAGTTCCTGTAACTGACTCGCTCACTAACAGCTCCTCATGCAATTTTTCCCCAGCCCTCAAACCAATATACTCTATTGGAACATCCCCGTTATAATCTGTCTCATCTCTTACCGCGAAACCCATCAAATGAACCATTTTTCGAGCAAGATCAACAATTCTGATCGGCTCACTCATATCAAGAACAAAAACGTCTCCACCTTGAGCCATTGAACCCGCCTGTATAACTAGTTGTGCGGCTTCCTGAACTGTCATGAAGTAGCGAGTGACCTCTGGGTGAGTCACTGTAACCGGTCCTCCCGCGTTAATTTGCTGCCTAAATAATGGAACAACTGATCCTGAAGAATCAAGAACATTGCCAAATCGGACCATGCTAAAACGAGTTTTAGTACTATCCTTGGAGAGGGCTTGCAGCACTAACTCGGACAACCTCTTCGTGGCACCCATAAAATTTGTCGGACGGACCGCTTTGTCTGTTGAAATAAAGACAAAGTTTTTTACTGCATAGCGCTCCGCTGCCTGCGCTGAAACTAAGGTCCCAAAAACATTATTTCGTGCCCCCTCGACAATATTTTTTTCGACCATAGGCACTTGTTTGTAGGCGGCAACATGATAGATCGTTTCTACATCATACCGTTTTATAACGCTATCCAAGAAAGCAGCATTACAAACAGATCCAAGACAAGCGACAAGTTGAATCTCGACATCGTCACCCAATAATTTAATCATAGACAACAATTCATTTTCTAATTCATACAGCCCATACTCAAACGCATCTAATATAATTATCTTTGATGGACGAACAGCAATAATTTGCCTACAGAGCTCTGCGCCAATAGAACCCGCTGCGCCAGTTATCAAGACCGATTGATTTAAAATACAGGCATCAAGCAATTTAGGGTCAGGAGGCACTGCATCCCTGCCTAGCAAGTCCTCGATATCAATATCCCTAACTTGATCAACGCCAACCTTCCCAGAAACCACCTCAAATAAGTCAGGCACAGTTTTTACGTGGACCGGCAGGTGCTCAAGCCTGTTAATAATCTCTCGTCGCTCGGCATGAGTGGCTGAAGGGATGGCTAGCAGTATTTTTCTGACACCATAGCTTTCCGTAAGTTCGGAGAGGGAGAGTGGCCCGTATACTCTTATCCCATGCACCGTGTTGCCAAGCATCTCGTGGCTATCATCAACAAAGGCAACAGGCAAATATTGATCCCCCCCCTGCAGCGATCCAACAAGTTGCATTCCAGAACTGCCCGCGCCGTAAATAATAACAGGCTCTTTCGGTCTAAAGTTATGTATCAAGCCTCTCAACGCCAATTTGCCAGCAAAACGACTTCCACCGATGAAAATAAGCGACATCATCCAAAACAGAGACAGAATAGCGATTTCACCACCGACAGGGATTTGAAAAACAAAATATGAACCTATAAGTAATAATGATGAGATAGTTACGCACTGAACAATCAATAAAGTCGACTGTAACCCCATGTACAGAACAAGCGCACGATACAGGCCAAGCTTTGCATAGAAAATCATACTAACGGCGATCACCACGGCGAGGACCGTGATAGATTTCTGTTCAGCCGCGAAAAAGTCTTTTTCCAGTAGCGCGAAAGTCAGAATTAAAGCCATTGTTAGCATCAAACTATCAGCGAGGACGAGGAAAGCTTTTTTGAATGCTCTTGAAAAAGGACGTGAAAAAATCTGCATGACTGTATTCCAAAAAATATTTTTTTAGTCTTAATTCTTTAACCCCTAAATTAGTTAGGCGTTTCTTTTCACTCGCTAGAAAATCCTTTTGGATGTTTAAGTTCGAGGTAACAAACCAATAATGCCAATGGAAACAGACCCAGTAAAGCTAACGTGGCCGCAAAGTCCGGCCTAAAATGTGAAAAAACAGCGAGTGGAAATAACCACGTTATGTTAACCAGCATTAAGAGTATCACAACACTCGAATGACTCGATAACTTATGGGCTAGAATTTGATAAGCATGTGACGCATGACCCTCATGAATCGAAAGTCGAGAGACTAAGCGAATTATTAAGGTCATCGTTGCATCACAGGCAAACACCCCCGTGAGTAGCAGCCAAGTCCACACGCTGATTGTCCCAGTTCGCAAGCTAATAAGTGCTAAAATCCCGAGAACAAAGCCTATGAACCCACTACCTAAGTCACCCAAAAAAATCTTCGCCGGAGCCCAATTCCATAGACCAAAAGCAATACCCGAGAAAAGCAACGAAACTGATATAATTTGTAATTTTAAGTCGCCCTCATAAGTTGAAAAATACACAACCGCACTACTGATAAAAATCAACTCAGAAACCGCTAACCCATCGATTCCATCCATGAAGTTATAAAGATTCGTCATCCAGATCAAGCTCGTAAAAGCAAGAATAAAGAGCGTAATTTCTTCCGAAAAAGAATACGCACCAATCTGTAGGGGCGCTATCGGTAATAGCATTACTAGCGCTGCAAGCCCAAAAATAACTTGGGCAGAGAGTCGGAATCGGAAATCAATTGGTTTAATATCGTCGACTAAACCCAGCAGTGCGATCAAAAACGCTGCAGAAAGCGCTATCAGTTCGTCTTTATCGAGTAATTCTATTCCATACAAAAGAAATAAAACCACGGCATACGGAAGTACTAATGCAAGGCCTCCACCTGTTGGTGTTGGAATAGTGTGGGCACTTCGATCAATAGGCGCATCTAAAAAGTGAATCTTATAGGCGATTTTGACCATAATAGCTGTCACAGAGCTCGCCAATGCGAAGCAAAAAATACCAACTAAAAAGGACATATAGGTGTCGCTAACGATAAAGGTCGTTCCTCGCTTTTACCATCTGATCAAAAAAATCTAGTGCACTAAACAACACCTTTAGAACTCAATTCCAAAGGCTTAACTTATATACTTAGATTGATTCATAAATGCTGCGAATTACCCCCATTGGGTCTTTCGCTTTCGTGATAGGGCGGCCCATAACTAGAAAATCACTCCCGCTAGCAATAGCCTCACTTGGTGTTTGAACCCTCTTTTGATCGTTGTTTTCATCCTGACTCCGCCTTATACCAGGAGTAACAAGGCAAAATTTTTCACCGCATTTCTCCCGAAGCAGCCCGGCTTCTCGCGCGGAACATACCACGCCGTCCAAACCAGCATCTTTGGCGAGCTGCGCCAATCTGAGCACATGAGCCTCAGGATTATCGGAAACCCCAACTGCAACCAGATCGCTTGGACTAAAACTCGTTAGAAGAGTGACACCTATTAACAAGGGCCGCTCTTTCCCAAACGAATTGAGCGCAGCTCGGGTCTCTGCAAGCATTTTAAAGCCACCTCCAGCGTGCACGTTCAGCATCCAGACTCCCATTTCCGCGGCGGCCACCGCGGCTTTAGCAACAGTGTTTGGGATGTCGTGAAACTTAAGATCTAAAAAAACATCAAAGCCTCTGACGGTCGCCTGCTTTACCGATTCAGGACCAGCTGAAGTAAACAGCTCCTTCCCAATTTTTACCCTGCACAAGGTGGGATCCAGTTTATCGAGGCATGTGAGCGCACTTTCTAAACTGGAAAAATCCAAAGCTACAATAATCGTTTTATTCAACGTTTTGCCTTTAAACAAACTGAGCAAAAAAATCCTTTACAACTGAAGCTATTCCGCTTTTAACCTTTGCAAATCATGTCGAAGTGATTCTATTTCAATTCTTGCGTTTTTAAGAGCAAACCTTAGTTTTAAGCGCCGAAATAATCCAAGGTTTAGTAATACGCCTAAGATCGAGCCACATAGAAAACTGGCGATAACCCAAACAGACACAGCGTGCGGAGGGGTGGTCCAAGGTCCAAATTTCAATTCGACCAGAGCGGTGTTTAGTCGGAAGAAGATTACGCTACACATGAAAATCGCTAACATAAAAATGGCTGCTAGGAACCTTCTAATTTTGCTCATGAGGAACCCGCTAATTCTATAAAAACATGGCAAAAGACACGCGGCCACCACCTCATGAGCAAAATCTCACCAATTTAGCCCTTCCATCGAAACCTTCTAACTAATATTCAGCTCTTTGATCATCGCTAAGTATCCCTTTATTGGCCCTATCCCGCAGGTCTTTACCGGGCTTAAAATGCGGAACATGCTTCCCCAAAAGCGCCACAGGTTGGCCAGTTTTCGGGTTTCTGCCTATACGCGGCGCTCGGTAGTGGAGAGAGAAACTGCCAAAACCTCTTATTTCTATACGTCCGCCATCTTCCAGAGTTTGCGACATTGTTTCCAAAATAGCTTTGATGGCCAATTCTACATCCGCAGCAGATAGGTCTTTTTCTCCGACCGCCAACCGCTCAATAAGCTCTGATTTTGTCATAGATAAACCTCGTCACTAAGGTCAAGAACATTAGGGCCCCACATTTACTAGTCTTTATCCATTTGCGCTTTAATCAAATCACCAATGGTGCCTGGAGACACGTCTGCTGCATCCTGCTCCTTATGGTTCTTAACTGCAACGCGCTCATTATCAATCTCAATCGCTTTCATCGAAACTAGCAATGCTCGGTTTTTACGATCAATATTCGTTATTTTAACGTCAATCTCCGCGCCCTCGCTCAACACACTTCGGATGTCATCAACTTTTTCTCGGCTGACTTCAGAAGCGCGCAACACAGCTTCCACCCCACTCTCTAGTGACACGGTAGCTGCTTTGGCATCGATGGAAACTATAGTCGCCTTCACGACACTCCCCCTCTCGATATTAGCCGCAAAATTAGCCATAGGATCTTCAGTCAATTGCTTTATCCCGAGAGAAATTCGCTCCCTCTCAGAGTCTATCGAGAGGATAATAGTCTCTATTTCGTCGCCTTTCTTATACTCGCGAACAGCATCTTCTCCAGGCTCATCCCACGAAATATCAGAAAGGTGAACCAACCCATCAATATTTCCGTCAAGACCCAGGAAAATACCAAAATCAGTCATAGACTTTATTGTTCCCTTTACACGATCGCCTTTCGCGAAGCTATCTGCAAAGCCATCCCACGGATTCTGAGAGCACTGCTTTATTCCAAGCGAGATCCGCCGACGCTCTTCATCAATATCAAGAACCATCACGTCGACCTCTTGACCCAACTGGACGACCTTGGATGGATGAATGTTTTTATTCGTCCAATCCATTTCAGATACGTGAACCAAGCCTTCGACGCCTGTTTCTAATTCAGCGAAACAACCATAGTCTGTTAGGTTTGTCACAATAGCTTTAGTCCGCGCGTTCTTGGGGTAACGACCCTTTATCGCGAGCCAAGGATCTTCGCCGAGTTGCTTTAATCCCAGAGAAACCCTGTTTCTCTCACGATCATACTTCAAGATTTTAACGCTTATCTCGTCTCCAACATTCACAATTTCACTGGGGTGCTTTATCCGCTTCCACGACATATCAGTAATGTGCAGCAACCCGTCCACACCACCCAAATCAACAAACGCCCCGTAGTCTGTCAAATTTTTAACGATTCCTTTGACAGACATTCCTTCCTGAAGAGTTTCTAAAAGAGCATCGCGCTCTTCGGTACTGACAGTTTCTAAAACCGCTCTTCTCGAGACCACTACATTATTTCGCTTCTGATCAAGCTTTATAAGTCGAAACTCAAGAAGCTGCCCCTCCAAATGAAGCGTATCTTTAAGCGGACGAACATCGATGAGAGAGCCTGGTAGAAATGCTCGGATATTATTCAAATCTACCGTAAATCCACCTTTAACTTTGCCGTTTATAATGCCTGTTACAACGTCATTCTTTTCGTAGGCCGCTTCAAGCTCCATCCACATTTCAGCGCGTTTCGCTTTTTCTCTTGAGAGCTTTGTGGCACCAAAACCGTCCTCAACGGTCTCGAGGGCAACCTTTACAACTGAACCAACTTCTAACTCAAAGGCACCCTGCTCGTCTAAAAACTCTGACTTCGCTATAACACCTTCTGACTTTAAACCTGCATGCACCGTTACCCAGTCAGAATCAATATCAATAACGGTCCCAGAGACGATTGCGCCTGGGTTCATATCAATTTCAACTAAGCTTTCTTCAAATAATTTTGCAAAATTCTCACTCATCGTAATTTCCAATATTGAGGTACTCAACTTTCTCCTATGCGCGATTTATTCCTTTTCGGCTTGCATTAGTAAAAAATTAAGAATCCCGCTACCCAGTTTTAGCAGGTCCGGATAATTTAAGGCTGAATGCACATTTACTCTGGGCTTATGCGCAAACAACCGTCCATAG
>MDTG01081337.1_pt1 | contig 22867 bp, 16 predicted proteins | sample 811421 | NCBI WGS metagenome assembly MDTG01 (sample SAMN05326645, study PRJNA326480) | marine metagenome | isolation source: seawater | place: Pacific Ocean: South East | collected 2011
GTTTCAAAAACTTACTTTCCCTTAAAATCCCAAATAAGAATTGTGGAACATTTATGTAGTCAAATTGAAAACAATAATTTACCAAATACACAATTAATTTTGAGACCCTTCTTACTTTCTAAACTGGATTTACAATCTTTTATCAAAAAATTTGAAAATAATTCTTATGTAAAATTTCAATTGCCCGAACTGACTAATTATGCACTTCAATCATCAGGATCTAAAAATGATTTCCTTAATGAATTTAAACAATATATTAAAAATATGTCGGAAATAGATTTACTTATAATGCCGGGCATAACTACTATGGTCTTAGAGGCTTCTTACCTTGGGACCTCTTCAATTTTTGTTTTTGATGACCCAACAAAAAATCTAGAAATAAGAAATTATAATTCTTTTTTTAAAAAAAATGGAAATCTAGTAGATTTTAATGAATTTAAGAATGTCAAATGTGTTCATAAAATTGAAGAGCTTTCACAAACAATAAACAATATTTTTAAATCAAAAAACAAATTACGAAAAAAAGAAATTGTCCAAGATTGGGATTATCCTCATAAAAATTATAAAGAAAAATTAAAAAATCTAATAAATAATTAAATGAATAATAATATTTCAGTATATGAATCATATTTAATTGATAATGAAAAAAAGTATGTTAATCAATGCTTAGACTCGAATTGGATTTCATCTAAAGGAGAGTTTATAAGTAAGTTTGAAAGAAAACTTCTAACTAGTTGGGATACAACTAATAATGGTTACATTATTGGATTTATTTCTTTAATTGAAAATAATTCAAATAGTAATAGATGTTAAAAAGACTCATTCAAACGATACAACTTTTATATGTAAAAATTAAGTGGATTATTTTTGGTGAATCAAAAAGTCAACAGATCGAATTATTTCTGCCAATTAATACAAATATTAAATTTCAGCATATAATGTTACCAGAAGATTATAAATTAAGAACATACTTTAAAAATGATTTCACTGAATTACAACAGCTCTACTTAAATGTAGGGTTTAAAGATATGTCTCTAGATAATTTAAAAAATGCTATAAATTTAGCTGTTCCTGGTGGAATTTTTATTATCACTCATAAATTATCTAATAATATAGTTGGTGCATTTATGTCAAGGCATATGAGTGATGAAGAACATTATGAAGGTGGTCGTATTGATTGGTTAGCAGTTGATTTAAAACATAGGGGGCATAATTTAGGTCTAATTTTAACTATTACTGCACTTAATCGTTTGAAAAGTATTGGATATAAAAATATTCACGTCACAACAGATGATCAAAGATTATCTGCGATAAAAACGTTTTTAAAGGTAGGTCTAGTGCCTGATATTAATTCTAAAGAAATGAATCAACGCTGGTCTAAAATTTGCAAATTATTAAATGTCTCTTTTCTTGATGATGAATGGGCTAAGCTAAAAAATGATATTTAGATTTACCAACAATATTTTCGAAATAATTAATTCATCAAATGAATAAGAGGTTTTCAATTTCTATAATTTGTTTAAGTTTCTTACAAACATTCTATTTTTTTGAAATTAACAAAAGTATCTATTAAGTGTCTTATCCCCAAAAGCATAGACTTTCTTTATATTTACATTTTTTTTAAATCAAAATCAAAAAATCTAATATCTAATTAAATGAATAATAAAATCCCAGTGTATGAACCATATTTTATTGGTCACGAGAAAAAATATGTTAATCAATGCTTAGACTCTAATTGGATTTCTTCAAAAGGAGAGTTTATAAATAAATTTGAAACAAAATTTGCTTCATATATTAAAGTTGAACACGCTACAACAGTTTCAAATGGTACTGTAGCCCTTCATTTAGCACTAATGGCATTGTCTATCAGAAAAGGTGATGAGGTAATTTTACCTGCTCTTTCATATATAGCATCGGCGAACTCAGTAAAATATGTAGGGGCTAAGCCAGTATTTGTTGATTCCGAAAAAGATTCCTGGAACATAGACCCAAAAAAAATTGAGGCTAGCATTACTTCAAAAACAAAAGCGATTATGGCTGTTCATTTATACGGTGCAATATGTAATGTGAAAGAATTAAAAGAAATCTGTGTAAAAAATAATTTGTACTTAATTGAAGATGTAGCAGAGGGATTTGGAACTAAATATAATAACAAATACGCAGGAACATTTGGTGATGTTAGTACTTTTAGTTTTTATGGAAACAAAACTATTACCACTGGTGAAGGTGGTATGGTTGTTAGTAATAATAAAAAAGTAATTGAAAAGGTTAAATACCTTAAAAATCAAGCTGTTTCTAATACCAAAGAATATTGGCATGATGATGTTGGATATAATTATAGGATGACAAATATTTGTGCTGCAATTGGTTTAGCTCAATTAGAAAATGCTGACTTAATTATAAGTAAGAAATTCCAAATTGCTTCATGGTATAAACAATTTTTAAAAGATTCTAATATAAATTTTCAAAAAGAATTAACTAACTCTGTTCATTCTTTTTGGATGGTATCAATTATTGTTGAAAACAAAAAAATAAGAGATGAAATTAGACTGAAATTGAAAAATAATAATATTGAAACTAGACCTCTATTTCCTCCAATGCACACCTTACCTATGTATTTAAATGATAATTCTTATCAAATTGCCGAATCATTAAGTGAGAGAGGAATGAATTTACCAAGTTACCCAGGATTAAATATAAATCAAGTTTCAAAGATTTGTAAAATAATAAATAAAACAATTAAAAAATAATAAATAAAACTATTAAAAAATAATAATATGAAATCTGCATTAATTACAGGAATAACAGGTCAAGATGGCGCCTATCTTTCAAAATTTTTACTAAGTAAAGGGTATAAAGTCTATGGTACTTATAGAAGAACATCAACTCCGAATTTTTGGAGATTATGCCATTTAGAAGTATTTGACAAAGTAGAATTAATACCTGCGGATGTTACCGACATGTCAAGTATTTTAGAGGCTATAAATGTTTCTCAACCTGATGAAATTTATAATTTAGCAGCACAATCTTTTGTAAGCGCTTCATTTGATTCTCCTTTGCTAACTTGTGATGTTGATGGTTTGGGTACCACTAGAATTCTAGAAGCCATAAGGATTCTAAATAAAAAAATTAAATTATACCAAGCTTCTACTTCTGAGCTTTTTGGAAATTCAATTAAAGGCAATAAAATGATAAATGAGCATACTCCAATGCATCCTGCTTCTCCTTATTCCGCAGCTAAAATATATTCTTATCATACAATTAAAATTTATAGAGAGGCATATGGTATTTTTGCATCCAACGGCATATTATTTAACCATGAATCTCCAATTAGAGGGCTTGAATTTGTTACAAGAAAAGTAACTAATATGGTTGCTCAAATAAAGTTAGGCTTAAAAGATGAATTAGTGGTTGGAAATATGGAATCCATTAGAGATTGGGGATATGCAGAAGAATATGTAGAGGCAATGTGGAGAATACTTCAACTTGACAATCCAGATGATTTTGTAGTAGCTACTGGAGAGGCTCATTCAGTTAAAGATTTGATTAAAACAGCATTTTCAAGAGCTGACTTAGATTATAAAAAATATATTAGAACTGATAAAAGTTTAATAAGACCAATTGATGTAAATTTTTTATTAGGAGATATTTCTAAGCTAAATAAAATTACCTCATGGGAACCTAAAGTTAAATTCAATCAATTAGTAAATATGATGGTTGATTCTGATATAGATAGATGGTCAAAATATTTGAATGGCAAAATATTCCCGTGGGATGCGCCAAGTTACCCTCAGGAATTAAAAATTAAATCAAGATTAAGAAAATAAAATAAATCTAAAATTTTACAAATTAATATGCAGGACAAACACGATATAATTATTAGCAAGGAGAAAATTATAAGTAGAATTAAAACCTTAGCAAATCAAATAAATTCTGATTATGCAGGTAAAACCTTAGATTTAGTTTGTTTAGTTAATAGTGCTCAGTTTTTTACTTCAGATTTGGTTAAACATCTCACTATTCCTACAAGACTCCACTACTTAGGTTTCAATAGTTACCTCAAGGGTAATGAAACTGGAGAAGTGCGATTAACATCAGATATACAAGAACCATTGTTTGGTCGTGATGTTTTAGTTATTGAGGCCATAGTGGTGAGTGGTCGAACACCTAAATACATAATTGATTTATTAAAAAACAGAAAACCAAATAGTCTTAATTTATGTGCGCTTGGGTCAAAGCCTCACCTTTTAAGTGAAAAATTACCTCTTAGGTACATCGCTTTTGAACTAGGTAAAGAGATTTTAGTGGGATATGGAATTGGATCTGGACCTGAAAAGACACTTCCATTTTTAATATCAAAAAAAGATTAATCATTTTTATATTTTTTTAATCTCATAGAGAATTTTTATGAACATTTTTAAGGACATAATTGGTTTTTTTACTGGAAACAAACAATATACATTTTATTTTCAAACGTTAACCTACGGAGATAGTTTATTGTCTTTATACTTTTTCTTTTTACAACTATTTGGTTTAAAATCACCTCAAAAGTCGAGAGATTTTTTTTTAGATGAAGTTTATAAGTTGTTCAAATTTAACCAAGGATTTCTTTTTGGAAGTGCACGTTCTTCATTGTTTGCTTTACTAAAGACACTTAATTATGAAGAGGGGAGTGAAGTCTTAGTTACAGGTTTTACGTGTGAAGTTGTTCCAAATGCAGTAATCAATGCAGGCTATTTGCCAATTTATATAGATATAAACCCTGTCAATTATTGTATGGACCCTACAATTGTAGAAAATACAATAACAAAGAGAACTAAGGTAATTATTATTCAACATACATTTGGGATACCAGCACAAATAGAGGAATTAATAGGCATTGCAAAAAAACATAATCTATATATAATAGAAGATTGCGCAGTTAGTCTTGGATCTAAATATAAAAGTAGATTAACAGGAACTTTCGGAGATGCTTCTATATTTTCGTTTGAATTATCTAAAACAATAACATCATGTTGGGGAGGAATGCTTTTGTTAAATACAAACAAGGATTCTATTATTGAAAAGATGGTAGAGTTTTATAAAAAAATTCCAGAACTAAAAAGATCTCAACATTTAAAAGTATTATTTCAACTTGGAATTTCGGGCATATTATACAAACCCAAATTATATACAATTGGAAAATATATTATCGGAATATTATTCAAATTAAAAATATTTTCAACTTCTACATCACAAGTTGAATATAAAGGGAGATTATCCCAAAATTATCTTGTTAAACTCTCTGGAACACAATCAATTATCCTTAGACGTCAATTCCTGAGAATTGATCAATTAAATCTAATTAAAGCAGATGTGAAAACTCAATATATTAAGAAATTTTCTAATAAGCTTGATTCTAATTTCATCAAATTAATTAATTGTAAAGATGTAGTTTTAATTCGTTTTCCCATTTTAATTGATGATCATTTTTCTATTAAAAATTGGTTTGCCTCCAATAATATTGAATTAGGATATTGGTTTTCAGCCCCTCTTTCCTCTGAAGAAATTGATCATAAAGTCTTTAAATATTCCTCTGGAATGTGCCCTAATTCAGAAATTATTTCAAAAAAAATGATTAATCTGCCACTATCAAAAAATGCTGCAAAAGTTATTATAAATAATAAACAATTAACAATTATTTAATATGTCAAACAAGAAAAAAATATTATTCGTTGGTCCATATCCTCCCCCATTTGGAGGTATAGCTAGTCACTTAAAAGACTTATTGCCAGAATTATTAAAACATGGTCATGAAGTTCTTTCTTTAACTTGGTCAAATGATAACAGAATCAATCAAAATAATGGATTTAGAAATCTATATAGCTCCCAAAAAATATTTTTTTTAAAAAATATTTTTCATGTGCTTAATCATTTTGTTCAGTGTTTACTATATAAGCAGAATGCAAATAAATTCTCTTTTTTTAAAGCAGTAAACAATGCCTGTCTTATTAATAAAATCTGTGAAAACGAAGATATTTCTTCTATATTCATTTATGATAATGGAAATGGAATGGTAATCCCAATATTAAAAAAACATTTTAAACTAAACTATCCAATAGCATTTATGATTTTTGGAGATTTTTATTTACGCCCAAACTTTTATAAGGCCCAATCAGATTATTATTATGATGTACTTAATCAATCAGATTATATTCTTTCCTCAAGTCAATATTGTGCTGACTCTATACCAAAAGTATTGGGGCATGATGATTTAAAAGGAAAAGTAATATATGTTGGAGTAAATCACAACACATACAATCCTGAAATTTCAGGTAATGAAATTAGATTAGAGCTTGAAATTCCCTCTGATGGAATAGTATTATTATTTTTAGGTAGAATGGTCAAAGAGATGGGATTAGATTTTTTATTAAAAAATATTGATGAAATTCTTAATATTGATAAAGATCTTTATCTTATTATAGCTGGTGCTGAAGGTAACTTAAGTCAACAAGCCAGTCAGTTTGCTAAACATAACATAAGGATAAAGTATTGTCCAAATATTCCATTTGAAAACAAGGCAAAATATTATTCGGCAAGTGATGTAATTCTTTCGCCAAGCATGGAAAAGCATGCTTGTATGGGTGTTACTATAAAGGAAGCTATGGCATGTGGAAAACCAGTTATTGGATCAACATCTGGAGGAATTCCTGAAGCTATTGAGGATGGTTTAAACGGATATCTAATACCTATAAAATCTGGTAATTTAGATTTAGAAATTTTTTTAAAGAAAACTAAATATTTAATTGATAATCCTAACAAACGTAAACAAATGGGTGAAGTTGGTCGAACTAAGGTTTTGAAAACATTCACAAATGAACAGACTACCCAAAAATATCTTAATTTATTAGAAATAATGTTAGAGAATTCTAAATAAAAATTTAAAAAAATTTAAAAAATAATTTAATCAAATAAAAAATATGTGTGGAATAGTTGGGGCTTTAAGCTTTAATAATAGTGAATTTATAATTTCTAAATCTTATCTAACAGACATGAGAGATGCAATGATTCATAGGGGACCAGATGATGCTGGTGAATGGATATCATCTGATAATAAAGTTGGATTAGGTCATCGCCGATTGTCTATCATAGATCTTTCAAAATCAGCTTCACAACCAATGTGTAATGATAAAAATAATCTATGTATAGTATTTAACGGAGAAATATATAATCATGCAGAAATTAAAAAAGAATTAATATCTAAAGGAAAATATAAATGGAAAACTGATCATTCAGATACCGAAGTAATTCTTCACGCTTTTGAAGAATGGGGAATTGATTGTGTTGATCATTTTAGAGGAATGTTTGCTATAGCAGTTTATGATTTAACTAAACGTGAATTATGGTTGATACGAGATCGTCTTGGTGTGAAGCCGATTTATTATAGTATTCATAATGATAGGTTAACATTTGCATCAGAAATTAAAGCAATTCTTAAAGATCCTATGCAAAAGCGAAAGATTAATGAAGAAGCATTTTTTCATTATCTTTCTTTTCTTACTACACCCGCACCCCAGACTCTTTTTGATGGTATAAAAAAACTATCTCCTGGTAGTTGGATTAAGGTAAGTGAAAATGGAGAAATCAAAGAGCATGTATATTGGGATGTTTTAGATTATACAGTCTCAAAGAAAAATTTAAGCGAAGAGGAGATTTCAAACGAAATACTTCAAGAACTAAGAACATCTGTTAAGCTTAGGAAAGAAAGTGATGTTCCAGTAGGAGTATTTCTTTCTGGAGGTATCGATTCTAGTACCAATGCAGCACTTTTTTCAGAGGGAGAAAGTAAGAATGTCAAGACTTTTTGTATTGGTTATGATAAACAATATGGAACTTCTTTAAACGAAACTGAATTTGCGAAATTTATGGCATCAGAAATTGGAGCTGATTATCACGAGAGACTCTTAAATGTAGATGATCTAATAGAATTTCTTCCAAAGATGATAAAACTTCAAGACGAACCAATAGCTGATCCAGTATGTATGCCTCTTTATTATGTAGCAAAACTGGCTAAAGATAATGGAGTTACAGTGTGTCAGGTTGGTGAAGGAGCAGATGAGTTGTTTTGTGGATATGAAGGATGGAAGCGATCAATTAATCTACAAAAGTTAAGTGACAACTTTCCATTTCAGGGTTTAAAAAAATTTTTAGTTAAAACTCTAAGTATTTTACCTTGTGTTAAGGATAGTTTTCAATTAGAATGGCTAAAAAGGGCTAGTGAATCTCATCCAATATTTTGGGGAGGGGCAGAAGCCTTTTCTGATATTCACAAGAGACGACTTTTATCTCCAAGACTTAGAAAAAAATTCTCTAAATTTTCTTCGTGGAAAGTAATTGAGCCAATTCGATCTCGCTTTGAGAAAAAGTCCTCAGAAAAATCTACTCTTAATTGGATGACATATTTAGATTTAAATTTAAGATTACCTGAACTTTTGTTAATGAGAGTTGATAAAATGAGTATGGGAGTTAGCCTTGAAGGTCGTGTACCCTTTTTAGATCATAAACTTGTTGAACTTGCTATGAGTATCACTGAAGATGTCAAAACAAAAAACAAAACATTAAAATATATACTCAAAAAATCAGTGCGAGGAATTATACCTGATTTGTTGATTGATCGTAAAAAACAGGGGTTTAGCGTCCCAATTCATGAATGGTTTTTGGGGAGTTTTGGAGATTACGCAAAAAAAGAACTTATTGAGTTTTGTGACAATACAGACTTTCTTGACAAGAAAGAAGTTATTAATCTTATAAAAAAAGAAAGAGGTGCTCAAGTTTGGTATCTTCTCAATTTTGCTCTTTGGTGGAAAGAATATATTAAATAAGAATCAATAAACAATTCTATCTTAATTTTTAATATTTTTTTGTTAAAACTTAATAATAACATATCACTTAAACACAATCAAAAAAATGAAACAAATTCTAATTAACCAGGGGATTATAGAAGTAAAAAAAGTTCCAGCACCCTCTGTAGAAAAGGGAAAAATATTAGTTAAGGTAGTTAATTCTTGTATTTCATCTGGAACTGAACTAAGTGTGATCAAAAGCAGTGGTATTCCGTTATGGAAAAGAGCAATAAATGACCCCAAGAAAGCTATCGAATTTGCAAAAAAAACTATAAAAGATGGTATTTCTGAATCAAAAAACACTATACAAAATGTACTTCAATCAGACATGTCAATTGGCTACTCAAACTCAGGTTACGTAATTGCAGTTGGAGATGGTATTAGTAATGTTAAAATTGGTGATAGAGTTGCATGTGCAGGAGCTCAATGCGCCTTTCACGCTGAAATAGTTAGTGTACCCATGAACCTTTTTGTTAAAATTCCTAAAAATGTATCTTTTGCTGATGCAAGTACTGTAGCCTTGGGTGCAATTGCCTTGCAAGGAGTTAGAAGGGTTGAGCCTACATTGGGAGAATTTATTGTTGTAGTTGGACTTGGAATTTTAGGACAATTAACAGTACAATTATTAAAAGCTAATGGTTGTACCGTTGCTGGAATTGACCCTAACACCGAAAGGTTAGAAATTTCCCTTTCCACTGGGTTAGACTTTGCTGTTAAAGATGATGTGGTTTCTAACCTCCAAAAATTAACTAATGGTCAAGGGGTTGACGCTGTAATTATAACGGCAGCAACAAGTTCAGAAAGTGTTTTAAAGCAGGCCTTTCAAATGTGTAGAAAAAAAGCTCGTGTAATTTTAGTAGGTTCTGTTCCGATAAATATTGATAGAAATGATATTTATGTTAAAGAATTAGACTTTAAGATTTCAAGTTCTTACGGACCAGGAAGATATGATGAAGAATTTGAAGAGAAAGGTTTAAAGTATCCTATTGGTCATGTTAGATGGACAGAAACTAGGAATATGGATGCCTATTTAAATTTGATAGAAAAAGATAAATTAAATTTAGAGCTAATAAAATCACCTGTATTTCCAATAGAAGAAGCTATTTGCGCGTATGATAGCTTAAATCAATTATCTCCACCTCTATTGACTCTTATTGAATACTCAGATAATGTGCTTGAAAAACCCGAAACTGTTTATTATTCAAATCATAACTCAAAAATAAAAATAAAAGATGGAAAACTTAGAATTGCTTTAATCGGAGCGGGAAATTATGCTAAAAATATACATTTACCCAATCTTAAGAATTGTTCAGATAAAGCTCAGCTCTATGCTGTTTGTAGTCGAACTGGATATAATGCTAATGAAGTTGCAAAGCTATTCAATGCCAATTACTCAACAACATCAATTGATGAAATATTGTCCGATAAAAATATTGATGCAGTTATTATAACAACCCGACATAATCAGCATGCAAATCTAGCTCTTCAATCACTGAAATCAGGAAAGCATGTTTTAGTTGAAAAACCTTTAGCATTGACTCAAGACGAAATTGAAGAAATAAAGCAATTTTATAATGAAACCCCACACGGTCCAGTTTTATTAACTGGTTTTAATAGACGTTTTTCCTCACATTTGCTAAATCTTAAGGAATTATTATCAAATCGAACAAACCCAATTATAATTAATTATCAAATGAATGCTGGCTATATTCCAAACGACAGCTGGATTCATGGAACTGAAGGTGGAGGCAGAAATAAAGGAGAAGCATGTCATATTTATGACCTTTTTACATTTCTAACTGATGCTAAAGTCATAAAAACTACTGTAAATTCATTAAATCCAACAAATAAGTTTTATAAAAAAGATGATAACTTCATTGCAACTTTTAGCTTTGACGATGGGTCTATTGCAAATTTGTTATATACCTCTTTGGGCCATAAGTATTTCTCAAAGGAAAAAATGGATGTTTTTTTCGATGGAAAAGTAGTATCTCTTGACGATTATAGAAAATCAGTATTAATTTCTGAAAAAACAAATTCTATAAACACAAAAAAAATAGACAAGGGACAGCCTGAATTGTTATCTAATTTTATTGAGGCAGCTTTGGGTCAACGATCATGGCCAATAGAACTATGGCATCAAATTCAGGCCACAGAAATGGCAATTGAGGTTGAGAAACATTTAGCTTCATAAATTTAAGGATTCATTTTTGAAAATATTAGGGATTATGAGTATTGTAAATTTTTCATTACGCTTATACAGATTCATTAAGCGTTATGTTAAATCAATAGTTTTATTCATTAAGCATAGTTTTAATTCTACATTTTCAAATCTTGAAAGTGAATTGGTTTCTATGCCTTTTGATCTTTCATTACTTACAAACCCTCCACCAGAAGTTATTGATCTTTATCATCAACATTTTTTTGATATTCTTGGTTCTGGTTGGACTCAAGTAATACATAAAAAAAAGTATTCTGGATTTGAAGGAAATAACTATTCTAATAATTTAGGAAAAAAGTTTAATTTTTTTAATAAATCAGAAAGTACAATAAATTATAGTAATCGTAATTACTCTAAAAAATTAAATAAAAAGTTAGACAAAAACTATATCCATATAGATTGGCAAGTAGATATTAAGTCTGGATATAGATGGTCAGAATCCACTCATTATAAGTTTATTAAATTTGGTAATTTTCCTGGTGTAGACATAAAGTTACCATGGGAATTAGCCCGAATGCATCATTTAGTTCATTTAGCAAGTGATTATTCAAAAAATCCCAAATTAAATAAAAAAAATAAAATTGAATTTCAAAATCAAGTAATTGATTTTATTGCTAACAACCCCCCGTGTTTCGGAGTTAATTGGGTTTGTACTATGGATGTTTCTATTAGAATTTCCAATATTTTATTAGCATATGATATATTTAAATCGAGTAAATGTGATTTTTCTAATGATTTTAATAAAATTATTGCAAATTCTACTTATGATCATGGAAAACATATAATTAATAATTTAGAATGGTATAATGGAACGCGTGGTAATCATTACTTTTCTAACATCATTGGATTACTTTTTTGTTCATCCCATTTAAAAATAACTGAAACCTCTCACGCTTGGTTTGTTTTTGGAGTTTCTGAATTAATTAATGAGTTTGATTTTCAATTTCATTCAGATGGCAGCAATTTTGAAGGATCCACTCTTTATCATAGATTAGTAACAGAATTCGCAATGTGGGGTACAGTTTTAGTTTTAGATAACACAAATGTATTTTCAAAAAAATACCCTAAGAATAAAATCTTAAAGAAAATATATAAAAAAAATAAAAGAACGAAAAATTGTACGATTTTAGAAAACGACTCTTTTGTTTTCTCAAAAGAATACTTTGATAAACTTAAAAAAACGCTCTCCTTTTTGGAAGATATCATGTTGTATGATGGTTCTATTCCTCAAATAGGAGATAATGATAGTGGACGCTTATTTAAGCTCAATCCAATTTATACTATATCAACATTGATAGAGTTTAAAAAAAATTATAATAATTTAAATTTTTATGATGGAAGTAATGATAACCATCCCTATTTCTTGGAAAATCACCTGCAGGTTGATTATTTATTAAGGACAGCTTATTCACTTTTGTCTTCATCGTTAAGCCGCATTGATATTACAGATGCATTAGGCAAAGATTTTATGGAAATCAATTCTTTGTTTGATGCAAAAGTACCAAAAGAAATTGGTTTCATAGAACGTGACTCAAATATTCAAATAGTATCAGAACAAAAAATAAAACGTCGCTTAGAAAGAGTAGACTCTATAGAAACGAATAAAGTTATTAAGAATTATTTTGACTGTAATTTAGGTGATTATAAGGCAAATTTGGAAATATTAAGATATGATGGTTTTGGAGTTTATATTTATAAAGCTAAAAATTTATATCTTTTAATAAGGTCTAAAAAACATAGTACATCTCCATTGTCCAGTGGTCATTATCATCAAGATCAGCTTAGTTTAGAGCTGCATATAAATGGAACTCCCATCATTATTGATCCAGGAACTTATGTTTATACATCATCACCAAAAAACAGAAACTTATACAGATCTGAAAATGCTCATTTTTCCCCTCTCACTAACAACGAACAGTCTAATACAACTAATGTTTTTAAATTAAATGAAATATACTCAAGTAATGTCTCTCACTTTAGTGAATTTGGATTTTATGGTTCAGTTTTATTTCAAAATAATTTATATGAGAGAATCATTTTATTAAAAAGTAATGGAATCGAAGTTATTGATATTGTGCCGAATAATTCTAAAAATAAAGTTCAAGTTAAGTTACCATATTCACCCGGATATGGTATATTGAAAAATGTATGAAATGAATAAATATTTAAATAAAATTGGTTTTTTTTCTCTTATTCTTTTTTTCACAATGGTATCAATACATTTTTGGACCATAGAAAAAATATCCTATTTTTATAAAGAAATTTTCGCTTTTATTTTTCTTTTACTAACTGTTCCTTTTTTACGGCAGAAGAAATCTTTTCATTTAAAGTCAGAACTTTGGTTTTATTTGTTATTTATAATATTTGTTTTATTATCTAGTTTGCTAATTGAGTCTCGTATATTGTATCCAGGTTCAGCTATAAATTCTCCTAAGGATTATGATGTAAATGGAAATATTTATGTAATAAGAAATGTATTAATATATCTACCAATGTTAATATACATATACAAAAGAAGATTAACATTTAAAGAAATAACTTTTCTGTTGAAGGTAATTTCAGTTTTTGGATTTATTAGTATTATTGTTTATTTGTCCTTTTATAACATTTCTACGGACCTTGAATCTGCTTTAAAATTATTCACCTTAGGTGGTTATTTTATGAGTTATAATACTTTTATTCCTTATTTAACTTTTCCTTTTATTTCAGCTATTTACTTGGCTTTAACTCAAGATTCAAGAATAAATAAAATATTTTATTTTATAATAGCATTTTTGATTTTCTCTTATATTGTTATCTCTACAAGTAGGCAATCTATTATTTTTTGTATAGTAGCTCTTTTAATATATTTATCATTCAACAGAAAAATATTTAAGAAAGTTTCCATTACAATAATTTTCACCCTAATTTTATCATCGTTAATCTTACCAGACTTCCTTAGTGATATCGAAGTTAGTGAAAAACTTATATCAAAAACCACTTCAATTGATGGTTTAACAAATGATGAAACAAATCGTTTTGAGACTGCAAAAGAAGGTTTATATAAACTATACTTTTTTGAATATCTTGTTGGAGCTGGAGTTTCTTCTGTTGTAATTAGTGGCCCTCATAATGATTTTATAAGATGGATCCAAAGAGTTGGTATAATTGGGGCATCTTTGGGTTTTATGCCATTTATAATTTCTTTTATTGGAAGCTTAAAGTTAATGAGAAAGAAGTATTCTATTTTTCATGCCTTTATTTTTCTAGCAATTTTTTATACTCCTTACATATCATTATTTGGTTATCCTAGAGATGACGCGTTTCAGGCTCCATATGTTTGGCTAGGACTATCATTATGGCTAATTGTTGATAAATCTAAATTCAATAATAAATAATGAAAATATTAATCATATCATATCATTTCTTTCCGGAAAATAATCCTAGAGCTTTCAGATGGTATGAAATTAGTAAACAATTTGTTGCTAAAGGAATTGAGGTTGATGTCATTACAAACAGGAATGATAATTCTAGTTTTGAAATAAAAGAAGGAATTAGAATTTTTAGAGTAGGTAATTCAATAGCTAATTATTATAAATCAAAAGACAATAATTTTAAAAAAAATGGTAGCAAAAATTTATTAAATAATATTAAAACAAGTATTTATTCCCTACTTAAAATTATACATAAATATACATGGATGAAATTATATTGGCCAGATTTTGCCTTTTCATGGTATTTTCATGGTATTAGAAAGTCTAACTCATTAATGATTAATCGCAAGTATGATAAAATAATAACAGTTTCTCTTCCATTTACATGTCATTTAATTGGACTTAGGTTGAAACAAAAGTATCCTGACTTGTTTTGGTTAGCTGATAGTGGTGATCCTTTTAGTTTTTCAGATTTAGCATCAATTAATAATACTAGTTTATACAAAAATCTAAATTATAAATTTGAAAATAAGGTTTTTCAAAGTTCTGAAAAACTAACTTTTACAACTCAAGCTACAGTAAATAGATATTCTAAATTATTTCCTGCTAGTTTATCTAAGTTTGTTGTCATACCACCTCTTGTAAAACTCTATAAGCCAAAACTCAAAACGATAAATATTTTCAACAAAACTAAAAATGATACAATTATTTTGAGTTATTTTGGAGTATTGTATAAAGATATAAGAAATCCTAATGGATTATTGTTTATGCTTGATAGTTTGATTAATTCTCAAAATAAATTAAACTTTAGAATTGAGTTACATTTTTTTGGTGATCACACACCTTGTTTAGATACTTTTCAGGAATATTCTTTTCTGTCTAAAAACATCACATTTCATGGTTCAGTTTCAAAAGAAATAGCTTTAATGTCTATGCATCAAAGTGATATTTTAATAAACATTGGTAATCTTACTAATTATCAATTACCAAGTAAAATTGTAGAATATGTAGCAGTTTCAAAACCTATTATTAATATAATATCAATTTTTGATGATAGTTCAAAAATTTATTTAAATCAATTTCCCTTTGTTTTGAATTATAAAATAAATGATGATATAGCTGTTGTTCTAAATTTTATTAAAAATTTAAAGTTTATTAAAATTGAAAAACCTCTTGTTCAAAGTTTTGTTCTTAAACACCATCCTGATATGATTTCTAATCATTATTTAAAAGCTTTAATGAATTAATTTATTTAAATTAAGATTATGAATGAGATACTAATTAATACTTAAATTTATGATATTACTCTAAACTACAATTGAATGATTAAAAAATTATTAATTATTAATTCAGTCATTAATTCTGGATCAACTGGGAGAATATCTGAATCTATTGGAATTGTAGCTAATAAAAATGGTTTCGATACTTTTGTTGCTTATGGAAGGAAATCAAATAAATCAAGTTTAAAAACCTATAGAATTGGAAATAGTTTTTCTAATTTAATTCATTTAATATTTAGTAGATTTTTAGATAATCAAGGACTTTTATCAATACTTCCAACTCTAAATTTGATAAAATATATAAAAAAATTAAATCCAGATATCATAAATTTACATAATATTCATGGTTATTATTTAAATCATAATATTTTGTTTAAATATTTGAATACTACTTCCATAAAAATTTGTTGGACTTTTCATGATTGTTGGCCTTTCACTGGACACTGTATTTATTTTGACCATGTGCAATGTGATAAATGGGAAACCTTATGTAATAAATGTCCTCAAACACATACTTATCCTAAAAGTTTTGTTTTAGATCGATCCAAAAATAATTTTAATGAAAAAAAACTACTTTTTTCAAATAATAATAATTTAACTATAATTTGTGTATCTAACTGGATGTGTAATCTAGTTAATAAATCCTTCCTTAAGAATACTTCAAAAACTGTAATACACAACGGAATTAATTTAAAGATATTTAGACCACTTAATAAATTTAATTTAAAATTAAAAAAAATAAACTCAAAAAAATTCACTATTCTAGGGGTTGCATACCAATGGACGTCAAGAAAAGGATTAACAGATTTTATCGAACTATCTCAAAGATTGACTTCTAATTTTCAAATTATATTAGTTGGTTTAAGCACAAAACAAATTAAAAATCTACCAAACAATATTATTGGTATTACCAAGACAGAGAATATCTCTGAATTAGTTCAATTATATTCTTATTCAGATGTTTTTGTTAATCCAACTTATGAAGATAATTACCCTACAACTAACTTAGAAGCAATGGCTTGTGGTACACCAGTTATTACGTATTCTACTGGAGGGAGCATAGAGTCAGTTTGTGATGATACTGGTTTTGTTATCAAAAAAGGAGACATAAATTCATTAACTGACACACTAATTAAATTAAGAACTAATTTTGAAAAAAATAATTTTTCGAAAAAATGTAGATTAAGAGCAGAAAAATATTTTGATGAAAATATCACTTATGAAAATTATATAAATACATTTAAAACCACCTTGAATGACAAAAAAAATTATAAAAGTATATAGATATTCAAAAATTTATGGAATTTCTAGAGCCCTAATAAAAGTAGCTTCAAGAACAAGAATTAAATTTTTTTTACCAAACTTTAAGAGAAGAAGGTTTATCAGTTTAGTTGGTTGTGGTCAGTTTGGCTTTTCAACTATTTCTTACTTCCTCTATTTTAATAGTAAATCTAATTTTTTAGATTGTTATGATACTAATCTAGATAATTCAAAATCGCTTGGTTATTTTTTTGGTTTTCAAAAAGTCATAAAAAACATTGATGATTTGTTTTTAAATAAAAAATGTAAATTAATATATATTGCATCTAACCATCACTCACATACCGATTATGCAATTAAGGCTCTAAAAAATAATATTGATGTTTACATCGAAAAACCTGTTAGTGTTTCAAATATCCAATTTAACTCATTGTTAAATGCCTATAAATCTTCATCTTCAAATATCTATGTAGGTTATAATAGGCCATTTTCAGGGGCTATTAAAAAATTATTACCATATTTATCTGATAATCCATTCTCAATTAATTGTTTTATTTCCGGACACCTAATTGAAAAAGATCATTGGTACAGAGATTCAAAAGAAGGGACACGAATATGCGGTAATATGGGTCACTGGATTGATTTAAGTATACATTTATTTAATACAAGAGGATCAATCCCTTCGAAATATAATATTTCAATTTCACAAGCCAATGTTATTGAACCTGATGATAATTTAGTTGTTTCTATATCAACTGAAAGAAATGATATTGTTTCAATAATGTTGAGTGCGAGATGTGAACCTTTTGAAGGAATTAATGAAACTATAAATATATTAAATGGAGAATTAATAGCTAAAATTGATGATTTTAGATCATTGAGTATTTGGAATAATGAAACTTTTAAAAAAGTAAAATTTTCTCCAAAAGATGTAGGACATAAATCTGCTATTTTGCAGCCTTTTGTAAATAAAAAAAGAAAAATTGAAGAAGTTTTAGTCTCAACAAGATTAATGTTAGAAATTAAAAACATGATTATTGAAAAAAGATCAAATGAAACCATTTTAATTAATGATATATGAAACAAATCATACAAGACCTTAAAAAAGGGGATACTATATTAGAAGAAGTTCCAGTCCCTCGAGTAAAACCAGGAAGTATTCTTATTCAAACAACAAGAACATTAGTTTCTTTAGGAACTGAGAGAATGTTAGTTGATTTCGGTAAGGCAAATTTCATCCAGAAGGCAAAACAACAGCCAGATAAGGTTAAAATGGTTTTGAATAAAATAAAAACTGACGGTTTAAAGCAAACTTTAGATGCTGTTTTTAATAAATTAGACCAACCATTACCTTTGGGCTATTGTAATGTAGGAGAGGTTATTGCATTAGGTAAGGGAGTTACAGAGTTTAAGATTGGAGATAGAGTTGCTTCAAACGGTAATCATGCAGAGTTTGTTTTAATACCGAAAAACTTAGTCGCTAAAATTCCTGACAATGTAACAGATGAAGAGGCAGTATTTACAGTCATTGGATCTATTGGATTGCAAGGAATTCGTTTACTAAAACCTACTTTTGGAGAAACAATAGTCGTTATTGGTTTAGGTTTGATAGGTTTGGTAACTGCTGAGCTTTTGAAAGCAAATGGGTGTAATGTTATTGGTTTTGATTTTGATCCTGAAAAAGTTAGAATAGCAAATGAAAAAGGAATTATTGCAGTAAATCTGGAGGAAGGAATCGATCAAGTAAAATTTGTAAACTCATATACTAATGGTGTTGGAGCTGATGGGGTTTTAATTACCGCATCAAGTAAAAGCAATGACATTATTGCACAATCCGCACAAATGTGCAGAAAACTAGGAAGAATAGTTTTAATTGGAGTTATAGGCTTGGATATTAGTAGAGCTGATTTTTATAACAAAGAAATTTCATTTCAAGTATCTTGTTCTTATGGACCAGGAAGATATGATGAACAATACGAACAAAAAGGACACGATTATCCTATAGGTTATGTCCGTTGGACAGAGAAAAGAAACTTCGAAGCTGTATTAAATGCAATATCTAACGGTTCATTAGATGTAAAACCTCTGATTACGGAAAGAGTACCACTTATGGAGTATAAAACCATTTATGGTAACATGGAAGCCTCTAAATCGATAGCTTCTATCTTAGAATACAATGAAACGCAAACACCAATATCTACCCTGACCATTGATGATAAGTCTTTTAACGGTAGTAGAGGTGTAGTTGGTATTATAGGTGCAGGTAATTTTACTAGTGCTACAATCTTACCTTGTCTAAAGAAATTAAATGCTGATATAAAATATATTGCAAGCTCTGGCGGGTTGTCTTCTACCTCAATGGCAAAAAAATATCAAATATCTAATTCTACAACAAATTATAAAGAAATTTTATCAGATTCAGATACCGATTTGGTTTTAATTACAACAAAACACAATATGCATTCTGCTATGGTTTTAGAAGTTATAAAATCTGGTAAAAGTGTATTTGTTGAAAAACCGTTGGCTTTAACTAATGATGAATTAGATGAAATTGTAAAGGAATACAATCAACATAATGTAACTATTTCTGTTGGGTTTAATAGACGCTTTGCTCCCTTGGCAAAGAAAATGAAGAAAGTATTAGGTAGTGACAATTCTCCAATGAACATTATTGCCACTATGAACGCAGGTTTTATCTCTTCTGATGCTTGGGTTCATGACATGGAAATAGGCGGGGGAAGAATAATTGGAGAAGCTTGTCATTATATAGATTTGTGTACGTATTTTTCAGGAAGTAACATTGTTTCAGTTTGTATGAATGCAATGGGAGCAAATCCTCAAGAAAATTCTGATAATGCAAGTATTTTATTGAAATATGAAAATGGTGCAAATGCGGTAATTAATTATTTTGCAAATGGAAGTAAAAGTTATTCTAAAGAAAGAGTTGAAGTTTTCTCTCAAGGAAGAACACTTATTATGGATAACTGGAGAACATTAAAGGGCTATGGTTTTAAAGGTTTTAATAGAGCAAAATCAGGACAAGACAAAGGACACTTTAATCAATTTCAAGCATTGGTCAATCAGCAAAAAAATGGCGGAGAATCAATTATTCCTTTTGATGAAATTATAAATACAACTAAAGCCTCTTTTGCAGCCATTGAATCATTGAAAGAAGGTAAATGGATTTCAATAAAATAAAATTACTTATAAATACGGTAGTACATCTGAGGGCTATTCAGATGTACTACCGTTTTTATTATTTTTTAAGAAATAGACTTTTTGGATACAATGTAAAAAAGAGAATCATTCATGATTTTAATCCAATAGTATGGAAAAATAGATTTTATTATAAGAATAGCTACTTTGAAAAAAATAATTCATTTACTTTTTTAAATAAATCTCATTGTTTCTCTGATAAAATTAATTGGAATTTTAATCAATTTGGAAAACTTTGGACATATAATTTGAATTATTTTGATTTTCTCAATCAAAATAATATATCTAAAAAAACTGGCCTAATATTAATTAAAGATTTTATAGAAAAAGATAATTTATTAAAGGATGGGAAAGAACCGTATCCAATTTCTTTAAGAGGTGTAAATTGGGTGAAGTTTTTGAGCAATAATGAAATTAAAGATAAAGCGATTAATAATACTCTTTATTTCCATTATAGTATTTTATTTAAAAACTTAGAATATCATTTGCTAGGAAATCATCTTCTTGAAAATGCATTTTCATTATTATTTGGAGCTTACTATTTTCAGGATGAAAAATTATATACTAAATCTTACAAGATCCTTATTTCTGAGTTACACGAACAAGTTTTAAAAGACGGTGCTCATTTTGAATTGTCACCTATGTACCATCAGATTATTTTGTCAAGATTATTAGATGTCATACAGTTAATTAAATTAAATAGCGAATGGAAAAAAGATGATTTATTGTCATTTTTGGAAGCTAAGGCTAGTTTAATGATTTCATGGCTTCGTGATATAACCTATAAGAATGGAAAAATTCCTATGGTCAATGATGCGACATACAATATAGCACCAAGCTCGCACCATTTATTTACTTATGCAAAATACTTAGGAATTAATAGCCAGGATATACCACTTTCAGATTCAGGTTATCGAAAAATAAACTTTAACAATTATGAGTTGTTCATAGATGTTGGAAGTGTAGGGACTTCCTATCAACCGGCACATGCCCATAGTGATACATTCAATTTTGAATTGATTAAAGATGGTAACCCTGTTTTTGTTGATACAGGTATTTCTACTTACGAAAAAAATAATAAAAGACAACAAGAAAGATCAACACATTCTCATAATACAGTTGAAATTAGTTCACAAAATCAAACTCAAGTGTGGGGAGGATTTCGTGTAGCTAAAAGAGCTAAAATTATTCATTTAATAGAAAAATCTAATTTTATTGAAGCTAGTCATGATGGATACTTAAGTGATGATTTTAAACACACAAGATCTTTTTTGTGGGGAGATAAATATTTAATTTTAAAAGATAAAATTAATAGATCAACAAGTAATAAAGCTAAGGCTTATTTTCATTTACATTTTTCAGTAACAAAACCATTAGTTGATGGTAATACTATTATGCTAGAATCTTTAGGAGTGTCCATTGAATTTGAGGGAGCATCTAATATCTGTATTGAAGAATATCAATTATCCTTAGGGTTTAATAAAACAAATAAAGCTTTTAAATTAATCATAGATTTTGATAAAAATTTAAAAACACTTATCAATCTTTCTAATGTCTAAGAAAATAAAAATAATAACATCATTTTTCCCTCCTGAAAAAGGTGCTGCTTCGCATAGGATTCTTACTACTGCTAAAGAACTAACTTCTTATGGGTTTGATGTAAGTGTAATTACAACTTTAGCCAACTATCCAACTGGAAAGTTATTCAATGGATATAAAAATATGCTATACAAAAAAGAGAAAATTGAAGGTATAGATTGTATTAGATGTTGGGTGTTTCCATCAAATTCAAATAATCCAATTATTAGGATTTTAAGTATGCTTTCTTATTGTTTTTCGTTAGTTTTTACAATTCCATCTTTGATTTTTAATAAGCCAGATATAATATTTATTCAAACACCACCCTTATTACCTGGAATAACGGGAGTATTAATATCTAAATTACTTAGAATTAAGGTAGTACTTAATGTTTCTGATATTTGGCCGCTTACAGCTGTAGAATTAGGAGTAATGCGTCATAAAAGTTTCTCATTTAGATTGTTTTCTAGGATTGAAAATATTATGTATAGATTATCAGATGCTATGATTGGCCAATCCAATGAAACATGTTCATATCTCAAGCAAAAGTCAGATAAACCTACTTTGCTATACAGAAATTTAACAAAACCAAATTTTAATCAAATAGTTAATGATCAAGTTTTAAATTCTAAAAAGAAAATCGTTTATGCTGGATTATTAGGTTTAGCTCAAGGTGTATTTAATATTTGTAAAAATATTGATTTTAAATTCTTAGATATAGAATTTCATATTTTTGGTGACGGTATTGAAAAGAGTTTGATAGAAAAATTTATTCAACAGAATTCAGAATGTAATATTTATCTTAATCAAACCATAACTAAAGATGAGATGCAAAATAAGTTGCTTTCATATGACGCAACAATTATACCTCTAACAAAGAGCATATATGGTGCTTTTCCGTCTAAAATCACAATGGCAATGGCATCTGGATTACCAATTTTTTTCTCTGGAGATGGGGAAGGGTTTAAAATTGTAGATGAATTTAACCTTGGCTATGTTTCTGAGGCTGGTAACTTA
>MDTG01076101.1_pt1 | contig 22864 bp, 22 predicted proteins | sample 811421 | NCBI WGS metagenome assembly MDTG01 (sample SAMN05326645, study PRJNA326480) | marine metagenome | isolation source: seawater | place: Pacific Ocean: South East | collected 2011
AAATTTGTGAATTTATCTATATCTTTATTGTTAGTTAGAAATAACTTTAATAATATTTTTGATGCGTAAATTCTACTTTTTTTATTAGGAAAGTTTTTTTTAAATATTATACTGCTATTTTTTTTAATTACAAAATTGTTATGATAATCTTTAGATTTATTTTCTAGTTGATAAACATATTTTTTATTTCTAAGAGTTATAGAGATTAAATTTTTATTATTATTAGGGTCAAAAATAACATTAATCTTATTATTTTTTATATATAACTTAAAATAATATTTGTCATTTTCCAATTTTATAAAATTCATTTTTTTTATTCTAAAAAGAAAATATAAGATTGATATTAAGTGAAAAAAAAAGTTATTAATTTCTCCTCCCAATTTATTCTTGTTATTTTTCCAGGAATTTTTTAAACTTCTAGATAAGGGATTAAAATTCCATATTACATCAATTTTTGTTTCTATATCGTTTATATTTATTTTTTTTATAATTTTTTTAAATTTTATTATCGCAGGTATTGAAAGAAAATTTAAATCAATTAAGTTTTTCTTTCGAAGTTGATTGTTTAATTTTATAAATCTGTTTATATCATTTAGATTGTTGGCAATTGGTTTTTGACAAAAAAACTGAATTTTATTATTTAATAAATATTTTATAATTTTTATTTGCTCTAAAGGTGGAACAGCAATAACTACAATATCTGGTTTAAGTTCTTTTATCATCTTCTGCCAAGAGTTGTAATAGTTATAATTTAAAAGATGATATGATTTACGAACTTTTAAACCGCAAACTCCAATTAATTTAAAAGAATTTATTTCATTTATGGAATTAATTAGAACATTTTTTCCATAATTATAGCCAATTAAACAAATTTTTTTTTTCATTAAAAATTAAAAAATGATTTTTTCTGAAGCTTTAATTCAGAAATTTGTTTTTCAAATGCATTAAAATCATACCAGTTTGCTCCATAAAACAAAGAATTGTAAGCAATTTTATTACAATTTTTTATATCATTGGTTTTGTAACAATTTAGTATTTTTGAGTTTTCAGCATAACGCTTGGCTTGCCAGTGTAGACCATGATATGGTGAAAAAATACCAAGAAAAAACGTATAAAATATAATTGCATATATACAAAATTTATAGAGATTTTTGTTAAATTTATAATTTTCAAATATCAATTTCCAAAACCCTATTTGAAACAATATTGAGCCTACAGAGTACCTTGCGGCCACAACTGTTTGCAAATCTGCTCTTGTTAAGGAGACTAATAATGCAAATATTAAACCGAATAAAATTAAAATATTTTGAGATAAAAATTCAAAATATTCTTCCTTCGATTTTGATTTATAAATTTTTTGGAAAATAAATAAAACAGTTAGAAATTGAAAAATTCCAATTATAAATCCAATATAAGCCATACCATTTATCCATGGTAAATAAACATTTGAGAGTACGCCAAAATAAGTTATGTAAAACTTATAATTTGTTACAAAATCAAAATTTAAATAATTATATCCCATAACTGTTGATGCAGTATCTGGTGAAAATAATTTTGGAAGAAAAATTGCAAGTGTAAGGCTAAATAGACTTACAAAAATATAAAGTATTTTTAATTTTTTATTAATTTTATGAAAATATATAAAAGAGACCATATATATTGGAATTACATATCCTAATCCAAATGTAAGTGGTGCAATGAATATAATTACCGAATTTATATATTTTGATATTAAATTTTGTTTATCGACATATTTATAAATTAATATTGAATATAAAAAGCTTAAACTCCATACTATATTGCAAGATTGCGTAAAATTTGCGAACTGTTTACCAGAAAAAATTAAAATAATGATTAACGATAGTCCTAAGTAATTAATTTTATCTTCTTTAGATAAAACTATTAAACCTATTAAAAGTATTATAAATACAGATAAAATATTAAAAAATTCAATATTTTGATTATAATAATTATCAACAAACAAAAATATTAATTTTGTAAAAAATATGTTGTGAATATTTGTTGGTTGATTTAACCATTGCCATAGACTTAATTCATTTGTCTGTAAATTCTCTATCCATACCCAATCATCAACCCATGGTATATTAGTTCTAAAATTAAATATTATAAGATAAAATAAAATAGATAATGAGAAAATTTGATAATAATTTTGTTTTTTACTCATAATGCTTGATTTTTTAAATATTAAATAAATTGTAAACAAAAAAACAATAATTATTGGCACAATTAATTTTGAGTTATAAATTAGAAACCATATGTCACTAAATTCTTCAAAATAATTATTACACTTGTCTACTCTTTGTTGGTCAAAATATTTACACGAACTTATGAGTAAATTTAACATTAAATTTTTAATTCCTGTTTTATAACTGTTTCTAATGACCGTTTAAAATTTGAAAATTTCAAATTTGGAAATAACCTTTTGAGTTTTTTATTAGAATTAATCATATTTATTTCATTATTATTTTTTTTAAACTGATAGTTGATTTTTTGATTAGCAATTATTTCAACTTTTTTTGGTAGTGATACTAATTTTATGTAATTTTGTGCTGAAACATTCAATACTGAATTAAATTTATAAGTTTTTGACACAAGTAATAGTTCGACAATTTTGCACAAATCATCTACATAAATGTAGTCTCTCACTTGGTCACCGGGGTGTAAAATAATTTTTTGATCATTTTTTAAGGCATTTATTATTTGTCCGAGATATCTCTCTCTATTATCTTTATAACCATATGTAAGTGAAGGTCTAAGCCAAATATAATTAATTTTTTTTTTTTTTAGTTTCCTTTTTGCGTATAAATAAGCCTTATATTTATATTTTCCATAGAATGATTTAGGCTTAGGTTCCATTTTCTCACCATAAGGTAAATTACATTCACCGTATTCCTCAATAGAACCAAAAAAAATTATAAATTTACAATTATTATTTACTGTATCTACTAAATTCTTATTTGTTAGATAGGTATTATTAAATTGATTATTCTTTTCAGATTTAATTTTTTTTTTGAAAATTGTTGAAGAAGCTAAATTTATTATTATATCAGGTTTTAATTTATCTAAATAACTTTTAAGATTTCTTTTTTTTTTTTAAATCTAATTTTTTTTTATTTGGAGTAAATAATTTAAATTTTAAATTTAGTTTTTTTTTTAGATGAAATCCGATAAATCCTGTTGATCCTGTTATAAGTACTTTTTTTTTACTTTTCTTTTTCATCCTCAATAATGTAATTTGGTCTGTTTTTAACTTCATCTAGTATATATCCAACATATAATGAAATTATACCTACTATGAACATTATTAAGCCAAAAAAGAAAAGCTGTATCAATATAATTGTTGTAAACCCTGGCTCTTGAATGATGCCAAATAAAAAAAGTAATAAATAGACCAATGACAATACAATACTGATAGAAAAAAATATTACACCTAAAAAGAATATTAGTAATAATGGAAATCGAGTAAATGAGGTTATTGCAGACATTGCAATATCAAAATATTTAAGAATAGAAATTTTTGATTTTCCATATTTCCTTGACAATCTATCATATTGAATTCCAGTTTGTTTAAATCCAATAAATGATATCAATCCTCTTAAATATAAATTTTTCTCATCAAAAACTTTTAAATAATCTATTACTTTTCGATCTATCAATCTAAAGTCTCCAGCGCCATTTGGCAAATTTATATCTGAAAACTTATTTAGGAAAGTATAGAATTTATTTCTTAAAAAAGACAAAAAAAAATTTTCTTTTCTATTTTTTCTAATACCATAAACAACGTCGTATCCATTTTCCCATTGTTTTATAAAATCAAGAATTAGAATTGGATCATCTTCTCCATCTGCATCCAATTGAACTGCTGCATCTCCGGTACATTTTTCAAGTCCAGCTTTGATATTTGATTGATATCCAAAATTCCGACTCAATCTAAAGTACTTTATACTATCAAAATTTTTCATTTCATTTTTGGCAATTTCATCCGATCCATCATTCGAGTGATTGTCCATAAGTATAATTTCAAAATTGTATTTTGTTGAATTAAATAACTTTTTTTTAATATCACTTAGTATAGAAATAATATTTTCTTTCTCATTGTAGAATGGAATTATGATTGAAATAATTTTGGTCATTTTATTATTTTAAATAGATAATATGGATTATTGATATCTTTGTAAATCAAAGATAAATTTAAAGATTTATATTGATCTAGCACATCGCTTAAGCTTTCATGGTCTCTTTTATAAATTTGGTTGGATAAATCAATTACTAAATAATCAATATTATAAAATTCAGTTTCCTCTTTAACTCTATCTGGATTTTTTGTTTGTCTAAAAGCAGGATCCATTACAATTTTTCTTTTGCTAACACACCACAAATCTTGGACTGTTAATCCATACATTATTTTTGAATTTTCAGGCACTATAGAACTTACTTTTTTGCCAAAGGAATAGAATGGTTTGGAATCTCTTTCCCAAAATGTGCTTTTATAAAATATTCCAAAAATAGTTATAAAAAAAGCTATGACAATTACAATATTGATAACATGTTTTTTTATAATCAAATTTTCAATTATTTTAATATTCGAAATACTTATAAGAGCTGCTGAAATTAATATTGAGTTAATTGGCAAAACTGGCATAAAATGTCTTGACCAAAGCTGGCCGCTCATTGCATTACTTGCAATTGATATCCCTATTAAATACAAAATCGAGAATACAGCTAAATAATATCCAAAAGATTTTAGTTTAAAAGATCCATATATTAATAAAGGCATAAATAAGAAAGAACCAAAAAATATGAAAGTTGGAAAATTAAAGAGAGATAATTTAGTAAGATGTTCAAGTATCCAAATAAAGTGATTTTTAATATATTCTAAGTAATCTAACTTAGAAATCAATTCAGATATAATCGGTTTTTTTGTAGAATTCATCATATCGCCCCAACTATCAATAAAAGGATAAAATTTTAAATTACTGTAATATGGTGATCCAAAATATGAATTTGTATATATGCCCCAACTTAAGTAGATAAAAATGAATAATATTAAAAATTTAAAAAGATTTTTTAAATATTTTTTTTTTTCAAAAATAAAAATATTGGTTAAAGAAATTATTAAAAGAATTTGCCATCCTCCAAATGTTATCGATGCATAACCTGTTATTAAACCTAATAAATAATAAAAATTATTATTTTTAATTGTAAGGAGAATTAAATAAAAATATAATTGGATTATTAAAGCAGTAAAGTTAACTGTAGTGAAAACGGTTGAATTTTCTATATGAAAATAATTAAAAGATACCAAAAATATTGATAGCAAACCAATATCTTTTCTTTTTAATTCTGAACAAATTAAATACAAAATTAGTACATTTAATAAAAAAATTATTATTGTGATAAATCTAGTTGTTATAAAACTGTCGTTGATAAAAAGGAAAATTGATGAAAAAAAGTGAAAGCCTGGTAAGTAAACATCTGTAACTGCTGGTAAATCTTGATGTCTATGCCAAAATGAGTAGATAAAGTCCGTCTTTGGTCCTACAAAATTTGATATATTATAAGCTATATTATAATGGTGACATGGATCACCACCAAGATTAATTTTTGTATAATCTCCCGTTTTAAAAAAAAGGTAAATTAAACGTAAAGTTAGGCCTAAAAATATTATAATATATAAATAATTTTGTTTTAAATTTAATTTCAATTATTAATTTTTATAAATTTATTTATTTTATCATGAATATAATCTAAATTATTTAAATTTAGACCTTGATGACATCCAATTAAAATACCATTTCTCATAATATAATCTGAATTTTTAAAATTATTTAAGTGATTTCTGCTATTTATTAAATTTTTAAACGCTGGATGTCTTAATATGTTTCCACTAAAAATTGGTCTAGTCTGTATATTGTTTTCCTCTAAATAAACTTGGAGATGCTTTCTTTTAAATAATTTATTTTCTTTAATAATTAAAGGGTACGCTAAAAAATTTGTATATATATTTCTATTTACTATTGGAGAAATAAATAATGTTTCAAATTTATCAAAAAACTTTTTATGATAATTAAAATTTTCGAGACGTTTTTTACTAAATTTTCTGAATTTTTTTAATTGTTCGATTCCAAATGAAGCTCCTATTTCGGAGGGTTCAAAATTATAACCTAATTCTGAAAAAACAAACTTTTTATCATAATCACAACCCATAAGTTTTATGTTCAATCTCTCATTTATATCTTCAGAGTTTTTGATCAGTGAAGACATCCTACCCCAACTTCTTAATACTTTTGCTTTATCATAAACCGACTTATTATTTGTCATAAACATTCCACCATTACCTGCGCAGCTTATTACATGGGATCCATAGAAGCTTGTTATTGAAATATCGCTGTAATATCCAGTTGGTTTATCACCAATTTTTGCTCCCAGCGTATCAGCAGAGTCCTCAATTAATTTTAAATTATATTTTTTTTTAAGTTTATGAATTTTTTTTAAATTAGGAATGTTTCCTATTAAATTTGGTATTAAGAAAGCAATTGTTCTTTTTGTAATTTTTTTTTCAATTTTATTTGTATCAATTTGCAGTGTTTCTAAATTAACATCTACAAAAATTGGCTTTGCTCCTGCAATAATAATTGAAGAAACAGCAGTACCAAAATTTAGACATGGTGTAATTATCTCATCATTTTTTTTTATATTTAATGAATTCATTGCAAGTGTTAATGCAGAAGACCCAGAATTCACCATAAGCCCATATTTTTTTGAAAACATATTTGAAACTTTATTTTCAAATATTTTTACAGCTCTACCCATTTGAGTACCAGTTTTTAGAGTTTTTAATACAGCTTTCACTTCAGCTTTGTTATAAACATTTTTTCCGTAAGAGATTCTCATTTTATTTTTTTGCTAATTTATAAAAATTTTTTAATTGTATAATTGAAAAATTTTTCATGTCCATTTTTTTGATATAACCAAGATACCAATCATATGTAAAATTAATAATATTTTTTTTACTTAAAACAGTTCTCCAATTGAGTATTTTTGAGGCTTTTTTTGAACTTAAATTTAATTTTTTTGACTCATGAAACTTTTGTCCATTTTTAAATATTATTGAATTTTTTTTTCCAAACTTAGAAAATATTAATTTTGCTAAATTTATTACTGTTATTTGATTAATAAGTGGTGGAGCAAAGTTCCATGTGTTAAATGTGTCTTTTTTACTAAATGAATACTCGGCAGCAATTAAATATCCATTCAAACAATCTAAAACATGTAACCAAGGTCTAGTATATTTTGGATTTCTTATTTTTATTTTTTTTTTTATTTATAATTGATCTTATAACATCTGGAACTATTCTATTTTTTTTCCAATCTCCTCCTCCAATTACGTTGCCAGCTCTAACTGTAACAATTTTTTTTTTTAACTTTTTAAATTTCAATAAATATGAGTTAGATATTATCTCTGCACAGGCTTTACTAGCACTATATGGTTCACTACCCCCTAAAGGAGATCTTTCTGTGTAAAATTTAATTTTGTCATTTTCTTTGTAACACTTATCTGTTGTTACAATAATTAAAGTTTTTACGGTTTTAACTTTTGTGCACGCCTCCAATACAGAAGCTGTGCCTATTATATTAGTCAAATAATTTTTTATTGGATCTTCAGATGCGTCAGATAAAATTGACTGTGCTGCTAAATGAAAAACTATATCAGCTTTTGAATTTAACAATTGTTTCTCTAAATTTTTATTATTTAATACTGATTGTTTTAAAATTTTTTCTTTGTATAAAATTTTATACAAGCACTCAGGTTGCGATGGGAAATTTAAAGAATAACCAGTTACTTGCGCACCCATAAATTCTAGCCATAGTTTTAACCAAGATCCCTTAAAGCTAGTATGTCCTGTTAAAAAGATTTTTTTTTTATTCCAAAATCTTTTTTGTGCAGTTTTAATTTTTACCATACTTTCCAAGGAAATTTTTTTTTCATGCTAAGTTCATTTAAATATTTTTGATCTCTCTCTGTATCCATTGGGTGCCAGAAACTTTCATGAAAATACGCGGTGAGTTGTTTTTTTTTAGTTAAAATTTTCATTGGCTCTTGTTCCCACATAACATTTTTATTTAAATTTATAACCTTAAAAATTTTTTTATCTAAGATAAAGAAACCACCATTTATCAAATTTTTGTTATCTTTAATTTTTTCATTAAATTTTATAACATTATTTTTTTTTATTTGAAGAGAACCAAATCTAGGTATTGGCGAAACTGCTGTTACAGTTGCAATTTTTTTTTTTTTACAATGTAAATTGTATAATTTTTTTAGATTTATGTTTGCCAAACCATCTCCATAGGTCATTAAAAATTTTTGAGATTTAATATAATCTTTTACAAGAAAAATTCTTTTAGCTGTTAATGTATCTTGACCTGTGTCTAAACATTGAATATTCCAATCATTCTTTTGTTTTTTAAGATAATTTTTGATTACATTTCCTTTATATCCAAGACATATAATAAAATCATTAATCCCATTTGAATTTAGTATTTTTAATAAATGCCAAATAATTGGTTTCCCACCAATTTTTACCATAGGTTTTGGAATTGACTTTGTTAAAGAGCCTAATCTTGATCCTTTTCCACCTGCTAAAATAACTGCAAACATATAATGTAAATAAACATTTTAGTTTAAAAAAAATGCCTTTTCGTATTTTTTTTTTTCTGGATTTTTAATTGAATATCCTAGAGATGAATATTTACCTCCTAATGGAATTCCACACCCGGATCCAATATAACCAGGTGCATCACAATTTAAATTTTTTCTCCACCATTCATTATCAAACCATATTGAAACAACATCAATATCACATGCGTCATCAGTAAAAATATAACTATTGTCTATTAAATATTTCCAAAGATATTTCACACAATCTTTGGTTGATTCTACCAAATCTACATCCAAGAATAATAAGTCAATCTTTTCTGAATGATTTTTTAGTGACTCATTAAAATATCCCTCTCTTAAAATTACATTTTCATATTCACCAAATATTTTTAAATTATTCTCTACATCTCTTTTAGTTGCTTTATACATGCCTTCTGTGTACTTGCCTGTCAATTTTAAATGAGGATAATTTCTATTATCAATTTTATCTTCATCAACAGGCAATCCTTGAAAAGAGTCATATATAATTAACTTTCTATTTACAATTTTAGAAAAAATAGATAAGGCTACTGATGACGCGCCTTGAAAACATCCACATTCAACGATGTAATTAACTTTATTTACATCTAATTCTAAAATTTTTTTTCCAATTTCTAATTGGACATCTATACTAGTTGCACTATTTAATTTTCCTAAAGCATTTTGAATTCTCCTTACTATCTTACTTTTATCTTGATTTGATAAGTTATATTTTTTTCCAATATCACTATATATAAATTCATCTAATGAGTTATTAGAAAATTTTGCAGCTGCTTTATTTATATAATCTTGAATTAATCTAGGTAGTCTATAATAAATTTTTTTTAACATTTTTTTTACTTATGTAATTTATATGTTTTGAAAGATCATTTACAATTTTATTTAATTCAAAGAACTCTTCATATACTTTTTTTGATTTTAAATAAATTTTTATTTTTTCTTTTTCATTGATATTATTTAAGTTATTCATATTTTTTACTATTTTTTTTATTTCATTAGGGTTGTTCGAAAATCCAATTTCTTTACTCTTAATTAAGTTGCCTAAGCAACCTTTTGAGGAAACTAAGATTGGTTTACCATAAGCAAGGTAAGATTGAAACTTACCTGGGATCGTTTTATTTAATGATTTACCATTTTTTAGAGAAACCAAGAAACAGGTTGATCTTTTAAAATATTTTTTTAATTGACTTGGTTTTAAATATTGTTTTAAAGATATTCTAGATTTCAATTTATTACGATTGATAAAGTTCTTTATATATTCAAATTTTTTTCCAGATCCAATTATATTGAGAAAAATGTTCTTATCTAAATTCGTAGATAAAAATGCATTTAAAATTGTATCAAAATCCTGGGCTTCTCCAAGATTTCCTGCATATGTGATAATTACTTTTTTTTTTGAAATTTTTGAATATTTTTGAAATTTTATTTCTGATGGTTGATGTAAAACAAAGATTTTTTTTTTTATTTGATATTTTTTTTGAATATGTTTTTTAAAACTAACGGACTGGGTTAATATCAAATCTGATGATAAGTAAATTTTTTTTACAATAAAATCGAAAAATTTTAAAATTAATCCATTTTTAATATAACCTGTATCTTCTAAAACTTCCGGCCAAAGATCTTGAACCCATAAAATACTTGGAATATTTTTTTTTTTTTGCATAATAAATTGCCGGTAAAGCTTGCAGTAATGGAGATGTGGCAAATGTAATTACTGCGTTTGATTTAAAATTATAATTATCATTTAAACTAAAAAAAAGCCTTAATATGTATGATATGTAGTCTCTAGATATATCTAGAAAAGTATTTTTCTTACGTAAATATGTTTTTATATAATTTACCTTTATGCCTTTTATTCTTAAATTATTTTTATAGTTTTTATAATATTTTACATTGTTATATCCAGGTTCAGATGTAAAAACAGAAATCTTAAATTTTTTTTTTAATTTAAAACTAATATCATTTATTTTAAAATTTTCTGGCCAATAATGTTTTGAAAAAATTGTAATATAGTTCATAAAATTTTTCTTAAAAAAGTTTCTAATCCCAAAGAATTTTGGAAATTAAAATTATCTTTTTCTATATTTTTTTTCATAGGTTTTGAAAATAAAAAATTTTTAATAATATTTTTAAGTTCTAATTTAGAGTTTATATTAAATTTAAAGTCAGGGTTAACAAATTGAGAACTATAATCTAAATCTGGAGCGATTGTAAAAAGTCCATATTTATTAGCTTCTAAAATTGGAAGACCTATTGTTTCATTTTTTGATAAATATAACAAACATTTACATTTTTTATAAATTTTTAGAAATTCTTTTTGATTTTTTTCAAAATAATTATCGATTTTTAGTTTGTATTTTTCTCTTAATTTATAAAATTTTATATCATCCAAATATTTTTGCTCTAAAGTTGTTAATATTTTTGGATAAATATTTTCTTTAGATAATTCAATTAAGATTTCAAATAAAAGTTTATGATTCTTATGTTTAAGTCCTGATGCTGGATAAATAAAATCGTATTTATATTCAAAAATATTATTATTTTCTCTTTTTGAAAAGTCTGAAAGTATATTTATGATCTTAATATTTGGGTATTTGCCCAACTCATTATTTAAAATTTTTGATGAAACGGGTGAAAAAACGTACCAATTATCAACATTTTTTTTTCCAATTGTGAATATCAAGTTTCTTAAACTATCTTTTGAAAATATCCAATTAATAAATCTTATTTTATAAAAAGATCTAAAAATATTTGCATTTTGAAATGCAACAGAAATTTCACTATTGAATTTTATTATTGGTGGTAAACCGTTAAGAAAAAAAATATGATCTTTAGCGTTAGTTTTATTTTTTAATTTAAATAAGTGTAAAATTCTATTTAAACTATTTGAGTTAATGAACTTATAATTTTTTTTTTTTTTTATTTTAACTCTACTATCTAAATAAAATGTTACATTTTCATCACAATTATTTAAAAACTTTTCTAAAATATTTAAACCACCATCCGAATGTATACCCACAGCATAAATAATTTTTGTCATTTGAAAATTTATAATTTACTGAAAAAGAATTTTAGATTAAATTTTTTATAGATATTTTTAAAAAAATCCCACATTTTCTTCTCTGAGCCATACTTATCATGAGATATTTCATCTTGATCAATATATTTTTTTAGTTTTTCTTCTGACCATTCCATTTTTTTTAGAAAAAATTTTTTATCTTTTTTTTCATCTTCATCATTTAAATAACAAGGCTGCTGGATTAAAGAAATAGCCTCTTCTCTTGTCATTTGATCTGTACAAATTAAATTACTTAAATGTAATTTTCTTTTATCTACATTAAATTTTTTTGGCAGAATATATCCTTGATAAAATCTTGTAAAAACAGATTCATAATGTTTGTACGGATATTTTTTAAAACTACACTTATCTTCTAATATTTTAATAGCATCATTTTTTATATAATCGAGGTAATCCAAAAATAATACCCATTTTATTTTTCTCAAGACTTCGTAATAAATAAAATCGAAGGTTCCAAAAGTAGGCATAGTCTTTGGTTTAATATTTTGGAATTTTTTAGCTATACTATAAATATTTTTTTTATCGTTTTTAAACCAACTCCAATTATTAGGGATTTTAAAACCCTCAGTAGAAGTGTTTGTTCCTGAAAGAATATACTTAATCTTATATCTATGCGCCATTTGATAATTTATAGCCAGCATTGCATTATCTAATAAAAGTTCTACATCAATTACGTTAGATCTAAAAAAAGCTTCTTGTAAATTTCTGTATTCATCCCAATCTACAATTTTTGTATAAAGATCAATATTAAGCTTTTTAACTAAATTAGAGATGTTATTCTGTGCTAGCTCGCTGTTCCAACCATTGTCTAAATGAACTGCTAATGGTCTTAAACCAAGTTCAACAACTTTATATAGAACAAAACTACTATCAACTCCACCAGATACGCCAACTATGCAATCATATTTTTTGTTTTTTCCATCTTTTTTAATTTTATTAATAAGTTGGTCTAAGTTAGTTTTCTTTTTTAAATCATCTACCTTGTATTTATTTAAAAAATCTCTGCAATAGTTGCAGAAATTATATTCGTCAAATCTGATATTGCTTGCTGTTGTGTCCATTATGCATCTACTACACACATTATATTTTAAGTTGCTGCACATTTAAAAATCAATAATTTTATAAATTGGCTCACCAAAGATAATATCTCTGATAAAAAATAGAGGAGATATAATTAATAACAAAAAAAAAATATGGAATTTTTTTTGCATCAATGACTTCTTAATATAATAATAGTAAATATTTATACGTCTCACTATATATGCAAAGTATCTGAAAAAAGACTTTCCAATAGATCTAACATAAAATTTTGTTCCATAATCATGATTTATCCATTTAGCATCTACATCATCAACTAAGCAAATTTTACCTTTTAGTAAAATATCAAATTGCAGAACATAGGCCCAGTTAGCTAAATTATTTTTATTTGGCCACCAATAACCGCTGTAAGTTGCTTCTTTTATTATTGTAGATTTATGTAAACCATAAAAAAAAACATCATCACTAAATTTTAAATAATTGAAAACTCTTGTAAATAAATTATTTGTTTCAAATGTGGCGGGGGTAATATCCTTTTCTTTATTTTTTTTTTTTAAATACCAATATGGACATACACATACTATGTTCTTTGATGAAATAATTTTTTTTTTTAAATTTTCAATCAACGATGATGTCATTTCATCATCATCTGCAAGCCACATAAAATACTCGGTTTTACAACTATTAGATAAAAAAAAGAAATTTTCTAAGCTTCCAATATTTTTTTTTTGAAAATAAAATTTAATGTTTTTAAATTTTAAATATTTATCCCTTATTATTTTATAATCTTGATCGTTTTTTTCATAATAATCAACTGATACATTAATAAAAATTTTTTTATAAGTTTGTTTCAGTACAGATTTTAGTGCCCTATCTAATAAAAATGGTCTTCTATAAGTTGGGATTCCTACAGTTATATCATTTGACATAAAGTAATCTTTTTTTTTTATTATATTTATATACATTTGCTTTCAAATCAAAATGAAAAAAAAAAGCAAATCCGCACTTATAATAGGTGCTAATATAGGTAAAAAAGTTCATTATAAAATTTTAAAAAAATTCTACAATAATATTTTTATAGCTAGTAGGAAAATAAATAAAAATTACAAATCAATTTTATTAAGTAATAACTTTGAGCATATATCAGTTTGCACTACTTACAAAATTCAAGAAGATTTTATAAAGTTTCTTTTAAAAAATAAAATCAATGTAAAAACAATTATGTTTGAAAAACCAATGACTAACAATATTAATTTATTAAGCAAACTAAAGACATACTGTTTAAAAAAACAAATAAATATTAGAGTAAACTACACTTTTAATGAATTAGAAATTTTGAAGGAAATTACCAAAATTTTTAATAGTTCTGAATTTAAACTAATTTATGAATTCAACTTTGATCATCCATACTACAAAAATAAATTAATTATGTGGAAAAATAAATCATCAGAAGGAGGCGGTATCATTAACTATTATTTATCACACATTCTATTTTATTTTCAAAATTTTAAAGTTTTAAAAAAAAATTTAAATATTTATATTGAAACAAAAAAAAATAAATTAATCAAAATTCATATAACATTTGGAAAAAAATTAGAATTAATTTGTAACCCTAGTTACAATAGAAAATTACAAAGGATTGATCTAATAAGTAAATATACAACAGTAAAAATTAAAAATATTAATGATGAATGGTTTGGAAGATTTAAAATTGAGACGATAAAAGATAAAAAAATTAAAAGCAAAATTACTAAGAGAGAAAATATAATTAACTTAACTCATAAGAATTATGAAAAATTATTGAATAAAGAATTTTTTGATTTGAGACTTATTGACTATTTTAAAAAAATCTGTAACTGCTCAAGAAATATAATTACAATCAAAAAAAAAATTAATAAAAATGTTTTTAAAAAAGTGCAGATACTGTAAAAGCCCAGATCTTAAAAAAGTTATAGATCTTGGAGATCAACCATTGGCAAATAATCTATTAAATTCAAAAAACCAAAAATTCAAAAAATTTCCTTTAAAAATAAATTTTTGTAGGAGATGTTTCAATAGCCAACTTTCTTATGTGGTGAATAAAAAGTATCTTTTTACAAAATATTTTTACAAATCATCAACATCTGAAGATTTAGTTAATCATTTTAATAATGCCGCAAAAAAATATATAAGGAAATTTAGCTTGCATAAAAAATCAAACATTATTGATATAGGTAGCAATGATGGAATAGCTTTAATGTTCTATAAAAAATTAAGATTTTCAAACCTCTTTGGAATTGAGCCATCAAAAAATTTATCAAATATTTCAAACAATTTAGGAATAAAAACTTTTAACGAATTTTTTACAGTAAATACTGTTAAAAAACTTAAAAAATTTGATTTAATTACTATTTCAAATGCATTTGCACATATTGATAATACTGATGATTTATTAAAAAATGTAAAAAAAATCCTAAATAATAAAGGGGTGTTAATAATTGAGTTCCAATATTTGGTTAATACAATCCAAGATGTTTCTTTTGACAATATTTACCACGAGCATTTAAATTATTGTTCTCTAACACCTTTAATCAAATATTTTAAAAAATTTGGACTTGATATTTTTGACGTCGAAAAAATTAACACACACGGAGGATCTTTAAGGATATATACTTCACACAGAAAAACTTATCAGAAAAAAGCTAATGTAAATAAATTTTTAAAATTTGAAAAAAAACAAGGTTTAAAAAAAATGTCTTTTTTTAATAAATTTAACATTGAACTTACTAATAAAAAAAAATTGGCAAAAATCAATATTAATAGATTAATAAAAAAAAAAATTAATTTCATTGCTTACGGTGCACCTGCAAAAGCTACAACGCTCTTAAATTACTTTGATTTAAATAATGAATTCAAACATGTGATTGATGATAACTCATTTAAATTCAATAAATATATACCAGGTACAATTTCAAAAATAATAAAAAAACCAAATAAAAAAAAGTATGATGTAATAGTAGTTTTGGCATGGAATTATTTTAATAAAATAAAGAAAAACAATTATTCACTTGCTAAAAAATTTATTAAAATCTATTAAGATAACCAATAACTATGAAAAAAAATAATTTTACAGATGATATTATTAGAATATTCAAATCTTTATCATCAAAAGAAAAGCGTTATTTGAAGAATAAAGAAATTCTTATATTAGGATCTAACGGTTTTATTGGAAGATACTTTTTATATTTTTTTGATTATTTAATAAAAAAAAAATACAAAATAAAGATTGATTGTTACGACAATGGTATTTCATCAGCTACTTTAAAAAATGAATTAAAGAATATAAATAATAAATCTATAAACTTTTATAATGCCGATATTAATAAAATTGAATTCAGTAAAAATTATGATATTATTTTGTTTTTAGCAGGAATAGCAACACCGGCGGTTTATAAAAAATTTCCAATAGAAACTTTAGATACTTCTTTTCGAGGTTTAAAAAATTGTTTAGATTCTATTAAAAATAGAAAAACAAATTTCTTGTATTTTAGCTCAAGTGAAATTTATGGAAATCCTGACAAAAAAAATATTCCAACAAAAGAGACTTATTATGGAAATGTAAATTCATTTGGTCCTAGATCTTGTTATGATGAAGGAAAAAGGATTGGCGAAACGCTTTGTTATGTTTATTTTAAAAAATATAAATGTGATATAAAAGTTATAAGACCATTCAATGTATTTGGTCCTGGAATGTCAGTTAAAGACACCAGGGTCATTCCCTCAATAGTTAAAAGTATAAGAAAAAATAAAAATATAATAATTTTTAACAATGGTAGACAAACGAGGACTTTTTGTTACGTAACTGACGCTGTAAATGGATTTTTAAAAACTTTAATAAATGGAAAAAAAGGAGAAATTTATAACATAGGGAATGAAAAAAATGAGATTAGCATGAATAAATTAGCAAGGAAAATTAAAGATAATTATAAAAACAAATCAAAGATAATTAATCGTAATTATCCTCCCTCCTATCCTGGCAATGAACCTATGAGAAGATGTCCCGATATCTCAAAAGCTAGGAACGATTTAGGCTTTAAACCAAAAATAAATATTGATGAATCTCTTAGTCTATTTATAAAACATTATGTCAGCTAGATTTATAGTATGAAATCACCACTCCCTTATGAGGTCCATGATATATAAAATTTGCACCAACGCCAACTGCATCAATTAAATCAGATTTAAGTAAAGTATCCATATTTTCTTTAGAGTTAATTCCTCCGGATACAATTATAGGTAATTTATATTCTTTTTTTAAAAAATTCAAATCATCTAAGCGTAAACCATTCTGTGTACCTTCATTATGCACAATATTTATTAGAATTTCACCTGCCCCATTCCTTATACAAGATTTAATGTGGTCTTCAAATTTTAGGTTTTTTAAAAATTTTTTTTTTCTCCAATTATAAATAAAATTTGTACCAAAAAAATTTTTTTTCACATCTATCGTAACCATAACACTTTGGGACCCAAAAGTTGATGATAAATCATAAATTAAATTATAATTTTCTAGTGCAAATGAATTTATAGAAATTTTTTCAATTCCAATATTGAATAATTTTCTAACTTGTTCAATATTATTAATACCTCCTCCATATGTAAGAGGCATATTACATTCTCCAGATATTTCTTTTAGAAGTTTAAAGTTTAAGTTACAATTTAAATTTGAGTTATCAATGTCATATAATAAAAGTTCATCTACATATTTTTCATTAAAAATTTTAACAATGTTTATAGGATCTCCTACGTATGAATGATTTTCAAATTTTTCTCCTTTTATCAATTTGTTTCCATTAATTAATAATGTAGGAATAACTCTTTTGCTTAACATTTTTCAATAAAGTTTTTTATAATTTTCTTTCCTTGCTCATAACTTTTTTCTGGATGAAATTGAACACCATATATTCTATCAAAGTTTATTATTGATGGGAAATTGCTCTCATGGTCTGTTGTAGCTACAACATGTTTTTTATCTATACTTGTTACGTGGTAGCTATGAGCAAAGTAAAAATTACTATTGTTAATATTGCTTATTATTTTATTGTTTTGAGTGAATTTTACATTATTCCAACCAAGATGTGGAACCTTTAACTTGTTTAAATTAAATTTAATACATTGTCCTTTGACAAGATCTAAACCGTTTAATTTACCCTCCTCACTAGTTTTGAAGAGCGATTGCATACCAACACAAATTCCAAGAATTGAATATCGCTGTTGTTTGGCCAAATATATAATCTTATCAAATAGATTCTGATTTTTTAGTGAATTAATAAATGAATCAAAGCTTCCAACACCCGGCAATATTAACTTCTGTGTATTTGTAAATTCATCAGGATTTGTAATAATTTTGTATTTATATTCTAGATCATTAATAACTTTGATTAATGAACCAATATTACCAACGCCAGATTTAATTATATTAATCATTTTTTTTAAAAAAACTAAATACTGTAAATACCATAAATACTAAACTAAACATAAAACCACCGTTAAAAAAGCCAGCACCTCTGATTAATTGAGTTAAAATTAATATTAAAATAAAGATTTTTAATTCTGTTTTGATTTTCCTATTAATAAAAAACATAATTGTGATTGGAATAAGTAGAAAAGAAATTATACCAAATTCTGTGATAAGTTTTGGGATATTTGCAGAACCATCATTATAATTTAAAGTATAAACTTCATGATACCAATATGGAATAACAACATTATTAAACATATAGTAATCAAAAGCATACTCATATCTATTTAAACCCCATCCGAAAGGTCTATTTTTTAAAGTCTCGAAGGAAATATTTAATGCATTTAGTAAAACTGCAGTACTCAGATTAAAAGTAAAACTCGGATATTGTCTAGGTAAATCAGGATAAGCAACATTTTTATCTATTTTTTGATTTAGAAATAACTCATAAACAGTCTCACTTGTATCTTGAATTTTAAATTTTTTAATCTGATTAAGTTTAGTTTGGTCGTTTAATTCTTCACTTGTCTCTAAAACATTTAATTTATTGTTAAGGTACTTTGTTATACCTAAGCTATTTTCTGAAATCTTGTTATTACAGGATAGGTAAAAGTCAAATTTACTAGACTTAAAAAAGTCATCAATAAATAAAGTTAAGAACAGGAGTGATGTATAAATTAATAAAACAAATATATATTTTTTTATAAAAAAATTGAATTCTAAGATTAGTATTAAAGAAATTAATATTACTGCTGAAAGATAGAATGTAGCCGAACTTTGAAAATATATAGTAAATAATACAGGAAAAAATAAACACAAGTGAAATAAAAATGATTTATCTTTGTTCTTGATAATTAAATATCCAATACAAGCAGTGAATACCATTGCTAAGTGTGAGTTTTCTTGAAATATAATTTTATTTGTTATTTTTAGGTAAGATGCACATAAATAATTTATATCATCTAAAGTAGAAGTAGTTAAATCAGCAAATAAAAAAGAGGTAAAAAATATAGTTAAAAAAATATTTATAAATTTATTCATATTTTTTTCTATAAATTCATAATAAAAAAAAATTATAAATAGCAAAATAGAGATTCCAATTAAGCCTTGTAAACTTTGAATATGTAATATTCGATTATCAATATTATTATTTAAAAATAAATGTATTGAAAAAAAAGAGATTATTAAAGAAATATAAACTATATTTTTTTTATTTTTTTTAAGTATTAAAAAATCATTTTTGATTAATTCATATAAAAGATAGAGAATAACTAAACTTATTAGTTCTCTTAAACCATAATTATTAATTAATTTAATATCCCAAAAAAAAATATGGAATGAAAATAATATCGATAAGAATATTAATTTTAAATTATCTGTTTTTAAAATATGAGTATATCTCATTTAATAATATGACTAGTTTTAAAATAATATTTAATATTATATTTTGTACATTTATTAGTTCAATTAATCTTTGATTAATTCTAGTTAAATTTTTATTTCTCAAAAAAAAAATTATATATATCTTCTTGAATACATTTGACTTTATAAAAATTTTTTTTATTTCTTTAAATTTTGATAAGTATAAATCTTCTTTTTCTATTTTTGCTTCATTAATAAATATTTTGGAATTTTGATTTTCGTGTTTTCTACTAAAAAATAAAAAGTCTTTCAATATAATTGGCTTATAATATCTAAAAATCTTGAACATCATATTATAATCCTGTGTATGAAGTTTAGTCACATCAAAATAGCCAACTTTTTTAAAAATACTTTTTTCAATCAATGCAGTACAAATATTGAAGTTGTCTCTAAAAAGAATTGAATACTTGGGTTCAAATAAATTACTCGAAATTTTTATATATTTAATTTTATTTTTTGATTTATCAACTTGGACAAAATTTGAAAAACAGATTTTTTTACTAGTTTTTTTTAATACAGATAATTGTTTATCAATTTTTTTTTTGTGTAAAAAATCATCATGGCTTAACCATGATATATATTCTCCTTTAGAATTTTTTATTCCCTTATTCAATGCACAACTTACACCTTGATTAGAATTAAGTCTTATTAATTTTATTTTGTTTCTCTTTTTAAATTTTCTAAAAATTTTTTTTATTTTATTTTTTTCTGGCGATCCATCGTCAACAATTATGATTTCGATATTTGAATAAGTTTGATCTAATATACTTCTTAAAGAGTCGTTTAAAAAATGCGAGTTCTTAAAGACTGGTACAATTATTGAGACTAAATTTTTATTCACTTAACAATCTAATAAGTTTTTTATTTTCGTAAAATCTTGAAAATTTTTCTATATTTTTTAAATCTTTCCATGTAAATTTTTTCTTTTTCAATTTTTTAAAAAAATTTACAAGAGAGACCTTATTATAATCTATTGAATAGCCTAGATTATGACGTTGTACTAATCTTCCAGCTTCAGTAGACCCATTAGATATAATTATTATTGGAATTCTAGAACTTAAATATTCATAGAATTTTCCTGTAATTACTTCACTTGCTGTGGATTTTTCTGTATGTAAAATTAAAAGGTAATCAAATTTACTCATTTTTTTTTGTGACTCGAAATATGAAATATTTTTATAAAACTTAAATTTTCGAAAATTTAATATAGTATTACTTTTTATTTTTGAGTTCCCAAAAAAAGAAAATTTAATTTTACTGTTTTGGCTTAAAGAATTATATATTATTTTGATATCTCTATATCCATAAGTGTCGTCAGAAATTAAACCAAAATAACCTATAGAAATTTTGTTTTTATTATTTGTAGTCATTTTTTTTTTTAGTAACTTCCAATAACCATTTCTTAGGAGAATAATTTTTTTTGAATTTTTTAATGACTTTATATCATGGTAAATTTGTTTAGTAGCGCATAATATAAAATTTGACTGACAAATTATTTTTTTTTCGTAACTTTCTAATATTTTTTTTATTAAAAAATGATTTTTTGATTTTATTCTTTGCGTCCACCCATCTCTATAATCTAATATTATTTTAACTTTTTTATTTTTCTGTCTTATTTTTTTAACTAATCTAAATAATGAAAAAGGAGGTGCAGAAATAAGAATATAATCTGGCTTGAACATTTTTAAATTTTTTTCTATTTCATCTAAATATCTTTTATTATTAAAAAAATTATAATCTATAGCAAATAAATATAAAATATTTGAGAATAGTTTTTTTAGTATTGCTAGAAAAAAATTAATTAATGTATTTTGTCTGCTTATTTTAATATTTATATATTTGACATGAGCGTGTGAAATATATTTTTTTAAACCAAAATATCCAAATCTCTTTTTTTTTAATGATATAACTTTAATTTTATGGCCTTTTAAACTATATAAAAATGAAATTAATCTAATTACCCCACCAATAGATTGTGTATATGGAATAAATTCCCCTGAAATTAGTAATATTTTTTTTCTCAATTTATTTTTTTTTTATTTTTTCTAATAATGAGCTCTGCCAGTTTTTATTAAAAAAAATACTTTTATCGTCGATAATCAAATCATAACTTGGTTTTCCCATTAACAATTTATTATATTTTAATCCCCATTTTTTTAATTGTTTTTCGGTAAATTTATATCCCATTTTTTTTGCTTTTATTTGATTATCATTATTTCTTCCCATGTATCTACTTGTAAACAAAATTATATATATATTTTTTTGGAATAAATTATTAATAAGTCTAATATTTTTTTTTATAGGTTTGCTTTTTTTGTAATTATTATCTTTTGTTAATTTGCAGATAACTCCATCTATATCAAAACATATTTTTCTAATTTTCATATTTTTTTAATATTTTATTTGCTTTACGTATATTTAAATTATTATATCCAATTCTAGAAATTAAATATTTCATTTTATTTAAGTCTGTTTTTGTATCTACAGTATATTTATTATTTAAAAACCAATATTTTGGTACTCTAATGTACTTGATTTTAAATTTACTTGAATACTGATAAAAGTAAGAGGTAATATTTTCTAGATTGAATTTGCTTATGTTTTTATTTTTTTTTATTTTTTTTAACGTTGATGCAGATAGAATTTCAATTGTTAAACCTTGGTCAACTATTTTATTTTTTTTATTATTTGTAATTAGGTGATAATTTATTTTCTTTTTATTTAATTTACAAAGTAGTCCATCAATAAATTTATAATTAAAAAATGGTCGGTCACCACATATTCTCAGAAAATGATCAAATTCATACTTTTTTGAACAATCAATTGTTCTTTTGATAAGGTCATTATTGGCTCCTCTATAAATTTCTATATCGTATTTTTTTTTTAGATTAAAAAATTTTAAATCTTTTTTTGAACTAGTTGTTGCTAAAATAATTTTTTTTATAGAATTTATTTTTAATGTGTTGTCTATTACTTTTTCTATTAAATATTTATTCTTGTATATTTTTCTGAAAGCCTTATTTTTAAGTCTTTTCGAACCTGTTCTCGCATATATTACAGCTGTATTAATCAATTTTTTTTATAATGTTCTATAAACCACTCT
>MDTG01116254.1_pt1 | contig 22864 bp, 16 predicted proteins | sample 811421 | NCBI WGS metagenome assembly MDTG01 (sample SAMN05326645, study PRJNA326480) | marine metagenome | isolation source: seawater | place: Pacific Ocean: South East | collected 2011
ACCGCCAAAAACGCATTGCTTGCATATTTGATCAATTCCGAAGTTTCCATTGAGGTAAATACAATGGGTGTTTCAATCAAATAGAGTGGGCGGTAAAGCGCGCGCAAAACATCGCGGGCCGAATCGGTTTCGGCCCCCACAATTACCCGATCAGGTCGCATAAAATCAGCGATGGCTGCACCTTCACGCAAAAATTCTGGATTTGATGCCACGTCAAATGACGCGTTTGGGTTTGTAGATGCGATAATTTTTGCCACTTTCCGGCCAGTACCAACCGGCACCGTGGATTTGGTGATGACAACCGTGTAACCATCCAGACAAGACGCCACATCACGTGCCGCGGCATAGACAAAAGACAAATCAGCATGCCCGTCACCACGGCGCGTCGGGGTGCCAACTGCGATAAATACAGCATCAGCCGCCGCCACAGCGGTCTTTAAATCGGTCATAAAATGTAACCGCCCAGCCGCCACGTTCCGCCCAACAAGATCGGCAAGACCCGGTTCATAAATTGGCATATCGCCAGCGATAATACTTGCAATTTTATCCGAGTCGTTATCGACACAGGTAACATCAAAGCCAAATTCAGAAAAGCAGGCGCCCGATACTAGCCCGACATAACCTGTTCCAATTACCGCGATTTTCATTGCACGCACCTTTTTGGTTCAATAGTGATGTGATAACTGGCTTTATCAAGAGTTTCAATATATCTGCATGATTGGCCAGAGTATTGAAACGAGGTTTGGGTGTTGTGTTGGTCATGATATTCAACTAGGGCTATATCCTTGACCCGCATGACATCTGTCTCTAAGTCTTAAGAATAGACTCAAAGCAGGTCCGCGCGATCAAATAGTTTCGGGATACGAATATGCAAAAAGTGCGAAAAGCAATTTTCCCTGTTGGTGGTCTTGGCACAAGATTTCTGCCGGCCACGAAGGCCCTGCCAAAGGAAATGTTGCCAATTGTTGACAAACCCTTGATCCAATATGCCGTTGAAGAAGCAGCAAATGCTGGTATTGAGGAATTTATTTTTGTCACCGGGCGCAACAAATCAGCAATCGAAGATCATTTTGACCATTCGTTTGAATTGGAATCCACGCTCACCAACAAAAACAAACAACAGGCCCTCGACACGGTGCGACAAATGATGTTCAACCCGGGATCAGTGATATATGTTCGACAACAAGAACCAGCCGGATTAGGACATGCGGTTTGGTGTGCCCGCCATCTGGCGCAATCAGAACCTGTTGCGGTGCTGCTTGCCGATGATCTGATTTTAGGCAAAAGCTGTCTTGGCGAAATGCTGTCAGCCTATCCCGGTGGTAATATGGTTGCGGTGATGGATGTGCCGCGAAATGAAACACAGTCCTATGGTATCGTGACGCCGGGAAAAGATGATGGACGACTTGTTGAGGTCGCCGGATTGGTTGAAAAACCAACACCAGAACGTGCGCCCTCAAATATCGCCGTTGTTGGCAGATATATTATTGAACCTGGGGTGCTTACCCAACTTAACCGACAGGAACGAGGTGCTGGCGGTGAGGTCCAGCTTACTGACTCTTTGGCCAGACAAATTGGTGTGGCGCCATTCCATGGTTTTAGATTCTCCGGAACACGGTTTGATTGTGGTTCGAAGATTGGGTTTTTAAAGGCCAATATCGCCTTTGCCTTGCAACGTGATGATTTGAAGCAGCGCTTGCGCGGCTGGTTGGCAGAGCACACCAAATGATCACACATCATTTTGCCCCAACAATTTTGCGAGCTTATGATATCCGTGGGATCTATCAACAGACCCTTACCGAAACTGATGCACATGCAATTGGCACAGCATTTATAGCCTGTCTAAGAAATCGCGGACACGGTGTCACCGTTGCTGTTGGACGTGATGGGCGGTTGTCATCTCCAGCTTTGGCCGCAGCACTTATCGACGGGCTGGTAACAGCTGGCGGCCGGGTCTTGGATATTGGCTGTGGGCCAACGCCAATGCTATATTTTGCGGGTGTAACGTTAAAATGTGATGGGGCCATTCAGGTTACCGGGTCACATAATCCACCCAACCATAATGGCTTTAAAATAGTTATGAATGGGCAATCATTTTTTGGTGAGGATATCCAGCAAATTGGCGCAATTAGCGCGTCTGGTGTGACGCCAGTTGATGGTGGCAGCGTGACCCAAACCGCAGTGTTTGAGACTTATGTTGCCCGCCTGTTGAAACAGGCCGATGCCGGTGATTTATCGGTTGTATGGGACTGTGGTAATGGTGCAGCGGGTCCGGCAACCGCGGCAATTGTTGAAAAGCTATCTGGCAAGCATCAAGTTTTATTTGCGGATATTGACGGCCATTTTCCTAATCACCACCCAAACCCGGTCGATCCCGCAACCTTGGATATTTTGCGGCGGGCTGTTGCCCAGTCTGGAGCGGCAATTGGTATAGGGTTTGACGGTGACGGAGACCGCATAGGTGTTATTGACTCCAAAGGCAGACAGGTCCCTGGTGATTTTTTAACTGCCTATCTCGCGCAGGATATTATGAAACGACGACCGGATGGGCCGGTTCTTTTGGATGTAAAGTCATCCGATATGGCGCTTGATTTGATTAAGAGTGCCGGCGGAGATCCACAGATTTGGAAAACCGGTCATAGCCACATGAAAAAGCGCATGGCTGAAATCAACGCCCCAATTGCCGGTGAAATGTCTGGTCATATATTTATTGCCGACAATTTCTATGGGTTTGACGATGCGCTCTATGTCGCAATTCGGGTGATCAGCCAAATGGTACGCACTGGCCAGTCAATTACCGATTTTGTTGACACATTACCAGAACAACATGCAACACCAGAATTGCATATCGCCTGTTCAGACACGGTTAAGTTTCCACTTATGGAGCGGCTATCAGCCTTTGCAAAATCCCATTATGATCCTACTCACCTAAATTTGATAGACGGCGTGCGGGTGCGCACGACAGATGGCTGGTGGTTGGTGCGTGCATCGAATACTGAGGCGGCACTGGTGGTTCGCGCCGAAGGCAGCACTGTTGATGCTCTTGACAGGCTTTTGCAAAATATTGAGACAGCTCTGTCTGCCGCTGGCCTGAATTGGCAGGCAAAATGCAAGACTTGAAAGCCCAGGTTTCATAGGCTAGAAAGGCGCTGCAAGTCTTGCTTGCTGGCAAAGCCACCCCGACATTTCTGACCTTAACAGTGCCAAGCTGGAGCATATTATGAGCAATACAACATCTCATGGCGGTCTGACCATTGCGACAGAACTTTATGATTTTGTAAATAATGATCTTTTGCAAGGCGCACCAATCACCACTAAAGCATTTTGGGACGGGTTCGATGCTGCGGTGCATCGGTTAGCTCCAAAGAACGCAGACTTGCTCTCACAACGCAGCCAATTACAAAAAAGAATTGACAACTGGCTCAAAGACAATGCCGGTGGCAGTGTTGCTCAAAAAGATTATGAAGCCTTTTTGACTAAAATTGGCTATCTATGCCCAGAAGGATCAGATTTTGCCATCAATACCACAAACGTTGATGACGAAATTGCAACCATCGCTGGACCACAACTTGTAGTACCTGTTACCAATGCGCGCTATGCATTAAATGCAGCGAATGCAAGATGGGGCAGTTTATATGATGCGCTCTATGGTACCGACGCCATTTCAGAAGATGGCGGCGCAGACCGCAGTGGAGGCTATAATCCGGTACGCGGCGCCAAGGTTATTGCCTATGTTCGAGGCGTACTTGATGATTCAGTACCACTAGCGGCGGCGAATTGGGATGATGTGACCGGATTCTCGATTGAGGACGGGGAGTTGCAAATCGCCACCAACAACGGCGCTGTTGGACTGGCTGATGCCAACCAATTTGTCGGACACACCGGCGCACCTATAGCACCCGACTCAGTTATTCTGATAAATAATGGCCTGCATTTTGAAATTATTATCAATGAAAGTGGCGCCATTGGCCGTGCAGATAACGCCGATATTGATGACGTACTGGCGGAGTCCGCATTGACCAGCATCATTGATCTGGAAGATTCCATCGCCGCGGTTGATGCAGAAGACAAAGTACTGGCCTATCGCAACTGGTTGAAATTGATGCGTGGCACCTTGACCGCTACATTCGAAAAAGGAGGTAAATCACTCACCCGCAAGCTGAGTGGTGATAAGCCTTACACAGCTACTAACGGACAAGAAAAACATTTGCGGGGGCGAGCCTTGATGCTGGTGCGCAATGTTGGGCATCTGATGTCAAATCCAGCCATCACCATGTCGGATGGCGCCGAAATCCCCGAAGGCATCATGGATGCCTTCATGACCGTCGCTGGTGCGCTCCCCGATTTCGCGTGTAAGCTCAATTCTCTGACTGAATCAATTTACATCGTCAAACCAAAATTACACGGGCCAGAGGAAGTCGCCTTTGCTGTAGAGATTTTTGAAGCTGTTGAAGATCTTTTTAATCTGGCCAAGAACACAATCAAAATTGGCATTATGGATGAAGAACGCCGCACCACAGTCAACTTGAAAGAATGTATCCGCGAAGCAAAATCGCGTGTTGCCTTTATCAATACCGGATTTCTTGATCGCACCGGTGATGAAATCCACACATCTATGGATGCCGGGGCGATGATCCGGAAAGGTGATATGAAAGCATCCACATGGATTGGGGCGTATGAAAACTGGAATGTCGATATCGGACTGGCTTGCGGATTTGGCGGCCGCGCCCAAATTGGTAAAGGCATGTGGGCAATGCCAGATATGATGGCCGCGATGATGGAACAGAAAATTGGCCATCCACAAGCTGGTGCCAATACCGCGTGGGTACCATCACCAACCGCGGCAACATTGCATGCGTTGCATTATCACAAGGTTGATGTTTTTGCCCGCCAAGCCGAATTGGCCAGCCGTACCCGCGCCAATCGCAGTGACATACTGACTGTTCCAGTCGCCAGCCGCCCAAACTGGAATGATGAAGACATCCACGCTGAATTACGCAACAATGCACAAGGCATTCTTGGTTATGTAGTGCGCTGGATTGATCAGGGTGTTGGCTGTTCAAAAGTGCCAGATATTTACGATATCGGGTTGATGGAAGACCGTGCCACTTTGCGTATTTCGTCGCAACATATCGCCAATTGGTTGCACCATGGCGTATGTAATGAAGCCCTCGTTATGGATGTAATGAAAGAAATGGCCACAATCGTCGATCGCCAAAACAGCGGTGATCCCGCATATCAGAAAATGGCAGGCCGGTTTGATGAGTCGGTTGCGTTTAAAGCGGCATGCGACCTCGTTTTTAAAGGCCGCGCGCAGCCATCGGGGTATACCGAGCCGATTCTGCATGCCCGCCGCCTGGAGAAAAAGGCCGAAGATCAAGTGGTCTAATAGCTACCTAACGCCCCGATCATAGACATTGAAAACACAGTGGCAGCTACAGATTTTCTGAGCTGCTTTTTTACGAGCGTTTTTTATGCACCCTTTTTTTGCGGCCAGATCAATATGTATTACAGGTCAATGGGTAATTACGGATTCATTTTCAGCGCGGACTTTTTTTCGCAACTCATCAATTACTAGTGTCTTTCCCGCTTTTTCCACATGCCAGAATGTCCAGCCATTGCATGATGGAAGATTTTGCAATTTGGCCCCGAGAACATGGATAGATCCGGATTGTTTATCTTTTGCCACCAGTGACCCATCGGCACGCACCTGCGCGGAAAATCGTTTGCGCGAATCAAACAACTTGTCACCGGGGTTTAGCAAGCCGCGCTCTATCAAGCTGCCAAATGGGATTTTTGGCAAGGCCCGACTCGGTGGGGTCTCAAGAAGGTCATCGGAGTCAATTGGGGTCACCGCAGCAATACGTCGACGGGCAATATCCACATAGGTGGCATCCTGCTCAATGCCAATAAACTGCCGGTTAAACTTTTTGGCAACAGCGCCTGTCGTACCTGTTCCAAAAAATGGATCTAGAATGACGTCACCTCGCCGAGTCGACGCCAAAACAACACGGGCCAGCAAATTTTCCGGCTTTTGTGTAGGATGTGCCTTTTTTCCATCTGCTTGTTTTAACCGTTCATTTCCAGTACATAATGGTAATTCCCAGTCAGAACGCATTTGCACATCATCATTCAGCGCTTTCATCGCGTCATAATTAAAGACATGTCGGGATTTTTGCGACCGTGCCGCCCATATCAGGGTTTCATGCGCATTGGTAAACCGACGCCCCCGAAAATTCGGCATTGGGTTGGTTTTGCGCCATACCACATCATTCAAAATCCAATAATCCAGATCCTGTAGTATTGCGCCAACACGGAAAATATTATGATAACTGCCGATAACCCAAATTGCGCCATCTGGTTTTAGTATTCGGCGAGCCTCAGTCAACCAGAGGTTGGTAAATTCGTCGTAAGCGGCAAATGAATCAAAATGGTCCCAAGCATCTCTCACTGCATCGACGTGTGTTTGGTCGGGCCGTGACAAATCACCGGATAATTGCAAATTATAGGGCGGATCGGCGAATACCAAATCAACCGAATGATCGGCGAGGCCACTCAACGCTGTTATGCAATCACTATGTATGATTTTGTTTTTTGCCATGAAACTGGCCTTTTTAACCTATTTTTAAGCGACTGTTTGTTTGTCATCCTCTTATAAAAGAATCATATAATTAATATAAGTCAACAAGTTATCAGTGTTTCTTCAAGTGGCACAATATATTGTGGTAGTAATTTAAAACAGCGCATTTATCTAGTAGTTCGGCATATCGGCTTTCAGCACTTAGCCAGAAATCTGTATCATCAGGCCAAAGATTCTGGCTGTGTCGCAAGCAATAGTTGCTAAATATGACCGGGGACGGAGTCGGTTGTCTGAACCAACCGTTTTATTGGTGCAAAACTGCGACGATGATGCGGGGATATACCATATTTTTCTAGTGCTTGCTGATGCTGTCGGGTGCCATATCCGTTATTTTGGCGCCATCCATACACTGGCCAGTCAGTATCAAGGGTCTGCATAATCAGGTCACGGCTGTGTTTAGCAATGATTGACGCTCCGGCAATTGATAACGACCGGCTGTCACCATGAATGACAGCCGTGCTGGCGCAGGGCATTTCATTTGGCAGCAATGGGCCATCAACAAGGGCATGGGTTGGCCCACTAATGCCAACCTTGGCCATCTGTGCAATCACCCCAGCGGCAGCTTCTTCCATACCCGTCAATATAGTTTTTACAATACCATGCCGGTCAATATCACCTACATCTTTAGAAATAGTGCAGTTCAGGTGTGGCGGCATTTGCAAAGAATTAGCAAGGATGGCCCGCCGATGCGGTTTTATCTTTTTCGAATCGTTGATATTATTTGGTAAATGATCATAGGCATCCGGGTTCAACCATAACGCAGTTATCATTACCGGCCCTGCCCAAGGGCCACGGCCTGCCTCATCAATTCCAATAACACAATGATCAAAGCTTGTTTCAAGCAATAAATCTGGCATTACCCGTCGCGGCGCACGCTTGCAGATTCACCAAGACGCGGCATAATTTCAACAAAATTGCAGGGGCGATGACGAATATCTAGCTGATAACGCAGAATTTCATCCCACGCGTCGCGACAGGCGGATGTTGACCCTGGCAGGGCAAATAAATAGGTGCCACCAGCAACCCCAGCAACCGCCCGAGACTGAATTGTTGAGGTACCAATTTTTTGAAATGAAATATAACGGAATAATTCACCAAAACCTTCTATTTCCTTTTCAAAAATAGATCGGAATGCCTCTGGCGTGCCATCACGTCCAGTTAATCCGGTACCGCCTGTTGCGATCACGACATCGATTGAACCTGTCCGCACCCATGCGCTGACAACTGACGTAATAGCATCAAAATCATCTGTAACAATGCGGCGATCAGCTAGATAGTGGCCATCTTCGGTCACACGCTCGGCCAACAGTTCGCCAGATTTATCATCCTCCAAGCCACGCGAATCGGACACAGTTAAAATCGCAATGTTCACTGCTACGAAGGGGACTGATTTATCAACACGTTTTTCATGGTCCATCGTTCTAATGCCTTTTGGTCTATCGCTATTCTGGTGGTTCTGCTTTCGCCGCACCAGGGGTAAAAACACCGCCAGAACCTGCCGCTAGGCTAATCAACGCGGGCGCTGTTTCATTAAACCTTAGTCGATAAATACCAAGATTTGATATAACATTTTTGACGTAATACCGTGTCTCGCGGGCCGGCATTGACTCAACAAATAAGAACGGGTCATCTTGATGATCAACAGTGCGCAACCATTTGCGCAAATTGCCTGGCCCCCCGTTGTAAGCCGCCAGCAACCGTACCAGAGATTTTTCAACCAACGGTTCAGCCAACAAATGATGCAAATAAATTTGCCCTAAATTTAGATTGACCTCTGGTTCAAAAAGTTGATGCCGTTTGCGACCCCTAAAGCCCCGATCTTTGGCGATGAATGAGGCTGTTGCCGGCATCAATTGCATCAAACCTGCCGCCTTGGCCCGACTTTTAGCGCGGGGGTTAAATCCAGACTCCTGACGCGAAACCGCCCAGACAAGCGCTTCATCAATGGTGAAATCAGTTTTGAAAATTGGGTGCGGATATAGCGCACCGTACCAACTTTTGCCTGTTTCTTTTCGGATGATTTCAGCACTACGAAATGACAGACCGGCCATGCCCTGCTCGGCCGCCAAACGCATCGCACTATGATGAAATCCTATGGGCATTTCCATCCACAAATATCGCAATTCTCGTTCGGCTAAATGCGTCTTGCCAATTTGCAACAATGCAAACATGCGTTGGCCACCGGGGCGTGCGGAAAGCCACGAAAAAAATTTGTCGTCAAATGGCGGTAGATCAAAAGACAGCGTTACCTTTTGACCAAGGGCTTCGCGTGCTACAACTCCATAAAAGCTGTCAAATTCCTGCGCCGCAATGGTCAAATACTCAACCGATTTAGACGCCGACCCAGCACGCAGTTCCACACGGTGCGCCCAAAATGCCGCCGCGCTGCGCCGCCCAGGAGATATGTTTGGCAAATCAACAAGGCTACGGAAAAACTGTCCAGCTAAATCATATTGCCTACTGCGCCATGCGGCCAAGCCACCTGCCCAATAGCCAAGCCAAGCGTCCTGTTTGCCAACACCTATGGCATGACGCGCCTCGCGAATGGATTTCGCATCAACGCCAAAAATAAAATAAGCATGGGCGATTTCCGCGCGGAGCTGACCTTCCTCAGCCTTTGTCAAATACCGCTTGTTATCTGGGTTTTTCAGAACATCAAGTGCGCCTGTTGGCCAGCCCCGGCGGATAGCCCGGCGCACCAACCTAGCTACATTGGCAGTGCGTGATGGCGCGGAACGTCCGACCCTATCTAAGGGAATTTGCGGAAGATATCCATAGAAACCAGCGTACCCATAGCCATTTAAATATCCGGGTTTTGGGCTTTTTGGATCTTTCGTATTTTTGGGTTTGCGACGCTTGGCCAGCCAATAAATTCGGCTGGCATCAGGATGGTCATAATAAAGCTTCAGCCAGCCAGATAATTCAGCATAGCTTGAACGCCACGCCGTTGGGTGCAAATAGCGCTGTGACAAGAGATGCCCTATTAACAGCGGGTTCTCAAGACGCCCCATTTCTCGCATGGCTTGTTTCATATTACCCTGCTGTTGCATATCAAAAAGACGTGAATATTGTGCCGCGTCAAATTCGGATAATGGGGTAGGCAGCATAGCATTTGCAGATAGCGGAATGACCAACGCAAGCTTTGCCAATGCTAAAATCAAAAACCGCCTCACCATGCACTCTAGGCCCTTAGAAAATTTAGATGAGACAGCAACGCAGAGCCGAGATGAAATAGTGAATGCCATACTGCTTTATCTGTTATCATTATTTGGCTACCTGTGCGATGGTTTCACATTCAATTTGGTACCTAGCCAAGAGTCTATTTGCAATCATTTTGGACATCTTACAGCAGAACTATCCACTTGCTTTTGGCGGCTTGTTTGCAACCTGGCTGCCAAGCCGTTGATACAACCCACACCAATCATGAAAGGCGAGGCGTTTTTGTGCAGGCGAGCGCATCAAATAAGCAGGGTGCAAACTTGCCATCGTTGGCCTCATAACCCCATCGCCATAATCTAGATCTTGCCAGCGCCCTCGCAACTTTAAAATACTTTCGCCACTTTTTAGAATGTTTTTGGCTGGTGTGCCACCAAGAATGACCACGAATTCAGGATTTGCTAACTGGATATGACGATATAAAAACGGCAGCAGCATTTCGGTTTCTTCGGCTGTCGCTGTGCGGTTGCCAGGGGGTCGCCATGGTAAAAAATTGGTCACATATACGCCACTGCGATCAAGGCTAATACTGGCCAACATACGGTCCAGAAACTGACCTGCCAACCCGACAAATGGCACCCCTAGCCGGTCTTCATCGCGACCGGGCGACTCGCCAATAATCATAAGCCGCGCGCCTGCATTCCCATCAGCAAAACAGGTGTTGCTGGCCGTATGTTTAAGAGGGCAGCTATCAAACTGACCGAGCGCGGTTGCCAAATCAGGTAAATTATTTATCTGATCAAGATGAGCCGACTTTTGTGATTGCAGCTGAAGCGAGGCCAGGGCGGGACTTTCCACTTGGGCAGAAAGCTTTGTTACGGATTGCGACTGAGCGCTGTTAGATGGTAAGCCGGTAGGCGGTGCCTGGCTTGACCCAGCAATATGATGCAATGATAACGGATCTTGCAGACCACGTGACGGTTTGTCCAGAACCGCCTCATCAGCCCCCATTTCAACCTGCCAGGCCAACATAGCGATAAGCTGATCTTGTGTTAACTGTTGCGATATCATACAAAAACCCGTCAAATTTTGGGGGCCTTAGACTATTTCACTGGTCAGACTTATTGTCGCATGACAGGGAAAATTTAGCAATTATCTTGAAGCTTAAAACAAGGCTGAATAGTGTAGCTTATGGAAAAAATAGTTTCCAGACGTAACCAGCCGGATAAGCAGATAAAAAAGGTTAAGGAACAATGGAACGCGAAGTGATGGAATTTGATGTTGTTGTGGTTGGCGGCGGGCCCTCCGGGTTATCTGCCGCCATCCGCTTAAAACAACTTGCCGCCGAGGCTAGCCGCGACATTGAAGTCTGTGTGATAGAAAAGGGCAGCGAAGTAGGCGCGCATATTTTGTCAGGCGCCGTTCTGGAACCACGAAGCCTGAATGAACTGATTCCAGATTGGCAGGACCGAAATGCGCCGCTTGATACTTTGGTGACCGCTGATAAATTTATGTTCCTGACAGAATCTTCAGCCATCCGCATGCCAACACCGCCGAGCATGAAAAATCACGGCAACTACATCATATCGCTTGGTAATTTTTGTCGTTGGCTCAGTGAACAGGCCGAGGCGCTTGGCGTTGAAATTTATCCGGGCTTTCCGGCGGCCGAAGTGCTGTATGGTGACAATGGAGCGGTCAAGGGGGTTGCTACCGGCGATATGGGCATTGGAAAGGATGGACAGCCCACCGACAATTATATGCGCGGCATGGAACTTCATGCCAAACAAACCATTTTTGCCGAAGGCTGTCGTGGCCACTTGACCAAAACATTATTTGAAAAATTCGATCTTCGCGAAGGTAAAGATCCACAGACATTTGCGATCGGCATAAAGGAATTATGGGACATTGCTCCGGAAAAATCAAAGCCGGGTTTGGCATGGCACTCTGTTGGCTGGCCATTGGCGAGCGACACTTATGGCGGGTCATTTTTGTATCATCTCAATGGCAATCAAGTGGCAGTGGGCTATGTTGTAGGGCTGGATTATAGCAACCCGCATCTTTCTCCTTTTGAAGAATTTCAGCGGTTTAAGACCCATTCAGCTGTGCGTGATGTGTTTGAAGGTGGGCGGCGCGTATCATATGGCGCGCGGGCACTGAATGAGGGTGGGTTTCAATCGGTGCCAAAATTGACATTTCCGGGCGGCTGTCTGGTGGGGTGCACCGCCGGATTTTTAAACGTGCCAAAAATTAAGGGCACTCATACCGCGATGAAATCCGGCATGACCGCCGCCGAAGCCATTTTTGAATCACTTGACACAATGCAAGCCGGGCATGAACCAGCAAGCTACGCGGAAAAATTGCAAAAAAGTTGGCTATGGACAGAATTATATAAAGTACGCAATATTCGCCCTGGTTTTGGCAAAGGTTTATGGCTAGGGCTCGCCCATGCTGCGATTGATACCTACGTGCTTTTTGGCCGCGCCCCTTGGACACTGCACCATCACGCCGACCATTTGGCGCTGAAGAAGGCGAGTGACGCGCCAAAGATTGAGTATCCAAAGCCAGATGGGGTAGTGAGCTTTGATCGCAACTCATCGGTATTTCTTTCGGGCACCAATCATGAAGAAAACCAGCCAGCGCACCTCACATTAAAAAACTCATCGTTACCAATTGCCCATAATTTGGCTCTTTATGACGCGCCGGAACAGCGCTATTGCCCGGCTGGCGTTTATGAAATTGTGCGCAATGAAGACGGCAATGACCCTAGGTTGCAAATCAATGCACAAAACTGTGTTCATTGCAAAACTTGTGATATCAAAGACCCGACGCAAAATATTGTGTGGATCTGTCCAGAGGGTGGCGGCGGGCCAAGTTATCCAAATATGTGAGGCCGCTTTGCAAAAGTATAAAACAGACCACATCGGCCCAATTACCTACAGGTTACCATGGTCTGTTCTGATATTGGTGACGATGTTTTTGTTACCTAGCGCCTGCCAAACACAACAAGTCTCATCGGGTAATGTTGTTATATCCAAAATAGCCGGCCCTAGCAGCATGCGAGCTGGCCATTTCCTGGCGGCACGACAAGCCGCTCATTTTGATGATATCACAGCGTCTGCCAATTTTTATCTAGTGGCACTGCAACCCGATGAACGCAACCCAGAATTGTTACAACAAGGGTTTTTAACACAATATCGTGATGGAAATATTGATATTGCGGCAGCATTAGCGCGGCGGCTTGAAACTTTAAATGTTAAAGCACCATTCGCTGTTGAACCAGCCATCTCACAAGCCATTACCGCCGCTGACTGGGACGCCGTGATTGTGTTATCAGACCAACTGGCTGAAGATATCAACGCAACGCCGCTGGCTGGTGTCTTTAAATCATGGGCGCTTGTTGCGAGCGGTCAAGGCGATGCTGGTTTGGCAAATCTTGCCGAAACGGGAGAGATTCTCGCGCAAGACGAAAATGGTCCACCAATTTTTATACAGGTGCAATTAGCATTGATGAGTGAATATCTTGGCTATCAAGATGAAGCCGTAGATATCGCCGCGCGCATAGCTCGATCACCGACATTGTCAGCAAAAGCAACCTTGCAAACCGCCGCTATATTTGCCCGGGCAAAGCAAATCCAAACAGCCAGTCAATTATTAAACAAACTGCCGTATTCTCTAGATCATCATCAAGTTCGCGTACCAGATACTGTGACTGAATTTATTGCCAACGCAGTTATCGATGCGGCATTGGCCTACAGTGACCCGCAATTAGTAACCATGGTGCCAGCACGTTTGCAACTGGCACTCTATCTTGACCCAGAAAATGATGCCGGTTGGTTTTTTCTGGCACGATCTTGGTTTGAACTAGGTCAATTTGAACGTGCCAAGTCGACGCTAGAAAACATTAACAACCCCAGCACATGGGCACTACCTCGGCAAATGCTTTTGAATGACATTGATATCCGAAAAGAAAATATAGACATAGCTATAGAGCGCTTCCATAACTATGTCATGGGTCAGCCAGACAATGGATATCTTCTCAAAGAACTTGGCGATCTATACCGGCGCGACCAACAATATGCAAAAGCGCGTGATAGCTATTTACGAGCCATCGCAGCAGGGTCCGACTCGGCGGATTTATATCGCAATCTAGCAATATCCCATGAAAGGCTGGATGAAGACGAACGAGCAGAAATACATTTTAAAGACGCATTGGCACGTGATCCCGATGACCCCTTTACCCTCAATTATCTTGGCTATTGGTGGGCGGACTCTGGGCGCCACCTCACACAAGCCATTAAACTGATTGAGCAGGCAGTTCGGTTGAGGCCAGATAGTGGGTTTTTTGTCGACTCGCTTGGCTGGGTACATTATCAGCTTGGCAATTATCAGCTAGCTGTTGAGTTTTTAGAAAAAGCCACAGTGCTTGAACCCGAAGACGCAGTCATCATTGCACATCTTGGTGATGCTTATTGGCAAACAAACCGTTACAGTGAGGCACATTATAAATGGCGATATGCTGCACAAATAACCAAGGACAGCAATTTAAAAGCTAGTCTGCGAAATAAGTTGGCGTTTGGATTGCCATTGACGAGGCAATGAGCAAATGATCACATTATTGGCCCCAGCCAAGTTGAATTTATGTTTGCGCGTGTGTGGCAAATCAGATAGCGGATTGCATAATCTCGATTCGATCGTTGTATTTTGCCAATTTGGGGACAAGATCTCTATTAGTCTAGCAGACCATGACAGTTTTATTAGGCGCGGCCCTTTTGCACCATTGTTAACCGCTTCAGATAATCAGAAAAATTTGGTAATTGCTGCACGCGACGCATTTCGTGCCGGTGGGGGTGTTTGTGGGCCGATCGCCATTGTTCTTGATAAAAACATTCCGGTAGGAGCTGGGCTTGGTGGTGGCTCAGCCGATGCAGCAGCAACATTGCGCGCCCTAAACATTATGGCTTCAACGCCGCTGAGCGATGACCAGCTTTTTGCCATTGCCACCAGGCTTGGGTCGGACGTACCGGTCTGTCTGGCGTCAACACCCCACCGCATCAAAGGCACAGGCAATATGATCTATCCGCTTGATAAAATTTACGCTGAAGCCCTGCTTCTAATTAATCCCCACGTGCCTTTGTCAACAGCCGCTGTGTTTAAGCAGCTAGCCCCACCTTACAATCAGCCATTACCTGAGATTATTGAACAAAATGCGGTGCGTTTATGCAGATTTGGCAATGATTTAGAGGCAGCCGCCACCACATTTGTCCCAGAAATAAATGATCTTTTGACCCGGCTGCGAAAGATACCCACATGTCGCGCCGCCCGAATGTCGGGTAGCGGCGCTAGTTGTTTTGGCATTTTTGACGATATCGACACCGCTAGGCTTTTGGCGGCAAAATTCAGTAGCGATGGTATATGGGCAAAAGCAACAAAGCTGCATCCTTCAGATAAACCAACAAATGATGATATCTGATGATTTTCCGCATCATTTTTTTGATAAGCCTTATTTTGCTGGGTTCGAGCATAAGAACAGGGTTGATTGCCAGAGACTTGATCGCTAAGTTGCAGCGATTAATTGAATTGGGGCGTGGCCAAGTGGTAAGGCATCGGTTTTTGGTATCGTGTATCGTAGGTTCGAATCCTACCGCCCCAGCCAACTTTTATTGATTGAATAAAATCATCTATCTAGCCTTGAATTAATACAAAATGTACTAATAAGGTACTAAATTTTGTGTTTTGGTTTGTTTCAAAATACTACGATATTTCAACTACTGAAGATTCTATAAATTTTTGCATATTCGGCGCAATCTTGACAAACTTTCGCCATGAGAAAAGCACTCATAACATCAACAGTTAGCTCTCTCATTTGTCTTGCCAGTATTTCGTTTACAGTTTGTTAGAATCGACTTCCTATACATAACCTGCGCCTTTTTGCTTCAGCTTTAAAATTTTCCGCCAAGGTCATTAAAACCAGATGCCCACTGAGTCCTATCAAACGGATTGACAGCAATTAAACAAAGCATTCTGACCAACAATGCCACCAGGTCTGTATTTTTCCAAGCCACCCATGGAGTGTATAAGACGGTCTCTGTCAACAAGCTGATCGTCATAACTAGAGGGCGCAGTACAACCACCAACAACAGAAATTAACATTATCGCTAAAGAGCGAAAAACGGGTTTGGATTTGGTCAAACAAATTCTAGGTGTTAACGGCATGCCTGTTTAATTATGTTTACCATTCTTTGATGATCCGACCTCAACGCTTTAATGGTGTTATTTACAACAACGTTATTTGAAATCGCATATGCAGGAGTGACTTCTCCAACCTGAACGCTTGCAATGACCAGCATTGATAATCAAATAGTTCCCAGAGCTACCAAATTAAATGTTTCTCCAGTCATAAAAAAGCTCCCTAACTCTTGTGCTGTTAAAAAATATTATCGTTTGACGATTGTTAATTGATTGCATTGTTCAAAATTATCCTATCGGTAACGCCTCCTTTAACAAATAAGTCATGCTATTGAAGAGATAATAAACAAAGTTGCAACATTATGCCCAGCAACAATACGGAATATCCAATATGCGTATTTTTTAAAAACTATACTCACCTCAATTAGCTTTCCACAGGTGACGAAAGCAAAAATTTAGAAACGGGCATTGAGTTGATTAATAAGTAACAGGTGCGTTCGGCATTAAATTTTTATCGGAATAAACTTAGCCCGGATAAGATCCTGACGTTTTATAACTTGGATAGCATTAGCAGCAAATCCCAATCTGTGTAACACCTCAACAATAACTAACGCACATGGGGGCAGTGGTCATGCCCAAACCCCCATGCAACACTTGTTGTTAGGATTGATTGACTGAACACTTGATCTGTCACCAACGCCATTGCTGAAGACTGTCAGGGGCTATCGCCAGGATTATAATTCCAACCGATAACCATGTTGTGTGGTGATCACAATTGGCGTCTCGGTCAGCCGCCCTATTTTTTGTCGCAATCGATAAATATGCGTTTCCAACGTATGCGTGGTCAGACCACCTTGCATGCCCCAAACCTCTGTTAATAGTTCATCTTTTGTTGCCGGTTCCGGAAACACACGATATAGAAACGTCAAAATACTTGTTTCTTTTTCAGTCAATGCTTGGATCCGCCCACAACCTATTTTATAGAGCATCTTATTTATTGGGACAAACTTCAGATCAGCCAGCCTAAAACGGGCTTCATCCGAAGCTTTGAATTTCCGAAGCTGGCTGTGAATGCGCGCCAGTAATATACCCATCCGTATGGGTTTTGTAACAAAGTCATTCGCACCAGCCTCAAGGCATTCAATGATATCGGACTCAGCATTTTTGTATGTGAGCATCAAAATTGGCTTAACGAAGCCATCACTTCGCAAGCATTTGCATATTTCCACCCCATTGCCATCCGGCATTTGTATATCCAACAGGATCAGGTCCGGGTTCACATCTTTTAGCGTGGCTTTTAACTCAGTCACTGACCCCACATCGACAATATTCTTAAACCCCTCAGCCAAGAATTGCTGACGCAAACTCGTACGCAAATAGGCATCATTATCAACAATCAAAAGGCGTGACATATTTTCCGAATCTTGGGAGGTGCGTTTGGACAGACCTTGCATTTTACTTTACGACCCAATACATCAATAATCATGAACAAATTACAGATTAACCAGATAAACACATTTACCGAAACATATTATTTATTGGCATGACTCGGATGAAAGGCAAACCATCCAGATGTATGATCAACAGATCAAAAACGCTGTGATGCGCGCCGCCCGCGGCGGCACCGAATTACGACGCGGCGGCACAGTTATGTTGCGGCTGTCGAATGGCGCTTGCGGGCTGTGTCGGGCTGCCGAATTAAGTGATAGTGACGACATGATGCGACTAAGCCGCTTAGCGGGTTCAGCGCCTTTGCTGATTTTAACTGCACCACGCCTGTTAAGTCTTGGACGGATTTTGCGCGCTGGGTATCCTGTAGCAACCGTGGCGTTACCAGATCAGCGCCATAGTGCCTTTTTCGATCTTGCCTTCGGACAGATAGACCAGCTAAATGAAAGTGATTTTACTATAATTGCCGAAAGCGCCGGATCGCTGGCTGATATGGCCACAAAATTATTGCGTAGCGCCAAATTAATCCCAGCTGGCCTATTTGTACGCTTGCCATTACGTGACGTTGCTGCCCAGGACCGATTTGCTCAGCAACATAATATAATGATGATTGAGTCACGTGATATCGATCAATATAGCCATGAAGCGGCATCATTCGTCAAAATCGCCGCACGTGCGCGGGTGCCATTGATGGTTAGCGAAGAAGCTGAAATAGTGATGTTTCGTGCTGAAATTGGTGGCGAAGAACATTGCGCTGTGCTTATCGGTGCTGGCGCAGATAGTGACACACCGCTGGTGCGGATTCATTCGCAATGTATAACTGGCGATATTCTTGGCAGTCTAAAATGTGATTGCGGCGCCCAACTCCAGGCAGCCATGCAATTAATGGCCGATAATGGTGGTGGGATATTGATTTATCTGGCTCAAGAGGGTCGCGATATTGGTCTGTTGAACAAGATGCGTGCCTACGCGCTTCAAGATAATGGCCTAGACACGGTGGATGCCAACCACGCACTTGGTTTTCATACGGATGAACGGCTGTTTTTGCCAGCCGCCCGTATATTGCAGGCATTGAATGTGTCTAGAATTCAGCTAATAACCAATAACCCTGATAAAATTAGCCAACTTGAACAACACGGCATTCACGTGACAGAGAGGGTGCCTCTAGCCCTAGATCCTACTCCGCATAACCGACGTTATTTGAATACCAAAAAAAATCGCACAGGGCATCTTATCGAAAAAATTTAGTCATCGCGCACACCAAAAATAGCTGATCCAACCCTTACAGATGTGGCTCCCAATCCTATTGCTTGGATATAATCACCACTCATTCCCATCGATAATTTCGGTAAACCCAGACGCTGTGCCATTGTGTTTAGCAACGCGAAATGCATGGCCGCCTCTTCGTCGATGGGGGGTATGCACATAAGCCCTATGATAGGAAGTGCCAATTCTTCTTTGCAAAAGTGGGTAAAATCATCGAGCTGGTCTGGAAAAATACCAGATTTTTGGGGCTCTTCGCCGGTATTAACTTGAATGTAACAGGGCAAATACCGATTTTGACGGGCCATTTCCTTGGCCAAGGCGCGGGCTATTTTTTCTCGGTCAACAACTTCAATGACATCGAAAAGCGCAACAGCCTCTGCAGCTTTATTGGTCTGCAATGGGCCAATTAGGTGCAGGGTTAAATCGCTATATGCCAAGCGCCGGTCTGTCCAACGCTGGCTGGCTTCTTGTACACGATTTTCACCAAAAACCCGCTGGCCAGCAGCTAAAGCAGCATTGATTTTCACTTCTGACTGGCGCTTGCTTACCGCTACCAATATCACCGGTTCGGCTCTATAGCGCTGCGACCGCTGGTCTACAGCCTTGTTGATCTGTGATTGCACAGTAGTAAGCCGACTCGCCACATCGACCGGAGCGCCGTCTGACTGTTGCCATTTTTCAACAGTGATAGAGGTCATTTGGTTCTTATCTTTATTCATAGACATACTTTTCATTGCCCCAATTACGCAGATTTTACAGGTTTTAGCTGCCTAGTAAACAGGAGTGTTGCAAATATATCACACAGGAGAAAAAACTTTAAACCGTTTGGACTATCACAACTTGTTAAATCAGATAAAAGTAATAATTTTGGTCTGTTGCCAATGGTGGTAACGGATTCTCTAAGGGAGATTTAACATGCGTAAGATTCTTCTTACAACAACCGCTTTGGTTGCTCTAGGTGGCGTTTCAGTTGCGTCAGCGCTGGACATCAGCGGTTTCCAAAGATTTGAATATCAAAGCTGGGACGATACCGCTTCAACCGAAACAGGCGGTAATAACGACACTCAGTTCGCTGATTACAATCGTGTTGTATTCTCACATTCGGTGACTGGCGACAGCGGCATATCAGCATCTGGCTATTACCGGATCAACAACTGGGCAGAAGCATACCAAGACATCTCAGTTACAACTGATTTGGGTACATTCTCGTTCGGTAACTACACAACTCCAGGTGGTTTCATGTACAATTCACACCTGTATAACGGAACATTCCGTGTAGCTACCGGCCAGACTTTCGCTGGCGTTTCAACATCTGCAGCTGCAGCAATCCAGGACGCCGCAACAACAAACAGCATCAACTACACCATGCCAAGCGTTGGCGGACTAAGCGCCATGGCCTCATTCATGGATGCTGGTACAACTTCAGCCGCAGATGCGACCGAAGTATACGTTGCTTACGCTGGTTCAACTGGTGACGTTGGTTTCCGGATCCATGGTGGTATCGCCAACGGTGCTGACTCTACTGGCACAGCTAACGATGAGCAAGAGAACAATGAATACGGTCTCAACATTGACTCCGGTGCCATTGGCGTTCGCATGTCACGTTCTGAGAAGTCAACCAAGAACACTGCTGGCAACTCAACAGCTAAAATCGAAGCAAACGAATACGCTTTGACATATAAAGCTTCAAGTGATTTGACACTTGGTATTGTTGTTCTTGACTCGAAAGACAAGCTCGACACAACAAATAACCCAAAGCTTGACCAGACAGTAATTGCAGCTAATTACTTCATTATGCCAGGCTTACGCGTTCAAGCGTCCACAATCGATTTCGATTACGAAGGTGCGACAAACAACAGCGGTTCAGCTATGAACATTGCTCTCCGGATTGATTTCTAATCCAGAGAGAATATGTCTAGAAAGGGAGGCCTTAGGGTCTCCCTTTTTTCTTTACAAATCACGGCTACATTCGCATTATCAAGCGCACTAAAAATGCGTATCGGAGCTCAACCAAATGTCGAAAAAAAGCCACAGCCTTTCAGCCATGACACTGCTGTTGGCTTTTATCCTACACGCCGCTGGCTGTTCTCACAAAGATAATGTTGAACCACCAAAAAATGAAAACAAAGAAGAAAGCACCTCATTTTTTACCGGAAAACCAGTGGGAACAGACGTCCTTGAGCTCGGAAAGGAAAAAACGGGTCCCGGCTCAATGCCTGTTAACGCCCTCTTGTGGCGCGCAGCATTAGATATCGCCTCAATTGTACCACTTGATGATGTTGATACATTTGGTGGTAGCATTGTTACTGAGTGGTACGCACCCGACGATCAACCCTACAGAAGACTGAAACTAGCCATTTTTGTGGTAGGCATGGAATTACGTTCAGATGCCATTCAAGTGCGAGCTTATGTTCAGGTAAAATCTGCTGACATGAAAGAGTGGGTAACGGCCGGTCGCGACGAAAAACTTAGCCGCAAACTGGAGGATTTGATTTTGACACGAGCCCGCGAACTGCGCGCAGCCTCAATCAGCGAAACCAGCAACTAGGTCTCAGCTTTTGCTAGCAAGAATAAACAGATATCAACATCGCCCAGATGCATCGCAATTAAGGAATAGGTTATGAACCATTATGATGCGCCGGCCATCGAAAAAAAATGGCAGGCAATCTGGGAAAAGACCGGCTGTTTTGCCGCCAGTGCCGATCACAGCAAACCAAAATATTATGTGCTAGAAATGTTTCCTTACCCATCTGGCCGTATACACATGGGGCATGTGCGTAACTATACGCTTGGTGATGTTGTGGCCCGTTACCGCCGCGCCAAAGGGTTCAATGTATTGCATCCAATGGGCTGGGATGCGTTTGGTCTACCTGCTGAAAATGCGGCAATGGAACGCGGCGTTCATCCTAACAAATGGACAGTTGAAAATATTGCTAGCATGCGCGCACAGCTACGTAGTATGGGCTTGTCATATGACTGGACTCGGGAATTTGCCACCTGTTCGCCAGATTACTACCAGCACGAACAAAAAATGTTTCTCAAATTTCTTGAGGCAGGACTGGCTTATCGCAAAAAAAGCTGGGTAAATTGGGACCCAGTAGAAAATACCGTTTTGGCCAATGAACAAGTAGTAGATGGATGTGGTTGGAGGTCTGGTGCACCTGTTGAGCGCCGACTTTTGTCACAATGGTTTTTAAAAATCACCGAATTTGCCAATGAGCTTTTGGCAGCTATTGACTGTCTTAACCGCTGGCCCGACCGAGTCCGTTTGATGCAATCCAATTGGATTGGCAAATCTGAGGGCGCGCGGGTGAGATTCCAACTCACCCAACCACCGGACGGAAAAATAAACAGTATTGAAGTATTCACCACCAGACCAGATACATTATTTGGTGCATCATTTATTGCTTTAGCCGCGAATCACCCACTTGCTCAGACTATTGGCAAATCGAATGAAGCAGCTGCGGAATTTATTGCTGAGTGTGCCAAGCTTGGCACATCTGAAGCAGCTGTTGAAACTGCTAAAAAGCGAGGCTTTGACACCGGCATCCTGGCCGTTCATCCACTAGATGACAACATCACCTTGCCGGTTCATATCGCCAATTTTGTCTTAATGGAATATGGCACAGGTGCAATTTTTGGGTGCCCAGCCCATGATCAACGAGATTTAGATTTCGCTAATGCTTATCATCTGCCGGTGACACCAGTGGTCTTGCCGGAAGATGCAGACGCAGCCAGTTTTACCATTACCAATACAGCGTATACCGGACCCGGCAAGCTGATCAATTCAGGTGATTGGAACGGGCTTGATATCGAATCCGGTAAAAAAGCCGCTATAGCAGCATTGGAAGCTGTCAATGCTGGCCAGGGTGAAACCACATTCCGGCTACGCGATTGGGGCGTATCACGCCAACGCTATTGGGGCTGTCCGATCCCGATCATTCATTGCCCATCATGCGGCGCAGTGCCAGTGCCAGAGGCTGACCTGCCGATCACTTTGCCGAAAGATGTTGATTTTTTGGCTCCCGGCAATCCACTTGCCAACCACCCAAGCTGGAAACATGCTCTCTGCCCAAAATGCGGCTGTGTGGCCGAACGTGAACAAGACACATTTGACACATTTTTTGAGAGCTCTTGGTATTTTTTGCGGTATACAGATCCAACACA
>MDTG01253612.1_pt1 | contig 22861 bp, 21 predicted proteins | sample 811421 | NCBI WGS metagenome assembly MDTG01 (sample SAMN05326645, study PRJNA326480) | marine metagenome | isolation source: seawater | place: Pacific Ocean: South East | collected 2011
ATTTAAGATTTCGTAAATCTACTAATATTTGAACCATGCTTGCTTATTTCATTATACGTCCAGTCATATGTTTTCTTAAGACCGTCTTTTAATTTTATCTTAAAACTCCAGTTTAGAACTTTTTTAACTAAGTCATTATTACTCGATCTACCTCTTACACCTTTTGGTTTATCAAGTTGATAATCACGATTAAGTTTTTTTATTTCAGAAATTTCCTGAATTATATCAATCATTTGATTAATAGAAACCTGTTCATCACTTCCAATATTTACAGGTTCTGAATAGTCAGACTCAAATAATCTTAAAGTGCCCTCTATACAATCTTCAATATACAAAAAACTTCTTGTTTGGTTGCCGTCACCCCAAACTTCAATTTTATCTAAATTTTCTTTTTTAGCATGAATTATCTTTCTACATAATGCTGCAGGAGCTTTTTCTCTCCCACCATCATAGGTTCCGTAAGGACCGTAAATATTATGATATCGTGCAATTCTTACTTCTAATCCATAATCTTCCATAAAATGCCTACACATTCGTTCACTAAATAATTTTTCCCATCCATATCCATCTTCGGGAGCTGCAGGGTAAGCGTCATTTTCTTTTAAACCTTCAATAAAAACATTTTGTTGTTTTGTTATATTGTAAGCACACGCGCTGGATGAGAAAAAATATCTTTTTATCCCAAATTCCTTACAAGCTATCAATAAATTAGTATTGATCAAAACAGACTGCATACATTCAGCTTTATTATTTTCAATAAAACCCATCCCCCCCATATTACATGCCATGTTAAACACATAATCTATATTTTTTGTAACTTTCCTACAATTTTCAATATTTTTCATATCAGTTTGATAATAATTTCTAACTTCTTCAAAATCTTGAAACCAATATTCTTTCGGCTTTATATCAACAGCTGTAATTGAATTTTTATTTTCTAGTAGTTTTTTAGTTAAATGACCTCCAATGAAGCCACCAGCACCCACAATAAGAATTTTTTTATTTTTTATCATCCAGAATTTTTTAAACTTACATATATTATTTTCAATAGAAAAATTTATTTTGAATTACTCACATATTTCTGATTTTCATTAGTTGCTTCAATAATTTATTTTTTTGTTGTTCTTTATATAAAAAAACCAATTTCTCAAAATACGTATTAAAATTAAATCTTTTATTTAATTTACTTTTCACAAAAAATATTTCCTTATTTAATTTTGATTTAATCTCATTTTTATCAACTAAATTTTCGTGTAATTTTTCACCAGGTTTTAAACCTGTAATCTGATATCGAAATTTATAATTTGAATTAATCTTTGATTTCAATTTTCCTAATTTTTGAGCTAATTTCAAAATATTCAGGGGTTTACCCATATTTAAAACAAATATTTTATTATCAGGTTTTATGCTTGTGGTAAGTAAAACTAAATAACATGCCTCTAAAATTGTCATAAAATATCTTGATGCTTTTGGGTGGGTTATTTTTAAACTTTGATTTGAATTTATCTGCTCTATAAAATTAGTTATTGCTGAACCAGAACTTCCAAAAACATTTCCAAATCTAACAATATTAATAAGATTCTTTTTTCCAGTTTGTTTATTGTAGTATTCACAAATTTTTTCTGCCACTCTCTTTGTATAACCAAGAATTGATAATGGATTGGCCGCTTTATCTGTTGAAATAAATATCATTTTACAAGAATATTTTTTTGCTAAATTACAAATATTATATGTTGAGAAAATGTTATTTTTTACAGCTGCAGAGATATTATCCTCCAAAATATTCACATGTTTATAAGCTGCTGCATGAATAATTAGGTCTATTTTGTTATCATTAATTATCCTTTTCAATAATAACTGATTATTTACATCACATAATAAAAGTTTAATTTTTTTATTAAATGTATTGTTTTTTTGATAAATCGCCAGCTCAGAATTATCAACTCCAATTATCTTTTTTGCATCTTGGAAAATTAATTGTCGACATATTTCAGATCCGATAGTTCCACCAGCGCCTGTTACTAATACATTTTTATTTTTTAAACTTGATATCTTTTTTCTTTTAATTGGTTTTCTTTCTAAGAGGGAATTTACTTGATCAACTTCAAGATCGTTTAAATTTATTTGATTATTAATTAAAAGTTTTTTTTCTGGAAGATACCTTACGTCAAAAAAAAATAAACTTAATTTTTTATTAAGTTTTTTTATTTGATTTTCGTTAAGTGATGGAATAGCTATAAAAATTTTGTCGATAACTTTTTTTTTATTTATTTTTTTTAAATTGTCAAAACTTATAACAGGAATATTTAAAAATAATGTATTATGTTTTTTTGGATCATCATCTATAAAATAAATTACTTTCTCCTTTTGCTCTTGTAAATTCATATATAATCTTTTTCCAGCATAACCAGCTCCATAAATTACAGATCCTTCATACCTAGCATTTGGATAATCAATTTTTGTTAAATTTAATTTTTTATGCCTTTTAATTTTAATCTTGTGCTTTAAATATTTTTCTACTGTTTTAAATTCATAATTCCCAATACTTTTTTTCAATTTTTCAATATTAGCAATTGATTTATTCATTTGACTAATGTTGTTTTTGTTTATGATTTTATTTTTATTAAATTCTAAAAAATCCACTAAATTTTTAATTAATACACCATTTCCAGTGCCGACGTCATAAACACCTGGCTCATACTGATTAACTAAAAATTTTTTGTAAATTTCAGCAACATCAGACAAATGAATAAAATCCCTTAAAGAAATACCATTATTAATTAATTTTAAAGATAAATTTTTTCTTTTTATTGTTATTAACTTTTCTATAAATGAAAATTGATCTTTATGATCACCATAAGTATTAAATATTCTCATAATATAAAATTTAATATTCTTAGTTTGGCAAAAATTTTGTATTACTTTCTCAGCTGAGATTTTGAAAGATGCATATAATTTACGATTATACGCATCAATATTCGTATCCATTAAACTATCCGTCAAATTATAAACCGAGGCACTGCTAGTATAAATAATTTTATTAATATTTTTAGTGGATAGATTTGATAAAATTTTAATTAAACTTAGAACAGATAATTCTGCAAACTTTTGATAATCATGAGTGTTAAGCTGATTTAACTTAAATGATGGATAAAAATTATTGAAAATAAAATTTGTTTTTCTCTTATATTTATTTTTAAGTTTTTTTAGATCTAAATTATTTGCAGAAATAATTTCTACATTTTTAAGATTTTTAGCAATTGCGTCAGTAATTCTACTTTGCTTTCCGAAAATTACGTTTTTTATCATTTTTAGACAATTTAAGAATTAATAAAATATAAGTAATCGTAAATAACGATAAAATTACATAAAAATCTACCATTAAGAAACTAAATAAAAAAATTGGTAAAGTGCTTAAAAAAATCAAAATTATATTAGTTTTTAAAAGTGAAAATTTACTTATTAACAAATGATGTATATGATTTCTATCACCGTAAAATAAATTTTTCCCTCTAAAAAATCTTATAATTGAAAGTCTTAAAAGGTCATAACCCGGTAAAATTAATAATAAAAAAATTTCGTCAACAAATTTGAAAGTATAAAATGTATTATATTCATAGATTAGTGAAATAGACAGAATTGAACCCAGTAAATACATACCATTGTCTCCCATAAAAATTTTATTTAGTAAATTTAGGCATAAAATAAAAAATAATAATACCAGCACAAAAAAATAGAATTCATATAAGGGAGATTTAATTAACAAATAGCTAAAAACAAATATAAAAAAAAATATAGATTGACCATTAATCCCATCATAAAAATTGAGTGCATTAGTTAAAATTATAATACAAAAAATTGAGAAAAAATAAGCGAAATTACCTAGATATATGGGATTGTCTAAAAATGTTAAAGAAATATTCAAAATTAATAGATCATCATTTAAAAACAGTACTAATAAAGAAAAAAAAATACTTGCGAATAACTTATTTTCTGGCTTTAGTTTGTGTTTATCATCGATAAGACCAATCAAAAAAAATGAAATTGTTAATAGTGATATAGAAAAAATATGCCTATGGGGAAGATCAATGTTAAAATGATCATTAAAAAAAAAATAATAAATCAAAACAAAAAACAAAAGATTAAATAAAAAAATTACACCACCTAATAAAGGAACATCTGATTTATGTTTCTTTAATTTGTTATCAGGTTTATCATATATATTTATAAGTGATGCAATTTGATCTAATTTATATACGATAAGAGAATTTAAGATAAATATAATAAATACTACTGACAAAATCATTTATAATTTTTTGTATGATCGAGAATATAGTTTAATCTTATAATATAGCATAATTAATTTTAAAAGAGATTTTATCAATTTAATATTTTTAAACTTATAAACTTTAATATTTTGTCTAAAAATGAACAACCTTATTAATAAGATTTATAGCTCAAAAAAAGAAAAAAACTATTCAGAAAAAATTTTATTGATTTCATCAAAAAATCTTTTTTGAGTAAATATTTTTTTCTTAGATATTGTATTTTGTATTTTATAGTAATTTTTCATTATATGTTTAATGACAATTGCCAAGCTTTTTGCATTTCTTGCAGAATTGTATAAACCAAAACTAAAAGTCTTTTTTAAAAAATTAATATCATCAAATATTATTACTGGCCTTAATCTTGATAAACTTTCTAGAATTACTTGGGGATACGCCTCCACGTAAGAAGGTAAAATAATTATATCAGAATTATCATAACATTTGATCAGCTCTTTATCTCTAACAATTTGTCCAGATATTTTTAAATCTAAATTTTTTGGATAATCTTTTTTTTTAAAATATTTATAATCATTTCCAACCATATGTAAGGACGATTTCAATTTTAATTTTTCAAAAATATCAATTAAACTTAAATAACCCTTTTCTACTCTAAATCTACCAATATATAATAATTTAACTTTGTAATTACTCGTTTTAATTTTATTTGATATTTTTCTATTTTTAAGCCACTCGTTGTTAATCTCGGAAGGAAATAATAATTGTGATTCTGAAACCCCAGTAAGAAATTTGGAACATGTGAGTATATTAGTTTTATTTTTTAAAAAATAAAACATGATACCATAAAAAAAATATCCAATTTTTCCAAATTTTACTTTATATTCGATAAATCCATCACTTCTTAAAAAAAGAAAAATTTTTTCTTTTTCTACACCAATGATTTTACAAATTAGACTAATCATAAAATTAAATGGAGTGAGTGAAATTATAACTATTTTAAAATTTTTTAAATTTTTTAATAGAAAAAATAATTTTTTTAGATTTATAAATTCTATATTTTTTGGAATTTTTTTACCAAATTTAGGCTTTTTTTTACAATATCTGCAATAAAAATATAATTGCCTAAAATTCTTAAAGCCATTTAAAATAGTAAATGTATTCTTATTTGAGTTAAAGAAATATTTTTTTTTTGAAATATGAAATTTATCGTTAGAAATAATAATAATTTTTGTCATTTTTTTTTAAAAAAATCTTTTATGAAAGTTGGAAATAAAGAAACAAAAAATAAATAAAATAATTTTTTCAAAAAAAATTTTTTATTCTTTATAAAAAAAAGGTCATTTTCTTGATTTTGAAACCAATTTTTAAACTCTTTATAAAACATCTTCCTATTTTTATCGTGAAAATTATCTCCATGAATACGAATTTGTAGTAATGGATCTTGAATAGAATGAGCTTGTTTTGTCTTTGAAATTTTCATAACAAAATCAAAATCGCCAATTATATTGTAATTCGAGTTAAATAGACTGATTTCATTCAAAAGTTTTTTTTTTATAATTAGACTACTAATCGTCACTAAATATTCTTTAGCTAAAAAATTGTAAATTAATCCACTCGGAAGTTTTTTTAATGTATGAGGTATTTTTTTATTACTTTTTTCCAAAAAAATATGAGAGTTTGAAAATGAAAAATCATAAAATTTATTTTCAAAAAATATTTTTCTTTTAGACAAAAAGTCTTCGTACCACTCATCATCACAATCTAAAAATGCAATATATTCACCTCTAGCTTTTTGACATGCCAAATTTCTTGCCTCATAAAGTGTAGTATGTTTTTTTGCCATAAAATAATTAAATTTTGGATTTGAAAAACTTTGAAAAATTTTTTTACTATTGTCTGTAGAGTAATTATCCCAAAAAATTAATTCCCAATTTTTGAAATTTTGAGCAATTACACTTTTAAGTGATCTTTCTAAATATTTTTCACCATTATAACAATTCATGATTATGCTAACTAAATTTTCCATTTTTTTAATTTAAGATAAATTGGTTGAATAAAGATTTTTTTTAATTTGAATCTAACTTAAAATTTTAATTACCTCAAATCTTTCAGCATTTTTAAATCCTACAAAAGATCCTATGAACCTGGATTGTGATAATATATTCTCTTTTGATCTTGGATAAGGAAATTTTTTAAACTCGTATTTATAAAAATTTATCAATTTCAGCTTTTCATTAATGAATTTTTCAATATCAACAAAATAATTTCCTGAAAAATTACCAAATAAATTGAATGACCATTCAGTCGAGGATGGAATTTCAAAAGATAAGATCTTTTTTAAATAGTTTGTTTTTGTAGTTCTAGTAGCTATCAAAACAGCCTCTAAGCAAGTTCTGTGATCAACATTTAAATCCTTAGATGAGTGAGTATAAATTATTGTTGGTTTTATTTTTTCAATGTGTTGATTAATTTGATTTGTTATTTTAAGTTTAATTTCTGAGTTTGAATTTAAATTTTCATTATTTAAAAAATCAATTGATCTGACTTTCAAAAATTTTCCTACTTTTAGTGCACTTTTTTTTCTTTTTTCAAGATTTAAATTAGTTTGCAAATTATTGATTTTATTTCGCGCACTACTGCCCTCAAAAACATACAATAAATTTATTTGATCATTTTTACTTTTATGTTTTAGTAAAGTTCCGCCACATCCAAGAATTTCATCATCAGGATGAGCGCATATAACAAGTATTTTTTCCATAATAACTCTAGTGTATTTTATATGATATTATTACTATAAGGGTAAAAAAATATATAAAAATAAAAAAATAAAATATTTTATTTGTGAATTATTACTTAGGATTATTTGGGGGAGTGGGGACTAATCCCTCTGCTGCTTTGTTGAAAGGGAAAAAAATTATTGCTTTTGCAGAGGAGGAAAGGTTTACGAGGATCAAGAATGCACCATTAGCATTACCGATTAATTCAATTTATTATTGCTTAAAAGAAGCGGGTATTGAAATAAATAAAGTAAAAAAAATTTCTTTTGGTTGGGATTGTCCTCATCAATTTAACAAAGTACCTATCTTTTTAAAGAAATTATACAAAAAACATCCTGGTTTAAGAAATAACTATAATATTAACTTAGAGGAAAGAGTGAGGCTTGGTTATGATCCAGATAAAATTATAAATGAGTTAAAATGGGCATTTGCAAAAAAAAATCAAAAATTTAATAAAAAAATCACATATTACAAACACCATCTTAGCCATGCCGCAAGTACGTTCTATGCCTCTGGATTTCATGAAAGTAGTATTTTAATTTTGGATGGTATGGGTGAAGAGTTCACTGGCGGTTTTTATAAAGGTAAAAAAAATAAAATTACTTGTATAAAAAGATTTTATCTCCCTAATACTCTAGGCGGATTTTACTCTACTTTCACAGAATTTTTTGGTTTTAAAAGTAACTCCGAAGAAGGTAAGCTAATGGCATTAGCTTCTTATGGCAAATACTCTGAAAAACTTCAAAAAAAACTAAACCGATTTTTAAAATATGATAATTTAAACGGAAATTTTAAATTAAATCCTGTTTTAAGATTTGGTGGTCAAAGATCAAAAAGTCCAAGGTTTTCTGACAAATTTATAAGTATATTTGGTAAACCTCTTAAAAAAAAATCTCAAATATCTAAACCTTATAAAGATTTAGCATTTAATGTGCAGTGGTTATTAGAAAAAATTGTCTCTCTCTTAGTAAAAGATTTAATCAAAAAAACAAAAATCCCAAATCTTTGTCTAGCCGGTGGAGTGCATATGAATTGTAAACTAAACGGGGTCTTAGCAAATTTACCACAGGTTAATAATATTTATATTCAACCAGCATCTTCTGACAATGGTGTCTCATTAGGCGCAGCGATGCTTTCAGCAAGGAATGATAAAGGAAATTTTAGTAAAATGACTCATTGCTATCATGGAATTGATTTTTCCAATTCATCAATCGAGAGTTCATTAAAAGAAGCAAAGATAAAATTTAAAAAGATTAAAAACATTGAAAAAAAAGTTGCTAAACTTTTGGCAGATGGGAAGATAATAGGATGGTTTCAGGGTAAATCGGAAGTTGGTGCGAGAGCATTGGGAAACAGATCAATTCTAGCAAATCCACTTATAAAAAATATGAAAAAAAAACTTAATGAAGAGGTAAAACATAGAGAAAACTGGAGACCATTTTGCCCCTCTGTGAATGATTATAAATATAAAGATTATTTTGGAAATGTCCCAGAAAGTGATTTTATGATTTTAGCTTTTAAATGTAAAAAAAAATACAAAAAAATTTTACCTTCTGCTATCCATATAGATGGAACTGCCAGACCCCAAGTTGTAAGAAAGAAAACAAATAAAAAATTTTTCAAATTAATAGAGGAATTTGAAAAGATTACAGGCGAAGCAATATTAATAAATACTTCATTTAATGTTCAAGGTGAGCCTATAGTTAATAAGCCTTCTGAAGCAATTAGGTGTTTTTCAGGAACTGGAATAGATTACTTAGCTATTGGAGATTTTTTAATTTCTAAATAACTTTTAATTTTAATACTATTGAAGTATTAAATTTCATTTTTGTGATTTTTTCTAATTTATATCCAGTATCTTTGATTAATTTAACACATACATTCTGGGGAACATAAAAAGTATTCATACCTAACAAAATTGTTCCATCTGGGGTCAAAAATTTTTTTGCTTCACTTAAAAAATCCTTTGCAGTTTGAATACCCTCAAGATCACTATATCTTATATTTGGAAATTCCAATTTCTCATTGTTTGTTGATGCTGGTACATAAGGAGGATTAAACGATATTAAATCAAATTTTTCATTGACATCTGAAAATAAATTAGATTGTAAGATATTAATATCATTTTTATTTTGAATAGAGTTTTTAATGCTATTTTCAACAAATTCTTTATATACATCAATCGAAGTAACATCAGAATATGAATTAATCTTTTTGAAATATTGACCTAAAATTGCAAATTGACCACAGCCCATATCTAAATATTTATTTTTTTCCTTATTTTGATTAAGTTCTTTCTTTAATACTAATGTGGTTAAATCCCAAAAAGTATCATGAAGATATTTTTCAATTTTAATGCGCCAAACAACAAAAGTTATTATTTTTGAAGATCTAATATATTTTAATATTTTATAAATTAATTTTCCAATCATATTATTTGATAAAATTTCGCAGGCACCACCTCTACAAACATTTATGTATGATATTCATTAAAAATATTACCCTTAAAATATCTAATTGTTTTTCTAAGACCATTTTCAATAGATATTTCTGATTTCCATTTTAATAATTTTTTTGATTTTAATATTTTAGGATAAAGATTTTTAATCTCATCTTTTCTTAATTGAATTTTACCAAATTGAGGGTTGCCAGAACCAACTAACTTACAAATTTTAATTATTAAATTTCTTATCTTTATTGGTTTTCCAGAACCTATATTTATTATTTCACCATTAACTTTATCATTTTTTAATGATTTTATGATTGCATCAACTAAATCGTCAATAAACAAAAAATCTCTTAATTGAGAACCATTTGAGCAGTCAAAATTTTTATTTTTTATTGCATTGTAAATTGTTATTGGAACTACTCTATTAATATCCTGAGCTGGTCCATATACCAAATATAGTCTTAGAATAGCGACTGGAAAATTATATTTATTATATAAATTTAATAAAAATTTAGTGCTTAATAATTTAGCTTTACCATACACAGAAAAGGTTTTTTTATTTAACATATTATTTTCATTTTGTGGTGATTTTTTTTTTCCATATTCAACACACGAACCTATTTGAATAAATTTTTTTATTTGAGATTTTAAAAAAAGTAATGATAAATTTTTGCATCCATTAAAATGACTTTCCATTGTTTTTTTTTTTATGGGAATGGTCAACGTATCCTGCAAGATTAACGACATAATCAAAAGATTTAGTATTAATTATTTTATTGAGTTTTTTTTTATTCGATACATCACAAATCAAATATTTTACCTTATTTAATTTTCTAAATTTCTTAGGTTTTTTTGATGATAAACTGGTAACTAACCAATTTTGTTTTAAGCATTTTTTAGCTAAATGGTATCCTATAAAGCCAGTCCCTCCCGAAATTAAGATTTTTTTTTTTTTATTCAAAATTTTTTTGCTTAATTTTTTTTTCCAAGATTTTTTTATCTCTTAAAGTATCCATACATTGCCAAAAACCCTTATGTCTAAAAGCAATCATTTGTTTTTTTTTTGTTACCAATTTAAATGGTTCTTGCTCTAGATATGTTTTATCACCTTTGATAAAATTTATAAATTTTGGTTCAACTACAAAAAAACCTCCATTGATCCATCCTGCATCTAAGGAGTTTTTTTCTCTAAAATACTGAACGATTTTACCTCTAATTTTAATTACTCCAAATCTAGCTGGCGGCCTTACTGCTGTTAATGTGATTAATTTTTTATTTTCTTTGTGAAACTTAACTAATTTTCTTAAATTTAAATTTGAGAGACCATCTCCATATGTAAGTAAAAAAGTTTTATCAAGAAACTTTTTGAGTTTTTTTAATCTTCCGCCAGTCATGGTATTCTTCCCGGTCTCAATCAAATTAATCTTCAAATCCTTATTTAATTTCTTTTTTTTAAAATAATCTTTTATCACCTGACCTTTGTAACCAAGTGCAATATAGAAATTTTTGAATCCATATTTATAATAATGATCTATTATTCTTTGAATTATTGGCTTTCCACAAACCTTGATCATTGGTTTAGGAATTGTTTTAGTATATTCTGAAATTCTTGTTCCTAAGCCACCTGCTAAAATTACTACTTTCATGACGTTAAAAAAAAATTTTACCTTTGAACAAATTTGAGTTTTTATTTCCTTTATTTACTATTAACTTTTCATAGAGTTTTATCTGATTTATAGAATAATCATACATAGATGTTTTTCTTTTTTTTTCAAAAAAAAATTTATACCAATTTACAAGTAGTATAATTGTTTGATTTGCATTCATTAAACATTTCCAATTTAAAATTCTCAATGCTTTGTCACTATTTAGCTTGAGCAAGCCTGACTCAAAAACTTTTTTTTTAGACTTAACGATTTGCCAGTTAAGAATTGGCCATTTTTTTTTAAATTCTTTTACTAAACCAATTACACTTAAAGAACTTTTATTATTTGGCCCAAAATTAAATGCGTTGCCATTAATTTTATTATCATTTTTTTGTTTAATTGCTAAAATCATATAACCAAAAATAGCCTCTAAAACATGTTGCCACGGCCTTGTAGATTTGGCAAACCTGACTTTTAATTTTCTCTTTTTTTGTATTGATCTAATACAATCTGGTATTAATCTATCTGCTGACCAATCACCTCCTCCTATAACATTACCTGCTCTTGCAATTGAAATAAATAATCTTTTATTATTTTTTAAAAAACTGTTTATGTAAGATTGTATAATTAATTCAGCACATGCTTTAGAGGCGCTATAGGGGTCATGGCCACCCAATCTATCATTTTCTTTATATCCTCTTTTTATTTCTAAGTTTTTGTAGGATTTATCACTTGTTATTATTACAACAGAGCATTTTTTTTTAAATTTAACTTTTTTGAGAGCCTCTAATAAATTTAATGTTCCAAAAGTATTTGTTTCAAATGTTTCTACTGGATTTTTATAAGATTTTTTAACCAAAGATTGTGCAGCAAGATGGAAAATATAATCTGGTTTGATTTTATTAATAATAGATAGAAACTTTTTCTTATTCCTTATGTCAAATTTAAAATGATTAATTTTTTTTTTAGTTGATTTGCCCCAAAATTTGATGGATTTGTTGGAACTCTGTTAGATATGCCAGAAACTTTAGCTCCTAAATGCGTAAGCCATAAAGTCAACCAAGACCCCTTAAAACCAGTATGTCCAGTAATAAGTACTTTTTTTCCATTAAAATTTTTCGATAAATTTATCATTACAATTTAATTTCATATTTGTTATGAGGGTATTTTACTTTACTATTAAAAAATTTTATTACGTCTTTATCGCTCTTAATTATTTTTCTTAATTCATTTGATTTATTATTTAATGTTTGCCTATATAAATTTTTTTTTAAATTAGATTTGAATGATTTTTGATTTAGCAGATTTTTTTTATTTTCATGTATATAAATAATTTCTTTTAAGTTAGATTTATCAATTTCTAAAAAATTAAATATTTTTTCAAAGTACATAAATTTATCTTTTGTATAGTTATCATAATCTAAAAGGCAAAAATTTTTTTTTTTTAAGAGAATTTTTTGCCAATTTTCAATCCAATCCTCAAAATAATTTATTGGTATTTGGTTTTCTCTATGATTCTTTATTAAAGAAATTTTGAAGCCATCTAATAAACTATACTTTGAATAAATTTGATATTGTGGCTGTCTATCATCATTAGACAGGTGTAAGTACCTACTTACCATCACATCGATTAAATTTCTTATACTAATAAAAGTTTTAAAATTATATTTTTCAATAATTTCAAGATTTCTTTCTAAAGCTTCTGAGTGCCTTTTTAAAAAAGTATTTTTATTTTTTGGAATTCTTCTAAACATATCCTCAGATAAATCATGATGATGTTTTAAGTTCCGGTCATCAAATAATCTTAAAATAGAATTAGCTTGATTGACAAAGCCAACTTCAGACAAAATTTCTTCTATCATTGTAGTCCCAGATTTGGGTAAACCAATTACGACTACATTAAGACCCGGCCTTAATTTTTTATTCATAAAATCTTTTCCAAAGTCTTTTTTTAAACTTAATATAAACTGAATTGGAAATTTAAAGAAATTTTTTAAACATCTATAAATATGTAATAAATAAATCATTAAATTTTAAATCAAATATCTAATTTACTTTCTAAAAATTTTTTTGTTTCACTTAAATTCAATGAAATTTTTTTACCAAAATATTTTGTTTTTAAATCGTTAAGATACTGATCACTCCTATTACCTAGTAATTCCTCTATTTGTTTAAAAATTTCTTTTTCACTTATATCTATTTCAAAATTTTTAATATCTTTTCTCAACAATATATCTAAAGACATATTATGAATTAAATCGTGTTCAAATTTTGTGCCTTTTTTTAAGTTTAACAAAATCATCTTCTTTTTTAAATAAATAGCATCAAATAAAATTGCACCATAATCTGCTAATATGAGATCAACACATTTCATTTTCTCACCAATTTTTTGATCAAAATTAAAATCTACAATAAAGTTTAATCTTTCAATTTCCTTCAAAATTTTTTCATTTAAAGTTATTGTTTTTGGATGCGGTCTAAGAATTATATTATAATTCTTATTCAAAAAATTAAGTTTTTTAATCCAATTTTTAAGATTCTCATCCTCTTCATTAGGATTTATTATATGAGTTGGTAACCAGTAAATTATTTTTTTACTTGGATTTAACTTAAATTCTTTTATTAATTTATCGCTATCAATTGACTCAGTATTAGAAACAAATCTTAAATAGTCAATTTTAACACACTCTTTTTCAAATTTTTTTTTAATTAAATCAATTTCTAGGTCACTATAAGAAAAATATATATCAAAAACATTTTTATAGGCATCAAATGGATAATTTTTTGATTTTATATCCATCCCATCGGAATATTTTATTATCGTATGACCCAAGATTTTTTCAGGATACCATATTGATCCAAGAGATGCGTTTTTACCTCCACTTGTAAATGGTCTCCCAAAAAACTTAATTAATATATCTGAAATATTTAAAAAATTAATTAGATTTCCTATAGTTATTCCATAAATAAATCTTGTAATTGAGTATAAGCTTAATTTATATCCTGAGATTTCTCCAGTGCTTAAAATCACTTTATATTTTGAATTTTTGTAAACCTCAGAAAAAAGTTTAAAATTTACTTTTTTATTCTCAAGTATTTCTATTATCTTTCTATTAGATAAATTTCTTCCTTTTTCGAATGATTTAAAATCATTAACAATAATGTCAATTTTTTCTGGTGATAAGTCTAGTAATCTATCATACATATCAATTTCTCTTGGCCAAGCAATTAAAATGCCAATTTTATTAATTTCTTTCATTTAAAATATAATTAATTTTTTTTTTTAGATTTCCTGAAACCAAATTTAAAAAATTATTTTTTGGTAAATTGGTTTTTGTCTTTAAATAGAGGATTGGATCATTCAAATACTCAAAATTGCAATCTTTAAAAAAAGAATTCCAGAAAATTATAAAATTTTCAGATGAATATTTTGAAATTATATTTTTCCTGTTTGATATTAAGGGTAAAATTATTAATGAAAGTAAGAAATAGCTTATATCTAATCCCCAAAGTTTATTATTTTCATAATTCTCCCAATCAATAAATCTTACTTGATTTTTAGTAAAAATTATATTTGAAAGTGTCAAATCTCCATGATAAGGCACAAGTTTTTTGGTTTGCGGCCAAATAGTTTTATAGTGCTTTAAAACTGAAAAAACTTCTTTTTTTTTATCTAGAAAATTTTTCCAGAACTTGTACTTTTTTCCATTAAAATAAGGAATTTTGATTAAGTTAAAATCTTCTTTCTTTTTAATTATTATAAGATTTTTGATATTTCTATTTTTTATTCTAGATAGATACCAATAATTCCCCTTATATTCATTTAATATCCTCAAATTTTTATTACTTTTTTTTTGGTCTAAATAAAATTTAAATATAAATTTTTTTGAGCTATCAATATATACACCTGACTTTTTATTAAAATTAAAATCAAAATTCATCAATAATTTTTTTTGTAAATTGTAGAAATTATTTCATATCGAAAATTTAAAAAAAAAAATAAAAAGTTTTTATCGATCCAGACGACTTTTCTAAAAAAAATTTGATTACGATTGGAAAAGATTAAGAAAATCTCTTTTTTTTTAAAGATACAATCAATAAGTACATTAAATCTAGTTTGATTATTTTCAATTATTGCATTCAATCTTTTCTTTTTATCTTTTTCGTAATTATTTCTTTTTCTAATAATTCCTATTTCATCCTCATTAATATTCATTAAATTTATTATTAACTTTTTAATAGTGTTAATTTTTTTATAACTTAAGTTCATAGCATTAGTTTCAAAATCAATTCAGCACTGAAGATAATTTCAATTTTTTATTATTTAGAGTATAAATTTTTTGAGATAAGTTAGCTAATATTTTACTATGCGTTACTAAAATTATAGTCAATTTTGGATAATTCTTAAGTATATTTTCAAAAATTTTTTTAGCAGTATTAACATCTATAGCATTAAAAGACTCGTCAAGTATTAAAATTTTTGGGTTAAAATACAAAGCTCTTGCTATACCAATCCTTTGTTTCTGACCTCCAGAAATTTTAGATCCACTTTCTCCAAAAAAGTTTTGATCATTTTTTTTTTTACTTAAAAAATTGTTAAGGCAACAAATTTTTTTAATCTTATTAATTTTATTCATATCAATTTTTGTTAATTGGCTCTCTAAAGAAATATTTTTTTCTATTGAAGTATCAAAAACATGTATTGATTGTGGACAATAACTGATAATGTTATCTAAATATTGATTTTTCACGCTAACATCATCAACAGTTATTTTACCATTGTCTGGTTTTAAAAAACCCAAAATTAAATCAATTAATGTGCTCTTTCCAGACCCGCTTTCGCCCATAATTGAAATTTTTTCGCCTTTTTTTAAAGAAAAATTTAAATTTTCAAATATTTGTTGGGACTCTCTTTTATTTTTGTGGGTAAATCTAACTTTTTTAATTAATATTTTATCCTCGAAAGATTTTATATGATCTTTTTTAGAAATATTTTTTTTAATTTTTAGTCTTCTTATAAATTTGAAAATATCTCTTACAGCTGGTAGAGAATATTTTCTTATGTTAAAATTATTTATTACCTTGTTTAATGAGGGAAGAATTCTTATTATAGCACCAGCAACTACAGTTAGTTTAATAATTATTTCAGAGGGCTCATTATAACTTAATAATACAAATAGAAAAATTGATAATGTTAAAATTGATATTACCTCAAAAAATAATTTGGGAATTTTCTGCAATACATAATATTTTTTTCCAAAAATATAAATCAATTCATTATTTACATTGTAATTTTTTTCAAAAATTCTTTCTCTTTGATATATCTTAATTTCCTTAATGCCTTTAAGGGTTTCTAAAATTAAATTCGTTTTTTTTAAATCAAATTTTTTTCTTAATGCACCAAAATTTTTTATTTTTTTATAAAAAATTAAATAAAAAATAAAAGTACCTATCAAGACAACAAGAAAAATTATTATAATTTCTTCAAATGCAATGAAAAGTAAAAAAAATAGTAAAGCAAATAAAATAATTATTTCTGTAAGAAAACTAACACTTGCAATTATATAATTATGAAGATTGTTAAATTCACTACCTAATTTATTTACAAAATTTGAGGAATTTTCATTAATATAAAAACTATATTTTTGTGTTAAAAAAATTTTGTAAATTTTTTTTGAGAATTCTGTAAGAGTATTATAGATTAAGTTAGCTTCAATTTTGTGAAAAAAAAATAAAAATAAGTTTTTAAAAATAAATACTAAAGGTAATAAGATTATACAAAAAAATAAAAAACTTTGACTTGTAAATTCTGGTAAATTATACTTGATCGAATATTCATTAAATTTTAAATAAAACGTATTATCAAATAAACTTGAGACTATAGGAATTAATAGTCCTAGTCCTATAATTTCCAATAAAGAGGCAAAAATTGAGGATAAAATTAATATTGAAAAAAATATTTTTTTCTTAAATCCTAAAAGTCCAACTAAATTAAACATTTTTAAAAAACATAATTCAAATTAATAATTTGTTTTTATCATCTGTATCTGAATTTAAAAATAGATATATTGCTAATGCAAAACAATTAAAGCAAGCTATCCAATTACTAAAAAAATTTCCTGTTGGTGTGAGGGGCCAAAGATAAACAAAAAATGAAATAATAGCCAAGTTTAATATATAATTTTTTTTTTGATTTTTAAATAACTCCAGAAATATCTTAATCAACTTGAAAGTAAAAATTAAAAAAATTACTAGTAAAAGTAAAAAAGCAATTAATCCTCCAGCAGCAAGAGATTGTAAATAATAATTATGTGGATGTGTTGAGCAGACTCCATTTTTAATTGGATAAAGATTACCCAATTTTCCTCTACACAGCACTCTAAAAGATTTTATGCCTTTACCAAAAATTAAATTGTCTTTTAGCATTTCTTTAACAACTAGAAAATGTCCATAGTGATCTCTTGGAACATATTTTAACATTTTCGATGAATCATCCACTGGGTTTCTCAAATTTAAAAGATTATATTCACTTTTCAAATTATATCTATTTTCTAGTGAATTGATATTTTTACCACTGCCACTTAAAATAATTAAGACTGAAAAAAAAACAGTAACAAAAAAATTTAATAAGATAATTTTTCTGAGTTTTGATAAAAATATAAAACTAATTATAAAAAAAAAAGTATAAAGAATTATTGGTGTTCTATCTCCAGTAAAAATAATTATTACCGAACTTAAAGATAATAAAGTTAATAACAAAAAATAATATTTTTCATCAGTTTTTAGAATTAAAAAAAACATAATCAAAATAATTGGGATTACTTTTTGTATATAGCTTCCAAATATTAATTCATCATCAAAAACGCCAGTAATTCTTCCAGACGGAAGCATTTCATAACCTATTAAATTCTGTCCATAAAAAAACTGAACATACCCATCTATTAAAAATAAAATATAAATAGTTAAGGTTATCAAAAAATAAAATTTATTAAATTTTATTTCTTCTAAAACATACCAAATACTAATAATGTAAATTATAAATCTAAAGTTTGAAAATGATTTCAATAATAAAGTTTGATCTGTTGCCTTGGATAAAACCTCTATATTAATTAATGTGCTTAATACTATAGTGGTGTAATAAAGAAATAATAATATAATAATATAGTTTTTATCTATTAAATATCTTTTCCAATTTTTAAGATTAATTAATGTGTATATTGAGATCAATATTAGCAATGTCTCAACAAAAACTTTACCAATCAAAAAAGAGATTGGAAAAGTTAGTACTAAAAAATTTAAGAAAAACTGTTTATATTTATTTAGATAAATCAACTTTATTTAAGATAGAATAATTTATTTTTAAGATAGAATAAATTATTTTTGATCTTTATCAATTGTAAAACATTATAATATATTTTTTATAGAAATAATCATAAAAGTTGAACTTTTATAATTTAATATTTGTTAAAGTTTTTAAGAACATTGCTGAATTAATGTCTGTCTTAATAAAATAATTGCAGAAGACTTTTCTTTTTGTAGAGAGAAATCTTTTGTTCCACCATTTATACGGATTATTCTGAATTTTTTGCAGTTGTTTAATTAAAGACTTAGCGTTGTCATGCAATATTCCATATTTATACATTTCCTTAAATCGACTCATATATTTTTTTTTTTATTAATTTTTTTGATAATATTTGTAAACAAGGCTTATCTCTTGCAATTAAATTATAAAATTCCGTCGAGTCATAAGTTGTGATAACTAATGAATAATCATTATATAACTCATTTAAATTTTTATCTAGTTTTTCAAAAACAACTTTATTTTTATCTGTATTTGGTATTTTTAAACTAGTTTTTTTTAGACTTGTTGGATGATCCTTAACAGTAACTTTTTCAAAATGATTATAATCTATATTTGACAACAAATAGTTGATATCGTTTATTTGTTCTAATGCATCATTATGTGAGAATAAATTATTTTGAATTTTAAAAAAATTTCTTAATCCTAAAATAATAAGTAAACATTTTTTTTGTTGAATAGGAAATTTTTTTTTATGGCTTAAAGAAAAGTTTCCTAATGGAATTACTTTTTTGTTTTTCTTCCAACCCCAAGACAAAAATTTATGCGATATATCAATTTCATAATCTTCGTTTTGAAAACATCTCTTATAACCATAGCCTGATCCATGTTGAATAAAAACTATTTTTGATCCATTACTTAAATTATTTGCAGTCCAAAATTTAAAGAGGTTGTCTTTAAGAATTGGTTTTGTAATTATTATTTTTTTATTTTTTGGTAAAAAAGATTTATCTACTAACGAAATTTGTTTTTTTAAACCCTCAAGATAAATTGTTGGAAAAATTTCAGGTAACAATTTACACACAATTTTTTCTTCAAAGTCCAACTGATGAAAATTGATTTTTAAATTTCTTCGTACTTTCAAATTTGCATTATATTTTGCCACAAATTCATTGATAAATTTATAAGCATAAAAAAAGGGGAATTGCCTTAACTTTAAGTTTAAATAAATAAAAGAAAAAATATTTCCAAACCCCAAATAAAAAAAAAATTTGTCTCTACCGCATAGAATTCTTTCAAAAATTTTTAGAAATGAATTTTTAATAGAATAAATAATGTTTTTTTTTTTATAAAATTTTTTTTTTATTTTTTTTTTATAGAAAAGATCTAAATTATTTAAAGATTTTTTGTTTTGTAATAAGTAATAGATCTTTGAAACTAATTTTTTATTCCATGTAACTTCTGAAATATTTGAAGTAAAATCTTTATAATCATTTGAAATTAATAAAGAGTTTTTCCCTAACTGATAAATTGCTTTTGTATCTATCTTGGGATTTTTTTTAATAGCTTTAGCCATTTCAATTCTATCAAAAATGATAGCTACATAAGTTTCCAAAAATGGCATCAAAATATAATTCCACGATTTAAAATTCCAATTTATATTATTTAAGTTATTTAATTTTTTTGATAATTGAATAAGTATTTTCTTTGAAAATTTTTTTACTTTTTTAATTTCAATTTCTTGTTTATTGTAATTTTCGTAACTTTCATAATTTACAAATACAGATTGCAAATTTTCTTTTTTATTCAAAAAATTATTCATCCATGATCCAAGGAAAGCTTTTTTCTTAAGTTTTTCATTTTTTTTTAATTTAAAATATAAGAAATCACTCATTTTTAATTAATAATTAAAAAATATTGAATACTTTTGATTTAACATATTTAGCTGGAGACCCAAAGTATAACCCTTTGTTAATGCAATTTTTGTTTATGAAAGAATTTGCTCCAATTATTATATTTGAATTAATAATAATTTTTTCTCTTATAACACTTCCAATTCCCACAAAAACAAAATTTCTAATCAATATTTTTCCTGCTAAGACCGATCCAGGGGATATCGTGGTAAAATTGCCAATCTTAGTATCATGATCGATACTTGAGGAAGTGTTTACAATGCTATGATTACCAATAAAAGCACCTGTATTTACTACAGCTCCAGATACAATTAAAGATCCTTTGCCAATTTTTACATTTTTATTCACTATAGAATTTTTAGAAATTATAGAAATCCAAATTTTTTTTTTAAATTTTCTATTAACAATATTAACAAGTTTAAATCTTTCTCTATTATCCCCTACTGCAGTTATTGCATAGAACTTAGTGTTAAAATTAATTTTATTTTTTTTATATTTAGATGATTTTTTAATTTTTCCCCCTTTGAAATCATATATGGCATAAATTTCAAAATTTTGATTTTCTAAAATTTCTTGTTTTACTATTTTACAATGATTTCCATTACCAAAAATTACTATTTTTTTCTTTTTTTTACTTTTCATAAAAATAAAAATTTAAGTCTTTTACTTATTTTCATTTCATCAGCAGTATCAATATCAATACCATTTTTCCAATCTAGTAAAAAGTGATCGTAGTTATCTAAATAAAAAGTTTTTTTTTTTTAAAAAACTTTCATAATCAACTACCCATATAGCACCAGATGGAGTTATTAATTCTGGAAGATCTTGTGACCTTTTTTTATATGCTTGTTTAAATATTTTTTTTGTTTTTCCATCTTTTATTTTCACAGCCCACCAGGGATTCGAAAAATAAAATTTTACATGACTGATTAAAGATTTTGACTTTAAATTAATAAATTTCTTATACGAATTGATAATATCTTTATGATCCCTGAATGGACAATTGGGCATCAATTGAAAGACATTTTTAATATTCATGGTATCATCTTTATTTATCCTTTTTACAAATTGATAAGTTGATATGTTAACAGATGTAAAATCTGTGCTATATTTTTTGTTTCTTAAAAAAGGAACATCAGCGCCATAACTTATAGCCAATTTTTTAATTCGATTACAATCTGTGTCGACAAATATGTGGCTAAAAATACCAGTTTTTTTTGCAGCATTTATTGTCCAGTATATTAAAGGCATTCCATGAAACAAAGATCTGTTCTTGTTTTTTATTCTTTTGGAACCTTTTCTGGCTGGAATTATTGCAATATTCAAAATTTTTTAGACCTCCCGAGTAAAAAAGTTTCTCAATATTTTTTGAGTGTGTAAAGCAAGTTTTTTATTAAATATAAAATTTTTATTTTTTGTACCATCAAGGGTATTAATTAATTTCTTTTTTAACATTTTTCTACTTAATTTTTTATATTGAGGTAAAAGATTTACAAATTTCAATTTTTTAAAAGCTAAACCCATTTTATATTGTCGTTTTTGAATTGGTATTACATTGCCCTTTATATTCAAAGCCATTGCCTCAAACATAATATTTGAAGGAGTAGCAATATAATATTTTGAATTCGCAAGGGCTGTAACATATTTATACATTGGTTTTTTTTTCTCAATAATCAAATTTTTTTTATTATTGAACTTTCCTAAAGTTTTATAAGTTTCTGAATTTACTATAAAAAATTTTTTTCCTTCTAAATTCTTGAATACATTAAAATATTTTAATGTTAGATTTTTTGGATCATCTCCTCCAAATGAAATTAAAATATGTTTTCTTTTAAATTGATGTCTCAGTTTAAGAATCTCTTTTGAGAACAAAAATGCATAAATTCCCAAAATCATTTTAATCTTGTTATTTTTTTTTCTATAAAAATTTTTGAATTTGAGGGCATTTGGAAAATCATTTATTAACAAATCACAAAATTTATCAGATGGTTTTTCTTCATCGGTAAGCCAAATAACTTTGAAATTTTTATTTTTCAATTTATATATTGATTTAAATTTTTTAGAAAACTTGATCTGTTGTTTCTTTTGATTGGGGTAATAGGGGGGATCAATAATCAATAATTTATATTTTGAAAAATTTTTTCTTAAATAAATAAATATGTTTTTACACTTAATTACATTTTGATTACGAAAGTATTTGGAAGCAGCACTATAATTTTCAGTTAAAATATCTACATTTTTTAACTTTAAAATTTCTAATAAAATTTTTATTCGGCTGAAATGCCCAAATCCTGTACGTGAATTGAACTCGCAGTAGCATAAAACCTTTTTCATTTTTTGATTATATGTTACCTGTTGTCTTCAACATTAATGTATTTTAAGTTTATAAAAAATTATAATAACTTATTTTAAGTAAAAATGTTAATAAAGTTCTAACTATCTTTATACAATGAAATTTCTTAGTGTAGTACATTTAGTTGATACTGAGGG